>ERZ889078.323-NODE-323-length-43317-cov-9.732421_pt1 | contig 43317 bp, 33 predicted proteins | sample MGYA00521266_ERZ889078 | MGnify/ENA primary metagenome ERZ889078 (study PRJEB32303, sample SAMEA104408618) | aquatic metagenome | biome: Brackish water; feature: Pelagic; material: water | place: Baltic Sea | collected 2014-06-16T06:34:00 | depth 76,534 m ... | reverse complement strand
CGCTGGCGCCATCACCATCTCCGTCGGAGGTGGCATCTCGTCGTCGAAGACGTCCATCGCACGCGTCGCGTCGACGTTGTCGTCTTCAAACTCATCGTAATCGTTTGATTGCCCCGGGTCGTTCCGGTGACCGTTGCCAAATCCCATTCCGCGTCGCCTTTCGCTCATGGCTCCCTCGTCGACAGTGCGCGTCGAGCCTTCGCGACGCAAGCCAAACGGGGTACTTGATGCCCCTCGGCGTAGCATAGATCGAGAGCGCCGACAACGCCACGAAACGCCGGATCAGCATCTCCAGTGGCAGATCACCCTCGGTTCATGGCCCGCAACGGCCTGCATCGAACCGTGGCTCGAACCGCGGCAAAATGTAGTCAACCCCCCACAACGACCGCCGATGAAGGCGATCGCCGTGAGGGGTCGACTGGCGTCTCTCGACGAGGATCAGCTTGGATCGACGTGGATGTACTTGCGGCCGCAGCGCTTGCCGAAAGTGACCACACCCTCAGCCATCGCGAAGAGCGTGTAGTCCTTGCCGGTGCCGACGTTGCGGCCGGCGTGGAAGGTCGAGCCAACCTGACGAACGAGAATGTTGCCCGAGAGCACCTTCTGTCCGCCGTACTTCTTCATGCCGCGGCGTTGGGCGTTGGAGTCGCGGCCGTTCCGTGACGAACCCTGTCCCTTTTTGTGAGCCATGTGTCTCTCCTCGGTCCCGGTTGGCGGGCGATCAGCTGGTCGCGTCGCGCAGGTACCGTTCTTGTCTTCTGGGTGCTATGAGCCGGGAAAGGGCTCCAATCAGGCGACGATCTCTTCGATTCGCACGCGCGTAATCCACTGCCGGTGACCCTGGGTCTTCCGGTACTTCTTTCGCTTCTTGTGCTTGTGGATCAGCACCTTCTTGTCGCGCGTCTGCTCGACGATCGTGGCCCTGACCATGACGCCAGCCAACAGCGGCGCGCCGATCTGAATCGCGTCTTCGGCGCGCACAAACAGCACGTCCTCGAACGAAACACTGCCGCCGCGCTCGCCTTCGATCTTCTCGATCGTCAGCTGTGCGCCCGGCTCGGCACGGTATTGCTTACCGCCAGTACGGATAATTGCGTAGTTCGCCATCTTCTTCTCCTCGATGCCCCCGGGAGGTTAGTGAGGTGGGGGCGTCCGGTGCGAGGTCGGCGTGGCAGTTGCCGACGACTCAGCCCGGGCCGTCTTGCGCAGGCAGGACGGGGCGCGGACCATGCCGCTCATCTCCATGGCTGTCAAGACGATTCATCCCGCAGGAGGCGAATCATCCTCACGCAGCCAACGCGCCGCCTCACGTGCGTAATACGTCAGGATGACGTCCGCGCCGGCCCGGCGAATCGCCATGAGGCTCTCCAGCACGACGGCGCGCTCGTCCAGCCAGCCGTTGGCGCTAGCCGCCTTCAACATCGCGTACTCGCCGCTGACCTGATAGGCGGCGACGGGCAGCGACGTCGCCTCGCGCACGCGACGGATCACGTCGAGGTACGGGCCGGCCGGTTTGACCATCACCATGTCCGCGCCCTCGAGCTCGTCGAGGGCCAGCTCCCGCATGGCCTCACGCGCGTTGGCGGGGTTCATCTGGTAGGTCTTTTTGTCGCCAGCTTTGGGCGCGGAGTCGAGGGCGTCTCGAAATGGACCGTAGAACGCCGACGCATACTTGGCGGTGTAGCTCAGGATCGAGACATCCGTGTAGCCGGCCGCGTCGAGGGTGGCGCGGATCGCGGCGACCCGGCCGTCCATCATGTCGGAGGGTGCGATGATGTCGGCGCCCGCCTCTGCTTGGCTCAGGGCCTGCTTGCAGAGCACCGCGACGGTCTCATCATTCAACACGCGCCCGTCGGGCCCGACCAAGCCGTCGTGGCCGGCCGTCGAATAGGGATCCAGCGCGACATCGGTGACGACGATCAGCTGTGGCACGCGCGACTTCAGCGCGCGGATCGCCCGCTGCACTAGGCCGTTGGGGTTATAGGCCTCCTCGGCGAACGCGGTCTTGAGGTGCTCGGGGGTCGCTGGGAACAACACCACCGCGCCGACACCGTCACGAAGCGCCGCCTCGGCCTCAGCGAGCAGGCCGTCCATGTCGAGCCGCTGACATCCGGGCATCGAGGCGATGGGGAGGTTGCCGACGCCGTCGTGGAGAAAGAGCGGGTAGATGAAGTGCTGCGGCGCGAGCCAGGTCTCCTGCGCAAAGCCCCGAATCGCGGGCAACTTGCGATTGCGACGCGGGCGATGCGGGAGCTGCAGCGCCGATGCCAGGTCGGGCGCAGGTGTCGCGTTGGTTGGGGGTGCTGAGCTGGATGGCGGTGCCATGGGTCTCCTGACTGGGTGAGCGCGGCCGCGTTTAGGGGCCGACGAAGAACGGGAAGACGGCGGTATCCGGGCCAAGGGCGCCGGTTTTGATGTTGACGCGAAGCTGCCACTGGCCTGGCATGTTGAAAAACAGCCCCGCCGTCTCGATCACGCCGACTTGGCTGGCGCTGAGCGTCGTCTTCGGCGAGACGCCCTCCATACCGTGTTTGTGCATGGGCATCCAGCCGTCCACAACAACATCCGTGACCGTGACGGGCGCGCTCAGGTCTGCGGCGAACACCTCGGCGCGCAGGTCAAAATACGTCGCCACTGCGGGCGCGGCGGGCGAGAGGGTCACGGTCACATGGTAGCGCCCAGCGACGCTTGGGCCGCTCAACCGGGTCTCTGGCGCGGCGGCCTGGTGATCGGACTTAGCGTCCGGGCTCGGCGTCGCCTCGTCGACGCCACCGCATCCCGACATCAGCGCGAAGACGAGCAACGGGGCCGCTAATCCGGCCGACCAGCGTGTGGCACGGGCGGTGAAGCAGGCGGTGGAGCGGGCGGTGAAGCGAGCGTTCATGCGCAGGGACCTCTCATAGTGGGCGAGCGACGGCGGCGGATCAGCAGGTAGACCGTGGCGACGACGAGCAGCGCAGACCACGGACGGCCGCGACCGGGCGACGCGCCGCTGTGGCAGCCGGTGTTTTGGGCGCGGGCGACGAGCGGTTTCGGCGCCGCCGTGATCTGATCGGGGTCGCTGGCGGCCGTGTCACCCAGCGCGGCGTCGCCGCTGGCGGCGGTGTCGCTGCCGGCGTCGTTGTCAGGCGCGGCGACGCCGCCGAGGCCGCAGGCGTGGCCGGTCTGGATGCCGTGGGCCGCGACGACGGCGGGCCAGCCGGCGGCGCAGCTCGGCTGGCAGGCGGCCGGTCCGGTGATCGCGGCAAAGCAGAAGTCCGGTGCCCAGGTCTTGCCGTCGTCGTCGCTCACCAACAGCGCCGCGCCCCAAGCGAACTCGTCGGCGCAGGCGTACGCGCGTTTGCCGTCGCGAAGGAGGCAGCCGACGCGGGGCCCGTTCGAGATCTTGGTGAACGTGCTGCCGCTGTCGACGCTGCGCCAGATCCCCGCGGACGCGCCGCCGACGAGGAGGGTTCCAGTCGCGGCGCCGGGTAGCCAGACGGCGGCGGACACATCGATCCCAGCGTTTGGGGCGAGGATCTCGGCCCAGGTCTCCCCGTCATCGAGAGAACGCAGCAGCCTGTCGACCTTCAGCGCGGAGTGGGCCCGCACGAGCAGCAGGTCGGGCTGGCTTGGATGGCCCGCCAGCGGTGAGAAGCGCGTCTGCTCAAACGTCGCCGGCGGCAGCGCGCGCGTTCGCCAGGTGATCCCGGCGTCGTCGCTGAGCGCCACCACCCCCTTGCCGTCGAGCTGCCCTGCCAGCCATAGCCGCTGGCTCCCGGGTCCAGCGTGAACCCCCTCGATCACGAGACCTGCGGGCGTCGCGGTCGGGACCCAGGTGGCGATCTGGCGTCGCAGCAGCGTCGAGGTGCCGTTGTCGTCGAGCAGCAGCCACAGCGCGTCTCCGGTCGCAGCGAGCTGCAGCGCGAGACCGTTGGGCAGCACCTCGGGTGTCCAGGCGCAGCGACCGTCGTTAGAGCGGCGCACGCCGCCGTCTGAGAGCAGAAGGAAGCCGCCCTGGTGGGCGGTGACGGTCCGATTCAACGCGTCCGCCGACGCACCAAACGCCGCGGGGCACTGCCAGGACGGCGCTGCGTTTGGCGCGCGGTGGATGACACCAAAGCTGACGATCATGACGCGGCTGCCGTCGGCGCCAAACGCGACGCTGTGCACGGAGTTGACGGCGCTGTGAGCCGCGGCGGGGGCGATGCGCGCCACAGTCGCCACAGTCGCCACAGTCGCCACAGTCGCCGCCAGCGCGACGCCAAACCGCAGACGAGCGAGCGAAACCGAGGCCCCGCGATGGCTTCGTCGCGATCTGGTCATGGCGTGACCCCCGGCGCGTGGGCCCACGTTCCACTGGGTGCCGGCGCGCTCAGGCTGCGCAAAAACGCCACTAAGTCGGCCTTATCGCGCGCGGTGAGGTCTAGGTCTTTCAAGAACGGCTCCTTGATCCCGGCGGCGGAGTGGTGGCTGCCAACGTCGTTGTAATGGTCGATGACCTCGTCGAGGGACGCGTACTGCCCTGCGTGCATGTAGGGCGCGGTGTCGGCCACGTTGCGCAGGCTCGGCACCTTGAAGGCCGCGACGGTACCTGACGCGTTGGGATCGAGGAAACCGAGGTGTTTGCACTGGCCGGCCTGGGCGTCGGCGTCCGAGTGGGACCCGAGGCAATTGAACGGGTCTTGCAGCACGATCGAGCCGCCATCGTAGCGGCCGCGGTCCAGCGCGGAGGACCAAGCTGGCTGGCCGACGCCGATGTTGAAGAACACGTCGGTGGTGAATCGTGGCCCGGCGTGACACGAGACGCAGCGGTTGTCGCTGCTGACAAAAAGCTGCGCACCACGCTGGGCTGCCAGGCTGAGGTGGCCCGCACCAGCGGCGTCGCCGGCCCGAACTGCGGCGATGAAGCGGTCGAAAGGCGCCTCACCTGGGGTCAGCAACCGCTCGTAGGCGGCGATGGCTTTGCCTACGTTGGCGAACAACCCGTCGACCAACGCCCGATCAGTCGCGGTCATCGCGGCCCAAGCGATGGCCTCCGGGTGGGCGCCATCGTCGGCGACAGGCCGAGCGTTCGGGGGAAATCGCGACGAATCGCTCAGATCGGGCAACGGCCCAAACGCCGCCTCCCAAGCCTTGTGGTGGTGCGTCGCGATGACGTGGAGCACCGCGAGACGGTTCGTACCGTGCTCCTTGGGGTTCTCCAACGGCCCAAGCGCTTGCGCCCACAAGCTGTCCGCGCGTCCGTCCCAAAACAGCCACTGGAGGTGGGCGGCGCCAAGCACGGTTGGGGTGTGGCGCGGCGTGACAGCCAACCCTTTCGCGGTCTGCCGATCGTCGGTGAACCACGCCTCTGGTTTGTGGCACGTCGCGCACGCCACCTCACCGGTCGGACTGAAGCGCTGCTCAAAAAACAGCGCGTGTCCCAGCGCCGCGGCCGCCGGATCATCGGCCCACCGGTTCGACGGCGACGCTGGCGGTGGTGGCACAGGCGACAGGCTCAACAGCACGGCGCGCTCGCCCGCGGAGAATTCAACCGATGGTGCGTCGGGTGCCTCTGAGCAGCCCGTGAGGCTGCCGAGCGCAACGGTGATCAGCGCAACGGTGATCAGCGCAACGGGAACTAGCGCAGCGGTGAACAGCGCACTGACGGTCAGCGCGACGCTGGCGTGAACCGCAATCGGCGGTGGGTCAAGGCGTGACGCGAGCACAGGTAGGCTGCTCGGCTCTGCACCGTGCTGCGGACCGCTTGGGCAACTCGCACAGACCACCGTCCCTCGCTACTTCGGCACCATCTCGACCTTGAGGTCATCGACAAACCAGCCAGCGCCGGTGTTGGTGATCGTGTCGCCCGAATCGAAGCGGAAACGAAGCTTGATCTTCTTGCCGGCCCACGGGGTGAGATCGTGGCTGCCGGTGACCCACTTCTTCAAGTCAGCGTTGTTCTTGGTCAGCTTCCAGCTCTTGGCGGTCGACTTGAAGTCATCGACAGACACCTCGACATAGAACCAATCCCCCAAGCTCGACGTCTCGGTGTGAAAATACGACTGGTAGGTCATCTTGGCGCCGGCGGCGGTGCTGAGGTCGATCTCGGCGCTCGTGGCGGTGCCCTTCGCCGCGATCGACTTGCCAGCGGCGTCTTTCGCGTCAAAATCCGTGCCGTTGTTGAAGTTCAGCGAACATTTGGGCGACGGCGCCACCGGCGCAGCGGGGGTGTCGTCGATGCCCCAACCCACGACCTTCTTGGCGTCGTCGGAGGCGGGCGCAAACACCCAGCTACCGTTGCTGCCACAGGCGAAGCTGTCCTGGAGGGCGTCCTTGCACTTGCCCGACGGCTTCGAAGCGCACTTGCCGTCGGCGCAGGCGTCGCCGGCGGTGCACGGGTCGCCGTCGTCACAGGCGGCGCCAGCGGCCATCGCGGCGTTCTTGCACTCCTTGCTGTACGTCGTCTTCTTGGTGCACGAGTCCATCGTACAGGGGTTGTCGTCGTCGCACGCGTTCTGCGGGCCGCTGCAGGTGCCGGCCTTGCACGTCGTGTCCGATGTGCAGGGGTTGTCGTCGCTGCAGTATGAGGTGTCTTTCTTCACCTCGTGACCACACGTGCCCGTCTTGGCGTCGCAGCTGTCGGTGGTGCAGGGCTTGCCGTCGTCGCAGTCTTTTGACACGCCGTAGCAGTTGCCGAGGCTGCTGCACTTATCGCCCTCCGTGCAGACCTTGTCGTCGTCGCAGGGGGAGTCCGTCGGCTTGTTGGTGCCCTTGCAGGCGCCCTTGGTGCACTTGTCGTCGTCCGAGCAGACGCGGCCATCGTCGCACGCGCCAGCCTCATTGGTCGGCTCGTGTTTGCAGGTGGTGGCGCCCTCGCAGGTGTCTTTGGTGCAGGCGTTCTTGTCGTCGCAGTCGGTGTCCGTCTTGCAGTCGGGCTTCTTGCAGTATTTTGCGTAGTCGGCGCAGCAATCACCGGCGGATTCGCAGTAGGAGTCGCACTGGCAGCTGTTGCCGCTCACATACTTGCAGTCACCGGCCGCGCATGAACCGCCGCCGCTGGTGCCGTCGGGCTTGGTCGCGTCCGAGCCGCTGCCGGCGTCCTGAGTGACGGCGGCGTCGCTGCTCGTGCCCGCGTCCGGGCTTGTGCCGGCGTCGGTCACGACGGTCGAATCAGCGCTGGTGGTTGCGTCGGTCGTGACGACGGCCCCGTCGGTTGTCGCCGCGCCGGTATCGCCCGTTGCGGCGCCGGTGTCAGCGCCCGTCGCGCCGCTATCTGTGCCGACCGCGCCCGTGTCGCCCGCGGCGCCGCCGGAGTCGACGGTGCCGTTTGCGTCAGGGAGCAGGTTGCCGCCGGTGCCCGTGTTGCCTGTGTCGGTGCCGCATCCGCCGAGCGCGAGGCTCGCGAGGATGGCGGTGAAGGTCAGGGTCAAGATCGCGTTGGGGGCGGATGATCGCAGGAACATGATGGACGGCCTCGGTGCACGTGGGGCGCCCGCCGGATGACTGGGTGCCCGCTGGGAGACCGACGTTCGTGCAAGGCGACGTCGATCACGAAAATAAGTCGCGGAATTGTGCACAAACCCCAGTGAAAAGCAAGATTGTTTCTAACCGACACGATCGAGATTGGATCAGTTCCTGGCGCCGGCGGCGCTAGCTATGGAGCGCCCGGCCGTCTACCGCCAGGGCCGCTTCCTTCACCACCTCATGCAAAGATGGGTGCGCGTGGCAGATGCGCGCCATGTCCTCGCTGCTCGCTGCGAAGCTCATGGCCATGGTCGCTTCGACGATCAGCTCCCCAACACGCGGTCCGATCATGTGCACACCGAGGACACGGTCTGTCTCGGCGTGGGCGAGGATCTTGACGAACCCTTCCGTCTGCCCGAGCGCCTTGGCGCGACCGTTGGGCGCGAAGGGAAAAGCGCCCTTTCGGTACGGAATCCCGGCCTCTTTCAGCTCCTCTTCGGTCTTGCCGACCGAGGCGACCTCGGGCTCCGTGTAGACCACACCTGGGATCGCGTCGTAGTCGACGTGGCCGTAACCCGTCGCGATGAACTCCGCCGCTGCGACGCCTTCCTCTTCGGCTTTGTGCGCCAACATGGGACCGGCGATCACGTCGCCGACGGCGTACACATTGGCCGCGCTGGTGGCGAGGTGGGCGTCGACCGGAACGCGGCCACGCTTGTCGGTCTCGATACCTAGGGCGTCCAAGCCGAGCCCTTCCGTGTTGGGTTTGCGGCCGACGGCGACGAGCACACGATCGCAGCGAATCGGCGCTTGGCCTTCCGCTTGCACGACACACGGGCCGCCGTCGTCGGGATCTTCCGTCGTGGCCAGCCGCGCGCCGGTCACACGCACGCCAAAACGCATGTCGAGGCCCTGCTTCTTGAAGATGCGCGCCATCCGCTTGCGCACCTCGCCGTCCATGCCGAACAGCGGCGCGTCGGCGTACTCCAGCACGGTGACCTTGCTGCCCAGGCGCTTCCACACCGAGCCCAGCTCCAGCCCGATCACGCCCGCGCCGATGACGACGAGATGGTCTGGCACCTCGGGCCACGACAGCGCTTCGGTGGAGCCGCCAATGCGGTCCCAGTCCATCTCCAGGCCAGGCAGCGTCGACACTTGGCTGCCCGTCGCGAGGATGACGTGACGCGCCACCACTTCGAGCTCAGCGCCCGGATCTTCGGCCTCCGGCGCGGGTTGCACCGCGACGTGGACCCGACCGTCATCACCGCGGCGGAGCAGCTTGCCGTGGCCGTGAAAGCGTTGGACCTTGTTCTTCTTCAACAGGTAGGCGACGCCGTCGGTGAGGCCGGCGACGATGCCGTCCTTGCGCGCCATCATCTTCGCCAGATCGAACCCGACTCCGGACACCGTCACGCCGTGATCAGCGAGGTGAGTGCGGGCCTCGAGGTAGCGATCGCTGCTCTCGAGCAGGGCCTTGCTCGGGATGCAGCCGACGCGCAGACACGTGCCGCCGAGCCGTGACTCTCTCTCGATGCAGGCGGTGGTGAGGCCAAGCTGGGCGGCCCGGATCGCGGCGACGTAGCCGCCGGGGCCGCCACCGATCACCACCACATCCACTTCAACAGGTTGACTCATGATCGTTCGCTCCCACACTTGGTGACGCGTTGGGTCCGCTAAATCTCGAGCAGCATGCGCTCAGGCGCTTCGCAGCAGTCCTTGATGCGCTTGAGAAACGTCACCGCGCCCTTGCCGTCGACGATGCGGTGATCATACGTCACCGCCACGTACATCATCGGCCGCAGCTCGATGCGGCCGTCGACGCCGACGGGCCGCTCGATGATGTTATGCATACCGAGGATGCCGGACTGCGGCGGGTTCAGGATGGGGGTCGACATCATCGAACCGTAGATCCCGCCGTTGCTGACGCTAAACGTGCCGCCCATCAGCTCGTCGACCTTGAGTTGGTTGTCGCGGGCGCGGCGCCCCAGATCCGCGATCGACAGCTCGACCTCGGCGAAGCTCAGGCGCTCTGCGTTACGGACGACGGGCACCACGAGCCCTTTGGAGCCGCCCACGGCGATACCGATGTCGAAGTAGTTCTTGTAGACGACGCTGTCGTCGCGAATCTCGGCGTTGAGCTCGGGGACGAGCTTGAGCCCATCGATCACCGCTTTCACAAAGAAGCTCATGAAACCGAGCTTGATGCCATGGCGCTCGAGAAACGCCGCCTGATGCGTCGCGCGCAGGGCCATGATGGCGCTCATGTCGATCTCGTTGAACGTCGTAAGCGACGCCGTGCTCTGCTGCGACTGCACCAGACGCTCGGCGATGCGACGACGCAGCCGGGTCATCGGAACGACCTCTTCCTCGCGGTTGCCGGCAGACGCGCGCGGCGCGATGGGCGGCGGAGCGGCGATAGACTTGGCCATGGCGGCCGGCGCGATCGTGTTCGTCGTGCCGGTCGCGGTGAGGGCGGAGACCGAGTTGGCGACGCGCATCACGTCCTCTTTGAGCACTCGACCGCCCTTGCCGGTACCCGTGATCCGGCTCAGATCGACGCCGCTGGTCGCCGCAGCGCGGGCCGCGGCAGGCATCAGCACAGGTGCGGCCGTGGACGGGGCTGGCGCGGCGACGGCGGCAACTGGCGCAGCTTCTGGCGCTGTCGCAGCCGGTGCGTCGGCTCGCGCGGCGGCCTCGATCCGGCCGATGACCTCGCCCACCGTGGCGGTGTCGTCGACGTCCTTGAGGGCCTCGCGCAGATAGCCCGCGACCGGCGCTGGCACCTCGACGCTCACCTTGTCGGTGTCGAGGCTCACAATCGGCTCATCGAGATCCACCCAGCTGCCCACGGGTTTCAACCACTGCGCGATAATCACCTCGGTGATGGACTCCCCCACGGAGGGGACGATGATCTCTCCAGCCATAACGCTGCTCCTGCGTGCCGCCACCGCTTTGGGGGTGGGGCGTGTCTCCGGCGGGGCTCTCTCTGCCCCCTGGCCGGTCGTGTGTCGAGCTAAAACTCCGGTTTTCCGGGCTAGCCGACGCAGTAAATCAAATGATCGGTGAAGGCGGCCGTGACCACCTGGCGTTGCTCGATCGTGTGGCTCGCCTTGCTGCCCGTCGCCGGGCTCGCCGACTCCGGCCGCGTCACCCGGTCGAAGGGGTATTCGCCAAAGATCTTGCCGCCAAGGCGAAAGCGCAGAAACACCCACGCGCCCATGTTGACGGGCTCTTCCTGCACCCACCGCACCTCGGTGCCGGCCGGATAGCGCCCGATCGCATCTTGGAGACCGTCGATCGGCATCGGGTAGAGCTGCTCGACCCGCACGATCGCGTGGTCCATGGCCCCCGACGCCTCTCGCTGCTCGATGAGGTCGTAGTAGATCTTGCCCGAGCAGAGCAGCACCCGTTTGCAGGCGTCCGGCGCCACGAGCGGGTCGGCGATGACCTCATGGAAACGCCCCTCCGCCAGCTCGTCGAGCGTCGACACCGCCATCGGATGGCGCAGCAGACTCTTTGGCGTCATGACCACGAGGGGTTTTCTGAACTTGCGCAGCATCTGCCGCCGCAAGCCGTGGAAGAGCTGCGCGGGGGTCGTGTAGTTGCAGACCTGAATGTTGTCCTGCGCCGCCAGCGTCAAGAAGCGCTCAAGACGGGCGGAGCTGTGCTCGGGGCCCTGCCCTTCAAACCCATGTGGCAGCAGCATCACCAGCCCGCTCAAGCTCTCCCACTTGTCTTCGCAGGTGCTAATGAACTGATCGATGATCACCTGGGCGCCGTTGGCGAAGTCACCAAACTGCGCCTCCCAGATGGTCAGCGCCTCGGGCCACTCCAGGCTGTAACCGTAGTCGAAGCCGAGCACGGCCGTCTCAGACAACGGGCTGTCATACACGCGAAAGCGCGCCTGCGAGCCGCCAAGCTCGTCGTCGATGTGGTCGAGCGGCACGTGCTGCTCGCCGGTGAGCTGATCATGCCAGACCGCGTGGCGATGGCTGAACGTGCCGCGGCCGCTGTCTTGCCCCGACAACCGCACCGGGTAGCCCTCTACCACCAACGAAGCGAACGCCAGCGCCTCACCAGCGCCCCAATCGACGCTGCGCTCGCCGCGGGCCATCTCACCGCGCTGCTTCATCAGCCGTCGCAGCTTGGGGTTCAGCTTGAACCCGGCAGGCCCACGCGTGGTCGCCTCGAGCAGCTCGGTCAGTCGCGGCGCGGCGACGCGCGTATCAGCGTCTTGCGCCAGCGCCGCGTAGCCGCCGTAGTAGTTCTCCCAGTTACCTTGGTGGTCGACCGCCAGGGTGAACTTCTTGGGGATGTTCTCGTCGCGGGCGCGCTTTAAGCCCTCATTGAGGCGCTTGTAGCAGGCATCTTCGATGTTCTGCACTTCGGCTTCGGTGATGGTGCCGAGCTTGAGCACGTTCTTGGTGTAGCTCTCGCGCACGGTCGGCCGCTTGTCGACCCATTGGTACATGAGCGGCTGGGTGAAGCGCGGCTCGTCGGCTTCGTTGTGGCCATAGCGGCGGTAGCAGTACATGTCGATGACCACGTCGCGCTTGAACCGCTCGCGGAAGTCCATCGCCACCTTCATCACGTGAGCGACGGCGCCGGGGTGCTCGCCGTTGACGTGGAAGATCGGGATCTCCTGCATCTTGGCGACGTCCGTGGCGTAGGAGCCGCTGCGATACGACTCAGGCGGCGTGGTGAAACCGACCTGATTGTTGATGATGATGTGGATCGTGCCGTCCGTCCTGTAGCCCGGCAGCTGGCTCATGTTGAACGACTCCTGCACCACGCCCTGGCCCGCAAAAGCGGAGTCTCCATGCACCACCAGCGGCAACACGCGGCTGCCCGATCCCGGTCCGAAACGATCTTGCTTGCCACGCACACGGCCCTGAACCACGGGCGCCACAAACTCGAGGTGGCTCGGGTTGAAGGACATGGAGAGGTGGACGTGCTCGCCGCTGGCGGTCTTGATGATCGAGTTGAAGCCGAGGTGGTACTTCACGTCACCGCGGCCGATGAGCTGCTCGGCGATGTCGTCTTCAAACTCCTCAAAGATCTGCTCGGGCTCCTTGCCGAGGATGTTCGCCAACACGTTGAGACGACCGCGGTGCGCCATGCCGATGACGACGTGATCGACGCCGTGCAGCGCGGCCTCTTCGATGGCCTGGTCGATCAGCGGCAGCAGGCTCTCGCCGCCCTCGAGGGAGAAGCGCTTGGCGCCGAGGTACTTCTTGTGGATGAACGTCTCGAACAGCTCCGCCTCGGTGAGTCGCGTCAGGATGCGGACCTGCTGATCGCGGTCGAGATGGCGGAGATTCTCGCTGTCCTCCATGCGCGCTTGGAGCCACCGCTGCATCTGCAGGTCGTCGATGTGCATGAACTGCACGCCGATGTGTTTGCAGTAGGTGTTGCTCAAACGCTGCAAAATCCGGCGCAGCGTCAGGACTTTGGCGTCGTGCAGCGTGCGGCTGGAAAACGGCAGGTCGAGGTCTTCCTCGCGCAGGCCGTGGAAAGCCAGCTCAAGCTCGGGGTGTGTCGTCGGCCGTCGACCCAGCGGATCGATGCGCGCGATGGTGTGGCCGCGAACGCGAAACGCGCGCACCAGGTGATCGACCCGCTCCTGCCGTGCGTTGGTCTCGCGCAGCCGCCGGGTGACGACGTGAAAGAGATTGCGCGCCAGGGCGCCGTGTTTACTGAGCAGGTCATCGAGCGCGCCGCTGGCGAGCTTGAGCAACCGAGCGCTTTGGTCGGCGACGGCGTCCGCGGAGCGCGGCAGCTTGTCCATGACCGCGAGCTCACCCACCACCTCACCGCGGCCGAGCGTCGCGATGATGTCACCGCCGCGCTCCACACGCATGATACCGGCGGTGATGATGTAGAGGCCGTCGCCCATGTCGCCGGCGCGAAACAGCACCTCGCCAGGTTGCAGCGCGACCGTCTGACACGCCTCCGCCACCAGCGCGAGCTCGTCGTCGGGCAGGTCGTGAAAGAGCACCAGCGGCCGCAGAAAAGGCATGCGCTCGGCGACGAGGCCGGGGTTGTGCACCGTCAACGGCAGCCCGTCCGCCGCGCTACCGCGCTGGCTAGAGGGCGGGTTGAACACGCTCGCAGGCCGGAAACCTGGGCCGATCTGGACGTGAACGGGCGCGCGGCCACGCTCGGCGGCCTCTTCGGCGTCGAGGGCTGCGAAGAAGGCCTGCCACTCGGGGGCGACCGACGCGGGATCGCGTTGGTAGCCAGAGTAGAGCGCTTCGACGAAGGGGAGATTGGCAGAAGAGAGCGCGGTCGGGTCGATCCCGACGCGCTGCTGGGGCGTATCCATCGCTGGCGCCACTCCTTTTTCCCGGGGAAAGTGGGGGGGTCCGGGCGGGGCGCGCAGGGTGGCGTACGCTGCCGGGGTTGTCCACCGCGGGTCGCGTAGGTTTGCGTCTCGCGGTCGCTTTGCTGCTGAAGAGCGGCGTCGCTGTTGGGTGGCTCAGTCTTTCTGCCCGATCTTTCGCGTCCGCGGCGGCGCCTTGTCCACAAGCGGCTCGCATAGCGGTCGGCGATTGACCGGCGGCTCCGACTGCTCAGCCTTGACCTTACCGATCTGCAGCGCGCGGCCCATCACCCGCCGTGCGTCGCTGACCGCTTCGCCGCAGACCACCTCGGCGCGCAAGGCGACATCGATCGCCTCTTTCCAGCGGCCCTCCCGCAGCATCTTGCGGCCCTGCGCGATCCAGGCGCTCTGCGGATCGGGCGTGTCGTTGGTGACTTTGTTGTGGCCACGACCGCCGAGGCGCGCCTCACGCTGCTTGAGCCGCTTGGTGGCGCCGGCCTGGGCCGAGGCGATGCGTGCGGCCGCGCGGCGGCAGCCCGGGGTGCTGCCGCGCTCGCAGGCGGTGCGCAGATGCTCGATATCCAGCGTCTTGTACGTGCGGTTCATCCACGGCACCCAAGCCCAGCGGCCATTGTGCATCTGCAAGACGCGGGCCCTGCGGACGTAGTGGACCTCCTCTCCGAGCTTGCCATCGTAAAAACGACCGGAGATGACGGCCAGCGCCGGTCTATCCGGGAGGCCGGTCGGCAACAGGCTCGCCCAGCCGGCCGAGAGCCAGGCTGCGTCGGCGGGCAGCGTCTCGGGGGTGCGATGCAGCTCGTCTGCGGTCCAAGAGGTCACGTCTGAGCCCGGAAAAGCGGCTACAAAGTGATGCACGCGGCCGGTGTGGGTGCGATTTTCGCCCGCCTCTCGAGTGCGCCATTTATGGAACAGGCACAGCTCCAAGACGCCGGTGCTCGTGCTGGACTTGCTGGCGGCGGCGTTCTTCTTCTCGCTGGGGTCCTTGTTGCTGGGCTTCTGCTTGTCTGGCGGCCGTGGCGTCGGCGTGTTCAAGGTTGTCGCGACGTCGCGGCCAAGGCGGGCAACCTCAATGTGCCGCGACACCTTGAAGCTCCCATCCGGCGCCATGCGTACGCACGAGATCGCCGGCAACTGAGGCCCAGCTCCCGCGACGGCGCCCGGGCCAGCGAGGCGGCGAGGCAGCGGTGGCACCGGTGGCAACACATCGCCTGGGGTCACTTTGGGTGGCAGGGGCACCGCTGGGGCCGCTTCGCCCGCAGCCTTCGGCGCGTGGTGGCGCGCGCCGGCCTTGCCCGGCGTCTTCTGGTCCGCAGACGCCGTCGCGGTGGGACCGCCCGACGACGGCTCAGCGCACCCGGCGGAAAGTAGCAGCCCAAAAATAAGCAGCGGCGCTGGGGCGAGCAGCAGCGCTGGGGCGAGCAGCGGCGCTGGGGCGACCCGCAGGGAGGCGGCGACGCGCTGGCGGCACCGGCGCGGCTGAGGGCGAGACAATCCGAACACGAGCAAGAGCCTCCTCATGGCGTCACGGGGATCGAATGCGCTCCTCGGCTTCGCCATCGCCTCATGCCTACGTCAGGAACCGCCCCATGGCCAGCAAATCGACGTAGACGCCCTCGAGCTTGGCCTCGCCGCGCAGGGTCCCTTCGTACTCAAATCCGTGCCGTTCGTAGAGCCGGCGGGCGGGCTGGTTGGCGGCGTGAACCTGCAGGCTGAGCTTATGTAACCCCACGATCTCGGTCGCCCAGCGCACCGTCGCGTGCAGCAGCGCCGAGGCGACACCGCGACGCCAATGACTGCGCCGCACCGCCATCCCGGTGTGACCGACGTGCCGCGACCGCGCCAGACTGCCGGCGACGACCGTCGCCATGCCCACCACCGCCGCGCCTTCCCAGGCCAGCAGCAGCAGACAGCGCTCATGGCTCTGGAAGCTCTCGATCAGGCCACGCTCTTCGCTCACTTGGTCTGAGACGTCCTCCGGCCCTTGCAGCAGAAACTCGGTCTCGCTCAGCACGACGGTCTTGAAGGCGAGCAGCGCCGCGGCGTCTTTGGTCCGGGCCGCGCGCAGAAATAGCCCGGCCGGCGCGGCAGCGAAGGGCCCCTCAGGGGCAGGCGGGGCGCGCATCAATACAGCGTCTCGCGCCGACGACGACGACGCTTGCTGATCCGAGCCTGCAGCGTGCGCAGCGCCAGCTCCGCCGCGTCTTGAACGCCGGGATCGTCGGTCAGGATGTGCACCCGCGTGAACAGGCGCGCGGCCTCCTCGAGCGCGCCGGCTGACTGCGCGGCGCGGGCGGTGCGAATCAACAGGATGGCCGCCGGCTCGGGTTGACCGCCCATCTCCAAGTGGTAGGCGATCGCCAACGCCTCCTCAAGATCGGTGCGGCCATGGCCCACCATCCAGGCCGCGGTTTGGCGATGAAACGAGCGCCTGCGCTGCGGCGGCTGCAGATCATACGCCACGCGCCAACGCAGCGAAGACGTCAGCCGGTACTCGATCTCGTCGCCGTAGCGGCTGGTCGCCTTCCGGCTGACAAAACCGCGCTGCTCCAGCTCGTCGAGCGCGACGTCGACGCCTGTGCCGATCATCTCACGCAGGGCGCCAGCCCAGAACGCGCGCCCGACCACGACGGCGACGGACAGGACATGACGCGCACCTTCAGACAACGTCTCAATCAGCAGCCGCACCGCGCTATCCAGGTCACCCGGCTTGATGTCCGGCAGCATCGAGCGCTGCAGTCGCCACTCCGCGCTCTCAAAAACCATGGCCTTGCGCTGGGCGAGCACCGCGATGAGCTCCGCCGCCAGGAACGGATTGCCGTCGGCGTGATCGCGCAGCCACACCAGCAGCTTCGGGTTCACCGGCGCCAGCAGCAGCTCACGCACCAGCTGATCGAGCGACAGGGGCCGCAACGGCATGAGCGCGAGATGTTCATCGAAGGCGAGCGGGGGATCGTTGGGGCGGCTCTGCCGAACCACGCCGGGCCGCGGCTGATCATCGCGACCCAGCGCGCTCGCGCTCGCGAGCACGAGGATCGGCGCGCCGCGAACCAACGCCAGGAGGTCCCGGAAAAAGTCGCGGCTGGCGCTGTCCATGAACTGGGCGTTGCGCAACAGCATCAGCACCGGCGCGCCCATCGCTAGGCGCTGAAAATACGTGGCGAGCGCGTGCATCAAGGCGTTGCGACCGGACTCGCTCAGCTCACGATGCAAGGTGGTGCGGGCGGGATCGTCCAGATCAAAGGCCGGCAGCGCCGCGATGGTGTCCGCGACCTGGTCGGCCTCCTCCTGCTCACGCTCGCCGAGCTCCCGCTGGCCCAGCCGCGAGAACGCTTGCGAGACCATGCGCCGCACCTTCTGACGCACCACATCGACGCTGTCGCTGACCATCACCGCCGCGCGCAACCGCACGATCTCGACCACGACGGCGTAGGGCAGATCGCGACGCAGCGGCGCGCACCGCACCTCCAGCAGCAGGTAGAGTCGCGTCGGATGGGCCTTGACCGAGGCGCGAAAGCTGTCGAGCAGCAGGTTTTTGCCCATGCCCGGCGCGCCGGCGACCAAGCAGGTGATGGGCCGCGAGCGCACTTCGATGTCGTCGAGCAAGCTCCAGAGCCGGGCGAGCTCGACCTCGCGGCCGATCAGCGGGAAGTCGCTGGTCCACGGATCGCACAGCAGCAGCAGATCGTGGGCTTTCTCGCGGACGTAGAAGGTCTCCTGCGCGTCGCGATGACCGTCGATGCGGGCGACGAGCACGTAGGGTCCGACCGGCAGCTCGACCTCGACCAAGGGGGTGCGACCGAGCTCGTAGCGCGGCGACAAGGTCTCGCCGTCGCGGTACTCAGAGAACGGCACGGCGTACACGGTGGCGCCCGCTGGCTGGCTGCGGATGTGGACGTGGCCAACCTGCGCGTCGTCATCCGGGCTGCCTTCGCGCTGAAGATCGTGGGCTAGGCGCGCGAAGAAGAGCTTGGTGGCGCTGTCTTCCTGGGTCTCCGCGTCGTCGTGGCGCTCCCAATACAACGCCACGAGGGTGCGGCGCGCATCCTGGTGGCCGTCTGCCTCGATCGCGGCGCGCAACAGCTCCGTGACGGTACCGAAACCGTGGGCGTACAAGACGTCGAGCACCTGCAAGCGATGGCGTAAATCAACCAGCTGCTGCTTGCTGCGCTGCTCATCCCACGGCCGCACCATCCGCTGCAGATGCTCGGCCTCCTGCAGCAAAAAAGCCCGATCCGTCTGCATCTTTCGATAGCGACCCAGCTCCGCTAGCGCCCGGCTGTAGCACTCTGCCGCCCGCTCGCGACGACGCTCTCGCTCCAGCTCACCGGCGAGGAATCGATCGAGCGCCTGCCAGACCTCGCGCATGCGCTGCGGTCGCGCGTCGCGCTCCTTGGCCAGCATCTGCATCACCAACGTGTCGAGCTCCAGCGGCACCGCCCGATCACGCGCGACCTTCGATGGCGGCAGCGGAGTGACGTTCTTGGTCGCCTCAAGCTGCTGCTGGCTGCTCTCGCCGGTGTGCGGGCGCCTCAGGGCCAGCACCTCATAGAGCATGACGCCGAGGCTATAGATGTCCGAGCGGTGGTCCGTCAGGCTGTCATGCCCGGCGGCCTGCTCTGGGCTCATGTAGGCCGGCGTGCCGACGACGAGCCCCTCCGCGCCGTCTGGCCGGGTGCCGCCCAGCCGCTTGGCGATGCCCCAGTCCATGACCTGCACTTCACCAAAACCACCGATCAGCACGTTCTCCGGCTTCAGATCACGATGCACCACGCCGGCGTTGTGGGCGTACTCGAGGCCCTGCGCGATCTTGACGAAGATCCCGACCAGCGCGCGGATGCCGTACGTCGCCTGGACGTCGGGATCGCCGATGGCGAGGCGATCGAGCACCTCGCCGAGAGAGGTGTGCGCCACCAGCTTCATCGTGTAGTAGGCCGAGCCGTCCGCGCGCATGCCCATCTCGTAGACTGGGATGATGCTCGGATGCTCCAAACCGCCGATAATGCGCGCTTCACGGCGCAGCGCCATGATGTGTTCGGGGCTGTGTTTCTTCTCGCTGTGCAGCAGCTTCATGGCGACGTCGCGACCGAGCCACTCGTCTGTGACACGCATGACGCGGCCCATCCCGCCCCGGCCAAGCTCGTCGACCTCGGCGTAGCGACCGTCGTGCTCGGTCGTGCCGTTCAGCTCAAACTCGCCGTCGGCCTCATAGAAAGCGGCGGAGGTGAGGTTGCGCAGCGCATCGGCGGCCGTTTCGCCCTCATCGACGTAGCTCATCTCGTGATCGGCGCCGTCATCGAGGCGGGTCGGCGCCTCCGGTCGAACGGCGTTTGGGTCGACGAGCAAGGTCGCGTCAGCGGTCTGAACCGCGCGCGGGTCCGTGGTTTGCAGCTTGGGCGAGTCAGGGGTCTGCGACGCGCCAGGATCGTCGGCGCTCCCCGCGCTGGACGTGAGCAGCGCCGCCTCCAGGCCTGCGTTGATGGCGCGCTGATCCATGCTCGCGGTCGTACGAAAGCGCTGAACCTTCGTAATATCGGCGGCGCGCCCCCTCCGCTGTCGGGCCGGCGGCACGGGCTCAGACGCCGATTTCTCGGGGTTCGCTGGGTCGAGAGGATCAGACAAGATGGCTCCAGGAGCGGCGAAGACGCCGGCCGCGGGGGGCGCTCGCAGCGAATGGAGACTAGCAGCGCCACGCCGCTCGGGGAATGGGGAGATAACCGCGGCGAGAACTTGCAATCGATCTAAACTTCACTGAACATCCGTACAGGACATGTGACCACGCGGGACCAATAGGACAGAACAAGTCCTATGCCTGCCCAAGAGTAGCCATCAGCGCTGAGGCCGGCCAAGCCGCCACTCGGCACCCAAGTGACCCAAGTGACCCAAGTGACAAAAGCCCGACCCCACACAGGAGCCCTACCATGGCACGCGCCCCCAACTCGACCAAGAAGACCGCCACCGCCCACATCACCAACAACGACGTCCGGAATCAGGCGATCACGACCGCCCTGTCGACCATCGAGCGCACCTTTGGCAAGGGCGCGCTGGTACGGCTCGGGGACGGCTCGGCGTTCGGTGAGGTGGAAGCCATCTCCACCGGCTGCCTGGGCATCGACATGGCTCTGGGTATCGGCGGTGTGCCACGTGGCCGGATCGTGGAGGTCTACGGCCCTGAGGCGAGCGGCAAGACGACGCTGACGCTGCACCTGATCGCAGAGGCGCAGAAGTCCGGCGGCATCGCGGCGTTCATCGACGCTGAGCACGCGCTCGACGTCGCTTACGCCCGCGCGCTGGGCATTCAGACCGACGAGCTGCTGGTGAGCCAGCCCGACAACGGCGAGCAGGCCCTCGAGATCACCGACACTTTGGTGCGCTCAGGCGCGGTCGACATCATCGTGGTCGACTCCGTCGCGGCGCTGGTGCCCAAGGCCGAGCTTGAGGGTGCGATGGGCGATTCGTCCGTCGGTGTGCAGGCCCGCCTCATGAGCCAGGCGCTGCGAAAGCTGACGGCGAGCATCTCCAAGAGCCGCTGCACAGTGGTCTTCATCAACCAACTGCGCATGAAGATCGGCGTGATGTTTGGTAGCCCGGAGACGACCAGTGGTGGCAACGCCCTGAAGTTCTACGCCTCGCAGCGCATCGACGTGCGACGGATCGGCGCGATCAAGAGCGGTGAAGACGTCATCGGCAACCGCACCCGCATCAAAGTGGTGAAAAACAAGGTGGCGGCGCCGTTCAAGAAGGTCGAGTTCGACATCCTGTACGGCGAGGGCATCTGCTCGGTGGGCGATCTGATCGACCAAGCGGTGGAGTTTGGCGTCATTGAGAAGTCGGGCGCTTGGTACAGCTACGCCGGTGAGCGCCTCGGTCAGGGTCGCGAGCGTGTGCGTACCCTGCTCAAGGAAGAAGACGAGCTGCGCGCGCGTATCGACGACCAAGTACGCGCCCTGGTCTTTGGTTCGGATGAAGAAGCCGAAGAGGCCAGCGTCGTGGCGCCGATCGCGCAGGGGTAGCGCTGGCGGCGTGCCGCGGCGTCATCTAGCCCGGTAATACGCCGTCGAAGACGTGTTCAGCGGGACCGGTCATGATGGCCGCGCCTTCGGGCGATACGTCGATGACGAGCCATCCCCCTGGCAAGCGTACGTGCACGGGATGCCCCTGCGGCACACGACCCAGCCGCACGGCGACGGTCGCGGCGGCGGTCGCCCCGGTGCCGCAGGCCTGGGTCCAGCCACAGCCGCGCTCATAGACATCGCAGCGTAGCTGCGTCGGACTGGCGACAGCGGCAGGGCTGGTTTCGGTGGCGGGGCTGGTTTCGACGGCAGGGCTGGTTTCGGCGGCAGGGCCGGCGGCAGGGCTGAGAACCGTACAAAACTCCACGTTGGCCTGCGCCGGAAAGAGCGGATGGGCCGACAACACGGGGCCCAAGCGCTGACGCTGGGCATCGGTCAGCGCGTCGAAGAGCACCAGATGCGGGTTGCCGGTGCCCACGCCTGTGATGTGCAGCGTGACGCCGTCCACCTCAAGCGCGTGGTCGATCAGAGGCGTGGCGGTCGCGGTGGGGACCCGCTCCGGTGCGTAGCTCGGCGTTCCCATGGCCACGGAGACGTGGGTGACACGGCCGTCCGCGCCGCGGTCGAACGTGCAGGCCAGCGCGCCGGCGTCGGTGCTGACCGTCACCGAGCTACCGGTGATGCCGAAGCGATCCACCACGTGTTTGACGAAGCAGCGCAAGCCGTTGCCACACATCTCGGGAACCGAACCGTCGGCGTTGACGACGCGCATGCGCGGCTCGGTGGGGCTGCCGGTGAAGAGCAGCAAGCCGTCGGCGCCAACGCCGCGGTGGCGGTCACAGAGGCGAACGGCTGTGGCGCCGACAAAATCGTCTGTGTGAGGCGCTGGCGTCGCCGCATCGGCGCGCGCGGCGTCACGCAAATCCAGCACGATGAAGTCGTTGCCGAGGCCGTGATACTTCGAGAAGGGCAGCGTCATGATGGGCTCGCGTGGGTAGCTTCGCGACGTAAACGAACGCTCTGGTCTTGGGCAAGGAGCGCGCGCGCCGCGTTCACGGCATCCTAGCGCTTCTGCCGCCGCGGCGAAATCGCACGACCTCGGTGCCCCTCGACTCCAGCTCGGGGGCCATGGCGTCGAACGTGGCGCGGTAGCGATAAAACGGCACCCTCGGATAGAGATGATGAATGGCGTGCAGGTTCTGGCCCAGCAGCGGCGCGTCCAGCCAACGCACGTCGATTGCGCGGGTGTCGACATAGCGTCCGGTCCGCTGATGCGGGACGTGGGGCAGCCAGTCGAACGCCAGGGCGAGCAGCCCACTGGCGGCCCACGCTGGTCCCAGCCACAGCGCGAACAGCGCGGCGCCGTGGCCTTGTGCGATGAGCGCGACCAGACCCAGGCCGGTGGCGACAAACGCCGCGACGACACGCCAGCCCTCCCGCTGCGCCGCGGGCGTCAGCCACATGAGCCGACGAAGATAGACCCAGTCGTAGTGCGGAAAAATGGTCCAACAGCGCGCGATCACCTGCCACCACGAGTCGCCCGCGACCCAGGCGTCGGGATCGTCATCGCGGTGATTGGTCCGGCCATGATGGCGTAGATGCACGGCGCGAAAAGCCGGAAACGGGGCCGCAAAGACGAGGCTCATGCCCCAGCCGACGACGGGATCCAGCCACCGCCAACCGTTGACGCCGCCAGACACGTTGCCGTGGGAAGCCTCGTGCATCGGCGTGAACGCGACGTAGGCCAGCGCGGTCAGACCTGGCGCGGCGAGCCACCACGACACGTCGCCGCTCAGCGCGAAGCGGACCAAGGTGATGTAGCCCGCGAGCACGAGCGCCGCCAACGCCACCGTGCGCCACGCGACGCGACGGGCGAAGGACTTCCAGATGGGTTGAGATGCGATCATGACGAGAGGGTAGACGTTATTGACTATTGGTCAACAGAGAGATCCCCAAGCGAACTGCGCTGCTCGGCGACGGGACGGAGCGACGCCCCCTTGCCTCCGCCGATCGCCTGACGTACACCGCGATCGCTACGCACCCCTGGTTGGGGCGTCGTGGCATAGGAGGAACCCGGTGCAAATCCGGGGCTGACGCGCAACCGTGAGCTGGCATCACCCGGATCAAACCGATGGTGCACGCAAGTCGGGAACTCCTTGGATGGGCTGCCCTCGCGACCATAGGGCCCGACTTGTCGTTCACCACAGCGCACGAGCCGCTGACGAACTCGTCATCCACCCAAGGTGCTCTCATCGGTTGCTCTCACCACGCTTGGCGCGCTCGCCGAGCGAACTGTTGTGGAGACCACCGATGACGACCCTCACGATCCAGCGTTCAAATCCGAGCCGCGCGCTCCTCATGTGCGCCCTGCTCACCTCGCTCATTGGCTGCGGAAGCGAGACGACGACCTCCGCGGCGACAGACGGCGGCACAGACGGCGTGACGCTCGACAGCGCGGGAGGCGACGGCTCCAGCGCAGACAGCGGCGCAGACAGCGGCACCACGGACGACGGCGCGGGCAGCGACGCTGGCGAGGCCGCGAAGGACGGCGGATCGGACGACGCCACGGCGGGAGATGCGGCGGCGGGAGATGCGGCGGCGGGAGATGCGGCGGCGGGAGATGCGATGTCCGGCGACGCTGGGAGCCCGAGTCTTCGGCCTTTTACGGCGCAGAAGATCGAGATCGCTGGGCTATGGCAGAGCAACTTCGGCGGCAACGAGCGTCTCACCGACGCGACCTGGACCACGCCATTCGGTGCGGCGAGCGTCGTGAAGTTCGACAACGACAAGCGGGTGCTCTTCGCCCAGAACGCCAAGGATGATCAGTACAACCCAAGCAAGTTCAGCAAGCTGCAGTGGACGGCGCCCAAGCAGAGCGCGGTCGGTGGCTTCCAGGTCTGGACGACGCACTACTGCATCGTCGATTTTGGCCTCGACAGCCTGGCGCTCGCTGAGCAGAGCACCAAGACGGCCAACGACGGCGCGCCCGAGAAATCGGGCTGTGCGGGCTTTGCGTGGACGACCCTGACGGCCTTGGAGACGGTCGGGCAGTGGCAGACCAACTTCGGCAGCGGCGAGACGATCAACAGGCAGGCTTGGGGGTACGCGTGGCTCGAAGCCTTCGACAACAGCAAGAACGTCGCCTATTCGCGCAATCCCGACGACGCCAAGTTCGGCCCGGGTACATGGAACAAGATCGTGTGGACACAGCCGGTGGCGGGCAAGTGGCACTTCTGCACGGTCGATTTCGGCCTCGACAGCCTCGCCGCGGCGCAGAAGACCAGCAAAACCGCGGATGACACGGACCTGACGGGCAAGGGCTGCGGCGGCTTCAGCTGGACGGCGATGACGGCGAAGTAGGCGCGGACACGGCGGGGTGGTGTGACGCCGGGTTGTGGTGCGCGACCCGCGCGAGGGCGGGGTAGCGCGCCAGCAACGTCACCGTCCGCGCCGCGTAGTGAGCGTACAGGGCAGCCCACAGGCCGTGATTGGCCCAGGGCCGGAGCAGCCACCAAGCGACGGCGAAGACGACGAGCGACTGCAGCATCGCGTTGCGCATGGCCGGCGCGCGCGTCGCGCCGATGAAGACACCGTCGAGCTGAAAGGCGGTGACGCCGGCGATCGGCACGCAGGCCGCCCACGGCAGGTAGGTGCGCGCGAGCTGGCGTAGCGCCGGATCGGTGGTCAACAGCGCGATCAAGTCCTCGCCCGCGAGCAGGAACAGCCCGGTCAAGAGCAGCGCGGCGAACCCGGCCCACGCGCTCGACAGGGTGACCACACGCCGCAAGCGCGCCGGATCGCGGGCACCCACGGCTTGCCCAGTCAGCGTCTCGGCGGCAAACGCGACACCATCGAGCACATACGACGCCACGCCGACGAGCTGCATGAGGAGCGCGTTGGCTGCCAAGACGAGGTCGCCGTGCCGAGCGCCCTGCGCTGTGAACCACAGGAAGACCGCCATGAGCGACAGCGAGCGGACCATGATGTCGGCGTTGACGGCGAGGGTGTGGCGCAGCGCCGCGGGGCTGCGAACCCGACGCCACGACAGCGCGACGCCGTGACCACGCAGCACGCCGGCGGCGAGGCGCAGCCCGACCACCGTGGCGACGACCTCCGCGATCAGCGAGCCCGCGGCGACGCCCTGGACGCCCCAGCCAAGGCCGACGACAAAAACCACGTCCAAAACGATGTTGGTGAGGTTGAGGACGAGCTGCAGCGCGAGGGCGACGCGGGCGCGACCCAGGCCGATAAACCAGCCTAGCAGCGCATAATTGCAGAGCGTCGCAGGAGCCGACCAGAAGCGAATCGCGACGTAGTCTCGCGCGAGCGCCTCGACCTCGGCCGAGCCCTCCAGCCAGGCGAAACCGAGCGCTGCGATGGGCCACTGCAGCACAAAAAGCACACAGCCGACGATGACGGCGACGAGCAAGGCGCGGCCGAGATGATCGGCCAGCGCCTCGGAGTCACGCGCGCCGACGGACTGCGCCGTGAGGCCGGTGGTCGCCATGCGCAGGAAGTTGAAGCCCCAAACACCGCGGTGAAGACGAGGCCGCCTAGGGCGACGGCGGCGATAGGTGCGGCACCGCCGATCCGACCGACCGCGGCCAAGTCGACGAGGCCGAGCAGCGGGGTGGACGCGTTCGACACCATGATCGGGACGGCGATCGCGAGGATCGTGCGATGACTGATCGGCGGGAGTGGGGCCGGCGGGAGTGGGGCCGGCGGGAGTGGGGCCGGCGCGAGCGGGGCCGGTGCAAGCGGGGCCGGCGGCTGAGCGGTCACCCAATCAACCCAAGTCTGTCCACGGGCTGGAGTCAGGATACGCCTCGTCATCGGCGTCGACCTCGCCGCGCGGCATCACCAGGACCTGAAAACGATTGGGTTCGCCAGCGGGATGCGGCGTCACCATGAGGGTCGAGAAATCGGCGTTTTCGACGGCGGCGCCGACCGCGACGCAGATCATCGGCGGCGCTGGCTCGACCTCGACCACCATGCCCTTCTGCTGGCCATAGATCGCGCGATAGAAGTCCGCCAAGGCCTGAAACTTAGCGTGAACTTTGTACGTCGCCGCCTGCGCGTCGGCGGACTCCTCTTCGGCGCCATGCAGCAGGGCGGCGCCGAAACGGGCGATCTCGAAGCGGGCGAGGCTCGCGCTTGCGTCGGTGGGGCTAGCGGCGTCTGAAGGTGGCATGGCGCACTCCCGCAGAGACCGGTCGGCGGCCCGTGCCGTGGCAGCATAACAGCCCGTCGGTCAGCGCATAGGGGCAGTCAAATCCCCTTGTCAGCACTCGGCCGCAGGGCTAGGTTCCGACGCCCATCCCCCAACGCTCGCCGCTTGACGCGCTGCGCCGGACGTACTTCGAGTGGGTTCTACCCCAGAGGCTTCTCCATGACTGTGCACGGCTTCGGATTTCCTCAAGGCCGCATCGAGGTCATCTGCGGGCCGATGTTCTCCGGCAAAAGCGAAGAGCTCATCCGCCGCGTCCGCCGCGCGATCATCGCCCGGCAGCGCGTGCAGGTGCTCAAGCCGGCGATCGACACGCGCTACAGCGAGTCTCACGTGGTGAGCCACAGCGACGTGCGGTTGCACGCGTCCTGCGTAGCGACCGTGCGAGACCTCTACGCCGCGATTCACCCGCGCACCGAGGTCGTCGGCATCGACGAAGCGCAGTTCTTCGACGAGGAGCTCGTCGCCGTGTGCAACAGCCTCGCCAACCGCGGCATGCGCGTCATCGTGGCCGGGCTCGACATGGACTATCGCGGGCTACCCTTCGCCCCGATGCCGCGGCTGCTGGGGGTGGCTGAGATCGTCACGAAGATCCAAGCGGTGTGCATGGAATGCGGCGCACCGGCGAGCTTCAGCCAACGCATCAAGGGTGGCGACAGCACAGTCGAGCTGGGCTCGTCTGAGCGCTACGAGGCCCGTTGCCGCCGACATTTTGAGCCCGAAGAGGCGCGACAAATGGAGCTGCTGCGCGCCCGAGCCGAGGTCCTGCGGGTCCCCACGACGTTGGATGCGTAGGCCATCGCCCCGCGTCATGGCGACTGGTGCGGCCACGAAATTCATTGACACTGTGTCGATAAAATAATATCGTCACTGTGTCGATGAATGGTTCGGCCCATCTCGGCGCGACCGACACCGGAGCAACCGCAGTGGCACGCACGATCGATCACGACCAGCACGAGCAGATGACGCTTCGCGCCTTCGCTGCGGTGAAGACGCAAGGGGTGGCTGGGCTGAGCATGGCGCGGATCGCCCGAGATGTCGGGGTGAAGCGATCGACGCTGTACTGGTACTTCGGCAACCTCGGTGAGCTCTTTGAGGCGGTGCTGCAGGTTGTGTTGGAGCAGCAGGCCATCTTTGTCGCGGGCGAGGTCGCGGCACACAGCCACCCGATCGATCAGCTTCTGGCGTGGATTCACGGCGTCCACCGCTTCTACGGCGACGATCCGGCGCTGCTGCCGGTGTTGATTCAGTTGTGGGCCGTGGGCCGACCCGCCGAGCCCGAAGCCGCGATCGCGCACGCGTTGGCGCAGTTTGAGCCGCTACGACAAGCGGCGATCACGTTGCTCGAAGACGGGATGGCGGACGGCACGGTCGCGCCGTGTGACGCGGACGTGATCGTGGATCTGTGCGCGACGATGATCGACGGCGCGCTGGTGCATCGCGTCAGCCGCAATCTCGCGGTCGGGCCGGTGTTGGCGCACTTCGCGCGCTGCGTGCTGGAGCCGCTGCGCCGCCCAGCTGGCCCGGGTACGGACGCCCGCGCTGACGGCGGCCCCACGGCGCGTACAACGAATCTTGAGGTGGGACCACACGCGCCGACGCGCGCGCGAACGAACGCCGACTGGCTTGAGGAGGACTGAGATGTCGATTGCGAAGATGCCGTTGAGTTTTTTGGCCGTGACGGATCGCAGCGCCACGCGTGCGCCTCAGACGGTGACAGGGCTCAAGCCCAGCTTGCCGTTGGCCGTGATCTCGCTGGCCGGCACACAGGTGGAGATGGGCCGGCAGCATGGCGAGCTGCTGCGGCAGGCGGGGGGATGGCAGCCAGCGGTGGCGTACTACCCGCGCATGGTGGAGTGCATGGTGGTGGGCAAACGTGAGCATGCGCTGCAAGCCGCCCTGCCGCTGGCGCTGCGACCGATGGTTGGGTTGGCGCTCAGCGGCCTGCACCGCAACCGGCCGGCGACGCTGCGGGCGCGCTCTGAGGCGTTCTATGAAGGGCTGGGCCTACCGGCGCAGAACGCGCGGTACCTCGGCGTCATGGACGTGCTGCAGAACCTCATCGGCGTCGCGGGCCGTCTCGGCGTCGCCGACATCACGACGCGGGCCATGGAGCGCGCGGCGCCGGCCTGTTCGAGCTTGGCCATCTGGGGCGACGCGACCGAGGACGGCCGCTTGCTGCACGCCCGCAACTTCGACTTCCCGGGCGCTGGGGTGTGGGAGATGGCACCGACGGTGGTGTTCTGCACGCCAACGGAAGGGGTGCGCTACGGCTTTGTGACGACCCGCGGGGCCGACGCGCCGGTGGTCAGCGTCTTCAATGAGGCCGGAATCTCGCTGTCTACGCACACGCGCTTCCACAAGGAGGTGAACTTCACCGCGGGTGTCGTGATGGATCTGTGCCACGAGGTCGCGATGAAGGCGACGACGCTGGAGGAGGCGGTGCAGCTGCTCAGCGCGCGGCGGAGCGCGTCGACCTGGGGGATCCTCATCTCGTCCGGCCAAGAACGCAGCGCGGCGTTGGTAGAGATGACCGCCGGGCGGGTCGTGGTGACGCGCCCGGACGCCGACGAGCCTTGGTTGAGTTGCACAAACCGCTACCGCGCTCCGGCGCTGCAGGGCGGCGAGCTGGAGCCGAGCCCCGGGTTCCGCATGCACAGCGATGGTCGGTGGCAGAGTCTGGAGCGATACGCGGCCGCGGCCCGTGACGGCACGAGCGCAGACCCGCTCGCCTTACAGCGGCTGTTGGGTGGACACGGCGAGGGAGAGGACCAATTGCGAGCGGCTGGCGGCATCTTGGCGCAGTGTAACGGCGTGCATTCGGTCGTGATCGATCCGCAGCTCCAGGCTGTGGACGTCTCGGTCGGTGAGGTGCCCGTCGCGCAGGGGCCGTATCTGCGTGTGCCGTGGCGATGGTCCGACACCGCCGCCCTGCGGACCGTAGATCTCGGCGAGCTGCGGCAGGCGCATCGCCCAACTGGCGCACATCGCTATCGCGCCGGAACTACGGGCCGTGCCTACGCGCGTTTCTTGGAGGCCTCTCGCATCGAGATGATGTCCGGCGCGGCCGACGACGCCCGGCGCGCGCTCGAGGACGCCTGTCGGCTCGATCCCGAGGAGGCGACCTATCGGCTGCTGGCCGCCGGCTGCAAGCTGCGCCAGCGAGATCCCGCCGCGGCCCTAGACCATCTGCGGATGGGGCTCGCTCATGAACACGGCGCGTTCTATCGCGGTCGCCTGCTGTTGTGGGCGGCGCGGGCTGCGGAGTCGCAGGGGCTCACGACCGAGGCGCGGACGTGGCGCGAAGAGCTGATCGCCCTGAAACACAGCCACATCGGCCACTATCAGCAGGCGGCGCGGGACGAGCTACGGCGACCGTTCTCCCGCCGACGACTCGACCGCACACGGGTTCAGATTCAGCTGTGTGACCTCGCGGCGTAGGACGTGGTCGACGTGGTCGACGTGGTCGCCAGCGAATCGGCGCCATCGAGCCGGGCGCGACGGTCCAACTGACGCCAGACCGGCTCGTCGAGCAGCGGGTCAACACAGGGGCCGATGACCTGTCGCAAGGCGGCGTTGACGGTGCGGTGATGCGTGCGGGGATCCAGCAGGCCGCCGCTACGCCAGGCGTCGGCGGGCATGTGGGCACCGCAAGCGGCGGCTCGCCGGCGTCAGCGGACCCATCTTCAGCATCGCCAGTCTCGCCATCGACGCGCTGGCTTCGACGGTCTGACCATCCGTGTTCAGCTCGCGCATGGGCAACGCCTGTTGTGGTCGAAACCACCAGCCCAGACACGTCGAGCGGGATCAAGCGTCGCCGCGGCGGCGCTCCGATGGTCGTGGCAGCGCATCGATTCGGCGTTGCATGCGCGCCAAGTCCGACAGCGCGACGCCGGCCAAGGGTAGCTGCACACGCGCCGACGTTGGCCCAATCGCAGCGCGCAGATGGTCACAATAGTCATCTGGGCACAGCAAGATCAGCTCGTCGGCGGCGGCCAGCCGGAGCCTTCGCGCCTGGGCGGCTAGCTCGACGGCCGAGATCACCGGATCATCGGGGCGGCTGAAGGTCACATCGTACGGGCCGGGGATCGTGTCATCTGGCGCTAACAACCCGTGCAGCGCAGACAAGATGAGCCACTGGCCCGGATTTGCGGCGGCGAAGCGCTGTGCGCTCTTGTGCAGCGGGCTCGTGTACGCGTCGCGGGCGCGGACGGCGCCAAGGTGCGGCGCCGTCTGCCAGCACTTCTCTTTGCTGCAGGGGATGATCACAACGGTGCGTCTGGCGGCCATCACAGACTTCCTGCGCGCGCGGGCGTGCCTGCGGGCGATGTGCGGGCGTCTGGTTGGGTTCAGCCTAGGCGCAGGTGTCGATCGGCGCCTTGGGATCTGACTCGTCCTTCACGGGGGGCGTCACGCCCGTCTTGTCGGTGACGGGCGCTTTGGAATCGGAGTCATCGGCCGCGGGCGCCTTGGCGGCGGTGGTCGTTTTGCCGGCGCAGGCGGCGTGAACCGCGGTCTTGGGATCAGACGCGACCTTCTTGGGATCTGAGCTCACCTGCTTCGGATCTGAGCTCACCTGCTTCGGATCAGAAGCGACCTGCTTCGGATCTGAGCTCACCTGCTTCGGATCAGAAGCGACCTGCTTCGGATCTGAGCTCACCTGCTTCGGATCCGAGCTCACCTGCTTGGGGTCCGAGCTCACCTGCTTGGGGTCCGAGTTCACCTGCTTGGGGTCCGAGTTCACCTGCTTGGGGTCCGATGCGACCCGTTTCGGATCGGAGCTCACGCGCTTCGGATCCGACGCGACGCGCTTCGGATCGCTAGCGATCTGTCCGGCGCTGACGAGGCCGTTGATGTCGAGCTCAACGTCGTCAAATGAGACCGAGGCGCCGTTGGCGTCGTACGTCAGCCGATCGTAGGAGGCCGTGCAGGCAGGTAGCCAGGCGGCGGCCATGATGAGGACCAGCGAGTTGAGCCACGGGGCGCGCAGCAGCCAACCCAGTCGCGCTGAACGGGGATCTGGGTCGCCGTCACGAGCGCGATTGACGACAGGCTGCAGCACCTCGGCGTGCCGAATCCCGTCGCGGTACACCCAATCGAGCACGGCGTCATACTGCACATCGGATTTTTTCTGCATGCCCACTCTCTCGTAGAACGCCAATCGCAACACCTCTGCCATGCTCATCAGCAACGGATCACCAGCTGCGCTCGCGGCCTGCGCGGCCTTCTTGACGAAGCGCTGGCACTTCATGATGTCGCCCTGACCGAGGTAGGCCCACGCGCGGCGATTGTGGAGACGGGCTTCAACGGTCGGCGGAAGCTCGCGGCGCTCGACCAGCGCGTCGAGGCGCAGATGCGCGGCGTCGAACTCACCGGCTCTGATCTCCAGCATCGCCAAGTCGGTCGCGATGGCTTGCTCGTCGACCCGCGTGTGAAGGCCGGAGACCTGTTTGTAGGCTGAGAGCGCCTTGCCGTACGCCTCACGCGCCAGATCAGCGAAGTGAGCGCCCTGCAATTGCAGGCTCTTCTGCTCATAGAGGTCGCCAAACCCGTGCCAGCACTTGCCGTCCAAACGCGGCGAGCGCGTCAGGACATCAGCGTGCAGCGCGCGGCTCTCGGTCAGCACCCGGAGCGCCATATCGAGGTGACCACGACGCCGATAGATCGTCGCGCGCTCAATCTCAGCGGCGACCACGGAGGCCTCCAAGTCCGTGTCGTGGCCCGGCTGCAGCTCGAGATAGAGGTTCATGGCGTCGTCGACAAACCGCAGCGCGTCGTCGATGAAACCGGGGTAGGTGCCGTGGAGGCGGACCAACTTGCCGATCAGCAAGCTCATGTCAGAGCGGATGTGCAGGCTGTTGCGGTCGGTGTGGCCCATGGCCCGCTCGTACAGCCGCACGGCGCCCTGGAGCGCATACATGTCCTCGTCGAGATCGTAGGCCTCCACCACCTCGTCCGCTTCAGCGCGGGTCGGCGCCACGTCAGAGAACTCGAGCGGCATCAGGTCGTCTTCGAACTCGATAAGCAGGCGCGTGACGTGGCGACCCACGTCCACGACGTTGGCGAGCTGCTCGGCGTAGCGTTGCCGCGTGCCGGAGTCACCATGCAAAATTCGATGGATCTGGCTGACGTTCTTCGACGCACCAAAGCGGCTGCGCGTGCGCTCTGCGAGCTCGCGATCACAGAGGCCGAAGACCTCACGGCGACGGTTGAGCACCGCCACGAGCGCTGGGTAACGGCCTTCCTGCCGGCGGTCGATGGAGCTGCGGGCCATGGGGCCTCCTGTGGAGCTGAGCTCCGGGCTGTGCTTCGGCTGGATCGGCCGGGACCTGAACGGCGGTAGAGTCGCAGAATCTCGGCCACATTCACAGGATTTGTTGCGACTTGAGCTGCGTGAGCGGTGTGCGCGCGTGCAAGCGGAACGCCAGCCCCGCAAACAAGCGCGGATCGCGCGGTCGGCATGAGATTTCTATTGACGGAGCGGCGCTGGGCCCCTAACTCGTACCGGTCGCCACCCATGTCACCGCCAGCGCTACCGGATGGTGGCGCCACCGCGGGATGACGGCGCGGGACGGAGCACACCATGTGGACTAAGGTACTCAATCGACCCCTCGTTCAGGGCCAGAGCGCGGTGCATCTCGCCGTGATGACCGGACAAGTGCGCGCGCTGCGCTGGATGCTGCGCCGCGGGGCGAGCCCCGACGACCGAGATCTCGACGGGTTCGGCGCGCTCAATTGCGCCGCGATGCACGAAGACAGCGTCACCGCGATCGCGCTGCTCGGCGCCTTGCTCGACGCTGGCCTGTCCGTCGACACGCCCGATGCCCACGACGGCGCCACGGCGCTGCACAGCGCTGCGTTTTTCGATCGTCGGGAGGTCATGGGCTGGCTGCTCAAGCGCGGCGCGACCATCGACGCTGGTGACGAAGCGGGGCGCACCCCGGTGATGCACGCCCTCGCGGGCGACAAGCTCCAGGCGGCGGCGTTGCTGCTGGCTTGGGGCGCCAAGGCCGACGCCCGCGATCACTTCGGCGACACGATGTTGCTCCAGACGGGCTGCACCGCCGAGTGGGCCGACCTGCTGCTGGCGCACGGCGCAGATCTGCAGCGCGTCGACGGAGAAGGGCGCAATCTTCTGCATCTCGCGGCGCTGCGGGGCGACAAGGCGATGCTGCGCTGGGCACTCAAGCAGGGCGTCGACCCGACGCAGCTCGACATCGACGGGATGACGCCGCTCGACGCGCTGGAGATGGAGATGTTCGAGGTTGGTATGGCGCAGTCGGACCGGTCACGACTCGACACGACGGCCGATTTCGGAGCTGGAGATGGGTTCGGACCGTACGATCTCGACGAGGCTGAGCCTGCTTTTGAGTCCTCGCTGATGCTGCTCCGGCGCCACCAGCCTGGCCCCGTGGCTCAGGCCTGACCGCCACGGAGGCGCGTTGAGGGCGAGGGACGTTGGAGCGCACACGCCGCCGGCGACCGCAGGTGAAGCGGCACGCCTCAGGTTGGCGTCAGGACGCGCAGCTGCCGGAGGCCGTCGCGGTCGATCAGCAGCTCGCACTTGTGCGTGATGAGCACACCGCCAGCGTCATCCCGCAAGGTGCAGTGCACCCGCAGATCGTAGAGCTTACGGACCGAGGCCATGTGGACCCGCCCGTCCGAACGTGTCACGGGTACGTCCCGCCGGCCGTGATCCAACCGGGGTAGCAGCGCGCTGAGATCATACCGCATGACGTGTTTCACCCCGCCGACGCCCCAGTCTCCCGGCACCGCGAGGCCGTGTTGGTCGAGCCGGAGCGACGCCGTCAGCGCCATGACGCTGACGATCTTACCCAGCGCTGGGTTGAGGGCGTCCGATCGTAGCGCGCGTTCGGCACGAAGGTTCTCGCGCGAGGTGAGCAGCCGGCCGCGCCGCTCGTCGATGCGCTTTTGCAGGTGCAGATGCACGATCTTGTCGGCGATCCCGTCGCGCACGCGGCGGGTCAACCACCGACGACCGACCTCCTTGATGCGGTCTTTCACGGCGTACAGCACACCTGCGATGGCGCCCGCCATGAGCATGGTGACGATCGACATGCCGCCGGTGACGAGTTGATTCATGTAGGCCAGCTGCCATGCAAACGCCCACGTGGAGGCGATCACCGCCACGAGCGCGGCGATCCAGTGGCCGAGGCGGTCATCCGGCTTGAACGAGTCCGCGTCGAGCCAGAGGAGCTGGTGAAAGTGCTTCTTCAAGGCGCTGCGGCGGCGCAGCCACCCCTCCAATCCGCGGCGACCATCGCCGCGCGGCGTCGGCCAGCCCTGGGCGCGACGATACGAGCGCTCTTGGGCGATCGCGGCGGTGAGACGCACCAGCGCGGCGGATTCCGGGGCCAGACTGTCGTGCAGCCGGGCGAACGTGGAGAGCAGCTCTACGGAGAGGTACTCCGCGGCGAGGCGCGCCTCGGTCTGCACACCCTCGGTGCCGCCCTCACTCGTGCGCAACACCACGCCGCGGCGGGCGCCGATGTCGGCCACCAATCGCTCAAGCGTGGGCACCGCGTCATCGCCGCGCTCCGCCACCAACCTGACCTTACGTTCGAACCGCTTGAGGCGCCGGCCGGTGCGCAGGGCTTCGTGCCGGATGTCATCGATCAGCGAGCGAGCGCGCATCGTGCGGACCGCGCGATCTGGGGTCTGCAGGCGGGTTCGGGCGCGAAACGCCTCCCAAACCGGATGCGGAGCCCAGAGCTGCTCGGGCACGTCGATCGTGAACTCGATGGTGTAGCTGCGACGTTCACCGGCCTTTGCGAGCGGGGCCGACGCCACCCACTGAATCCGAGTCGCATCGTGGATGCTGACGTCGAGCCGATAGCCGCCGGTGTTGGGGCGAGGCGTCACGACGACCTGACTTGCCGACCGTTCGATGGCAGGCGGCGCCACCGCATCGCCGGTCGCCACTTTCAGGATTGGGTCGGTCAAGTCGAACGTCGCTCTGTGCCCCATAGGTCGATCTCCAGATCGCGCAGCCTACGGAGCCTGACCGCTGTTGTCACGTATTTGTCACATTTCCCGGTTGCGACGCCGGCTAATCATCGGTCGGCCTGACGCCTGACAACCGCGCAGCGGCGTGCGCGAGCTGGACGAACGCGGCCCGGTGGCCGCCAGAATCGGCACCAGTGGCGCCTTGAGCGAGCGCCAACACCTCTGACCAGCGCCACGATCCGATGTGTTTCGACTTCCGCAACAACATGCCAAAGCCGGCGACGGCGACCGCGAAGCGATGATCTTCAGAGGCCTGCGCCAAGCTGCCCGGCAGGTCCGAGACCGGAAAACTCGCGAGCTTACTCTTGCTGCCACGCGGCGACTTCCACCGCAGCTTCACGTGCATCAGCTCCCCGCTGGCTGCGGCCGAGGTCGACCGGCGCTTCTGGTAGCGCAAGCCGCTCCCGGCGGCCTCGCCGCCCGCGGGCACGATCTCGTAGAGCGCGGTCACGTGATGTCCGGCGCCGAGCTCGCCTGCGTCCTTCTTGTCATCGTTGAAGTCCCGCGCCGCGAGCTTGCGGTTGGCGTAGCCGATGAGGCGGTACGACGCGACGCGGCTGGGGTTGAACTCGACCTGGATCTTCACGTCTTTGGCGATCGTGAGCAGCGTTCCGCCAATCTGCTCGACGAGCACTTTGCGGGCCTCCATCAGGCTGTCGATGTAGGCGTGATTGCCGTTGCCCTTGTCGGCGAGCTTCTGCATTTTTGCGTCCTGGTAGTTGCCAGAGCCGAACCCGAGCACCGTCAGGAAGATGCCGCTGCTGCGCTCCTGCTCGATCATGCGCACCAGCGCCCCGTCTGAGCTCTGGCCGACGTTGAAATCACCGTCTGTGCAGAGGATCACGCGGTTGTTGCCATTTTTGCGAAACGCCCGACGCGCGACGTTGTAGGCCAGCCGCAGCCCCGCGCCGCCGGCCGTGGAGCCGCCTGCACGCAGACTGCTCAGCGCCCGTAGGATGGTCTGCTGCTCATCACCGCTGGTCGGCGGCAACACGAGCCCGGCCGCGCCAGCGTAGACCACGATCGAGACGCGATCTTGGGGTCGCAGCTGCTGACTCAACATGGCCAGCGACCGCTTGAGCAAGGGCAGCTTGTCCGCGCTGTGCATCGACCCGGAGACGTCCACCAAGAAGACGAGGTTCGCGGGCGGCAAGTTCTTCACGGCGACCTTGCGACCCTGAACGGCGATGCGCACGAGGCGGTGCGCGGGATTCCACGGCGCGGGCGTCAGCTCGACGGCGACGCCGAATGGCGCGTTCCCGGAGGGTTCAGGCGTGTTGTAGGGGAAATAGTTGAGCAGCTCCTCGATGCGGACCGCGTCGGCGGGCGGCAGGCGGCGGTTTTGTACGATGAAGCGGCGGACGTTGCTGAAGCTGGCGGTGTCGACGTCGATCGAGAACGTCGACAGCGGCCGCTGGCTGGCCTGATGAAAGTCGCCGTCAGGCGTGTGCTCGTACCCCTCGCGTGAGGTGCTCTGGTCGCGACGCATCATGGGCGCGGGCCGACCATGACCGTAGCCGTGCGAGCGGTAGCCGCCACCTGCGCCCTGGCCCGTGACCATGAGGCCAGCGCCGACGCCATACGCCATCTTTCCGTGGTGCTTCATCCGCTTCTCAGCTCGGGGCCGACGCGACGCACGGTCGGACGCCGGCCGGGCGCGCTCGTAGGGCTTCGCTGGCCTCTGCGCGGCGACCGTCGGTGTCGCTTCGGGCTCTTTGGCGACGGCATGAATGGGCGACAAGCGCACCTGCACGTGCTGCACGGATCCCGACATCAGGGACACCGCACCGCGCCATGACTTGAAGCGCGGATGGCCGACCGTCAGCGTCGCCCGACCGGTCTGCGTGGTGCTGAGCTGGAAGTGCCCTGCCCGGTCGGTCTGGGTGGTCGCGCCGCCAGGCGACAGTGAAACGGTCGCGCCAGGAATCGGCGCACCGTTGCCAGCGACACGCACCTGACCCGTCACCCGCGCGACGCTGCCGTCGGCCCAGGCTAGGCCTGCGAGCAAGCAAAACAGGCCCCCGAGCCCTACTGTTGTCATCGTTCGTCGTGTCGCCCGTGTCGCCATGATGCCCTCCCGACAGCCCGAATTCGTGGGCCGCGAGATGCACAGACGCGCGAATGGACGCTGCGGTCTACGGCGCAATGAGATGGGCGCCGCCACGCGCCGCGTGACGCGCACGAACCACCCAATCAGGCGCGCAGACGGCCAAGAATCGCGGCGATCTCATACCGTCGAGGTCGAACGAGATCGCCGCGTGGCGTGGCGCTCAATGCATCGAGTCCATCGGCGTTCAGCCGTTGGGCGGCCGTCTCGACGGCGGCGCGCACGTCCACCGCGCCCGCCGCCAAGGCCGCGCGCACCAGACCCAGCGCGAGCCCCGCCGCGAGGGCCTGCCCGGGCGCGACCAGCTGGCCGATAGCGCGCAGATCGACTTCGCCGCGCCCGAGGTCTAGCCGCCGCACGTCGTCGGCGCGCACGCGGAGGCGGCCTTTGTCGTCGTGCAGGTCGATGGCGTCCGCCGGAAGTCGCCACGGCGTGGCTCGTTCGCGTGGCGGCTGGGCGCGAGCTGTCCTGACTGACGCTGCTGCCTGCGCCGGCGCCGCGTCAACCAGGGCATGGGCCGCACCCGTCGCGTCGACGGCGCGCCACTGGTCCATCCACACCACTGTGTCAGCCTGCGAGAAGTAGTCGCTTGTCCCCCCGATCACGACGATCAGCGAGCAGCCGGACTCGCGCAGATGGGCGATGCGAGACACGAGGGGCGTGATGGGCTCCTTGTCGGCGCCGACCAGCGCCGCCATTACGTCGTCGCGCACGAGCAGGTTGGTCGCGGACGTATCCTCGTCGATGAGCAACAGCTGGCAACCCACGGCGCGCGCCTCCTCGATCGCCGCCGCCTGGGACGTGGAGCCGCTGGCGTCGCGCGTGGTGAAGGTGCGTGTGTCGATGCCGCCGGGCAGTTCGCCAATGAACAGCGAGATGTCGAGCGCGCTGACGGCCCGACCATCCTCGGCGCGTACTTTGACGGCGTCGCCCCGCGCCACAACCGCCGCGCGACCGTCGCCAGGGATATGGTCGTAGACCCCGAGTTCAAGGGCGCGCAGCAGGGTCGACTTGCCGTGGTAGCCGCCGCCAACGATGAGCGACAGGCCCTCCCGCAGCCCCATCCCGCGGAGCGGACCGGCGTGGGGGGTCTCCAGCACGACGGCGAGCGTAGCTGGCGCGGTGAAGGCGACGACATCGCCGCTCATAGGCCGGGGATCGACGCCACTGTGGCGCGGCAAGATGGCGCCATCGGCCACAAACGCGACGAGTCCGCGCGCCTCGAGTTGATCGCGCAGGGCCTGCTGGTCTTCGACGCTATACACCTGGCGACGCAGCGCACCCTGATCCAGCGTGTCCGCGCGCAGGGCGTGTTCGACGAGATCGGGCAGGTCGTCGAGCAGCAGCGCGAGGGCCTCGCGACTCAAGACGCGGCGACCTGACGCCGGCAGTCCGATCCGCACACGCGCCTCGACCCGACCATCGGCGCGGACGATCATCGCGGAGCGCTCAAGCACCTCCTGGCCGGGCTGGATCACCGAGATCACGCCCGATCCGCCCGATCCACGGTGTCGGCTGAGGTCGCGGGCGACGATCACGAGGCGACGCAGCAAGAAGTCTGCGGTGCTCACGCGGCGCCGTGGGGTCGACACCGCCCAATCTGGCAAGACAGCAGTCCTCGCGTCCACCAGCAACGTGACGCGGGAGGGCGACGCAAAGGGATCGCCTTGCACGTGGTCGATACGCAGATCGCAGTTATCGAGGCGCCACACCCCGGCGAGCGTCTTGTAGGCGCCGTAGTTGCGACCATCGATGCCACGCAGCCGCGCGGTGAGGCCTGTGATGTCGTCGGGTGCAGCAGCCATGGCCAGCCTCGGCGTGAAGAAGTGGACGTCTCTGTCGACGAGCCCAGCGGCAGATGACACCCTACGACTCTGCAGGCTCGGAGAGGGGCTCAGTGGAGCCAATCATGACACAGCCCACACTAGACATGCGCCCACGCTGCCGCGCTTGGGCCGCTGACTCACTGCCGACAGCGCGGCGCGGTTGGCCGTCTGATCGGGCGACGACGCTAGGTGGTTGGGCGACTGTGTGGCTCTTGGCCGCGCTGGCCGCGGGCTGCAGCGAAGCGGCCACCACGCCTGTCACCACTGACGTGGCAGTGGACGTGGCAGCAGACGCGGACGCCGCCCAGAGCACGGACGGCGTCGCTGTGGACGTGGCCGCCCCAGACGTGAACCCCCCAGACGCGGCCGACGCGGACGTCGCTGGACCAGACACGGCTCACGCAGACGCGGCTGACGCAGACCCCGTAAACCAGGACGCTTCAAGCGCCGATGCCGCTGGTTTGGACGCTGCTGGTTTGGACGCTGCTGGGTCGGACGCTGCTGGGTCGGATGGCGGCGGCGCGGGCGATGTGTCAGGCGATGCGGCGTCCGACACGCTCGATGCCGGCCCGACGTCGTGGACCTTGCCGACGTGTACGACACCCACCGGCGCGCCGGGCGTCGCGTTCGGACCGAAGGGCGGGGCGACGCTGCAGATCTCTACCGCGGCCGTGCAGCTTGGCAAGACGTACACCATGGGCTTGACCGCCGTGGGTGCGGCGAACGTGCTGTACGCAGAACACGCCGGCACGGTCTATCACTCCACTGACGCCGGATGCGCGTGGACGCCGATCGGAAGCGCGCCCACGAGCCCCTTGCGGATGATCGGCGCGCCGGGGCACCGCGCGTACGCGTTCTACGACAATGGCCAAACCCTCGTGCGGCTGGATAACGCCACGGTGACCACGCTCACGGCCCCCACCGCCAATCTGCTCGGCCTGGGGGTGCATCCGAAGCAGGCGGACGTGGTGCGCGTCGGAGGCACAACCGGGCAGCTGTGGCAGAACACGACGGCGGGCAGCGGATTGTGGCAGCAGATCGGCAAGGCTGCCGTGAGCGGCGGCACCGGCTACCGCGTCGGGTTCAGCCCACTCAACCTCGACAGGGTCATCTACGGCGCGATGACGAAGGGGCTCTTTCTGACGACGGATGGCGGGAAGTCGTGGGCGGCCGCCAACTTCGTCGGCGCGATCACGCCGCAAAATCTCAACGGCATGAACGTCGCGTTTTCGCCGGTGGAGGAGTCCACCGTCTGGGCGATGGCGATCGATCTCAATGAGTCGCTTCAGATCCCATCGAAGACAAACGGCAAGTACCTGTGGCGTTCGACCGACGGGGGCGGCTCGTTTTCAAAGGTCGTGGCCCACCTGCAGGTTAACGACGTGACGCTGACGAACGGCGTCCACCTGCGGCCCGACGCCACCGACGCCAACGTCGTCCGATGGGCGTTTGGCACGTGTTTCTCGGGCTATGGCACCAACCTGTACCGCTACGATGACGGCGCACCTGGGGCCAAGCTGACGTGGGTGAATCACCCGATCGCGGGCATCGTCGAGATCGTGCACCACCCGGCCGCGCCGGACTTGTTGGTGCTCGGGCTGCGGGCGGACGACAACCCGCAGTGCCCCTAGCCGCAGTGCCCCTAGCCGCAGTGCCCCGAGCCGCGAGGCCGCTGAGTCTCGACATTCTCAGGCGTTTCGCTTGCGTCGCTGTCTCGCCGTGTTTCCTTGGCGCTCGCGCCGCTACGGGCCGCGACGAGGTGAGTGATGATCGAGCTGCTTCTTGAGACCCTAGGCTTTGCGCTGAAGGCAGGCACCATCGTGCTCGCGTTTGCGGCGATCGCCGGCATCGTCGCGACGCTGGCCGCGCGGCAGCGACCCAGCCATCGCGGCCGGCTGGTGCTGCGACGGCTCAACGCCCAGCTGCGGCACGCTGGTCGCCAGATTCGGCACGCCGGGCTGCGCGGAAAGGCCTTGAAAGCGGCTCGAAAGTCCGATCAACGCGCGGACAAGATCGAGAAGAAGCAGACCGCGCAGCTCCAGATCGAGGCGACGCAAGTCGAGACGGAGGCGGCCGATAGCGGCGCCGCCACGGGCACTGCTGGGCCCGGCGGCGAAGGAGCTGGCGCCATGATGAAGCGCGTCTTCGTCCTCGACTTCGACGGCGACATACGCGCGCGGCGGGTGGACCACCTGCGTGAAGAGATCACGGCCATCGTTACGGGGGCCAGCGAGAACGACGAGGTGCTGTTGCGTTTGAGCAGCCCTGGCGGCGCCGTGACCGGCTATGGTCTCGCCGCAAGTCAGCTGGGGCGGCTGTCGCAACGCAAGATCTCGCTGACGGTGGCGATCGATCAGGTCGCGGCGAGCGGCGGCTACATGATGGCGTGTGTCGCCGACCGCATCATCGCCGCGCCTTTCGCCGTCGTGGGTTCGATCGGTGTCGTGGCGACGATCCCCAATGTGCGGCGTCTGCTGCTGGAGCGTGGCGTCGACGTGGAGCAGCTCACGGCCGGAACCCACAAGCGCACCCTGAGCGTGTTGGGCGAAAATACGGACGAGGGTCGCGCTCATTTTCAGGCCGACATCGACGACATGCACCAGCAGTTCAAAGAGCACGTCGGACGGCACCGCCCGCAGCTCGACATCGCACAAGTGGCCACTGGCGCGCACTGGACGGCGGATCGCGCGGTCGATTTGGGCCTCGTTGACGAGCTGCTGACCAGCGACGATTGGCTGCTCGCGCGGCACCAAGATCATGAGCTGATCAGCGTGAAATGGGAGCCGCCGCAGACGGTCGGCCGCCGCTTTGGCGTCGGGTTCGAGAACGCCATCGTCAGCGTTGGCGAGCGGCTTTGGTCCCGACTGGCGCTCGGCGACCGCCCGTAGGTTCGGAGCGACCGCGCGTGCGCTCGTACCTGATCCAGACCGGTGCTTGACTCAGAACCCTGCTTCACCCGGACCCTCGCCAACCGCAACGCTTGTTGACGCCACCCCCTGCTGACTGGGACCACCGCCGCCTATGCCCACCGTCTCCGTTCGCACGCGCCTCTCGATCTGGTACGCCCTCGCCATCGGCGGCCTTGGCGCGTTGCACCCCTTTCTGGCCATGGCGCTCGGCAAGAACGGGCTGTCGCCGGAAGACACCGCGGCGGTGCTGGCGCTGTTTCCCGCCGGGTTTCTCACCGCCGGACTGCTATGGGGCTGGTTGGCGGACGCGTCCGGCCAGTCCGGTCGCTGGATGCGCGCCGCGGCGGTCATCTCGGCGGTCTTTGGCCTGGTGACGGTCTTCGCGCCCGGGCTGCCCGGGCTCGTCGCCGGGCTCGCCGGGCTCGCCTTGGCGAGGGCGCCCCTCATCCCGCTGGTCGACACGCTCACGATGCGCACGCTGGGAGAGGACAGCGGGGACTACGGCCGCGTCCGAGCGTGGGGGTCCGTGGCGTTCGCCGCCGCCGTGTTCTCGGTGGGCGCGCTCATCGACCATTGGCCGGACGCGCCCCTCGGTATCACCGCGGTGCTGCTCGCGGGAACGGCCGCGATGACCTGGGCCTTGCCACGCGCGCGACTTGACGCGCCGAGGGCGACACTGACCGAGCTGCGCGCGCTGATCCGAGATCCGACGTTGCGCAGTGTGCTGCAAATCGCGGTGCTGCACGGCCTCGCCCACGCGACGTACGACTTCCTATTCTCGCTGCACATGGAGCGACTCGGCGCGCCGACGTGGCAGACCACGGCCGCGTTCGTCGCCGGGTTGACGGTGGAGGTGACCCTGATGGCGATGGCGCCAGCCTTGTTGCGACGGCTCGGCGCGACGGGGATGATTCGCCTCGCGGTGTTCACCGCCGTCCCGCGATTCTTGCTGACCGGCCTCGCCCTGCCCACGGCCCTGATCGCCGCCGTTCAAGCGCTGCACGGCGTCAGCTTCGGTGCATTTTGGCTGGGCGCGGTCGCGCTCATCGCGGCGCGGTCACCCCACAGCCTCCGGAATTCAGGCCAAGCGGCGCTGATGGCAGCGAGCGCGGGCGTCGGCCCCCTGTGCATGATGCTCGCCGCGACCTGGCTGCTGCGCGTGATCACGCTGCCCCAGCTCTTCCTCGTCGCGGCTGGACTCTCGGTGATCGCCGCTGGGTTAGCGTGGCGTCTCGCGCGTAACCCGTGACTTTCGCAGCGCCTCGACCCCGAGATGGCGGCCACCAAAGGCTCAAAATCAAGCCGATCCGGTCGTTGTGGCGCGCGTTGCGACGCCGCTTGACTGTGTAGAATCTCCACGCTTTGCTTGCACATCTTCACGGATGCCGGCATGTTTCTTGGCAGGTCCCACGCCCCCATGGGATCCGAGTTCATGGGGCA
>ERZ889078.322-NODE-322-length-43486-cov-12.304161_pt1 | contig 43486 bp, 41 predicted proteins | sample MGYA00521266_ERZ889078 | MGnify/ENA primary metagenome ERZ889078 (study PRJEB32303, sample SAMEA104408618) | aquatic metagenome | biome: Brackish water; feature: Pelagic; material: water | place: Baltic Sea | collected 2014-06-16T06:34:00 | depth 76,534 m ... | reverse complement strand
ACGATACAGCTGTACCTGAGGCAGTTGAAGGAGTAGGTTCAAATTTCAAATCTCAAATTTCAAATCCCAAATCCCAAATCTCAAATCTCAAATTCCAATAGCCCCTCTCTTATGATAAAATCAGCCCTTACAATTATAAGCCTTATCATTATCCACAGTACTCTTCTTGGTGCTTTACCGGCATCGAAAAAGAACATTCGAAAAGCAAAAAGGATTCATGATAAGGTGCTAACGATCGATTCTCATAACGATACACCACTTAGGATGGTCCGTCCTGATTTCGACTGGGGTGAGCGTCACGATGCAAAGTCATCCCGGTCCAAAGTGGATCTGGTGAGGATGGAGGAGGGGGGCCTTGATGGAGCCTTCTTTGCGATTTTTGTCGGCCAGGGACCACGCACACCAGAGGGGTATGAGAAGGTGAAACAGCGTACGATGATGATCTTCGATACCCTGCTGAACGCAATTAACAGATATCCCGACAAAGTGGGGTTGGCGTTGACACCGGATGATGCATACCGGCTTGAGAAGGAGGGAAAACGAGTTGCCTTTATTGGCGTGGAAAACGGATATCCTGTGGGAAAGGAGATCGGGATGGTTCAGGCACTGTATGACAGGGGTGCAAGGTACATCACACTTGTCCATACACGTAACAATGATATCTGCGATTCATCAACGGATACTCTCGGCTTCGACGGATTGAGCGATTTTGGTTCAGAGGTGGTTGCCGAAATGAACCGGCTGGGAATGATGATAGATGTATCACATGCCTCTGATGCCTCTTTTTATGATATTCTGGAAATTACCCGCTCCCCGATAATCGCTTCCCACTCCTGCGCCAGGGCTCTGTGTGATAATCCCCGGAACCTGGATGATGAGATGCTCCGTGCACTCGCTGCAAACGGGGGAGTAATACAGATGTGTATCCTTAGCGATTACGTCAAAATACCTGCCCCGAACCCACAACGCGATTCGGCCAGGGCAGCCGTAAGAGAAAAATTCCGGGGCTTTGAGGATCTTACTGATGAGGAGATGAAGCAGGCCCGGAAAGAGTGGTATGGCATCGAGGATCAGTTCCCCAGGGAGCTTGCGAATGTTAGCGAAGTAGTTGACCATATTGACCATATCGTTGAAGTGGCCGGGATTGACCATGTGGGTATCGGAACCGATTTTGATGGGGGAGGTGGTGTAACCGGATGCTATGATGTTTCTGAGATGGGGAACATCACCCTAGAATTGGTAGAACGGAATTACTCTGAAGAGGATATCCGTAAGATATGGGGTGGAAACCTGATGCGGGTGATGAACGAGGATAGGAGGATCGCACAGGAGATCGCTCACAGGAGATGACCGGATGAAGATCATCATCAGCCTCATACCGGTGTTGTTATTTCTTGGGTTGTTGCTCTTTTTCGACAGCTTCCGCCTTGTCAACCGCTGGATTCTGATCGTTTGTTTGCTTTGGGGGGGTGTTTCGGCATCCATAAGTTTAGTTGGAAACAGCCTGTTGACGGAAATCTTTAACATCCCTTTTGATACACTTTCACGGTATGTGGCTCCCTTCACTGAGGAGATTTTGAAGATGATCATTCTGATCTTTCTGATATCCCGCCATCGTATCGGCTTTGCAATTGATGCTGCCATTTACGGATTTGCCGTGGGTTCGGGCTTCGCCTTCACCGAAAATCTGATCTACCTCCTGCAGCTTGGCGCTGAACAATCGAACCTCTGGATCTGGATATCCCGTGGGGTTGGTACCGCTGTGATGCACGGGGGAACTACTGCCATCGCCGGTATTATCCTGGTCAACAGACTTACCGACTCCCGTAAGCTACTCCAGCCCTTCCTCCTGGCTATTGTGGTTACCTATTTTATCCATGCACTCTACAATGCTTTTCTGATCTCCCCAATTCAGTCGGCATTGGTTGTAATCGTCCTGATCCCTTCGATACTTTTGGTTGTCTTCCTGCTTGGTGAACGTAACCTCAAAAAATGGCTGGATATTGGGATGGATGCCGAAGTAAGTCTCCTGTTGATGATTAACCATGGCAAATTCTCAAAAACCCGCGCCGGGGCATACCTGTTATCTGTTAAAGATCATTTTCCAAAAGAGGTTGTTGTGGATATCTATTGCTTTATGGCCCTCTACATGGAGCTATCTGTCAAAGCAAAAAGCCTGTTGCTTCTCAGGGAAAATGACCTGCCACTCCCCATGGACCCTGATATAATGGATAAACTGCATGAGCTGGATCACCTGAGGAGACGGATTGGGAAATCGGGAATCCTCGCCCTCCGGCCTGTTCTCCGGATGAACCGCGCAGATATTTGGGCCCTCTCCATTCTCAAACCGGATTAAGAAATATTGATTATCTTTATTTCCTATTATGAAACGAAAACATAAAATTCTGATGGCCATCGGTGCAGTGATTCTGGCCATCGTATTCATTCTGTTCTTCATCAGCCCCGATACTGTTGGCCTGTTTACCGGAGGAGAATGAGAAGAATTGCCATAGATTGCCATTAATTGCACATAAATTGCCATAGATTGACCAATGAGTGATTTTGTCTCAGCGTTGCTTAGCAGTGATCTGCAGTTGATTCGTGGGGTTCCGAAAGCAGATCTTCACAACCATCTGCTTCTGGGGATGAAGGTTGATCGGATATCCGGGCTCTCAGGCAGGAGGATCAAGCCCTTTCAATACAATGGCAATGGAATCCAGGATATCAACAACTGGATAAGCGAGCAATATATTCCTGTTTTGAAGATCCCCGGGATTTTTCCCAAACTTATTGAAGCCGGTTTTCAGCAGGCGGTTGATGATGGTATTACAGTTCTTGAGGCAAGTATTGATGTCGGATTCGGAAACCTGTCCGGGATTCCTCCTGAAGAGGTTGTGGAGACGCTGCGTTCTGCACATCAAAAGGTGGCTCCTCACATGATCTTCCGCCCTTGTCTGGGCTTTCCCCGAAGCCTGCCGGTGAGGAAACTGTTGCGTTTTTTCGAACCCTACCTTGACCTGAACTTTTTCACATCAATTGACCTGTATGACGATGAGATGAGTCAGTCAGTCCATAACTACAGGGAGATTTACCGTTTCGCCAAGCAGATGGGATTTCGTTGTACCGCTCATGTCGGTGAGTTTGGTACAGCCGATCAGGTGAGGGAGGCCGTGGATGCCCTGGATCTTGATGCAGTACAGCATGGTATTGCTGCGGCTTCCTCTCCCGATGTGATGAAGTGGCTGGCAGAACGCAGTGTTCCGTTAAACATCTGTCCGACCAGCAACCTGGTTCTGCAACGTGTGAAATCCTATGCCACACATCCTATCCGAATCCTCTTTGATAATGGCGTCAAAGTTACTGTCAACACAGATGATGTGACACTTTTCAACCAGGGAGTTTCGGAAGAGTTTCTGCACCTGTTTCAGGCGGGTCTGTTCTCGGCAGAGGAGCTTGACGGGATCAGGGAATCGGCTTGCCCCCAAAGCCCCCTTTAGGGGGTTTGGGGGTCATTTTTTTAATTTAATCCGCTCTATCCTCTCCACAAACTTCCTTAATGTATCGTGCAACAGGGTGAGGTAAAGCACCAGCGACATCAGCCAGATCACACCAAAGTTAAACCAGAGGGTATCGATATGGAGACCAAAGAGGTTTTTATAGGGAGCATAAAAATGGGCTCGTCCGATACTGGATTGGGGATCCATTAAGATCGGGTCTTTCTTTCTGATAAGCCTTCCTTTTGCTTCGATGGTCTTGACGACTGAATTCTGATTCAACACAAAATCTGCGAGACTCTGGTTATAATAGTTCTGGCGCATCTTATAGAGAGCTTCCTGGCCGGTTTCGCCAACCAGCTTTTCATATAAACCATCGCGGCGGGAGGTAACCGAGGAGAGTCGTGAAGAGAACAGCCGGCTGAGGGAATCGAGGTACTGCGAAGTATGAAGTTTAACCACATCCGAAAACCTCTCAGGGGAGAGATCCCCAAGACCACTGAAGGGTTCGAAACCGGCTTCCTGGCTTAGCCGGGTAATTTCATTGTTCAGGATGGCAAAGTAATTCTCCGTTTTCCTGGGTTCACGGTCAAGTTTCAGGTTCCTCTGGCAGGCATCCAGTTCAGCCTGGAGGGTTGGTATGGCATAAGCAGAAATGTAAGAATAGTGACTGATCTCTTTGTCATAGGGATAGAAGATCCGCTCGTAGCGGTTGTTCTTAAACTGATGTACTGCCATAGCTTCATAGGACCAACGGGATGTCATCAGGTCCCCCACAATGGGCACAAAGGTGCGTGAAGAGATAGTGGGGTTGAGGTTGTCGAAGGGTACGATGGTACCACTCAACAATAGCTGAGGAACAAGAATGAAAGGAATCAGGATGTAGATCGCTACTACTGATTTCATCCCCGACGAGATGTTCAAGCCAACCATGTTGGCAAAGCAGGAGGTGGCGAAAAGGATTAGGAAATAACTCCAGAGCATACCCCGGATATCGAGGATCAGGTTTCCAACCAGAACAAATGAAAATGCCTGAATGGCGGATAAAGTAAAGAGTAGTGCGATTTTGGAGTTCAGGTAGCTCCAGCGACTGAGGTGCAGAAAAGCTTCCCGTTTCAGGATTTTCCGGTCGTGGATTATCTCTTCCGCACTTACCATCATACCGAAAAAGAGGGAGACGACAACACTCATAAACAGGTAGGCTATCAGGTTACTGTTTGTTCCAAAGAGGTATGTTTCGCCAGGATAATAGCGGGCAAGAAAAGCCAGGAGAGCTGCCAGGACAGGTGCTTCCAGGAGATTGATCAGGAGGTATTGTGTATTAGTAATTTTGGAAAGCAGGTTTCGTGTCCCAAAAATACGGAACTGCTTCAGGAGACCCGGAACTTTGAACTGGTGTTTTGGTAGCTCCCGTTTCAGGGTCTGTATTTTCTGACCGGGCTGGATATTCTTCAGAAAATGTTCATACCAATCCCCTGGTGTAGTTTTACGATTGGTGCTCAGCTTGCCATATTCGTTGATTACTTTGGCTTCTGTGATCTGAAGAATCTGCTCTGGATTCACATAACCGCAGTTATAACATTCGCTTTCATTCGGGTTTACGTGGCTGCTCAGGGTTTTGAAATATTTTATGGCATCAATAGGATTTCCGTAATAGATTGGGAAACCTCCCTTGTCAAGGATCAGCAATTTATCGAACAGCTTGAAAATATCGGAAGATGGCTGATGAATGTTCACTACCACCAGTCGTCCTTTCAGTGTTTGCTCTTTCAGCAGAAGCATCACCATTTCTGAATCCATTGAAGAGAGTCCTGATGTTGGCTCATCGGCAAAGAGCACCGATGGCTCCCTGATCAGCTCCAGAGCTATATTCAGTCGCTTGCGTTGCCCTCCGGAGATGAACTTATTGAGTGGATCCCCAACCTTAAGGTGACGAATTCCGGCCAGGCCGATGTCGGAAAGGATCTTCATCACCGACTTTAGCAATTGTCGCTTGGTAAAAGCACTGAAACAGAGTTTTGCGTTATAATAAAGGTTCTGGAATACAGTGAGTTCGTCAATCAGAAGGTCATCCTGGGGAACAAACCCGATTACACCCTGAAGAACATCACGATCGGCATGCAGGTCATACCCATTGAGCAGGATCCGACCCCTGGTTAGCGGTAGATTTCCGTTTAGCAGGTTGAGCAAAGTTGATTTCCCAACACCACTGCCTCCCATTACCCCGATCAGCTCTCCGGAGCGTGCGGTAAAACTGAAGGGATGGATCCCGTTGGTGCTGTTTTTGAAGCGGAACTCAATCTCTTCTCCGGAATATTCAATAGCGACAGATTCTTTGGTATGAAGAAAGCGTGCTGCTACATCTGTGTAGTATACAGGGCTTATTTTCAGGCTTGTGAGAATTGATCCGTGGTTCAGGATTACTGCTCTGAAGGGAACCAGGTTGTTCCCGTTAAGGTTGATTACATCTTTGCCGGTATACCTGCAAATTAGCGAATGGATTAGTGGCAGGTAAAGTATGAGGATCTGACCGTCGAGGTTCTCCCGAAACATGTGTTTTTGGGATTCAGGATGATTTAGGGCATCAATGAGCAGTAAATTTTTCTTGTCGAGACGAGTGCTGTCGGGATCAAGAATAAAGGAGAAGCAGTTGTTGAAGAGTGGCTCGGGAAGGTTAAACGTCTCACCGATTATCTGGAGGTATCTATTCTCATCTTCTGTTAAAGAGATGGACCCGGTAACTCTTCTTCCATGCTCTTCTTCCAGGTATTCCAGAAACTTCAGAAAAACGATCATTTTATCCCGGAGTTGGAGTCCTTTGTTCACCCTCAAACAGATTTCCGAGATTTTTCCTGCCGTATCGTGAGCGTCATCAGTCTCATCCATAGGCTGATGGAAGAAGAGAAGTTCGTCAAAAAGTTTGAGGTACTCATCCAGCTCCTGACTGCTAAGGTGTGGTTTCAGGAATGATGAAATGATTGTTCGTGTGCTCTCACGGTTTGCCTGTTGCCCCGATGCTGCCACAATAGCAAAGAGCTGGACAAGGGCCATTAAGATCGGTTCTGACATATGGGTAAAATAATCAGCCCAAAGATAATGAACAATCATAAAAAAACAGGAGTAATCTGAAGAATACCCCTGTTTGTAGAGACGAGGCATGCCTCGTCTATGAATGAATATTATTGGGTCAATGCATTCCTGACTTCTGCAATCACGTCGTTGAGCCCGTTGGCTTGCTTAGAATCAAGTTTTTTCTCCGGGTCCATCTTAATAGTTGTTAAGACAAGTTTCAGTTTGAGCATCTCATCGTACAAGGATTTCATCGCGTCAACTCCCTGGTAAAGATCCAGGATAGTCATAAGCTGTTCGTAGTTGGAAGTTTGTTTAAAGATGATTGCTGAGATCTTAGTGTTGTCTTCGGCAACGACGTTAAGTGAACTTGCAAGGTATAGGCCTTCAACAAACGCTCCAACAGCGATGTAGACAGCAACCTGGTTACGGTTGTTCTTTGATAGAAAATCGTTGGTAGAGAGAAAGATACCTGAAACCATATTGACCAGGGAATCTTTGTTGTTATTAAACTGTTTTATCTTTTCAACGAGATTGGGATGATAGATGCCTGCAATACCCAGTTCATCTGCCAGTTGGCGGGTGCAACCCAGGAACTGGTTTGTGTTGTCGATAATATTATAGGTGGCGGAATATGCCAGGTCAGCACTGTAAACTCCCAGGTTAATGGATTTGCTTTTCTCGGTCATGTATTTTCCGACATTTTCCACAGGATTTGTGATGTCAAAGATGTATCCGGCTTTAGCCTCCTGCAGAAGCGTGGTGACTTCAAATGGTGTAGGCATTTTATACAGCAGGTTCATCGCTTCGGGGCTGAGTGATAACTCCTTGCTGATTGTATCAGTGGCCTCTTCGTTTGCCTTTTGGTTGCCTGCACCACCACATCCTGCAAGTAAGAAAATGGAAACAGCTATTGTGGTTACAAGGCTCAGGGATAAATTGGACTTTGTGTTCATAATCTCGTATAATGAGTTAATAGATTGGTTTCGGTCATGCGAAAATACGGGAATTTTTCAAAACAGGGAAATTTTTTATCCCTCTTGTTAATGCCTGATCAGCACTTTAATGCTTTCCGGCTTTGCAGCCATTTTGAATCCCTCTTCAATTTCGTCGAAGGGAAAGACTTTTGTAATCAATGGTTCCACATCCACCAGTTTTTGGCTGAGAAGGCTGAGAGCAGGTTCAAAGACCCCACAACGGCTTCCAATGATATTAAGCTCATTCACCACAATCTGGTTTAGGTCGATTTTGGCAGGATCTGCTACGGTTGTTTTGAGAATCAGCTTCCCCCGGGGGCGCAGGTGTTTCATGGCAATGCCAAAGCCATCAGGACTCCCGGTACAATCTACGCAGATCTCTGCCCTATCATCTGGATGAAGAGTATCCACGTTTTTTGTGGGAAGGCCCAGGCCCCGCGCGAACTCCACCTTATGTGGATTGACATCGAACAACGTATACTCGCAACCCGACAACCGGAATACCTGTGTGATCAGGAGGCCAAGTTTGCCGGCTCCAAAGATGAAAACGTTGTCGGTCGGATTTATTTTAGTTTGTTCAAATATCTCTAGAGCTGCCGCAAGTGGTTCTGTAAAGACAGCATTTGGAAGCTCTACATTGGGCGGTACAACATGGAGGTTTTTCTCAGGAAGTACAACATAGTCGGCAAAGGCACCTGCATGTTCGAAAATGCCCATGACCGACCGGTTTGTGCAGTGGCTCTTCCTTCCTGTCTGGCACATGTAGCAATGGCCACATGAGATGTTGATCTCGCCGACAACATCCTTACCGAATAACCGACTTTTCTCAGAAACGACCTCCCCTACGAATTCGTGACCCAGGATGCCCTTGAAGCCCATATATCCTTGAAGGATCTCCAGGTCAGTATTGCAAATAGAGGAGTAGCGCACACGGATCATCACTTCGCCCTGTTTAGGTGTAGGATCAGGGACTTGCTGCAGGGATAGTTTCCCGTCGTAAACCAAAGCTTTCATAAATGGATCATATTTTTAACAAAAAAAACAATTTTTTCTCAGGTTATCATCGAATTTCGGAATAAATTTACAATCTCTTCATATTTTTAGCTGCAGTTATATGAGATTGATGAACAGGATTCTGTTTCATACCCTGATGATATTTCCTTTTCTGCTAATCACATTTGCATGTGACCGGCATCCCGAAGAGAAGGACATTTCTGTAACACAAAATAGTAAAAGAGCCATTTACAATCCGGATTCACTGCAAAAAGTAACGTTGTTGCCTTACTGGGTGACCACGGCACAGTTTGCAGGGTACTATGTAGGCAAAGAGAAGGGCATCTTTGCCCGGTATGGAATCGACCTGGAGGTAATGTCATTTCAGACAAACATGAATATGGAGGAGATGATCCGGCACCAGGTGGCAACTTTCTATATCTCCTGGCTGGTCAATGCCATCGACCTGAAAGATTCCGGTCTTGATATCGTCAATATCGCACAACTCTCTTCCAGATCATCCCTGTTATTGCTTACAAAAAAAAGCAGTGGGATTGAGACCATCAGTGATATGGAGGGTAAGCGGGCAGCCATCTGGTCAGGCTTCGAACTGCATCCACAAGCATTATTCAAGAAGAACAAAGTCAATGTGAAGATTGTTCCGATCGGCAGCAGCAACAACCTGTTTCTCTCCGACGGTGTAGAGATTATCAATGCTAACTGGTTTGATGAATACCACACGATTATCAATTGTGGCTACAACGAGGATGAACTGGAAACCTTTTTCTTTGCTGACCATGGTCTCAATTTCCTTGAGGATGGGATCTACACGTTGCAGTCGACACTGGATGCCGATCCCACATTATGTAAACGGTTTGTTGAGGCAGCCCTGGAGAGCTGGAGGTATGCTTTTGAACATCCTGAAGAGACTGTCGATATTGTACTTGCCAGGCAACACAAGCAGAATATACCTGCCAGCCTCGTTCATCAACGATGGATGCTGGACAGGTATCATGATCTTTACTATCCTGAAGGCAATACGTTCCTTAATACCAGTCTGAAAAAATCGGAATACGAAAGCAATGCCAGGGTGTTGCTGGAAGCAGGACTGATTAGTAAGATTCCCCCATTCCATGAATTTTTTATCCCTGTAATAAGCTCCTGGCGTGATTTGTAAAGAACGAAACAACCTGGATAGATTAACCGGTTCCCTATGAAAGACGATCAGAGAGTCAGACGAAGTTTGGCATTTAAGCTGATACTATCAGTCTTTTCCGCTATTGCCGGGATCTTTATTGTCATCTTTTTATACAACTATACTGTCACAAGGAAAACATTAATCAAAGGACTGGATGCCATTGCTTCCAACCTGACTGAGAGTACTGTTTATAAAGTTGACCGGATTCTGTTTGCCGCATCCAAGATTCCGGAAAACCTGGCTGTTGTGATCGAACATTCAAACCTTAGTGAGGAGGAGTTAAAAGAGATGTTAAGACTGGTTGTTGAGATCAATCCCGAGATCTTCGGCTCAGCCATCGCCTTCGAACCATACTTCAAAGGCAGGAAAGAGAAGTTTTATTCCTTCTATGCTTACCGGGACAGCGACAGCGTTGTGCTCACAACCCTGGGGACCGATCGATATGATTATTTTCTGATGGATTGGTATCAGATCCCACGGGAAAAGAAAGTACCCTACTGGACTGAGCCCTATTTCGATGAGGGTGGAGGCAATATCATTATGTCAACCTACTCTGTACCTTTATATTATCGGCAAGGAGGTGAGAGAGAGTTTGCAGGGATATTAACAGTAGATATCTCCCTTAACTGGTTAAGGGAACTGGTAGATTCAATTCGTGTATTTGAGACCGGATTTGGCTTCCTGATTTCACAAAACGGTACTTTTGTAACCCATCCGGTTGAAGAATTGATCATCAATGCGTCGATCTTCAGCCTGGCTGAAGAGAATGATATGCCTATGTTCAGGGAGCTTGGAAGGCACATGATCAATCGCGAGAGCGGCTTCAGCACAACTGTCTATAAAAATTTCTTCAACAATGAGGATAGCTGGCTGGCCTATGAACCGGTGCCTAGTAACGGCTGGTCGCTGGGAGTAGTATTCCCGGTTAATGAATTGATGGCGGATACCAATAGACTCAACCTGGCAATCGTCCTTCTGGGAAGTGTCGGATTAGCAGTTATATTCCTGGTGATCCTGTTGATCTCCCGATCAATTACACGACCGTTGCGTAAGCTTGCTCAGGCTGCCGAAAGCTTTGCTGAGGGTGATTTCGATGTTCAATTACCTGAGATTAAATCCGGAGATGAGATCGGCCGGTTGACCAACAGCTTCAGGTATATGCAAAAGACCCTGGCCGAAACGATTGGTAATCTGAAAGAAACCACGGAGCAACTAAGGATCTCCAACGAAAAGCTGGAGGATTACAGTAAGACACTGGAGTTGAAGGTGGAAGAGCGAACAGCCGAACTGGTTGCCAAAAACACAGAGCTTGATAGCGCCCTCCAAACCCTTAAATCGGCACAGGCACAGTTGATTCAATCGGAGAAACTGGCTTCACTGGGTAAACTTACAGCCGGGATTGCTCATGAGATCAAAAATCCGCTGAATTTTGTCAACAACTTTGCAGAACTTTCAGCCGACCTGGCTCGTGAACTGAAAGAGGAGATTGAAAAGGTCCGGGACCGGCTGGAGGAGAAGGATGTAGAATACCTGACGGAGATCATCGGAGATCTGGAAAGTAACTCCCTCAAGATCCATGATCATGGAAAACGTGCCGACAGCATCATCCGGGGAATGTTGCTTCATTCACGGGGAGAGTCAGGCCAGAAGCAACCCACTGACCTGAACGCTTTGCTAGAGGAGTATGTTAAATTGGGCTACCATGGTATGCGCGCAACTGATTCGGATTTCAATATTAAAATTGAAACGTCATATGATCCATCTGTGGGTATGGTGGATGTTATCCCCCAGGACCTGAGCAGGGTCTTTTTGAACATCATAAACAATAGTTGCCAGGCAACCGCGCAGAAGAAAAGTGAACAGAGGGATTCCTATTTCCCTTTGCTCTCTGTCTCAACCAAACGAATTGACAATATCATTGAGATCAGGATCAGGGATAACGGGAAAGGGATTCCGCCGGAAATCATGGATAAAATATTCAACCCTTTTTTCACAACCAAACAGGCAGGTTCTGGTACCGGCCTTGGCCTGTCGATCAGTTTCGATATTGTGGTACAGCAACATGGCGGGGAACTTAAGGTGGATTCAAACCCGGGCGAGTTTACAGAATTCATTATTCGAATCCCTGCAATCAAGCAGGTGTAAAGACGAAAAGGAGATACATTATGAAGAATAAGACTAAAAATATCAAGATTCTGGTTGTTGATGATGAAGTAGACCTTGAACCGCTGGTAAGGCAACGCTTTCGCCGCCAGATACGGGACGGTGTTTACGACTTTCTCTTTGCGCACAACGGACTCCAGGCGCTTGCAAAACTTATCGAGCATCCGGAGATCGGTATCATTCTTTCCGATATCAACATGCCGGAAATGGATGGACTGACCCTGTTGCTGAAACTGAAAGAGCTGAAAAATCCATCGTTGAAAACGGTGATTGTCTCTGCCTATGGTGATATGGAGAATATACGCACAGCCATGAACAGGGGAGCGTTTGATTTTTTGACCAAACCGATCAATTTCGATGACCTTGAGATTACCATCAACAAAACCCTCGATGAGATCAGGCTGGTGAGGAAGTCGCAGGAGGAACATCACCAGCTGCTCTCCATTCAGCACGACCTGGCAACAGCCCATGAGATCCAGCAGGCGATCCTTCCTATGGTATTCCCTCCCTTTCCACACCGTAAGGATTTCGACATATATGCTTCTATGACTGCTGCCAAGGAGGTAGGAGGTGACTTCTACGACTTTTTCATGATTGATAATGAGCGTCTCGGATTTGTCATTGGCGATGTTTCGGGGAAGGGAGTTCCTGCTGCTATCTTTATGGCTGTGAGCAGAACCCTGATCCGGGCTACAGGGCTTAAAGGGATATCGGTGGAAGAGTGTATCGACTATGCAAACCACCTGCTGTGTAACGAAAGTACATCCTGTATGTTTGTGACAGTTTTCTATGGAATCCTGGATACACGGACCGGTGAGATCGACTATGTGAATGGGGGACACAATCCACCATATCTGATTCGGGCTGATGGCACATTGGAGAGTGTTCCACTGACCGGTGGACCGATCCTGGGATTTCTGGAAGATGAGCATTTCAAACCCGGGAAAATTCATCTTCATAAAGGTGATACACTCTATCTTTATACTGATGGAGTAACCGAGGCTTTCAACAATGATGATGAAGCGTACGGAGATGATCGTCTTGAAGCTCTGCTTCGTGCTCACGGCACCGAACCGATCAAAGAACTGATCCAAACCTCAGTTACCGGAGTTCAGGAATTTTGTGAAGATGCACCGCAATCAGATGATATTACACTGATGGTGATTCGGTATACGGGATAAGGTGGTGAACTGGCGAACTGGTGAGTAATGTTATTGCGAGGAGCCGAAGCTGCGAGCGCAGTGAAGCAGGTAGCGACGCGGCAATTGTGAGATCATGGCAATTTATGGCAATTGACAAATTATAACCTCCTGACGAAAGTTACCTTACCATCTCCCTCTTTGTAGAAATCGGAGATCCTTCCCGCTTCTGTATATCCCATCTTCATGTAGAAATGTCGGGTTGGTTCATATTTTTCAAGGCAGGATGTCTCAGCAATAAGATTCCTTCCCCCCTGTTCCCTGACCTGTCGTTGGGTCTCTTCCAATAATAATTTTCCAATTCCTGCTGCCCGCATATCATTATGTGTGATTATCCAGTAAAGGTCAAAACTGTGCTCGGTACCTCCGATTAGCCCGAAGCAGCTATATGCAGCTGTCACTCCGTCAAGTTCGGCGAAAATAAACTGATATGAACTTCTATCCCCGTCTCGCAGCTTCTCAACCGCCAGTTCAACAGCCAGCTCTACCTCGAAGTCATAGAAAAATCCAGAAGAAATTGCAATATCCCTGATCCTCGTTTCGTCGCCCGGACGAATTTCTGTTCTGAAAGTCACGCTTGTCATTGTTTAATATTGTCGTTTACCGGAGCCGCAATGAATTGCGGCTGTACTTTCTGGATTTCTGCCTACTGCCTACTGCCTACTGCATCTTCGAGTATCCTCCTTACGGCTTCCGTAAAGGAATATCCCGCCTGGTCGAGTGCAGCGGCAAATCCTCCAGAAAGTGACAGGCATGGATTGGCATTGATGTCAATGATTAGCGGAATCCCGTCTTCAGTCACCCGAAAATCAATCCGTGCATAGCCTTTCAACCCAAATCCACTCCAGCAGGCTTCACACAGGCCAACTAGCCTAGTGTGAAGTGCTTTGTCTTTCTCTCTGGCCTGAAAGGTACGGGAAGTATGCGAATATTCAAATGATTGTTCGTCCCATTTAGACTGATAACCCAGGATTTTGGGTTTGCCTGCCGGAAAATCCCTGAACTCCATCTCTGCAGGGGGCAGCACTTCAGGACCGTTTGAGCCTGCCAGGATGGAGATGTTGAATTCCCGGCCTTCAATGTATTCTTCGATGAAATAATGCGCTTTACTTTTACTTTTTGCAACCTCCTTCATGCGCTCGTCCTTTCCTTCGAAAACACTCGATTCATCCAAATCCAGGGAGCCTTCCTCCCAGATGGGTTTCAGGATGTAGTGTGTATCCGGATCCAACGAAGTTGTCTCATTAACGCTAACCCACTGTGGAGTAGGTAGCTTGAGCCGAACCAGTTCACGTTTTGCCAGCACTTTATTTGAAGTGAGGAACATCGGAGTTACAGGGGACCCCGAATAGGGGATACCCAGCGAGCTGAAAATGGATGGAGCGATAAATGCAAACTCTCCTTTGTTATCAAGCGACTCTACCAGGTTGAAAAGAATTTCTGGCTGTGCATTCCTGATTTGATCGATTGCCGTTTCAAGGTTCAGCCCCATCTCCATTCTTGCCACCTCATATCCAAGTTTCACACAGGAGCTGCCAACCAGTTCCGCCTGCTCCAGCACATCCAGCTCATCGGCTCCTGCGTTGGAAGAGAGTTTATTTGTAACTATCAGGATCTTTTTTTTCATGATCCGGGATGTCGGTTATTCCTCTCCAGCGCCGAATCCATGATCTCCCCGATAAGTTGCTCATATGTATAGCCATTGCGGTAGGCCAGAATTGGCAGGTCGGAGTGAACAACATCGAGCCCGGCCAATGGGTTGACCTCGATGAATGAGGGTTTTCCATGCCTGTCATACCGGATGTCGACCCGCCCGCCGTCGCGGCACCCCAGAATATTCCAGGCCTGGATGGCCAGATCGGTACAAGCATCCCTGACAGTATCTTCCGGCACCGAATAGGAAACGAGCTCTTCGTAGTTGGCTTTTGTCTCCAGGGAGTAAATCCCTGATGCGCTATCCTTTTCATATACGATCTCCATAATCCCTACCGACCTGCTTTTCGTTCCTGTTCCGGTAATCCCAACCGTGAACTCCCGCCCGGGGAGAAACTCTTCCACCAGAAGGCCGCCAGGATATTGTCTAAGCATTTCCCTGCAAACAGCATGAAGTTTCTGGCTTGAATTTACCCTTGATCTTCCTGAAATCCCTTTTCCGGTACCTTCTGCAACCGGCTTGATGAACAGGGGAAATTCCAGGTTATCATTGAGGATATCGGCTTCAGTTTGTACCACGAAAAAAGCCGGTGTATTCAATCCGGCATCGCGGATCACCCTTTTGGTCATCCCTTTGTGAAGGGTGAGTGAAAGGACCATTGGATCGGAGAAGGTGTAAGGGATATTGTATGCATCCAGCAAACATGGAACCTGTGCCTCTCTTCCGATACCATGGAGCCCTTCGCTGATGTTGAAAACCAGGTCCCACCGGTCTCCCTTCACAAGCCTGCCCGCAAGTTGTCTTACATGTCCGATCCGGTCGGTTGCATATCCCAGGCTTTGTAAGGCATTTTCAATTCCTTCGATAGTTGAATCCCGGTCAAATTCTGCTGTCTCTTCCAGGGAATATCCTTCCTTAAGGTATTCCGACTTGAGGTCAAACGTAAGTCCTATTCTCATTTCTATCCTACATCATCCGGGTAACGGAATACCCGGCCTTCATAGTTCATCAACCTGGCATAGCCCTCCTCATGGCCCTGGTAATATTCGGGCAGGAGCGGGATTTTGCCGCCGCCTCCCGGGGCATCAATGACGAATTGCGGAACGGCATAACCGGATGTATGGCCCCGCAGTCCACGGATGATCTCCAGACCTTTGCTGATAGGCGTGCGAAAATGACCGGATCCGGGAATGGGATCACATTGATAGAGGTAATAGGGCCTCACGCGGATTTTTAGAAGGCCATGCATCAATTTTTTCATGACCTCCACCTCATCGTTGATCCCTTTCAGAAGCACAGTCTGGCTTCCCAGGGGAATGCCCGCGTTTGCAAGTAGTTCACACGCCTCTTTTACTTCGGGAGTGAGTTCATCGGGATGAGTAAAATGGATGCTCATGAAAATGGGATGGTACTTCTTTAGCATATTCACAAGTGATTTTGTGATACGCTGGGGAAGAACAACTGGCACCTTCGACCCAATGCGGATGATCTCGACATGGGGTATTCGCCTCAACCGTGAAAGGAGGTACTCAATATGAAAATCGGGCATTGTGAGCGGATCTCCTCCGGATACAATCACATCCCGAACTTCCGGATGTTCTTCGATATACTGTAGTCCTGCTTCCCAGGCTTTGATGCCAACATGGCTCTTTTCCTTTGCTACCATATGGGTTCGGGTGCAGTACCGGCAGTAAGCCGAGCAGAACCCGGTTGCCAGGAACAAAACCCGGTCAGGATAACGGTGGACGATGTTTGGCACCGGGCTGTGGTGCTCTTCCGATAACGGATCAGGATTTTCTCCCTTTGAAGAGATCAGTTCGTTGAAAACAGGGATAAACGCTTTCCGCAGGGGGTGTTCCGGATCGTATCTATCGATCAGGCTCATGTAGTAGGGGGTGATCCGGAGAGGGAGCGCATTGATTTTTTTACCAATGACACTGATCTCGTTTTCGGTTAGTTTTACGAAACGCTGCAGCTGGGCAGTGCTTTTAATACTGTTTTTAACCTGCCAGTGCCAGCTGTTCCATTCCTTTTCCGGAATACCGGGAAAGAACCTGTCCATAAACGCCTTCGACCGTTCAGAGATGACGGTTTTTTCTTTCTCACTCCGCAGTGGAATGGCTACTGAATGAAGATGTCGGAAGGAAACGGATTGAACGGCTTTACCTGGAGGTTCATCATCGTCCTGATTCATTAGATCGCGGCCGATGCAGAGTTCATGCTCTTGTGTTTCCATTTTGTGTGTTGCCCATGAAAATTATGGTGCAAATAGATGAATTTTTTAATTAATTTAGATTCTGGTTTAAGAAAAAAAGTGCACAAAGATATGTTAATAAATAACACCTGATGAAACTTTTTTTTCACAGTTTTGGAACAGGGATTCCGTTTATTATTTTACACGGTCTTTTTGGCATCTCCGACAACTGGGTAACTCTTGGAAAAAGATTTGGGGAGAGGTTTCGCGTTATCGTGCCCGATCTTCGGAACCATGGACGGTCACCGCATAGTGATCTGTTTGATTTGCCTTCCATGGAGCAAGACATCCTGGAACTTATCGAGGAAGAGACTACCGGGGAGGTGATGCTGATGGGTCACTCCCTGGGAGGTCGGGTAGCTGTAAACCTGGCGTTACATAATCCGGAGTTGATCAGGAAGCTTGTGATCGTCGATATCAGCCTGCGCAAATATCCTCCCCAACGAGAGCATCTGGACCTTATTGAGGCGATGCATGCATTGGATCTGTCTCAGTCAGGAAGTAGAACTGAGATCGAGGAACATCTCAGGGAGAGGATCCCCAGTCTTAAGTTACGACGATTTTTGATGAAAAACCTCTATTGGAGTGATCGCAGACAACTTGGTTGGCGTCTCAACCTGCCCGTGATCAGTAAAAGGTTACCCGCCATTTTTGACGGAGGTTCCATCTACGGGGAATTCCCGGGACCAGCGTTATTTATCCGGGGTGAACGTTCGGATTATATCCTCGACAGTGATTTACCTGCTATTCATAAAAAATTCCCCGGAAGTACCGTCAGAACCATCGCTGGGGCCAGCCATTGGGTTCATGCCGATAATCCCGGGGAATTCTACCAGGTTGTCAGCTCCTTCCTGGAGTCTGATCAGTAACGTACAACTTTCAGGCTGGAGACGGCTGATTCGATCTTTATAATGATCGTATTGGTGCCTTCGGGATAATCTTTCGTTTGATAGATCCCATCACCTTTTTTATTAAATCCCTTGAAGTCGCGGCTCACAAGTACCGACTCAGAGTGGATCTCACAGGCAGATTCTTTTGGGATCTTCACCTCAAGAGAGGCAGCCCCGGCACTAAAAGTGAGATAGGTTTGCGGTTGAAGTGTCCCCAGCCTGATCTCCACAGAAGCAGCGCCTGCTTCAATCCTGGCTGTGTCAATCATAAAATCACTGAGGTCCATGTCAACAGAGGCTGCCCCTATATCGAAATCGAGATCCCAGATTAAACCGGGATTCAACTTGATATCAACGGTATTTTTCTTGACTCTTCTCACCTTCCGGTTCTTCTCCAGGCTGATATGTATGACTGTTTTTCCATCAACCTCCCTGGTTGTCATGGAATAGTCACCAATATCTCCCTCTTTTTTAAACGAGAGCATCTCAGACGTTTCGCCATCGATTGAGAATTTGCCAGCTGCTGCATCCATCTTCAATACAGACTTTTGTGATGCTGAGTCCATAGGTACCGACAGCAACTGGGTGCTGTAGGCAAAGGTTCTTTTACCGTCCGTATCATCTTCGTCCCAATCATCTGTCCATGACCAGTCGTGGTCCTGGATTGAGAAAGACCATCGGGGTTCAGTGATCTGATTAAAGAATATAAAGGATAGGCCAATAAAAGCGATTACCAGGATAAATTTCAAAACATCTTTGATCGGGAGGATTGAAATTCCCCAGAAGATGAAAATAAGAGGCCAGAGGCGCCAGATGCTTACCCAGTGGAAATCGAGCCAGCCGAAATTGCTGAAGAGGAACATGAGCCCGATCGCAATGAGGATCAGTGCCCAAAAAAGATTACGAAATTTCATGATTTATCTGTTTAGTCTTGTTTTTTTGACGGCCTGCCATAGGCATTGAAAAGCAGGGCTACGCCGATAACTATAAGTATAACAGGCCAGAGATCTCCGAAATCAACTCGGGGAATAAACTGGTCGACCAGGAAAATTGCTCCAAGTGTTATCAGGACCAATCCTCCTATGAGGCTCCCTTTTTGTTTGGATTCCTGGGTAGGTTTGTTTGGTGTTTCTTTTGATTCCATAGTTGTCGAATTATGTGTTTGATTGTTTTCCCCGGGACCCTCAGGTGTGACGATCCAAAGGATAATGTAAATAAGTACGGCGCCACCTCCGACAATGGCAAAGATCACGAAGAGTAATCTAACCAGTAACGGATCCAGTTTGAAATAGTTGGCAAGCCCGGAAGCTACGCCACCGATAACTCTGTCGGTTGAGCTTCTGTAAAGACGTCTTGGTTCCATAGTTTGACGGATTTAATTTGTGCATCGAAAGTACAGTATATCGGAATCGGCAGCAATCTCTCTCCGTTTAGTGCCGGTATTCTCCCGATTAATCGGGGGATTTAATCGTTCAGCACTTCACTCTCCTCTTCCTGATCCAGTTGTTTCCGGGTATGGATTCTGGAGGAGATGTTCACGCTGAATTCAAAAAGCAGGTAAAGAGGGACCGCTACAATGAGCTGTGAAAAGATGTCGGGACTTGGTGTGATAATACCGGCGATGATGAGGATGGCTATCAGGGTATGTTTACGGTATTTTTTAAGGTGGGAAGGAGTTAGAATTCCAGCTTTGGTAAGAAAGACCACTACAATAGGCAGCTCAAACAGCAATCCCATCAGGAGAGTCATCATGGTGATTGCACTGGTATAGGATGAAAGTGCGATCTGGTTCGTCACCATTTCACTCACCTGGTATCCTCCCAGAAAGTTGACCATCAGTGGAACCACAATGAAATAGGAGAAGAGAATACCGGTTAAAAAGAGGACGGAGATGATCAGGACACCTCCACGCGTATGGCTTTTCTCCTCATCGGTGAGGCCCGGTTTGATGAAACGCCAGAATTGGTATACGACAAAAGGCATGGCCACAATCAACCCCGCAACAAATGAGATGGTCATGTGCGCCATAAACTGGCCGGCCAGGTTGATATTGATGATTTGAAATGAGGAGGGGTCTATGCATAGCGTAGGCATGGCAACCCAATCTGCCAGCTTGCACAGGACCCTATAGGATATGAAACTCTTCTCTTTGGGCGCCAGGAGAATGTGATCAAAGAGGATCTCTTTGAAGATAAATGCAACGATCCCACAAACTGCAATAGCTACAACGCTCCATATGAGAGTGCTCCGGAGTTCATCCAGGTGTTCCCAGAAAGTCATTTCGCGGACATCCTTTTGTTTACTCATTTGTTAAAAGGTTATGGGGGCATGAGGTCATGCTGTCATCCAGTTATCCAGTCATCCAGTCATCCAGTCATCCAGTCATCCAGTCATCCAGTTATCCAGTTATCCAGTTATCCAGTTATCCAGTATCCGGGATCAAAATTAAACATTTCGGGAAATAAATCTATAACTTTGATGTCTCAATAAACCCTGCATGGCCACTCTCATCGTTTATATGACCTCTCACGGTTGTGTTGAAAAAGCTGCGTGGATGATCCGCGACTTACTGCCTGATGAGGTGACTCTTGTAAATTTGGAGAATCCGGAAGTTCCTCCCATGGAACAGTTTGACACGGTAATCATTGGAGGCTCGATCCGGATAGGGAGCATCCAGAAGAGGATCCGCAAATTCTGCGAAAAAAACATGGATCTGCTTCTTACAAAGAGGACAGGGCTTTTCATTTGCTGCATGTTTGAAGGAGATACCGCTATTGCACAGTTACATGAAGCCTATCCGGAAGCCCTGAGAAAGCATGCAACAGCTTTCGGCCTTTTTGGAGGGGAACTTGAGTTTGAAAAGATGAATGCCTTTGAACGGATGATCATCAGGCAGGTGGCGAACATCTCGGTGGATGTCTCAAAATTCAACGAAAAGGCGGTGAGGAAGTTTGCTGAAAGGTTCCGCGATGCTGGATTCTAGTTTCGGGTTTCAAGTTTCAAGTTTGGCTTCGACGAGCTCCGCTTCGCTCCGGTTCAGGTTTCAGGTTTTTACCACATTAGACACAATAGATCACAATAGTCCTACTGTGTCCTATGTGCCTATTGTGGTTCATCCCTGATCTCTTTTGTAACGGAGCGAACGTTGCTACAAACGGTGAGACAGAATTTCATCATATGATGATGGATATGATACCTGATGCCAATGGATCCACAATCAGTCTGGTAGATCGTGTACCTTTCACATGGAGCCAAATGGTGGACCTGGCAGGGACCAATGTTGAGGAGTGGGATGATCTGGGAGTGATCGTTATGATCCGGGATCCTGGTAAAATCAATAGAAGATTTCAATGTCCCTGCATTTAATATCCCGGATGTTTCCAACGGAGTTTATATGCTTCGCGTTGAGAAAGAGAATGGAACCGTGGTTCAGAAGAAGATTGTTGTTGTTAAATAACCTTTTGGCCATTAATAATAGTAGGGGCGACCTGCCAGGTCGCCCCTACTGTTATTAAACGATCGCCCCGGTTGTATGATTCCGGGATGCCAGATTAATTTACCTTAAACCTTGAACGTTGTATCTTGAACCTTAGGTAAATATAATTTGCGTTTGCAGGCCACCACACTTTTCGTAGAATTCACCAATAGTGAGTACGGCTTTTACGCCATCCCAGAGATCAGTTTTCTCCAGTTTAAACATATCCATGGCCAGCTTGCACGCATAAATCTCACCGCCACCGGCTTCGATCATCTCAAGGAATTCTGATACAGGTGGAATATCCAGTTTTTCCATCTGGCTCCGCATCATGGCCGAAACACCGATTTCCACTCCGGGAAGTGTGCCAAGCAGGGTTGGGAAGGGCAGACCTCCAGGCATGCGCATTGCAGGATTGCCTACGGTGCCGGTCTTCAGGCTGTTCATAAATTTTTTGGTAATGCCATCCAGACCGAAGAAGGTGAAAAAGACGTTGGTCTCTATTCCTTCCATTACGGCACCATTGGCCATCACCAGGGTAGCATAAACATCTTCAATGGTGCCTTTGGCACAGATGATGCATACTTTTTTCAGGGGGTGTTCTTCTTTTTGCATTTTTTCTTTTTTTTAGGAGAGACGGCATAAATGCCGTCTGTACAGCCGCCATTAATGGCGGCTCCGGTTTTCTATACGCAGGATGCCGGCTTCGGAATCCCGGCTATTTTAGCTGCTTTTTTCATTGGGGCGCCAGGAAAAAGTTGATAAAACCCTTTGATGTCGATGATCCCTGAGTTCCCGACAGAACGGATCGTGATGTTTTCTCCTTTGGATTGTTTGTCGCGAAGAAATTCACAGACAGCCAGGTGTTTATCTGTAAGATCAATGTTCTCTTCGGTTGCAATCTCTTTTGCGATCTCTTTTGTCCACTGTGTGGAATCGGTCATATATCCCTCTTCATTTACATCTACAGTAGTACCTGCAAAAACTTTTTGTGACATAACAAATTCGATTTTAGATTTACGATGTACGATTAATGATTTTAATTGTATTTGTGAAATGAATCACAAAGGTAATAATAAAAACTTTAATATCTATATACTTAGGTATATTATTTTTTATTAATAGCTTCCAGAAGTCTTAATGAATAACTGAGAGATTTTCTAACCTCTTTTGAACGCATCTGTTTAAATAGTTGCCAGAACGATTTGTCATCCATCCGGTCATCCATCTTCACATCTGCCACAGCCTGTGAGAGCCGAACCATGGCATCTACAGTCTCTTTGTCAGTCAGGTTTTTAAAGATAGTCATAAAGCTGTCGATATATCCTTTTTCATCCAGCTCATTCATCTTCTGTATCACATCCAGTCCAACCTGGCGAACGATAGGGGTTAGATCCAGCGCAAGATCCTTGGCACTCTCCATCAGTTCGATCATTTCGCCAAAAGTTCCCAGGTTCCGGATGAGTTTGATCATCAGGCACTGTATGCCACAGGGATCAATTTCAACTCCGGCTTTGTCGAGTGCCACAACTGTGCTGTTGAATGCATCCTTGGAAATAATGGAGAGGTCACTCATCAGGTCATCCAACTCTTCCCGTTTACGATGCTGGATCTCTACGAATTCCAGAACTCTGTCCATTTTGCGGTTGAGCTCATCGATCTGTTCCTGCATATTTTTTTCTTCCATAATCCTGAGGTTTTAGAGCTTCTTGCCAGCCATAGTCATCTTCGTATCGATAGGCATCTCTTTTCCCTTCAGCAGGATATGCCAGTAAATCCACCGAAACAACAATTTTCCGTAGTGGTTCATCCGTGTCTCCTGGAGTAATCCAAATGGTCCGATACCGGGGAGCGGAAACAAACCGGGAAGCGGTTCCGTATCGTAATTGAAATCGATCAGCGCTCCTTTTCCGAACCCTGTTTCAATGTAGCAGTTTGAATGCCCGTCGTAAGAGGCGGTGTATGGCCGGCTTTCGATAGCACAAAGCAGGTTTTCTGTCAGGATATCGGCCTGGAAGTGCACGACCGAACCGGCTTTGGATGTGGGGAAATTGCCCGCATCACCAATCACAAACACATTTTTGTAATCTACTGATTGGAGGGTGTGCTTATCAGCCTTCACAAAGCCCATGTCATCACCCAAACCACTCGACTCAATTACTTCATCCCCTTTGTGAACAGGAATTGTGATCAACACATCAAAAGGCACTTCCCGTTCATCATAAGAGACGAGTTTTTTGCCCTCGGTGTCTATCCTTTCCAGGTAAAAATCAGGGATAATATGAATATTCTTTTCCTCCAGCAGAGCTCCGAGCACTTTGGCGGCACGTGGCTTGGTGAATGCACCCGACATTGGGGTTACATAGGAGATGTTTACTTTGTTACGAAGGCCCCGTTCTACGAAGAAGGCATCAGCAAAAAAGACAAACTCCAGGGGAGCAACCGGACACTTGATCGGCATATCGGCAATGTTCAGAACCAGTTCACCTCCCTGCCATGTTTTGAAGAAATTGGCCAGGGCAATAGCACCTTCCGGTGTATAAAAATCAAAGATGCTCTTCTTCCAAAGAGGACCAGTAAGGCCAGGTGTCTCTTCAGGAACAATCCGGGTCCCGGTAGCAATAATCAGGTAGTCGTACCTAAGTACCACTCCATCAGCCAGAACTACCTGGTTATTTTCCGGTTCAATCCGGTCGATCAGCTGAACAATGAAATTGACACCATTGGGAATGAAATTATTCTTTGGTTTCACTACATCTTGTTTTTTATAGTGACCAAATGGCAGGAAAAGAAAGCCTGGCTGATAGAAATGGGTCTTTTCTTTGTCTACTACTGTGATTTCCCATTCTTCGCGTTCTAACTCATGCCTCATTTTGTTGGCCATGATGGTACCTCCGGTACCACCTCCTAAAATTAAAAGCTTTTTCATCTGGTAATAATTTGAATTTAACGGTCAGATTCCTGCCTGTTGAGAGGCATAAAACATCGACAAAATTACATATAAATATAGCACGATGTATATGTTCGTACAAATTTAGAATAAATTTATATAACCAGCAAAACAGGATGTTAGAAAATTCACAGAAGCAGGAAGCCTATTGGGGATCAGGGCTACTTATGCGATTGATTATCCGGCGGGTTCAGAGGGAGGAGTTTTTTTTTCAGGAGCAGATTTTTTTTCGGAGCCATATTTGTCTGATGAAATATCTTTCAGCTCCTCCTCAACACCTGCTGTGCCATCTTTGAAACTTTTTATCCCCTTTCCGATACCTCTCATCAGTTCCGGGATTTTCTTGCCGCCAAACAACAAAAGCACGACAAGTACAATCAGAATGATCTCAGTAGTGCCCAGTCCAAATATTAGAAACATGTTACCGTACATGATGTCCTCCTTGTTTGATTTGAGACAAAGGTAATAAAAGAGTTGCAATTTCTGCTGCAAGGAATAAAATCATTTTACCCGGGCTGATTATTTATAAACAGACAACTGTCTCCATAGCTCAGAAACCGAAATCCGTTTTCGAGTGAATAGTGATAGATATCTTTCCAGGAGTTTCCAAGGTAAGCAGCGATCAGGAGAAGTAAGGTGCTTCGGGGCTGATGAAAGTTAGTGATCATGCCATGAATAAGACGGAATTTGTATCCGGGCATGATTAACAGCTTCGTAGCAGCAGGAAGTACTGATACTCCCGATCGTTCCATTGTCTGTAGCAAAGCTTCGAGGGCTGCTTTTGGAGGTATCATCTTGTCACCGGATAGATGGTACGGTTCCCATTGTCCAATCTCAGCATGATTCAGATCTGGAATAGAGAGTTGCTTTACACCCAGCCAGTAAAGGCTTTCAAGGGTTCTTACAGAAGTTGTCCCAACCGCAATCACCGGTTTATGGAGGTGATGTAAAAGATGCCGGATAGTTTCAGCCTGAACGATAATTTGTTCCTGGTGCATCACATGTGTTGACAGATCAGGAGAGTTAACAGGCTTGAAGGTGCCTAATCCAACATGCAGGGTTACCTGTTCCCGCAAAATATCTTTGGATCTGAGGGTCTCCATCACCGCAGGTGTAAAATGAAGCCCGGCTGTGGGAGCTGCAACAGAGCCCTCCTCTTGTGCATAAATGGTCTGATAACGTAATGTGTCAGCCGGACCCTCTTCCCGGGAGATATAGGGAGGGAGAGGAATCCGGCCGGCTCCCTCCAATACTTCACCAAAAGATATTCCGGAGGGATGCCATGAAAAAGCGATTGAAAAGGTTCCATCTTCTGTCTCTTTTATCCTTGAAGCCTGCAGGTTGAATTTGCGACCTGAAATTTCTACCGGCATCTCAAGTACTCCGCTTTTCCAGCGTTTGGCATTCCCGATCAGGCACCTCCAGGTGACCGTTTCTTTTTGTTGAAATGCCTTGTTTATCTCCGGAGTGGGCTCCAGTGGCTCCAGACAGAAGATCTCAATATGTGTTCCGGTTGATTTCTGAAAAATCAACCGGGCTCTTATAACGCGGGTATTGTTAAAAACCATCATACTCCCGGGTGTAATGTACCGGGCAATATTCCGGAAGCTATCTTCAGTAATGTTCCCATCAATGGAGCAGAGCAGCCTGGAAGCATCCCGCTCAGGCAACGGATACTGTGCAATCCGATCCGGAGGGAGATCGTAAGAGTAATCTTCTATGTTGATCCGGGGAAAAGACATGGATCAAAATTAGGGAAAATCGGGATGAGGATATAAATTAGTCTGTATCTTTACACGAACAATTCGAAGCTATGACCTGGAAACAGCACATCCCAAATACCATCACAGCCTTTAACCTGATAGCCGGACTGATTGCCATCATCCAGGTTCTGGAAGGTGACCTGGTTCTGGCATCCATTTTTATTTTCATTGCCGCTCTCTTTGATTTTCTTGACGGTACTGCAGCACGATTGCTGGATGCCCGGTCAGAGCTGGGTAAGCAGCTCGACTCACTAGCCGATCTTGTCTCTTTTGGCGTGGCTCCCGGCCTGATCATGTTCCATCTTCTTTCCGCTGGCTGTCAAGGAAGTTGCAACATTTTGGAACAACATCACATTACCCCCTATTTTGCACTTCTGATCCCTGTCTGCTCTGCCTTTCGACTGGCCAAATTCAACATCGACTTAAGTCAGGAGGAGCATTTCGTCGGATTACCGGTTCCGGCGAATGCCATTTTTTTTGCATCAATTCCGCTTGTGCTTTTCTCCCAGGCAAATCAGTTTACCCTGATCCCTCTTGATTTTCTCTCAGATTTCTTCTCAAATTCAAGGGTGTTGGCAATTCTGACAGTGCTCTTCTCTTACCTTCTGGTATCTGATTTCTATCTCTTCTCCATGAAATTCAAAAAGATGGGCTGGAAAGGAAATGAGGTGAGGTATATCTTCCTGATCCTTACAGCAAGCTACCTGGTGTTGTTTTCCTTGTTTGCAATTCCGCTGATCATTATCACTTATTTTGTTCTCTCACTCTTTTTTCAGAAAACTATTACACGGCAGGGATGAGTTCATGGGGGTGATGGGAGTGATGAAGAAATGCAGGAATGCAGGAATGCAGGAATGAAGAAATGCAGGAATGTAGGAATGTAGATTGAGAACTGCCCACTGCCAACTGCCCACTGCCCACTGAGGACTATCTCCTCAGCTCAAAGTTTTGTCCCAGGTACACTCTGCGTACGTGCTCATCCTGAGCCAGTTCATCGGATGAACCGCTACGCAAAATGCTTCCTTCGAACAGGAGGTATGAGCGATCAGTGATGGTGAGGGTTTCATGAACATTATGGTCAGTGATCAGCACCCCAATATTTTTCTCTTTCAGTTTTATGACGATCTGCTGGATATCCTCCACTGCAATCGGGTCGATACCAGCAAACGGCTCATCGAGGAGGATGAATTTCGGATCGACAGCCAGGCATCTGGCTATTTCAGTTCTTCGCCGCTCACCCCCCGAAAGTGTGATCCCATAACTTTTTCGAACATGCTGTAGCCCGAACTCGTCAAGCAACTTCTCGAGCCTCTCTTTCTGCTGGATTTTTGTAAGTTTTGTGAACTCAAGGATCGCCTTGATGTTATCTTCGACACTTAGTTTCCTGAACACGGAGGCTTCCTGCGGGAGGTAACTGATCCCCCGTTGTGCCCTTCTGTACATAGGTTCAGATGTAATATCAATATCGTTTAAGAAAACCTTTCCGGAAAGAGGTTTGATCAACCCTACGATAATATAAAATGAGGTTGTTTTGCCGGCACCGTTTGGACCCAGCAACCCTACGATCTCTCCTGGTTCCACCTGGATGGACACTTCGTTAACTACAGTCCGTTTTCGGTATTTTTTTACAATCTTTTCGGTTCGAAGGATCATGATCTCAAATTATAATACAAAAGTAACGATTCCTCAGAATGAAAAGTATAAAGAGATGAAAAGACCAAAGGTGGCAGGGTTCGGATTGAGTAAGTCATCACGATGGTTCAGACGCCAAATTGCATCTATGCGTATGATCCGGAAAATATTTTCAATTCCTACACCTGCTTCCCAGTAAGGGATGTTTCCAAAAGAACGCATCTGACCCGGGAACAGGGAATACTCTTTGTTTTTTTCACGGAGAGTTCCATAAACACAGCGAAGATGTGCAACCTCCCTCCACTTCAGTTTCCGGATAAGCGGAATGTGATTGAAAAGAAGACCGTCGAAATGATGTGCGAAGGTTACAGAAAGATACTGATCACTGACAAATTCATAATAATTCATCAAATTTGAGGAGAACTCGTCGTATAGAAAGGTTTGATTCCCTTCATGGATTTTCAGCAAAGGATAGGGAAGGGTTCCCCATATCTTGCCGGCCTCTATTGTGTATTTTGACCACCCAATGGTTGCGAAATTGAACCATTGCTGCAGGTTTACGGTTAGTTTGTGATACTCATAATCGCTTTGAAAGAGGTTCGGGATTCCGTATGCATAACGTAACAGGATAATGGGGTAACTGGAGCTGAGCGTAAATCTGTAAAACTCCCCCGAGACAAAACGTTCGCGGAATGCGATCCGGGTATCAAAAACTACCTCGGAGGTGAAGATATCAGGGATTAGTATAGGATTGCTCCTCCCTTCAGGAAAGATCACAAAGGAGGTTTCCCCCAGTGGGAACATCTGCCTGTGGATGAAATGAATGCGATTGATCAGTCCGTTAAACCACTCATGTTCATACATGATCTTAAACTCCTGGACACGCGTCAACTTGTCATTCGGCCCACGGCGAAAGAGAGAAGAGAGAATATTATCAGTTGAAAATGCATTGGGACTCAGTCCAAGTTGTTCCAGATCGTGTTTGTAAGATGCTACCACGTCTCTTCTGGGATTCTTGTTGAACATGTACATCACCTCACCGCCGTATTTGAATCGCTGATCTTTTGTACCCCAAGCCAGGTATGCCTCAAGCTGGATTTTTTTACTAAATGAGTTGCTTGTTCGTCCCCCGATCCTGAACCTGGCACCTTCAATCGTGTTATAGGAGAACAATTTTGTGTAGGGGCCCAGTTCCACTTTTCCCCATGGCATGTATCCATTTACAACTGTATAAATGAGGTCGACATACGTTTTAAAGAGCGGAATCTTCTTCACCGAATCAACCATTTCATAGATTCCCTGTTCCGATTCCGATAACTCTTCATGCCTTGCCATTTCCCAGTAGGAATCCTCTTTCTGGTTTGCCCCGGGTTCGATGAAAACATTCGATGGCAGGGAGAGAAACCGTTTGTTCTCCGGAGGGTCAAACTGGAAATTCCGGTATGAGGAGGTCCGGTGACCGAAGAAACCAACAACCTTATCTGTATTCTCAATGATGTTAAAATCGGCAATCATTTCATCGCGATTGAGCATCCAGAAACGGTTCTGGGTCCAATCAAACTCCTGTTTTACAGCCAGATCATTGATGAAATTGATGTTGGCATCGGAGGCGATCCTGAGGTCAATTTTTTTGATGGCAAAAGAGGTATCGGCAACCCAGAAACTGCCGGTAAATGTGAGCTCCTGTTTCCTTCTGGGCTTGAACATAATATGGTAACACCAGTGATTACCAATGAACGTACTGTCAACAAGGTAATATTTGTAGTAATCAACTCCAAAGTCAGCAATCGGACTTACGAAATTCTTTTCGAAAATGGGAATATAGTTTCTGTAGATTTCAATTTGTTCAGAGAGATTCCCGAGGAATTGCGCCACACTCTCATTTTCAAACCCTGATATCCTGGAGGCTTTGATAATCTCTTTCCTGGCTCTGGGTAGTTTCCGGAAATAAACATCTGATGTGGTTTCGGTTATTAGCACCGGAAGGTAGGATTTCCCGTTGATGGTAGAGGTATCCACATATGAGAAGACAAAATCGAAGGATTTGAAAAACTTCCTGTTCTTCAGTTTCTCACTTATGTTATTGGCATCCAGTTCGATCTTGGTATAGGCTTCATACTGGTAAGAGGAGAAGGACTGCAACGAGTTCGAATCCTTCCTGGCGATCACCTTATTGAGAATTTTTTCGGCTGGATTCCCGGTATACCTGATGGTAACCTCCTCAAGGTTATAGGTTGCCGGCTGGAGAGAAAAATCAATGGTTTGGAACTGGTGTAGGAGAATCTTTCTGGTCTGTGGTGTGAACCCGATCAATGATGCTCTGACAGAATCGGCATGTACCCCAAACTCTATCGAATATTTCCCCTCAAAATCAGTGAGTGTCCCGATTGTCGTCCCGGCGATGACAATATTTGTAAAAGGAAGGGGCTCTTGTGTGGATGCATCGGTGATACTTCCCATGATCTTGGTGACCTGTGCAGGAAGCGTACGGCAAAGCAGGAAAAGAAACGCCAATGCAGCGATTTTGTAGAAATGCCGGTTAATTTTCATGAGATCAGGATTTCGGGATTATTCCCGAGTAGTTCCCTCTGATGACACTGCTTCCCGGAATTCGTCAATGATCTGGTCCATAAAATGCAGATTAAATAATGCCCTCTTTCAGGATATCATGCAGATGAATGATCCCAAGGTAAACACCTTTATGAGATACGATCAGTTGGGTGATATTATTGTCACGCATTACCTGCAATGCATCGATTACCATCATTTCCGGATCGATGGTTTTCGGATTGGGACTCATGATATCTGCAGCTACCATGGTTTCCAGCCCGATATTCTTCTCCAGCATCCGCCGGAGGTCACCGTCGGTAACGATTCCTGCGAGTTTATCCTGCTTAAGAACCGCTGTTGCCCCTAAACGTTTGGATGAAATTTCGAGGATAACTTGTTTAATATTATCAGAATGTTTTACTTTTGGCGCCGGATTATTGATGTACAGATCTGCGACAGTAAGATAAAGTGTTTTCCCTAATATACCTCCCGGGTGGAATTTGGCAAAATCGTTGGCGGTAAAACCCCGGCTTTCAATCAGGCACATAGCCAGAGCATCACCCATAACCAGTTGTGCTGTGGTGCTGGAAGTGGGAGCCAGGTTGTTAGGGCAGGCTTCCTGCGGAACCGACGAGTCGATTGCATAGGTAGCTTGAGTTGCTAAATAAGAAATGGGATTGCCAACAATAGCAAGCAGGGAATTGCCGTTCTTTTTAATCAGGGGAACAAGGATCTTAATCTCAGGAGTTTCGCCGCTTTTGGAGAGACACAGGACGACGTCATCTTTCTGGACGATCCCTAAATCTCCATGTATAGCATCGGCAGCATGCATGAATACGGAAGGTGTCCCTGTTGAGTTGAATGTAGCGACGATCTTCTGGCCGATGATGGCGCTTTTTCCTATCCCGGTAACGATTATGCGTCCTTTGGCATGCAGAATTATGTCGACACAATGGAAAAAGCTGTCGTTAACTGATGAAAGAAGGCCTGTGATAGCCTCTGCTTCCTGGCGAATGGTTGTTAGGGCAGTTTCCCGGATTTTTTTTGTACTTTTCAACGTGCAATTATTTTAAAAAATTTGGACTATTCGGGATATTTGTGACTATATTTGTATAAGAGCATAGGATTCCTGATAAAATAAGGAATCTCAAACAAAAGTAAACATTTAACCAACTAAATACAATGACGGGTAGTAAGGGCGATCTCAATCTACATGATGCCTTAAAAAGAGTGTTTGGATTTGACACCTTCAAAGGAAATCAGGAGGCTGTCATCAACAATGTTCTTGAGCAAAAAGATACATTTGTCATAATGCCAACGGGAGGAGGGAAATCCCTGTGCTACCAGCTTCCTGCTATTATACAGGAAGGAACAGCCATCATTGTCTCCCCGTTGATTGCCCTGATGAAGAACCAGGTAGACTCGATGCGCAGCTTCGGAACAGAAGAGGAGGTGGCACACTTTATGAATTCCTCCCTTTCCCGGCAGGAGATCATCCAGGTCAAGAAAGATATCACTACAGGCAAGACCAAATTATTATATGTTGCTCCGGAGACCATCACCAAGGAGGATAATATCGAATTTCTGAAAAATATCAAGATCTCGTTTTATGCCATTGATGAAGCACACTGCATCTCCGAATGGGGACATGATTTTCGGCCTGAGTACCGGCGGTTAAGGCCCATCATCGAAGCAATCGGGCAGAAGGTCCCTGTTATCGCACTAACCGCAACGGCAACACCAAAAGTCCAGCAGGATATCCAAAAGAACCTCGGAATGATGGATGCCACTGTTTTCAAATCCTCATTCAACCGGCCTAATCTCTACTATGAAGTGAGGCCAAAGAACAAAACGGTGGTGAAGGATGTGATTAAATATATCAAGAGTCAACCAGGAAAATCCGGTATAATCTACTGCCTGAGTCGCAAAAAGGTTGAGGAACTTGCCGAATCACTTTTACTTAATGGCATCAAAGCCCTTCCGTATCATGCGGGACTGGATGCTTCCGTTCGCCGGGAGAATCAGGACAGGTTTTTAATGGAAGATGTTGACGTGATTGTTGCTACAATCGCTTTTGGAATGGGTATCGACAAGCCGGATGTACGTTACGTCATCCATTTCGATATGCCGAAAAGTCTTGAGGGGTATTACCAGGAGACTGGACGCTCGGGGCGGGATGACGGTGAAGGTAATTGCATCGCCTTCTATAGTTACGACGACATCCTGAAGCTTGAAAAGTTTCTTAAGGGGAAAACAGTGGCCGAGCAGGAGATTGCCAAACATCTGCTTTTTGAAACTGTCAGTTACAGTGAATCATCGGTATGCCGTCGGAGGCAATTGCTTCACTATTTCGGAGAAATGTTTACTGAGGATAACTGCCAGAACTGCGATAATTGCCTTCATCCAAAGAAAAAATTTGAAGGCAAACAAAATATGCAGCTTGTGCTGGAGGCTATTATTGCCATGAAAGAACAGGTAAAACACAAGCACCTGATCAATGTACTTCTTGGAAAACTGACTACACCCGTCAAAAATTACAAACACAACAATCTGGATGTATTTGGGAAAGGGGCCGATAGGGATGAGAAGTTCTGGAATGCTGTGATCCGCCAGTGTTTAATCGACAGGTTACTCTCCAAGGATATTGAGAATTATGGTATCCTGATGATGAATCCTGAAGGCCACAAGTTCCTCAAGAAGCCGTGGTCGGTCATGCTGGTTGACGACCATGATTATGAAAATCCGGAAGAAGAAGAGTTCCTGGAATCAATGGGCTCGAAAAGCAGCACAACAGACAAAACGCTCTTCAGTATGTTGAAGGATCTGCGCAAACAGATGGCCCGGAAAGAAAAACTGCCTCCCTTTGTCATATTCCAGGATCCCTCGCTGGAGGATATGGCTATTCAATACCCTATTACCTCAGAAGAGTTGAAACAGATTACCGGGGTCGGAACTGGAAAAGCCCTTAAGTATGGTGAGCCCTTCCTGCACCTGATCAAAGATTATGTTGAGGAGAATGAGATCATCAGGCCTATGGATATGGTGGTGAAATCGGTGATAAACAAGTCGGGACTCAAAGTTTATATAATCCAGAGCATAGACCGGAAGATCTCTCTGGCTGATATCGCGATTGCTAAGAATCTGACATTTGAAGAGTTACTCCTGGAGATCGAACATATTGTAAGCGCTGGAACGAAGATCGATATCAACTATTACATCGATGAATTCATAGATCCCTATCACCAGGATGAGATTTTCGATTATTTTCGCACTGCAGAAACCGACTCTATCAGCAAAGCTATGGAAGATCTTGGTGAGGACGAATATGCCGAAGAGGAGATCCGGATGATGCGAATAAAATTTATATCCGAACTTGGAAATTAATCAAATATGGAAAAGCAAACTGTAAATCTGAACACGGTATTACTTCTTGTTGTACTTGCAGGACTTGTCGTCCTGTACATACTGTTTTTTACTTCGCAAAATCACGGCGAACCTCGGTTCACTTCCGGTGATTCAACCCAGGCTGTCCTTCCTGCAGGTCCTGCGATTGTATATGTCAATATCGATAGTCTTAACGAACATTATGAATTCGTAAAAGTACTCAAGCAAAACCTGGAAAGTACCGGGAACAGGCTTCAGCGTGAAGTGTTGCGTGAGCAGGATGCTCTGGAGAAGGAGGCAGCTGAGTTTCAGCGCAAGATTTCCACAAACAGCATTACCGAAGACCGGGCCCGTGTAGTTTACGAAGAACTGATGATGAAACAACAGGCTCTTATGGATAAAAAAGAGCGCTATACCCAGCAGGTTGGAGAGCAGGAGTTCAATATGAACATCCAGCTACTGGATACCGTGAACAGCTTTTTGGCCAGGTTCAACCGGCAGTTTGGGTACGATTATATTCTGGCTTACCGATCGGCCGGAGAGATTCTCAATGCCAACATCAGCCTCGATATCACGCAGGAGGTACTGGTGCAGCTGAACCGGGAGTACTCCGCCCGCAAGAAATAGCTTTCATGAAGAATTTATTTTTATTTCTTCCCCTGGCCCTTCTTATTTCATGTGTACCTGACCAAAAACCTGAAGTGATGCTTCAGGTTATGGGTGATTCAATTATTCCGGAGCCTCAGATGATACTTATCTTAGCTGATGCTCACACCATTGAAGCAGCGTTGTTGATATCCCGGAACAGGGGAACAGATACCAAAGATCTGGCAAACTACTATTATGCCGGGTTATTCAATAAATACAGGATAAGCAAGGAGCGATACCAGCAAAATCTGGCGTATTACCGGGAAGATCCGGATTCCTTCATACAATTTTACGAGAAGGTAAATCTGGAGCTGAAAGAGAGAGAGAAGAATTTCGTAAAAGCTCCGTCTGACTAAATTTTAGAATAAACCGCAGAAATGTGGTGGAGATTGGCTCCATCGTTCAAGGTATAGGGCCAGTTAATCCTGGAGCCGGATATGATGCCTGAACCATTAATGATCCACCCGTCTCCGATTACCTGGTTTACCTCGAGACTAACCGTAGTGCCCGATACAAAGGCATAAGCAGGATTACTGCTGCTGCCGGCATTAGCAAAGTTGTATATATAAACACCTCCGTTTTGGGATTGCGGGTCAATCTCAATACTCACTTCATATGTGAGCCGTGTCTCTGTTTCTGTCACACTCCAAACACCGGCAAATGCCTGACGCGGGTCAGTTGGTGCCGGAGTCGGGTCAAGGTCTGTACATGAAGAAAAGCCCAGAACCAGCAACATGAGAATTGTAATTGTGTAACTGATAATTTGTTTCATATTCGGGATGTTTTAACCAGGGTTATTGGTCAACAAAGATACGTACACTTTCTTAATCTTTAGTCAGGGTGAATTTTTTCTGCCAGTTTTCCGGCCAGCCTGCTGGCTCCAAACCTGAATAGCTCTTTGGATAACCATGCCTCTCCCAATCTGGACGAAACCAGTTCATAGAACATCAGAGCACGATCAGGATCAGCAATTCCTCCGGAAGGCTTGATACCTCTTCGTATCCCGGTCGTTTCATAATAGTTACGGATCCTCTCCAGCATAATTATCACTCCTTGTTCAGTTGCTCCGGAAGGGATCTTCCCGGTTGAGGTCTTGATAAAGTCGGCGCCTGCCCGCAGGGCCACATCGGAGGCTTCGGATATATGTTCCGGAGTACCCAGTTCCCCGGTTTCCAGAATCACCTTCAGTGTAAGTGGTTTGCAAATGTCGCGAAGGGTTGCGATCTCATCATAAACCTGCTGCTGATGGCCGGCCAAAAAGTTTCCTCTGGAGAATACAATATCGACTTCATCAGCACCCTGATTTACCGCGAAAGCTACCTCTTCCTGTTTGGCCTGCAGAGGAACCTGACCGTGGGGAAAACCCCCTGCAACTGTGGCGATTCGAATCCCGCTTCCGGAAAGCTCCCGATGAGCGGTCCTGATAAAAGGGGAGAAGATACAAACTGCAGCCGGAACCGGCAATCCTTTTTCACCAAAATCCATCGCTCTCCGGCAAAGATCAACAGTGGATTTGTCGGAATCAGTGCCTTCCAGGCTGGTAAAATCGATCAGTGAAAGTATGGTTGAAAGTAACTCCTTTAGTTCTGCCGCAGCCATGGGTCAAAAGGTGAAACTTATTCCCAGGCTGGGCAGGATAGGAAGTTGATAGACAACGGTATTGGTGATCCGGTCAACATAGAAGACGTTTTTCTCATTCATGACATTTGTTACACTGAAATCAACATCCAGTTTCATCCGTTTCCCAAAATGGAAAGACTTTTTAATGTCGAAGTCCAGGCGGCTGTAATAGGTCAACCGGTATGAATTATAATCGCCGTAGAGTATTCCAAGAGATCCGTTGGTAATGGTGACGGGTGTGCCAATATTGTTGAAAAACAGCTCTTCATAATATCCCTGGGTAGGGGTGAAGGGGAATCCGGAGCCGTAATTGTACCTGACGTTCACCTCCCATGTTTTCGTCTTGCCAAACGCATAGGTGCCCATCAGGTTCACATTGTGACGTCTGTCGAATGGAGGAACATAGGTGGATATCCCGTCATACCTGTGAATAAAACCCAGGGAGTAGGTCCCCCAGAAGTGGAAGTTACCGATGTCATATTTTAACGAAATATCCACTCCTTCAGCATCTCCTGATTCAACGATGAAATCCTTTTTCAGGTAATCGGGCTGATCGGCGTTGGCTTCGGTATCTTCAAACAACTTGTTCCGGTTCAGGTTGGTTAATTGTGGGTAGTACTTGTAATACCCCTCTATGTTTATGCGAAGATTGTTGGTAATATCCCATTCAAATCCAAAGATTGCATGCCAGGCCTGCTGAAGTTTGTTTTTAACCTCTTTCCCGTTGAACATTTTTGGCAGGTTCTCGGGACCGCTCAGGAAGCCATAAAAGAGATTCACAACATCGAGATCGTTGGTAGTACTTATAAGGTTCTGAGTGTAGTAACCACCGGCTGCTTTTAGTCTGAAAGTCTCCGTAACATTGTATTTCACTGCCAGTCGGGGCTCTGGTGAAAAGGTGGAGAGAGAGGCATAGTACTGGGCACGTATCCCCGGTTCAATGATGAATTTCCCTACAATCCACTTGAATTTCACAAAAAGGTCTATCTCGGTGGAATTTTGTGTAATGTCAATTTTCCGGTTCAGGGAGTTATAAAAATCAAAGACGGTTTTGTATCCCGATAACTCAAGGCCATATTTCAGGGTGTTTCTTCCTAAAAAGTAGGTAAACTGGAGTCCGCCGTTGAATCCTGAAATACTTGAAGAGCGGGGTGCTTTATTGGGTTCATCCATGTTCACTTTGTAGTAAGAGTAGGCAAAATTCCCTTCTAACAGAACAGCTGATTTCCCTGGAATTACAATGAAGTTTCCACCACCGCCATATGAGTCCCAGTTATAGCTTACAGGAACTTCCGTAAGTACGGAGTTATCATAATTATAACCCGACAGGGTAGCCTGATCAGTGAAATTAAATCCGAATAAATTGACTTTACTCCCGTTGGCAGCATTGATAGAGATTTTTCCGTATATGTCGAGGTAGCTGTAAGGAAGTTCCTGATCCAGGTAAGAGTAGAATATTTTTGAGCTTTTATCCAGGTATGAATTTTTCACTGAAAGGATAAAAGAGGCGCTGGCAGAGTTGTCCGTTTTCTGACGTACAATAGGGCCTTCCAGCAGGGCTTTTGCCCCAAATGTGCTAAAATCCAGTTTGCCGCCAAATCGCTTTTTGTTCCCGTCGCGTGTAGATATATCCATGATCGAAGAGATACGGCCGCCATATTCGGCATTGAATCCACCTGTATAGACATCAACGTTTTTCAGGATATCTACATCAAATACGGAGAAGAGGCCAATAGAGTGAAACGGGTTGTAAACAATCATCCCGTCGTAAAGTACTTTGTTTTGCACAGGGGGGCCGCCGCGAATATACAGCTGTCCGCCCTGGTCCCCCGAAAAAATGACACCGGGTAACACAGTAAGGTATTGGGCCAGATCGGGTTGACCGCCCATGGATGGGATCTTTTGAATCTCTTTTGGTGTGACTTTGATGATGGAGGTCTGCACCTCACTTTGTCTGTCCTGCCTCGCGGCAGAAATGTTGATCTCCCCCAGGGTTACAGCCTTGGATTTCAAGTATAGCTTTTCTGTGATAAGATCATCGGCTTTGATCGTTAACGGGATCTGCAGAGAGTCAAACCCAATGTATGTAACCATCAGTATATAGTCTCCCGGCGGGATGCGTGTGATGGCGAAATAACCGTTTTCGTCGGTTGGTGCACCTATAGAGGTTTTCTTAAAGAAGACATTCGTAAACATAACCGGTTCACCGGTCTCCTCTTCATAAACGAATCCGCGAACAGTTCCGTATTGTGCTGTCAGTGTACTGGCGGAAAAGATAAAGAAGAAAATAGTCAGGGAAAGGAATAGGAAGAGAGGGTGGAAAGACTTCATATCGAGAGTGTAAGATCAAGGTTGGTAAGCGGACACAAAAGTAGAAAAAATGATTCAGTTAAAAAAGAAATGCTTGAAATTGAGCTACCATCGGATGTGCAGGGTCTTCATTCACAACTGTAAGATAACAACCGAGTGCCGACAACCTCCATCCGCGGCTGATCCCGTTTTGTTTGATGATAAAGACCTTCCTGAAGTGTTTTCGGGAGGGGATTGAGAGTGCAAGACAGGCATTGATTGCCCGTTCAACTGCATCATCAAGCATGTGTTCATCATCCATCTCCAGCCTCTCCAAAAGGTCGCATGAGAGGAATCGAAGGTCGAAGGTATCCATCGCCTCAACGAACTCCAGGATCACCCGGGGAGGCTGATCCAGTTCATAGGGTATCAGATTGCTTTGGGATATCATGTTGTATCTCTTAAATTAGCCAGTTTTTGAAATAACGAAAGCTCCTCTTCATTCAGATCTTGCGGGATATCAACAGTAATCCTTGCATACAGATCCCCGAACTCCTTTTTCTTCCCAAAGAGCGGCATGCCCAAACCTTTTAGCCGAACCACTTTCCCGCTTTGACTCTCTTTCGGGATATTGATATTTACCATCCCTTTCAGCGTTGCGACAGCCATTTTTCCTCCCAACACAGCGGTATACAGTGGAACATGGACATTGCAGTGAAGGTCGTCCTCTTTCCGTTCGAACGTAGAATCGGCTTTGATGTTAACTTTTATATAGAGATGACCCCTTTCTTGTCCGCCGGTACCTTTTCCTCCCTTTCCCCTGACTCTCAGCTTTTGCCCGTCGCGAACACCAGCGGGAATAGTAGCTTTTATCGTCTCCCCGTCCAGCGAAAGCATAGCTTCTGTCCCACGGTAAGCATCTGCCAGTGTGACAGTGAGATCAGCCTGGTAATTCTGTCCTTTCCGTGGAATGTCGCGGGCATCTGTATAACGGGCTCCACCACCGAAACCGCCACTGAAGAAGGTGTTGAAGAAATCGGAAAAATCTCCTCCTTCAAAATCTGTTGTCGATTGCTGTTGAGAATGTTGCCTGCGCCCTCCTTGCTGCTGAGCCCACTGATTGTAGTCAAATCCGCCATCGGCACCGGCATGTTCATATTGTTTCCAGTTGACACCCAGCTTGTCGTATTTCTTCCGTTTCCCGGGATCTTTCAGCACTTCATATGCCTCTCCGATTTCTTTGAACCGATCTTCCGATTCCCTGTTCCCCTGGTTTTTATCAGGATGGTACTTCACGGCCAGCTTTCGGTAACTTTTCTTTATCTCATCCTGTGTAGCTGTTTTAGAGACTCCAAGCAGTTTATAATAGTCTTTGTACTCCATGTGGGATTCCCAATAATTTCAGTGAATTCAAAGATACAAAAAGCGTTAAAAGTTTCAACAACAGTTGTGTAATTTCTAAAATGTACGTAGGTTTGTCTGGCATTATCAAGATTGTTTTCTATGCCAAAAATATTGTTACTTGGAGATGAGGCGATTGCCCAGGGAGCACTGGATGCCGGTCTTTCAGGGATCTATGCCTACCCCGGAACTCCCTCTACTGAAATCACTGAATTTGTTCAAAAATCGAAGTACGCCGGAGAAAACGGCATTCACTCACAATGGTCGGTCAATGAAAAGACGGCCATGGAGACTGCCCTGGGCATGTCCTACGCCGGTAAAAGGGCAATGGTTTGCATGAAGCATGTCGGGTTGAATGTGGCTGCAGATCCTTTTATCAATTCGGCTATAACAGGCGCTAACGGAGGCTTGATCGTGGTTTCTGCCGACGATCCATCTATGCACTCTTCACAGAATGAGCAGGATTCACGGTTTTTTGGAAAATTTGCCCTGATGCCTATCCTGGAGCCCTCCAACCAGCAGGAGGCTTACGATATGGTTCACTATGGCTTCGACCTCTCTGAAAAGTATCTTATCCCGGTACTTATGCGTATCACAACACGAATGGCACACTCTCGGGCCGGCGTAGTACGGAGAGATGTTCGGAAACAAAATGTAGCGCATCTCCCTTCAGATCTTCGTCAGTTTGTCCTTCTTCCTGCTATTGCCCGGAAACGCTACAAGCACCTGCTAAACAACCATCCGCATTTTATCACCGAGTCGGAAGAGTCACCATTTAATGAATATATTGATGGCACTGATAAATCGATTGGTATCCTGGTATGTGGGTTGGCTTATAATTACCTGATGGAGAACTACCCTGACGGGACGGTTCCCTTCCCAGTCCTGAAGGTCGGCCAGTATCCCCTTCCGAAGAGTATGGTTGAAAGAATGGCCGATGAGTGTGATGAGATTCTGGTTGTTGAGGATGGCTATCCTATGGTTGAGGAGTTGCTGAAAGGATATCTTGGCCGTGGATTGAAGATAAAAGGGCGGCTTGATGGAACAATTCCCCGCGATGGCGAGCTTAATCCCAACATACTGGCTGTTGCACTTGGGAAGGAAAATACGTTTGGACTCCCGATTCCTGATCTTGTTGTTGGCAGGCCTCCCATGCTCTGTTCAGGTTGTCCGCATATAGATTCCTACGGGGCCCTCAACCAGGCGCTGTCGATCCTCCCAAAAGGCCGGGTTTTCTCCGATATCGGATGTTATACCCTGGGCGCTCTGCATCCTTATGAGGCAATCAACTCCTGCGTGGATATGGGAGCCTCAATCACCATGGCCAAGGGTGCTGCAGATGCGGGGATGATACCTGCAGTAGCTGTCATCGGCGACTCTACCTTTACCCACTCCGGCATGACAGGGTTGCTGGATGCTATTATTGAGAAGTCCCCCATCACAGTACTTATCCTCGACAATGCCACTACGGCAATGACCGGAGGGCAGACATCCGCTGCCATGGGAAGGCTTGAAGATATCTGTAAAGGGCTGGGTGTTGAGGAGGATCACATCCGTGTGATCCGTCCCCTGAAAAAACATCATGACGATTTTGTCCAGATACTTGAAGAGGAGTTGGCCTACCAGGGTGTATCGGTAATCATTCCCCGCCGGGAATGCATTGTTGCCATCGATAAACGGATGCGAGATAAATTCAAGACCAAACAAACCGCAACACCATGAAAAAAGATATTATATTAGCGGGTGTCGGCGGGCAGGGGATTCTCTCTATTGCTGCCGTAATTGGCTATGCTGCTTTGGAGCAAGGTATGTTCCTGAAGCAGGCAGAGGTTCATGGAATGAGTCAACGCGGTGGCGATGTGATGTCACATCTCCGGATCTCTCATGATGAGATTTCCTCAGACCTGATACCTTTCGGGAAAGCTGACTTGATTATTGCTGTAGAGCCACTTGAATCCTTACGGTATCTGCCTTATCTCTCCAGAGATGGATGGCTGATCTCCAGCTCCAGACCCTTTACCAATATTCCAAATTATCCTGACATTGAAGAGGTTTTGGATGCCGTTCGGGCTATTCCTCAACATCTCCTCCTGGATGCAGATACGATGGCGAAAGAGGCTGGATCAGTTAAAGCTGCCAACATTGTGATTCTTGGCGCTTCTGCCCCTTTTCTTGGGATGGATTTCGAACTTTTGGAAAATGCTGTCCGTTTCATATTCACTAAAAAAGGGGAACGGGTAGTGGATTTAAACCTTAAGGCTTTAAATGCCGGGAAAGAGTTTGCTGAAATTCATCAGCGCAACTAGTTTAACTTTACAGTGCTTCCTTTTCTACTATTACAGATACTTAACTCGTTAGTATGAGGCTTTTACAACAAAAGACATCTCGTTACACGGAGCCACAGAAGGCTGAAAAGCTAGGTTTATACCCCTACTTTCGGATCATCGATTCGGAACAGGAGACGGTGGTTTCGATGAACGGGAGGTCGGTTCTCATGTTCGGGTCTAACAGTTACCTGGGATTGACCACTCATCCCCTGATCAAGGAGGCTTCTAAAGCAGCCGTTGAAAAATACGGTACAGGGTGTGCCGGGTCGAGATTTCTGAACGGTACTCTTGATATCCATATTGAGCTGGAAAAACAGCTGGCCGGATTTGTCGGGAAAGAGGCATCACTGGTCTACAGTACAGGCTTTCAGGTTAACATTGGTGTAATCCCCACCGTGGCATCCAGGCATGATTACATCCTCATCGACGAATTGAACCACGCCTCCATCATTGAAGCTTGCCGGCTCTCTTATGCCAAGGTTCTGAAGTTCAGGCATAACGATATGAAGTCGTTGGAAAAGATGTTGAAACAATGCAAGCCCGAACGGATTAAACTCATCGTGGTTGACGGGGTATTCAGCATGGAAGGAGATATCGCGGATCTTCCGGAGATTGTCCGGCTGGCTGAGTTATACAGTGCCACCGTTATGGTTGATGATGCACATTCGCTGGGGATACTGGGTGTTGATGGTGCAGGGACTGCTTCCCATTTCGGACTTACTGACCAGGTGGATCTGATCATGGGCACCTTTTCAAAGTCACTTGCCTCTATTGGAGGATTCATTGCCAGCGACCAGGATACTATCAACTATATCAAGCATCACTCACGATCCCTGATCTTCTCTGCCAGTATTGCACCGGCATCGGCAGCTTCGGTTTTGGCTGCAATGGAAGTCATGCGACAGGAACCTGAACGGATCAGCAATCTCTGGGACCTGACCCACTACGCCATCGATCGATTCAGAAATCTTGGATTTGATATCGGGAAGACAGTTACACCCATCATTCCTATCTATGTAAGAGACACAATGAAAACGTTGGTGCTGACACGGAAGTTGCTGGATGAGGGGATCTTTGTCAATCCGGTGGTATCGCCGGCTGTTAGCAAGGATGCAGCCCTGATTCGTTTCTCCCTGATGGCCACTCATACAAAAGAGCAGATCGACACAGCCCTGGACTCTTTCCAGCGCATCGGGAAAGAACTCGGGATCATTCCCTAACGATAAGTTATTCCATCATGGCACTTGAGTTGAAACAGGTTAAGACCCATAGGGAGCTGAAACGGTTTATCAATTTCCAATACCATTTATACAAGGGAAATGCTTACTGGTGCCCACCATTATGGATGGATGAAATCAAAACCCTGCGCAAAGACAAAAATCCTGCATTTGCCCATTGCGAGGCAGCCTACTGGATTGCTTACCGTGACAACAAGCCGGTAGGACGGATCGCCGGGCTGATCAACCACAAGGCGAACAAACGGTGGGAGGAGAAGCTGGTGCGATTTGGGTGGATCGATTTTATAGACGATCCGGAGGTTTCAGAAACACTCATCG
>ERZ889078.319-NODE-319-length-43859-cov-7.694571_pt1 | contig 43859 bp, 32 predicted proteins | sample MGYA00521266_ERZ889078 | MGnify/ENA primary metagenome ERZ889078 (study PRJEB32303, sample SAMEA104408618) | aquatic metagenome | biome: Brackish water; feature: Pelagic; material: water | place: Baltic Sea | collected 2014-06-16T06:34:00 | depth 76,534 m ... | reverse complement strand
GGCGGCGCGGTCCTGAAAAAAAAGCGCTGACGGGCGAGACGGCGACGTCTAGGCTGGCGACCGCACATTCGTAGAAGAGCCGCCTGGGCCTGCCGCCGTGCAAGGACCAGGCGCTCCCGCATGACCGAGGAGTACCCCATGGCGGCGATCGACTATCAGAGCCTCATCCCGAACAACGTCGACCTCAAAGGTGACCGAAAGCTGCAGCGGGCGCTCGAGCGCTGGCAGCCGAACTACCTGAGCTGGTGGCAGGAGATGGGGCCGGACAACTTCCAGACCAAGGACATCTACCTGCGCACGGCGACGAGCGCGGATCGCTCGGGCTGGGCGCACTTTGACTACGTGAAGATGCCCGACTATCGGTGGGGGATCTTTCTCGCCGAGCAGGAGCCGGACCGCAAGATCCACTTTGGCGACCACATGGGCGAGGACGTCTGGCAGACGGTGCCCGGCGAGTACCGCAACGTGCTGCGCCGCATCATCGTCACGCAGGGCGACACCGAGCCGGCGAGCGTGGAGCAGCAGAAGGCGCTCGGGAACACGGCGCCGAGCCTGTATGACCTGCGCAATCTGCTTCAGGTCAACGTCGAGGAGGGCCGCCACCTGTGGGCGATGGTCTACCTGCTGCACAGCCATTTTGGCCGCGAAGGCCGCGACGAGGCCGAGGAGCTGCTCGCGCGTCGTTCGGGTGACGAAGACAAGCCTCGCATGCTCGACGCGTTCAATCAGCCCTGCGACGACTGGCTGAGCTTCTTCTGTTTCACGATGTTCGCGGACCGCGACGGCAAGTACCAGCTCGCGGCGCTGGCTGAGTCCGCCTTCGATCCGCTGGCGCGGACCTGCAAGTTCATGTTGACGGAAGAAGCGCATCACCTCTTCGTGGGGGACACGGGCCTTGAGCGGATCATTCGCCGAGGCGCGGAGCTGACGTTGGCCGATCCCAGCGGCGACGCGCGCGCGCAGGGCGGCATCGACCTGCCCACGGTCCAGCGCTTCATCAACTACTGGTTCAGCTATTGCCTTGATCTCTTCGGCTCGGAGATCAGCACCAACGCCGCGGACTACTTCGGCAACAGCCTCAAGGGGCGCTTTCAGGAGACGAAGTACAGCGAGCACACCGGCCTCAACCACGTTAAGAGCTTCGACGTCTTCAAGGACGGGCGCTTCAGCAAGGAGGAGGTGCCGCTGCGCAACGCCATGAACGAGGTGCTGCGCGACGACTATATCGATGAGTGCGGCAACGCGGTGCGCCGGTGGAACAAAGCGATCGCCAAGATCGGGCTGGATTTCAAGCTGAAGCTGCCCCATCGCCGCTTTCATCGGCACCAAGGGCTCTACGGCAACGATTTTTTCAACCCCGAGGGGATGCCCATCTCGGAGGCTGAGTTCGAGGCGAATCGCGACACGTGGCTGAAGTCCGACGCGGATTTGGCGTTTGTGCGCGAGCTGATGCAGCCCTGTATTGAACCCGGCAAGATGGCGAATTGGATCGCGCCGCCGAAGCGTGGAATCAATGGGCAACCGAGCGATTTTGAGTATGTGCGCTTCGGGTGAGATCAGCTGCTGGAGCGTGACATGACCGAACAGCCCCTGTTGCTGCGAACGCGGCGAGATGGCGTATGGCTCTGGACCCTCAATCGCCCAGATAAGCTCAACAGCCTCGACCAAGCGATGGTCGACGCGCTGCACCAGGCGCTGGACGAGGCGGCGGGCGATCCTGACGTGCGCTGCGTGATTCTGACGGGTGCGGGTCGCGCCTTTGTGGCTGGCGCTGACATCGCGCAGCTGCGGCAGCGGCGACATGCGGACGCGCTCCGTGCCATCAACGCGGGTCTGCTCGACAAGCTCGCGCGGCTGCCGGTGCCGACCATCGCGGCGGTCAACGGTTTTGCCCTCGGTGGCGGCTGCGAGCTGGCGATGGCGTGTGATCTGCGGATCGCCACCGAGGCCGCGAAGTTCGGTCAGCCGGAGGTTGGCTTGGGCATCATGGCGGCGGCTGGTGGCACGTATCGGTTGCCGGCGTTGGTGGGGCTGGGGATGGCGCGCGAGCTGCTGTTCACGGGGAGGATCATCGACGCGACCGAGGCTGCCCGCATCGGCCTGGTGAACCGCGTGGTGCCAGCCAGCGAGCTGCTCGATGTGGCGTGGGACCTCGCTCGAGAGATCGCGCGCGCCGATCCGTTGGCGGTGCGCATGAGCAAAGCCGCCCTGGCGCAGCACACGCCCGGCGGTCCAGCGCTGATGGCGTTTGAGTCGACGGCGCAGGCGGTGCTCTTTGAGTCGCCGGAGAAGTTTCGCCGGATGGACGCGTTTTTGGCGCGAAAAGCCGAGAGAGCAGCCAGAAAAGCTGCGGAGGAGTCATGAGCGCGCCGCGTTTTTCGATCGAACAGGACGGTACTCACCGGGCCGGTATCACGGGGGTCTGCGTCATCGGCGCGGGGACCATGGGCCACGGCATCGCGCAGGTGATCGCCGCGACGGGGGTGCTGACGCGTCTGCATGACATCAGCGCGGAGGCCATCGAGCGCGGACTCGCCGCCGTGCGCAGCAACCTCGACAAGGGGGTGAGTCGCGGCAAGGTCAGCGAGGCGCAGCGACAGCTGACGCTCGACAACCTGCGCGGCAGCGCTGATCTCGCAGACGCGGTGGCGGGAGTGGACCTGCTGATCGAGGCGGTTCCGGAGCTCCCCGACCTCAAACGCCGGATCTTCGCGGCGGCAGCGCAGCACACCGGCCCGCAGACGCTGTTTGCGACCAACACCAGCTCCATCCCGCTCGCGCAGCTGGTCGGCAGCGTGCCCGACCCGAGTCGCTTCATCGGCATGCACTTCTTCAACCCTGTGCACATCCAGCCGCTGCTTGAGGTCGTGCGCGCCGAGCAGACGAGTGAGGCCACGCTGGACGCGGTGCTGGAGCTCGCGGCGCGCATGGGCAAGGACCCGATCGTGGTGCGCGATTCGCCCGGTTTTGCGAGCAGCCGCCTCGGCCTGGCGCTTGGGCTGGAGGCGATCCGGATGCTGGAGGAGGGGGTGGCGAGCGCCGCTGACATCGACAAGGCGATGCAGCTTGGCTATCGCCACCCCATGGGGCCGCTGAAGCTGACGGACCTCATCGGGTTGGATGTGCGGCTGGCCATCGCGGAGACGCTGGCGCGCGAGATCGACGCTGTGCGGTTCGCGCCGCCTCAGCTGCTCCGGGATCTGGTGGCGCAGGGCAAGCTGGGCAAGAAGTCAGGCGCGGGGTTTTACGATTATGCCTGACCCGTCGCATCCACCTTCGCAGCCGCCGTCGCGTCCACCGTCGCGTCCACCGACGCCGCAGCCGGCGCGACTCGCTGAGTCGCGGGTGTTGCCCACCCTACAAATGGCCGTGACTCGAACTGCGCTGATGGCTCATCACGGCCCGGTCGGTGCGCCCAATGGCTGGCTCGTGCTGCACGGTTTGGACCAACGCGCGGCGACCTTCGCCGCCTCGTGGGCCGAACTTCCGGGCCAGGAGACGCGTCGGGTGCTGGCGCCAGAGGGGTTGTCGCGACACATCCTCGACACCAAAACCGACGCGACGGGGGCCTGCTGGACGACGATTCCCGATCGCTCAGTGGATCTTGAGGACACGATGGCGTGGCTCGACATCGCGGCGGCGCGGCTGGACGCGGAGTCAGGGCAGGGCGCACGTGTGCTGTTGGGATTCTCGCAGGGCAGCATCATCGCCGCGCGTTGGGCGGTCGCGCGCGCGCGCGTCTGGGACGTGGTCATCATCTGGGGCGGCGCGCTCCCGCGCGGCGTCGACCCGCACGCGCTGGCAGCCCGCTCGAAGACCGGACGCATCGAGCTGGTGGTGGGTGAACGCGACGCCTACGCCACACCCGAGCGGCGCGCGATGATGCGGGCTGCGCTGAAGGCCGCTGACGTACCGGTGAAGCTGCGCACGTTTCCGGGCGGGCATCGGCTCGACAACGCCATGCTCACGTCGGTGGCGGCGGAGTTTGAATAACCGGCCCGGTGCGCACGCGCTGGCGCGGAGTCAGGGAAGACTTTGGGCGCTGGGGTTCGTTGGGGGACGGCTTAGGCGGCCTCTTTCTAACTACGGCGAACAGGCCGCTGTCGCGTCGCACGCCTTGCCAGCGCCACACGCAGCTCCGATCGACAGCGACGCGTGGGCGCAACCTGAGGCCGGCAGGCAGTCGTCCGCGGTGCACGGCAGCTTGTCGTCGCAGCCGCCCGCGAGTTGCGTCCCACAAGCGCCGGCGGCCGCGCAGCTGGTGTAGCCAAAGGGGCCGACCGCCAGCAGCAAGAGGTCGTTCTCGCTGGCCTGGGTGATGGACTCGCCGACGAGACGCGCGCCGCCGCCGGCGGACACAGACACCGCCTTCAGCGCGCCGTACGACGCTCCGCCGAACCAGCGCTCCCACTGGGTGTTGCCAAAAAGATCGAACGCCGCCCAATACGGCCTCCCTGAGGATGACACGTTGCCCCCGGGCGCAGGGCGGCTCCCGACCACCAGCAGCCCACCGTCCGGCCGCGCGGCCACGCCGTGCAGCTCGTCCCAGCCCGGCGTGGCGGGGGCGTTGGCGTACGCGACGGTTCCCGAGGCGGTGAAGCGAACGAACAGGCCGTCGGACGGCGCGCCTTTCAGCGAGACCTGCCCGACCGCGAAGAGATCGCTGCCGACCGTCGCTACGCCGCGCAGCACGCCGCTGCCGAGCTGCTCAAAGGTCTGCTGCCAGAGCAGCTTGCCGGTGGCGTCCATGCCGATCAGCCAGGGGCGCACGCCGAGCGTCGCGCCGGCCGCGACCAGGGTGCCGCCTGGGCCGACGGCGACGGCGCGCAGCTGGTCGGCGCCAACCGAACCGTGGGTCTGCGTGGCGGTCAGCTGCAGGGTGGGGCTGATGAAACCAACCCAGCCGCTGGGCGCGCCGCCTGGTGCTGGCACCTCCTGCCCCACGACCACGTAGCCTTGCGGCGACGTCGCCACGGCGAACGCCGACTCATGGTTGGCGCCGCCGAGGAGGTGCTCCGCGCCGACCGCGCCCTTGTCGGTCAGCTCGACGAGCCAGAGTTGACCGTTTTGCTGCGCGCCTGTGCCGCCACCGACGGCGAGCGCGCCGCTGCCCCTCGGCACGACGCCGTACAATCCGCTCCCGGCCGACCCGATGGCCTCGGAGCCGAGCACCGCGCCGGTCACCCCGGAGACGCGCACGATCGCGCCACGATAGCCGGCTTGGCTCGCCTGCCTGCCGACGGCGACCTCGGTTGACCCCAGCGTCACCAGCGCCTCGAACTGCTGTACGCCCGAGTTTGCGGCTTGTGAGACAAAACGCGGCGTGACCGGGCCCATGACGCACTTGCCCTGCGTGCACATCCCCACATCGCACCCAGTCGGCGTCCCGCAGACGCCTGGGAGGGGCGTGTGAACGCAGACCCCGGCCGGCAGCGCGCAGACATCGGCGGTGCAGGGTTCGTTGTCGTCGCAGGCCAATGATCCGCCTTTGCACACCCCGGACGCGCCGCACGTGTCGGGTCCCGTGCAGGCGTCGCCATCGTCACACGGGGAGGCGGCCGCAGGCAGGCCTTGGCAGGCGGCGCCGCCTCCGGTTGGCTTATTGCAGGCGTCATTGACGGTGCAGCCGTTGCCGTCGTCGCAGGTCGTCCCAGCCGGCGCTGCGTCGAGGCTGCAGCCGTACCCTGGAACACAGGCGGCGACCTGACAGGCGTCGCCGGCTGGGCACGCCGTCGTGGTCGTGGCCACGCAGGCGCCGCCGGTGCAGCTGCCAAAGCCTTTGCAGACGTCCCCGTCGAAGCAGGCCCCATCGGCCGGCGCGTGGACGCAGCCGCCGGCGAGGCAGCGATCTGTGGTGCAGACGTCCCCGTCATCGCACGTGACCGCGCCCGGCAGATCGCACGCCCCCTCGCAGTCGAGGTTGCCGTGGGCATCGAGGCGGAGCAGATGGAACTCTCCGTTCTCAAGGCGCCAAAACAGCGCTGATCGCCCGGTTTCGTCGACATCCAGCAGCGCGCTGGGCGTCGCGCCAGGTGTCTCAGTGCGCCACCGCTCGTTGCCGAAGGGATCGAGGCGCGCCACGATGCGCGTCGCGGTCTTCCAGGTTGGCCACCCAGTCACCACCGTGATCTGGCCGCCGCTCGTGGTGATGACGTCGCCATCCGGCAGTCGTCTCGCGGTCAGCGTGAACGTGTTCATGGGCACGCAGCTCATGATCTTGCCGCTCTTGGCCGCGACGCGGCACCGTTCACTGGGGATGATGAAGTCGGGCGTCGCCGCGTCCGAGCGCTGGATGAGGTAGGGCCCTACGGCGTTCGGCATGGTCCAAGCGAGGCCGAAATTCAGGCCCCATCGCCGTTCGCCCGACGGCGTCAGCACCTCGAGACCGCTCGCGCAGTGGATCGCGATATCTCCGTCGGCGCGCAGGTGCATGCCAACCGCTGCGCCCCGGTCGTCGACCTGAACCGGGCCGTCGGTGATCGCGCCCAGAGACCCATCCCCGTGGATGCGGACCAGCACGTGACGCACCGGCGCGGTGGGCGACTGGCGTCGTCGGCCGGCTAGCAGGAAGCCGTCCGCCATCGCCGCGGCCGCGAGGATCTCGAAACCACCTGGGGCGGTGAGCGTGCGCAGAACGGACGCGCCCTGTTTGGGGACCCACTCGACGTGGGTGCGTCGCACGCAGCTGTCCTCATGCAGCCCAAAGACGCCCGTGTACAGCGTGGCGTCAGCGCCGCGCGTCGCCGTGGCCAGCTGGCCGTGCAACAGCGTCTGGTTCTCCAGAACGGGCGCGTCGCCATTGATGGGCACGCGCACGCGGCGCATGGCGGGTGTCGTCACGATGACGTCGTCGCCGTCCCATCGGAACGTCCAGGGCCACTGGAACTGCGGGTTGAGGCCGAAGGACTCGGAGGAGCTTGGCAAGACCGGCAGCGTGTCGCACGTCGGCGATGCCGGCTCGATGTACAGCCCGGCGATGTCGCGGTTGTACACCGCCCCATAGCGCCTCACCCCGATGCACGTGCCGTCGGCGCATCGGTCCGCTTCGGTGCACGCGACCCCGTCGTCACAAGGCGCACCGGCGGCGGCAGACGTCAGCGCGCAGACCCCGTCGACGCACGCTGCGACCTTGCAAGGAACGTCGGTGGTGCAGCCCGCGTCACAGCCGGTTAGGAAGCGGACGGCGTCGACGCCCACATCTGGCGTCTCGCCAGCGTCGGCGCTGGTGTCTGCCCCAGCATCGGGCTCGAGCACGATGGGTTCGGGCGGAGGGCCAGGGATTGTCGGGCTATAGAAGCAGCTGTTGCCCATCATCACCGGAGCCGTTGGAAGCAACAGCAACACCCACCAAAAGAGCAGCAGGCGGCGTCGCATCGTTCAACTCCCCGGGCCTAGTCAGAACCGTGACACCATCGCGCTCACAGCCCGATACATCAAGGTCTTTGCGCGGCAGCAGCGCTCGTCTGCCGCCACTTTTGCACGGACCCGTCGTTACGACCGATCCCGCGGCCACTGCCAGATTGCGTAGGCGACCGTCCCAATCAGCCACGCCACCGCCGCGATGAGCGGCTTCTTCGTCAACGCCCCAAGCGGAAAGCCGCACAACACTCCGACCAGCACAGCGGTGGCCAGGGTGTACGCACGCGGATAGCGCACAGTACCACCCGTCTTGCCGCGATTTGCCACGTTGCGGTGGCACGCGAGTGAGTCTTGTGGCTCGTGATAGGAGCTGCAGATCGAACACCAAGGACGAGACATGACCGCTCCTTGTAGGGTGGAACACGGACGCTGGAACACGGACGCTACCATGGGCAGGGATGTGGCGGTTGGTGTCCTACCCGCTACCTGGAACGTTGTACGCCGAACAGCCGAGCTCACCGCCCGCGGCGTCGTGCATCGCGGTCTGCGAAAGATGTGAACAACGGGTCTTCGCCCAAGGTCGTGCTCCGGCGCGAACGCCAGATGGCGCGACCGCGCCACAGTCGTCGCCGGTTCCGCAGCGTGGATCGCGCTCAGAGCTTATTGCACACGCCTTTGGCGCAAACGCCGCCACCGCCGCTTGCCACACAAGTCGCGCCTGAGCTGACGACGTGCTTGCAGCTCCCATCGGCACCATCGCAGTAGTCGGCGGTGCACGGTTTGCCATCGTCGCAGGCACTCTCGTTCTTGCCAAAGCAGCCGCCTGTCGCTTTGCAGTCGCCGTACCCGAAACGGTCGGTTCGCAACACGGCGAGGGAGCGTACGCCGCCTTTGAGCAGCACGCCCAACCCCTGAAAGCCGCCGCTGGCGTTGGGCCAAAGATCACCATCGACCAGATTCGATTCGAACCCGTAGTACCGGCTCCACAGCAACGCACCCGACGTATCCCGGCGCTCGAGCCAGAACTTCTGCATGCCTTGGTGCTGACCGGTTCCGCCAGCCACATAGCCGTCGGGTCGGAAAGCCACGGTGCGCGCCTGCCAGACGCCAGGCCTAGCCACCACCGAGCGCCACAGCTCCTTGCCAGCCCCGTCCGTCTCCATCGCCAGCAAAGACGTGACGCCGGTGCCATTCTGCACGCTTTTGCCGAGCGCGATGACGTGCCCTTGGTGCTCGACGCCGACCTCAAGCAGAGCCGTTGAGCCGCTCACATACGCGACGTGTCGCCAGAGCAGGTTCATCTGTGGCGTGCGCCACTCGATCACGCCGGCGGTCGTCACGGCGTGCGTCGACGTATCGTACTCCCGTGTTTGTCCCATCATCACGAGTCCGCCTCCCGCTGTGGCGACGGCCGCTGCGCTAGTGGTGTAGGAACCGCCGTTCGCGAACAGCAAACCGTGGTTTGGGCAGTAAGGGCCTGCTATCGGCAGCCACCATCCGGCGCGGTTGAATGTGGTGTTCCCAACGTACGCGCCGGTTTTACCAACGATTTTGATCGTCCACAGCCGACCCGAGACGAAGGGGCAGTAGGCTCCAACGAAATTGAAGCAGCCAGTGCTTGCATAGGCCGAACCACCCACCCAGGCCGCGCTTGTTCCGTCCGCGAGCGCGATGAGGCGGCCCTGACATGAGGTGATGCTCCCGGCGTACACGCCGCCTAGAGAGCAGTTGGTGTGGCTCGGCAAACCATACGACTGCGGTGCGCATACCTGCTTGGACCACAGCGGCTTGCCAGCAGGATCAAGCCCCGCCACACGAACCGCCTTGCTGGCGGTCAGGTACGCGACGACCACCGAGCCGTCCGCCAGCTGCACGGCGCCTTGCCCCGACGAGATGGCGTCGCTGCCCTGGGTTACCGCGCCCAGGGCGACCGGAGACGCCAAGGTGCCAAACGGATCGACCGCGTAGCGCGTTAGTTGGCCGGCATCGTGACCGACTAGAGCGCCCGCGTTCTGGCCCACGCGCGCTGCGCCGACCATCGCCGCCAATCCAGGTGTATCGACCTTCTTGGTGTGCAATGTGCCGTTGGCGGAACCAACACAACTGCCAACTACGCAGCTCGACGAAACACTGCACGCGGCGCCGTCTTCGCACGCCCAGCCCGAATTCTTCGCGTGTTCGCAACCGCTCTGGGCCGCGCAGGTGTCGGTTGTGCATGGCGCGCCGTCGTCGCAGTCCTGCCACGTCTTGCCGGCGCAGACGCCTGACTCTCCGCACGTCGCGTGACCCCAGCCGTCCGCTCGAACCACGTACGCGCCCTGCTGATTGCCAGCGCGTGCGCTGCCTGCTGCCCACACACCGCCCTTCCAGGCCACAAGCGCCGCGCCGGCGCTGAGACCGCCACTCGGCGGCGCCTGCTCCCAGCGAACGTTGCCAACGTCATCCGTTCGGGCCAACCAGAAGCCGATGTCGTTGCCGGTTGGGCTTGCGGCGCCGGTCAAGTACCAGCCCGGAGCGGCGGCGTGGATGCCCGAAGGCGAGATGCCGAGCGCGCCTGAGCGCTCACGCGTCACAACGCCACCTTCGTTCAGTCGCGTCCACCACAGCCGAGATTTACCACCGTCGATGCGTGTGCCGACCGCCGCGTAACCGCCAGCGGGCCGCGCCGCCACAGCCGTCAGCGTCGCGTCGCCAAACGTATCTTGAATCGTATCTAAGGTCTTTTTGCCCGTGGCGTCGAGCCGCAACACGCGCGGCAGGCGCTTGGTCTTGTCGCCGGGGGCATAGGCGCTTCCCACGATTAGCAGCGAACCGTCGGCGTTGACGACGGCGTCGCGCAGCGGCGGCGAGAGGCTGTCGTCCAACCAACTCCAAATCAGCTGCCCAGACGCGCTGAGCCGCGCTACATAGCCCCGGGCGCCTGCCTTCTCCACCCGGTCGCCCACCGCCGCGAACCCCGTGGTGCTCACGGCCACGGCCTTGCTCAGTCGTTCGCCCGCGTCTGTTGAACCGACAGACACGGCGCTTTCAAGCTTGCAGGCGGGCGAAACGCGGACCGTGGTCACGGCGAGTCCGGTGGCGTCGTCTCCGGTTGATCCAACCAACATCGAGCGACCATTGCTCGCTGAGAAGGCGCCCACTGGGACCGCGTCGAAGCTCGCGGCGTCGACGCTAACGACGCAGCGCTGAGAGACCTTGCCCGTCGGCGCGACCTGGCCAAGCCACCAGCCCTTCCCGTCGGCATCAAAGTACCGACCGGCCACCGTGGCGTTGCCCTGCACGTCAATGTACATCGCGTGACCGGTGCTTTGGCGCGTGTACTTCACCGCATCGGGCAGCAGCAGCAGTTGGCTATGCAGCAGCACGTCTTGGCTCTTGCCGCACACACCACTCTTGCAGGCGCCGTCCCCCGTGCACCCGTCGCCGTCATCACACGACGCGCCGTCTTTCGACGTCGTCAATACGCACTGAAAGCTCGTCGATCCCGTCGACGAGCAGACCGTGGTTCGGCAGGGCACCGCGCTCTTGATAGGCGCACAAGCGACCCCCGCGCCAGCTTTGCAGACGCCGTCGAGGCAGACATCGTTGACGGTGCAGCCCGAGTTGTCGCTGTCGCAGCCCTTCCCGTTGTTGACGAGCGAGTTCGTGGTGCAGACACCCGTTTTCACGTTGCACCCATCGGCCGTACAGGCGTTGTTGTCGTCGCACACCTTGCTCTTGTGCTCGCACTTACCGGCCACGCAGGTGTCGTCGGTGCAGGCGTTGTTGTCGTTGCAATCCTTCGCGTCGCCACTACACACGCCGGCCGCGCAAGCGTCCTTGTTCGTGCAGGCATCGCCGTCGTTGCACGCGGTGATCGCGCCTGCCAAGCCGACCGGCGTGGGTCCGAGCACGCACTGCCCCGTGGCCGTCACACAGGACCAAGTTAAGCAAACCGGCGCCGTTGCTGGGCACTTCACGACGGACGCCGGGTTGATCGCGCACACCGGCTTGTCGGCCTTGGATTTGTCACAGTACAGCGAGCCGTTGCACTGATTGCCGTCCTCCTTCGCCTTGCAGTCCACGTCGAATTGGCACTCGCACGTGTTGACTCCGCTGCACTGTCCGAGCAGACAAGCGTCTGACTTCGTACACGGATTCTTGTCGTCGCAGCTCGCGCCGGTCGCCGCGGGTTTGGCGACGCATTTGCCGGTCTGCGGATCGCAGCCGTGGCTGAGACATTCCGTGTCGCCCACCGTCGGGCAGGTGATCTGGGTCGCCGCGTTCGTCTTGCAGACCGGCTTGGCGGGGTCGGTCTTATCGCAAAACGGCACGCCATTGCAGAGGTTGCCGTCGTCTGTGCAGTCGCCGTCGCTCTGGCAGGAACAGGTGGGTTTTCCAGGGGTGCACGCGCTCGAGTCACACAAATCGCCGGTCGTACAAGGGTCGCCATCGCTGCAGGCGAAGACACCATTGGGTGGCGCAGCCGTGGGCAACACTTCGCGGCGACACACGCCCGCGGTCGGGCAGATTAGACTCGTGCGCTCCACCGCGGTCTCCGTGCAGGCCCCGGAGAGGGGGAGGCACGCGTTCTTCATGCACGTCGTCTCCGCCGCGGTCGGGCAGAACACCGCGGTCGCCGGGTTCGACATGCAGTAACCAAGGGCCGTGTTGCACCAGCCGCCGCCATTGCATGCGTTGTTGTCACTGTCGGTGCACTGCGAGTGTTGGCTGCACTTGCAGACATTAACCGTGCCCACACACACGCCAGCAGCGCAAACATCGTCGGCGCTACAGGCCTCGCCGTCGTCGCAAACGGTCCCGTTTTTCAAGCTTTTTGCAGTGCACAGCCCAGTTGGTTTGTCGCATGAGGTCTTCACACAAGCGGTGTCGGCCGCCGTCGGGCACGTCACGATGGTCGCTGGGTTGAGTTTGCATGTCTGGGTTTTCAAATCACAGAAGAGCGTGCCATTGCAGTAGTCGCCATCCTCTTGTGTCTCGCAGTCTGCGCTACTTGTGCAGGCGCACACGTTGTTCCCGCCTGCGCACGTGCCGCTGCCACACTGGGTGCTCTGCGTGCAGATGTCGCCGTCATCGCAAAGAATCGGTGAGGTCTTGGCGCCACCGCCACTTGGCACCTCGGGCGCGGCTTTTTCGAGCACGCAGCCGGCTCCCTCGATGCAGATCTGCACCGTGTCTTCGACGGGGTTTGGTGCGCACGCGCCGGTGTTGGGGTCGCAGACGTTGGGCGCGCACAGCGAGTTGTTGGTGCTGCACGCCACGACGGAGCTCGTGTTGATACGACATACGTGCGGGAATACCGCGGTGTCGCAATAGCGCTGCCCCGTGCAGAGATCCTGATTCTTCGGGCAATCACTGTTCGTTTGGCACGCGCAGAAACTACTGCCGTCCACGCATTTTCCCGCGGCGCACGTCGACGTTGCCGCGCAGGCCGAACCTATACAGAGGGCGCCATCGGGCCGAGAGGTCGGTTTGCACGTGCCAGATTGCGGGTCGCAACGCGTGCGGATGCAGCTGCCAAACGCATCGGGCCCGCAGTCCACGGCGCTGCCGGGTACATGGCGACAGCGATAGGGCAGCTTGCTCGTGTCACAGGTTGACGACCCCAGACAGAGATCGCCCGCCGGGCAGTCGGCGTCGGCGCGGCAGTCACAGATGTTGGGTCCGGCTGTGCAGACGCCAGCTTTACAGCGATCTAGGATGGTGCAGGCATCCAAATCATCGCAGAGCGCCCCCTCCACCTGACAAGCCTCGGGATTCAAAGCCCCGCCCTCGACGCCGATGTCCTGGCCCGCGACGGCGGTCTGCCCGTCACCAGACGCCGGGCCAACCGCGTCGTCGCAAGCCATGCAAGCCAAAAAGACGGTGACGACGCACGCAAACCGGCGGACTACGACCATGTTCAAGCCAAGCTCCTTGTTATCACTGAATTCGTCGGTGGCTGAGCGACCGCGGCGAAATTGTCGATGTTACCACGACGTGGTGGAGATCCGGGAGATCCACTGTCTGAAGCCGGTCTCACGTTAACTCCTTCCAAACAGTCGTCATCAAGTCATTGGACGACGCCGCTAACGCGGATCTCGCCAGTCGTCTGCTAGATCTCCACCGTGTGTGACGCAAAATATCCTCAGTTCTCGTCCAACTTCTGTCATCAAACTATAATTACACGGGGTTGATGATAACGGGAGAGACCATGATGGACCCAATCATGGAGCGCGTCGAGCGGCCCCTGGTGTCAGACACGTCCTGTTTCCTCTTTATGAAAGAGGAAACAGGACGTGTCTGACACCGTCAACCACCACCAGCGGCACCTTCGTCAGACTGAGCGCGATCCACACCAGCACCAACGTGCCCGCCAGCCCGTACCAAGTCGCCGCATATTCGACGTGTTTGCTCGGCGCGATCCGAACGGGGTGCACAAACCCATCATAGGGCAGCCGATCGACGTCCATGGGTTTGCCCACCGCCAGCGTGCCGACCTGGAGCAGCAGCCGCGGCTCGAGGCCTTCAATCGTCTTCGCCAACCCCTTGGGATACGCCCGCACCCACGTCGGTTTTCCCGCGAATTCCCCGGTTGGACGCCGTTCTGGCGCGGACGGCGTGATGTGCAGCCGCCCTTCGACGGTGCGCTCCGGTTTGGCCTCGACCTCCTTGAGGTAGGCGGCGACCTTGTCCTGCGGCAGCCAGCCGAGGTGCACCAGGATGCGCGGCAGGGGCCCGCCTGCCACCTTCATCGGCATCATCACCCCGTACCCCCGCTGGCCCAGCACGTACCGCGCCGTCAGCAGCTGGGCCTTGTCGACCTCGAGCGTGCCCGTCAGCTTGGCGCGGCGGTACTGCAGCCCGGCGAGTCGGTCCCGACTGTCGGCCTCGCCTGGTACCTCGCCCAGGCGGGTCAGCGGCGGTTTGCCTTGGTATTGGTCGGCGTGCCGCTTCAGCCCGGCGATCGCCTCGTAGTACCGACCGCGCTGCCAATTGCCGAGCATGACCAGCATGACCAACATCGCCAGGGCGATCAGGCTTAGCCACAGATTCGGGCGGAATCGTCGCTTCCACGGGCCTGTCCAGGTCGCAGGATCGATCGCGTCAGTCGCTGGGGTCTCGTCAGCCATGGGGCTCCTCTCGGCGTGTGCACCACGTCCCTACTTGCCGGGATGCTCACTCAGCCAGCGCAGCGCGTGGTCGAGCTTGGCGAGCGAGGCGTCGTCTTTTTCATAGAGCGCACGCATCCGCCCCATGCCGTCGATCAGCACAAAGCGGATGCCGTGGGCCGTGTCGACCGGGGTCGGCGTGTCAGCGATGGCGGCGACGGGCGTGCCGGGTTTGCGGTCTTTGCGCACGATGGGTTGATAGAAGCCCTCCACCACGAGCTTCTCCATCGTCGCATAGTCCGCTCGGGCGAAGGTCCAGAGGCTCGCTTTCGCGCCGTATTTGCGGGCGAAGGTGCGCAGCGCTTCGGGGGTGTCCGACGCAGGATCGACCGAGATGCTCACCAATCGCGGGCCGCCCGTCTTGCGCCATTCGCCCATCATCGCCTGCAGCTTCGCCGTCGCTTGCGCCAGGGGTGGGCACGAGGTTGGGCACGAGGTGAACAGGAAGTTGACCGCGTACGGCTCCCCGGCCAGCTCCTTGGTGCCAATCGGTCGGCCGCGTTCGTTGGTGAAAGCCCACGCCGGCAGGGTGCCCATGGGCTGCTCGGCCAGCTCCGGTGGCGGTGGATCGCCGCATCCGACCAGCAGCGCCGCCGCCAGGATGACCAGCGCGATCTGCCAGCGTGCATGTCGTGAGGGCTGGATCTTCCGGTGCATTTGGTGCGTCGGGAGCTTCGGGTGCGACATCTAGCGTGCTCCAGCCGGGGCGGTTAGCCATTTGGCGTCAGGAAGTGGCCCTGTCAGCGATTCGAGAAACGCGATGAGCTCGGCCGCAGGCACCGTCGGGTCGATCTGCTTGAGCACGAGGTCGCGGTGGCCGATCTGCGGCTTGCCAGGCAGCTGCTGGTAGAAGTCGATGATCTCGGCGAGTGAGGCGAACTGGCCGCTGTGCATGTAGGGCCCTGTCTTTGCGACGTTGCGCAGCGTCGGTGTCTTGAAGGCGCCGAGAAAGTCCTCGAAGCGGGGGTCGAGAAAACGCAGCTCGTCGCAGATCTTCTGGTCGCTGAACGCGCCGCCGCAGGAGAACAGGTCCTTCTTCACCTCGTCCGCGCCGTCTGTGCGGCCCATGTCGACGCCGCTGGCGCCCTTGGCTGGGGGCAGCCCGATGTTGTGAAACCCTCGGTCCGTGAACAGCGGGCCGTTGTGGCAGTTGACGCACTGCGCGCGGCCGATGAACGCGCGCAATCCGCGACGGGCCTCTGGGCCAAGGTGGTCGCCGCCCTTGGGATCTCCGGCTTGCAGCGCGGCGACGTAGGCATCGAATGGGGCAGGGCGGGGCAGCAGCTTGCGTTCGTAGGCCTCGATGGCCTTGCCGACGTTGGCGAAGATGTGGTTCACGGCGACGCGGTCACTCGGCGCCATGGCCAGCCAGGCCTTGTGCTCGGGATGCGCGTCGTCGAAACGATGGGGTCGCGCCTGCTTGGGGAAGCGCCCAGCGTCGGTCATCGGCGGCAAGGCGCCAAACACGGCCTCGTACGCCGGGCGATAGCGCTGGTACACGTGGTGCGCCACGCCGGTGCGGGTGAAGTCGTGCTCCACGTCACTCTCGATAGGCCCCATCGCCTGGGCCCACAAGCTGTCTTTCCGACCGTCCCAGAACTGAAACGGCGACCACTGGCTGCCCACAACGCTCGGCGCGTGACGGTCGGTGGTGCCAACGCCGCGGGCGAGGCTGCGGCCGTCGGTGAAGTAGCGCGCCGGCACGTGGCAGGTGGTGCAGGCGACCTTGCCGTCGGCGCTCATGCGGGGGTCGAAGAACAGCGCGTGGCCCAGGGCGGCGGCGTGGCTGTCGTCGGCGAAGCGATTTCCCGGGCTCGGCAGGGGCGCCGGCACAGGCGACAGGCTGCCGATCAGGCGCAGCTCGCTCGGATTCCAAGGCCCGTCGCGGTCGACCTTGTCGTCGCAGCCGCCGCTGAGCAGCGTGAGGCCGAGGGCGAGCAGCGTGGCGCTGGCGAGCCGGCGTCGGCGCGCTGCCATCCTAGAGCGCCTCGGGTGGTTGATCGAACGGGATCTTGAGCGTCTCGGTCTCGGCGCCCACCCGCACCATCACCTCAAAGACCCATCTGCCGTGCATGTGCAGCTTCATGCCGTCCGTCTGCCAGGCGCCATCCGCGGTGGGCTTGTGCTGCGGCTTCGTCATCATGCCGTGACCATGGGCCGGCATCGTCGCGTCGACCGTCACGGCGTCAGCCTTCACGGCGGCGCCGTCCGCCGTAGTCACCACCGTGCGCACGGTGAAGAGCTGCGACACCTTCGGCTCCGCGGGCGTGAAAAACAGCGCGGCAGCAAAACGCGTGCCCTTGCCCACCACGTTGGCTTGACCCGGCACATGCGGGGCCTTCACAGGCGTCACGCCATGGCCCTCAGCGCCCGGATTTGCGGGCCTATTGCAGCCGCTGAGGCCGAACAGGAGCGCCGCCGTTACCACGAGCACCGCTGATGCGTGCGGTCGGTTCATGACAACTCCTGCGCCCGCGCCGCCCGTGCCGCGTCGATGTGCGCGATGCCTGTGGTCCCGCGGGCGGGTGTGCCCTTCATCGCCCACTGGAAGAAGACGTAGCCGAGGCCACCCCACAGAATCAGGCCGCCCGGCAGCCACATCAACATCCCGCCGATCTGCTGGTCGGAGATGGCCGTGAGCCCCCACACGCGCGGCGCCTTAAGGTAGTAGGTGTAGATGACCTCGTTCTGCATGCTGATGAACACGCCGAGCGACTTCATGGCCGCCATGTTGGCAAAAACGTAGAGCAGCAGCGGGCCGTGCGTGGGTCGTGGCACCTCCTCCAGCGGGCTCAGCAGCGGCCAGTAGAAGATCACCGCGGTGCTCATGAAGAGCAGGTGCTCCATAATGTGAAACTCGTGGGCCTCAAGCGCCAGATTGTACATCGCCGGGAAATGCCACACCCAGGTGACCGCGTTGTAGAGAATGAACGCCTGGGTCGGCCGCGTCAGCCAGACCGCCAGCCGCCGAACGCGCGGGTTCTTGACCAGGGGCCGCAGCAGCCAGCCTGGCATGCTCAGCACAAACATGCCCGCCCACACGAGCTGGAGCACGAGGTGCTGAATCATGTGCGCCGAAAAGAGCAGCTCGTCGCTGAGATGATGCAGCGGGCCGTCCAGCGTGAACCAGAGCAACACCATCGAGCTGTAAAACAACGCGGCGCGACCCTTGTCAATCTCGTCGGCCCAGCCGTACCGCTTGCGCCAGCGCGTGATGCCGAGCGTATAGAGCGCGGTCATGGCGAGGATGCCGATGACGATGGAGGGGTGGAAATCCCAGAACAGCCAATCGTCAGACGTCGCGACGAAGTAGTCAGCCCGGCGGCGTAGCGCTGGCAGGCCGGAGGGATGGGCCCAGACGAGGCTCGGCAGCGTCAGCAGTAGCGTCGACGCCGTCATCGCGAGCGTGGCGAGGAGGGCGCGTAGCTGCAGTTTGAGGGGTCGGTTTGGGGGGTAGCTGCTCATGGTTCCGCTCCGGGCTCGGGCGGCGGGCGGCGTCCAAGTCTATCCAAGTCTACTTGGCGGCAACTTTGTCGCCCTCGCACTTCTTGCCCTTGGCCACATTCTTGCCGCGCATGCCACGAACGTAGAGGGCGACTTGGTCGATCTCCGCTTCGGACAGCGAGCTCTTGAAGGCGATCATCGCCTTGCCCTTGACGCCGTTGGTGATGGTGTTCACCAAGTCATACACCGTGCCTCCGTGCATGTAGCAGTCGTCGGTCATGTTCGGACCGAGACCCGGCTGGCCGCCACCGTCGGCGCGGTGACAGGAGGCGCAGTTGGCACCCCACAGCTTCTCGCCGGCCGCGAAGTCTTGCGTCGCCGCGAACAGCTTGGCGTACCGCTCCTTGGTCAGGTGCGGCAGCTTGTTGTCGCGCGCAGCGATGGCCGCTGGCGAGTACTCGCCGAGGCCCATCCGCTCGTCGTGGCTCTTGTCGTTCGCCAGACGGACGTAGCCGTCACCCAGCGCGCCGAAGTGCGGGACCGCGAGCAGTCCGACCACGTAGATCATCGCGATAGCCATGAAGACCGGCGCAACAAAGACGACGCGGAACACGTTCTTGTCGCTCTTCAAGTGCATGAAGGTGCCGACGACGACCGCGAACTTGTACACGGCCATGATGACCAGCAGCGGCACGAACGCGAACTTGAGCGCTGGGACGAAGAGCAGCCCGATCTCTGCGGCCGTGACGGCCGTGAGGACCGCCGCGGTCTTCACGTAGACCGATTTGTGGGAGTGATAGGTTGAAGGGTCGTGATTCATGCCGCTCATTTCGCGAACTCCAGCAGGTACACGAATGTGAAAATGACGATCCAGACGATGTCGACAAAGTGCCAGTAAAGCCCCGCAGACTCGACAAACACGGCCCGCTCGGCCGGGATTTTACCGCTGTGGACCAGCTTCGCGACCATCAGCAACCAGATAACCCCCACGGAGACGTGGGCGCCGTGGAACCCGGTCATCACGTAGAACGTCGAGCCGAACAGCGAGGTCTGCAGCGTCAGCCCGAGATGCACGAAGTGCCAGAACTCATAGACCTGAAACCCTACAAAAGTCGCACCGCAGAGGGCTGTGATGAGCAGCCAGTTGCGCGACTTCGACATCAACCCACTCTTGGCGGTGTCCACGGCCATGGCCATCGTGAACGAGCTGGTGAGCAGGATGAAGGTGGAGATCGATGTGATCCCGATGCTGAACACCTCTTTTGGCAGCAGCCCGCCGATGCTCTTGTCGAGATAGAAGAAGTAGGTCGCGATCAGCGAGCCGAAGAACATGCACTCGGACCCAAGGAAGGTCCAGATCGCCAACTTTACGTTGGGGACCTTCATGTAGTTGTTCTCGACGAGCTCGTCGTGACCGTGGCCATCATCACCGGCATGACCGTGGTCAATTAGGTCGGCAGCTTCGGCAGCGTGTGCAGACATGGATTTGTCTCCCTCTCCACTGTGTCGTCGCGGCCAAGACGGCGGCGACGGGTTATCTCAGACTCAGATCGGCCTCAAATCAGACCGGTTCAGACACCCAGGCCCACACGGATCCGACGACGCCGACCGCGGCCAGCGCAGCGACGATCCACAGCCAGTTGCCTGGCATGAACGTGTTCAGCAGGATGCCGATGATCAGCATCAGCACGAAGCCCGAGCTAATCATGGGTTTCCACGAGTAGGATGGCATGTGGAACGACTCACCCTTCTCAGGCGCGATGATCTCCATCCCCTCGGTGTACTTGTGGTCCCAGACCGGGCGCTCTGAGAGCACGATGGGCGTGAAGTCGAAGTTCTGCACCTTCGGAGGCGACTCGGTCAGCCACTCGAGCGTCGCTGCGTCCCACGGGTCGCGGCCCGCGATCGCGCCCTTCTTGACGGAGACGATGACGTTGTAGACGAAGATGAGCATCGCGACGGTCATGATGATCACGCCGATGGTGCCGAGCATGTTGTACAGGTCCCACTGCGCGTCTGCCGGGTAGGTGTAGATGCGGCGGGGCATGCCCTCGTTGCCGAGCATGTGCTGCGGGAAGAACGTGATGTTCATGCCGATGAGGAACAGCCAGAAGTGCGCCTTGCCGAGGCCGTCGCTCATCATGCGGCCGGTGACCTTGGGGAAGTAGAAGTACGTGCCAGCGAACAGGCCGAGCAGAGCGCCACCGACGAGCACGTAGTGAAAGTGCGCGACGACGAAGTACGAGTCGTGCTGCTGCAAATCCAAGGGTGCAGCGGCGTGCATGAGGCCGGAGAGGCCGCCGAGGGTGAAGATCGGGATGAACGCGATGGCGAACAGCATGGGCGTGGGGTACGTCATCTTGCCGCCCCAGAGGGTGCCGAGCCAGTTGAAGATCTTCACGCCGGTGGGGATGGCGATGATGGCCGTGGTCGCGGCGAAGGCGGCGTCGGCGACCGGGCCCATACCGGCGGTGAACATGTGGTGAGCCCACACGCCAAAGCCGACGAAGCCAATGAAGATGCCGGAGAAGATGACCGCGGTCTGGCCGAAGAGCGGACGGCGCGCAAACACGGGCAGGATCTCGGAGACGATGCCCATCGCGGGCAAGATGAGGACGTACACCTCGGGGTGACCGAAGAGCCAGAACAGGTGCTGCCAGAGCTGCGGATCGCCGCCCATGCTGACGTTGTAGAACGTCGTGCCGAACATGCGGTCAAAGCCGAGCAGAATGAGTCCGACGGTGACCGGCGGGAAGGAGAGGGCGAGCAGGAACTGGATAACGAGCATCATCCAGCCAAGGACCGGCACGCGCAGCAGGGTCATCCCGGGCGCGCGCATGTTGAGGATGGTGACGATGAAGTTGATGGAGGCGGCCATGGAGGACGCCGAGAGCAGGGCGAGGCCGGACCACCAGAAGTCGATGCCGGTGCCGCCGAACTCGGGGCCTGTCAGCGGCGCGTAGCCCGTCCAACCGGCTGCCGGCGGGCCGCCGAAGAGAAAGCTGGCGTTGATGACCAAGGCGCCGCCGAGGAAAGTCCAGAGCGACCAGGCGTTCAATCGGGGGAAGGCGACGTCTCGTGCGCCGATCAACAGCGGCACCAGAAAGTTCGCGAACCCAGCCGTCATCGGCATGATCGCGAGGAAGACCATCGTCGTGGCGTGCATGGTCACGAGGCCATTGAAGGTCTCGCCGCCCATGAAGTCGTTGTCTGGCACGGCGAGCTGGATGCGGAAGAGGAGCGCCTCAAGACCGCCAACGAGCAGGAAGAATGCGCCCGCAGCCCAGTACACCACGCCGACCTTTTTGTGGTCGACGGTGGTGAGCCAGTCCATCAGCCCGGTTTTACCCGGACGCTCGTAGTGCATGTGTGGCTCAGGAGCCTGCAGTGCCTCGATATCGTGAAGCTTCGCGGACATCAGTCGTTCCTGGTGAAGTGGTTGGACCGTTGGGGGAGCGTGGCGCTGTCGTCTCGCTCGCCGTTCTGCGTGATCGTGTTCTGCGTCGTGCAGTCGTGCGTTTACTTGAGCGAGAAGAGGTAGGCGGCGACCGCCTTGGCGTCTGCGTCGCTGAGATTTAGGTTGGTCATCAAAGCAGCCTCCTTGACCGACTGCGGGTTCTTCACCCACTTGGCCAAGTTCTCCTCATTGTTCGTGAGGGCGAGGGCGGCGATCGTGGTCCGCGAGCCGACGTGGGTCAGGTCAGGGCCGGTGGTGCGCGAGCGCTGCGACAGCTCCTTGACACCACGGATGGTGTGGCAACTGGCGCAGCCCTTCGTCTCAAACACCTTCTTTCCGGCCTTTTGGAGCGCGGTGGTGGGCGCGGCGGCCTGCGCGAGCTGGCCCTTGACCCAATTGTCGTAGCTGTCGGCGCCCTTCACGGGGTGCACGATCATCTTGATGCCCATGCGCGCGTGGCTCGCGCCGCAGAGCTCAGCGCACTGGCCGACGAACTCGCCCTTCTCGAAGGGCTTGAAGTAGAGCGGGTACGATCGGCCCGGCGTCGCGTCGCGCTTACCGCTGACGCGCGGAACCCAGAACGCGTGGATGACGTCGGCCGAGGTCAGGTGCAGCGCGACCTGCGTGCCTTCTTCGACGTGCAGCTCGTTGGCCGTGGAGATCTTGGAGTCGCGGTAGTCGAACTCCCACCACCACTGCTTGCCGGTGACGTCGACCTCGATCACCTTCTGCTCTTCGGCGGGCTTCTCAGCCAGCTTGAAGACGCCACCGATCGTGATCACGCCCAACACGACGAGGATGAGGGTCGGGATCACCGTCCAGATCACCTCAAGCTTCATGTTGCCGTGGTTCTGAGGCGGCAGGCTGTCGTCGTCGCCCTTCTTCTTCGAGAACTTGAGCAGCGCGATCGTCAGCGCGCCAACGACAATCGCGAAGATCACCGTGTCGAGGATCATGTAGAGCCAGAAGAACCAAGCGCTGATCTGAGCACCGTCGCCAGCGGGATTAAGGGTGTCCCGTGGGTGGTTGCTACTACACGCCCCGAGGAGCAACGCGACGGCGATAGGCGCTAGGAGCGCGAAGGAGCGCGAGGATGTGGCTGCGATCAGCCAGTCGCTCAGCTGCTTTGTGGTCTTGCGAAACATGGGGTTTGAGCCTCTGTGGTTTCGGTTCAACAGGTAGGGAAGAGTTGTCGCCAGGGTTGGCGGCTCAGTTCAAGCGGTCTCGGGCACGGCAACGAGTTCGAAGCAACGACTTCTAACCAACGCTGTCAAAGCATCAGGTCCACAGTCATCGCGGTGAACAACAGATGCAAATAGATCAGCGAGCCGAACATCACCCGGCGTGCAGCCTGGTGGGTCTTTCGTTGCTCTAGTTGCCAGCACGTCCAGATGAAGCCGGCGTTAACCGCCAGCGCCACGCCGCCGTACCCCAAGCTGAGGTGGCCCGTCAAGACTGGAAGCAGCGATGGGGGCAACATACTAAGCGCGTAGAGCGTGATTCGACGCCGCGTGTGATCGTCGCCATGGGTGATCGGCAGCATCGGGAACCCGGCCGCGGCGTAGTCATCCTTGCGAAACAGCGAAATCGCCCAGAAATGTGGCGGGGTCCACAGAAACACGATGGCGAAGAGCGTGAGGCTCATGAGGCCGACGCCGCCGGTGAGGCTGGCGTCGACGATCAGCGGTGGTGCCGCGCCTGCTGCGCCGCCGATGACGATGTTGAGCGGCGTCAGCGGCTTGAGCCAGATCGTGTAGACAAAGACGTAGAACGCGATGGTGAGCGCGCCGGCGACGACGCCGAGCCAGTGGCCACAGGCGCCGATGACGGCGAGCCCCGCGAACGAGAGCACCCAGGCGAACAGCAGGGCGTGGCGCGGCTCGATCAGGCCAGACGGCAGCGGCCGGGTGCGGGTGCGGACCATGAGCTTGTCGCTCTCGCGCTCGATCCAGGCGTTGAAGACCGAGGATGCCCCGGCGATGGCCGCGATGCCGGCGAGGAGGCCAGCGGCGATCTGGAGCGAAGGCAGGCCGCCGGGCACCAGAAACAGCATCGGCACGGCCGTGAAGAAGACCAGCGCGACCACGGATGGTCGGGTCATCTGCCAGTAGCCACGCAGCCGCGCGGCGCGGCCGACAGCGGCGGCTTCGTCGCCATCGGCGCGGGCGTCAAAGGCGACGGCGTGATCAACGTTGACGTTGGAAAGCGGCTCCATTCGATCCAGTTCGTTCCACGGTCGCGGAGGTCGGTGGCTCGCGGCTTCGAGGAGTCGGCCAAGGTGGCGGCTCTGATGCGCGACGTGGGTTGCGCGAGGGTCCGCAGACGGAGTCTCGCGACGCAACGCGCATTTACAACGAAAGTTTTGGGGTGTCCAGCACCAAACGCGCTGCGGGCTGACGCAGCGTCAGGTTGAGACGCGGTCGGATTCGTGGGATTGCGAGCCCCGACTGGTCACACAGACGGCTGCGGCCGCGGAGATCGTTCTGTTCTGCGAGATCGTTCGGGCGTAGGGTGACGCGCGGAGCGCGCTGGCGTCTCCGGGCAGGGTTGGGTGCGAGGGGACGAGGCGACGGTCGGCCTCACAGCGGGGGGGGGGAGACGCGGTGCAGGTGTTGAGCGTCATCCTGGCACGACAAGCCTCCGCCGACGCGGCCCTCCGCCTCGCGCTGGCGGCGGTCGATGATCTCCCGATGAGCGTGCAAGGGCCGACGCTGGCGCGGATCGAGGTGCCGCTGACGACTGACATCGACGCCGAGACGGCGCTCGCGTGGTTGGCGCCGTGGCCGCGGGAGGCCCGCTGTTTCTGGGCGGACCGGGACGACGTCGTCACCGTGGCGGGGGTGGGCGAGGCGTGGCATGTCGGTGGGCTGGGCTGGACGCTAGACGCCGGTCTTACGGCCCTGCAGCGCACGCTGGCCTCGGCGCCGCGCCGGGTGCGGCTCGTGGGCGGCGTGTGTTTTCACGGTGAGCTGCGGTCGACCGGGCCCTGGAAGGCGTTTGGCGCCTGGCGCTTCGCGCTGCCACAGCTAGAGCTCGGGCGAGACGGCCTCGGCGCCTGGCTGGCGGTGCACGTGCACGGCGGCGAGACGGATTGGTCGGAGCGGTGCCAGGCGACGCGCGCGGCCGTGCAGGGCTGGCGTGGCGCCGCCCGCTCGCCGGTGCCGTCGCCTGGGACACGCCCGCACGTCGTCGCCGTGCGAGACACGCCAGACCGCGCCGGCTGGCACGACGCGATCGCGGCGGCGTTGACGGCGCTCCGCAGCGGCACGCTCGACAAGGTCGTGTTGGCCCGACAGCGCCACGTGGCCCTCGCGGAGCCGCCCGACGCGGTTGGCTTGCTCGGGCAGCTAGCGGCGCGGCAGCCGCGGTCGTTTCGGTTTTGCCTGCAGCCACGAGCGGACTCAGCGTTTGTCGGTGCGTCCCCCGAGCGTCTGCTCCGGGTCTCCGACGGTGACGTGCTCAGCGAGGCGCTCGCCGGCACCCGCCCACGTGGGGCAGACCCGGCGAGCGATGCAGCGCTGGCGGACGGGTTGCGGACCGCCGACAAAGACCGGCGGGAGCACGCCCTGGTGGCCGACATGGTGGCGTCGACGCTGCGCCGGGTCTGTGATGACGTGACGGTGGCCTCAGAGCCCGCGATCATGGCGCTTTCGCACGTGCAGCACCTCCACACACCCATCGCCGGCCGACTGCGCCCGCCGCACTCCGTGGCGGACTTGCTCGTGGCGCTGCATCCAACGCCCGCGGTGGGCGGTACACCACGGCTCGCCGCCCGCGCGCTGATCGCCCAGCTGGAAGCGTTTCAGCGCGGGCTCTACGCCGCGCCCGTTGGGTGGGTAGGCGGCGGCGGTGACGCGGAGTTTACCGTCGCGATCCGCTCGGCGCTCGTTGAAGGCAGCACCGTCAGCCTGTTCAGCGGCGCGGGCGTGGTGCTCGGCTCGGATGCGGACGCGGAGTGGGCTGAGATCGACGGCAAAATCGCCGCGCTATGGCAGGCTTTCGGCCTCGACGGAGGGCCGGCATGACGACTGCGCTGCAGGACACCACCACGGCGTTGCACAACACGCTCGCTGGTCGCCTCGTGGTCGAGGAGCTCGTTCGTCTAGGCGTCTGCGACCTCGTTGTGGCACCAGGCTCTCGCAGCACCCCGCTCGCCGACGCCGCGGCGCGCCACCCTGGTGTGCGCCTGCACGTGATCGTCGATGAGCGCGCCGCGGCGTTTTTTGCGCTCGGGATCGGCCGCGCGTTGGGGCGTCCGGCGGCGCTCATCACCACCTCGGGCTCAGCCGCCGGCCACGCCCTACCAGCGGTGATCGAGGCTGACGCGGCGCGGGTGCCGCTGTTGATCCTGAGCGCCGATCGGCCGCCGGAGCTGCGGGGCACAGGCGCGAATCAGACGATCGATCAGGTGCACCTGTTTGGCGGGCGCGTCCGCTGTTTTGTGGATGTCGCCTGCCCAGACGGCGTCACGCCGCTGCGCGCGCTGCTGACCACGATCGACCACGCCGTCGCCGCGAGCCTCGATGGCCCAGTGCACCTCAATCTGATGTTTCGCAAACCTTTGGGGCCGGCCGGTCCAGAAGGGCTGGCGCGCCTCGTCGCCGCTGTCGCCCCAGAGGAGGCGGACGCGCCGGCCTTACGGCGTTGGCTCGAGGGAGCGCAGCCGTTTACGCGCTGGCAGCCCGGTCAGAAGCGGCCGACTGAGGCTGGGCTGGTGTCGTTGAACGCCGCGCTCGACTGCGCCGACATCGGCGTGCTGGTCGTGGGCGCGCTCGATGATGAGGCGGAGCAGGGCGCCGCCATCGCGCTGGCCGGTCAGCTCGGCTGGCCGGTCGTGGCCGACATCGCGTCCGGGCTGCGGCTTGGCCCCAACGTGCCAGGGCTGCTGCCGTTTCAGCCGATCATGTTGGCGAGCGCGCGCTGGGCTACGGAGACGCGGCCAGACGTGGTGTTGCAGGTCGGCGGCCCGCTGGTCTCGCAGGCGGTGCAGGACTGGCTGGCGACGTCAGCGCCGCTCCACCACATCGTCGCGCGTCCCGACGCGGTTCGTTTCGACCCGGGGCACGGCGTGACGCTGCGTCTGCAGACCCATGTCTCCGGGCTCTACGCGGCGCTGGCCGGGCGTCGGTCGCCGTCGCGAGCGGGGATGTCGGCGCTCCTGCGCAGGTGGCAGGCCATCGGCCATGAGGTCGCCGTGGGGCTCCGCGCGCTCGGCGGCGACGAGATCGCCATCGCGCAGAGCGTGTGCGCTGCGTTGCCCGCTAATGCTGGGCTCTGGGCCGCGAGCTCCATGAGCGTTCGCCTCCTAGATGCCTTCGCACCAGCCGGTGGTGCGCCGGTCGTGGTGGCGTCGGCGCGCGGCGCCAGCGGGATTGACGGGCTGATCGCCCAGGCCACCGGCTGGAGCCTCGCGCGTGGCCAGCCGACCGTGCTGCTGATCGGCGATTTGGCGGCGCTGCACGACGTGGGCGCGCTGCAAGTGCTTGCGGCCAAGGCCCCAGATCTGGTGATCGTCGTCGTCAACAATGGTGGCGGGGGCATCTTCTCGCTGCTGCCGATCCATGAGCAGAGCGCCGAGTTTGAGCCGGTCTTCGCCGCCGCCCACGACCAACGTGTGTTGCCGTGGGCCCATGCCGCTGGCGTGGCGACGACCGCGGTGGCCAACGTCCTCGCGTTGCCCGGCGCGCTCGCGGCGGCCTTGAGCGCAGGTGGTCCGCACGTGATCGAGGTGCACACCGACCGCGAGCTGGCGCGTGCCTCGTGGCGCGCGGCCCACGACGCCGTCGCGCAGTGGGTCGACCACCATCTCGACGCCCAGGCTCAGGGGTGACGCTCGCGCTCGCCGCCCAGCTCCTCGGGCCAGACGACGGGCCGCTGATCGTTTGGCTGCACGGTTTTTTGGGCGATCGCGACGACTGGACGCCGCTGGTCGCGCAGCTGCCTCGGTTTCGGCACCTGCGCGTCGACCTGCCAGGGCACGGCGCGTCGCCCCCGCTCGCCGATGACTCAGCCGCCTTTGAGCCGCTGTGCGAGGCGCTGTTGGTCCGCATCGCGCGGCATCAGGCGCGGGCGCGCGGCCGTGGTCAGAGCGCTGGTGTCACCGTGGTCGGCTACTCGCTCGGCGCACGCGTGGCCATGGTGTTGGCGCCGGCGCTACACACCCGCAGCCTGCTCGCGAGCGCCGTCCTCATCAGCGGACACCCCGGTTTTGCGGACCCAGCGCAGCGTCTGGCACGCCTCGACGTCGATCAGGCGCGGGCCGCGGCGCTGCGTGCGGCGGGACTTCCGGCGTTCGTCGCGGGCTGGTACGCCGCGCCGCTGCTGCGCACCTTGGATCGTGTGCCCACCGCTGCTCAGGTCCGCGCGCGCCGTGCCCTCGGCGATCCAGACGCGCGCGCGCGCACCTTGGTCGCGCTGTCGAGCGGTCGTCAGCCCGACCGGCTGCCCGCGCTGAGGTCCCTGGGTTCGCGGCTGATGTGGGTCGCTGGGCGAGACGACGTGCAGTACACCGCGCTGTTGCGCGCGGCCCACGCCGCGACGCCGGGGTCGACGCTGGTCGTGGTGCCGCGCGCTGGCCATCACGTGCACCTGGAGCAGCCGGGCCCGTGTCTTCAGGCGATCGCTGCGACGCTCCCGGATTCTCAGGCTCGTTGACGGCTTGCCGCGCAGTCGAGGTTTAGTCTGGCGGCGGCGCGGGCGTCTTCCGCGCGACATACAGGTGCGCCGTCGCCAAGGTCTGCGCCTGCACCCGCTCAATCGCTAAGCCAGACGCAGTCATCAGCGCCGCGAAATCCTGCGCCGGCGGAAAGGCCGCGATGCTCTCTTGCAGGTAACGATACTCCCGCTCGCCCGAGAGCCAAGCGCCGAGCCGTGGCACGACGTGATGCACATGAAAACGGGCGAACGGCGACAGCAGCCCACCCCGCGGTTCGCTCAGCTCGAGCACGGCCACGACGCCGCCCGGCCGGGTGACTCGGGCCATCTCGCGCAGGCCGAGGGCGCGGTCAGGCACGTTGCGGATCCCGAAGCTGATGCAGGTCGCGGCGAAGTGGTCGTCGGGAAACGGCAGCGCTTGCGCGTCGCCAACGACGAGCTCGATCCGCGCCACGAGCCCGTCAACCGCCACCTTGTCTCGTCCGACGCCGAGCATGCCGGCCGATGGATCCAGCCCTGTGATGAGGGTGCCGGGCCACGCGCTGGCCACGGCGATCGCGACGTCAGCTGTGCCGCTCGCGACATCGAGGACACGGTCGCCGGCGGCCAGCGGTCCAAGGCTCCGCACCAGTCGTCGCCGCCAGAGTCGGTCCAGACCGAAGCTCATGAAGCGGTTGAGGCGGTCGTAGCGCGTCGCGATGCGATTGAACATCTCGCCGCTGCCGAGCGACAGCGCTGCAGGCTCGGACGCTGCAGGCTCGGACGCGGCGGCCTCTGACGCGGTAGGGTTGGGGACGCGGGTAGGGAGCGTGGGCATGGAGACTCCTCAGGCGCCGAACGGCAGATCGGCGGTCAGGGCAAATAGATCCTGAAAGGGCAGGGCCTGAGCGCCATCGGACTGCGCCGTCGCGGCGTCGGGATGGGTCTCGATGAGCAGGCCGTGGGCCCCCACCGCCAATCCGGCGCGTGCCAGCGGCGCGATGAGGTCGCGGCGACCGGCGGCGTGGCTGGGATCTACCCAGACTGGGAGCGCATCGACACCGGCCAGCAGCGCGACCGCGCCCAGGTCGAGGACGTTGCGCGTCTCGCTGTCGACGCCGCGCACCCCGCGCTCGCAGAAGATGACGCCCGGGCAACCAGACGCCAGCAGGTGCTCTGCGGCGAGGCGCCACTCGGAGAGGGTCGCCGCTGCGCCGCGTTTTAGCAGCGCGGGCTTGCCCGTGGCGCCCACGGCGCGAAGCAGCGCGAAGTTCTGCATGTTGCGTGAGCCGATCTGAACCAGGTCCGCGACCTCGGCGACGCGCGCCGCATCGGACTCTGCGAGGCACTCGGTGACGAGCGCGAGGCCGGTCCGGTCGGCGGCGTCGCGCAACCAGCCAAGCGCGTCGCGACCCGCACCAGCGAAGGCGTAGGGGCTGGTGCGCGGTTTGTACGCCCCACCGCGCAACAGGCTGCCGCCGGCCTGCTTCACCGCCACGGCGGTCGCCAAAACCTGGTCGGCGGACTCGGCGCTGCAGGGCCCGGCGGCGAGCACAGGCGGCGCGCCCGCGCCGATGCGCAGCGTTGGTCCGACGCGCACCGTCTGGCCTCGCAGCGCGTCGAGCAGCGGGTGCCCAGCCGCGCTGGCGAGCACGTGGGCTACGCCGGGCAGCGCGGCCAGGGCTGCGCTCGGCACATGGCTCGAGTGTTGACCGAGCGCAAAAGCGGCCGGCTGGCCGGCTGGATTGGAGAGCGGCTGGGCCCAGAGACCGAGCCGTTGCAGTTCGCCTCGGAGCCGACCGGCGTCAGCGTTGGCCTGCAGGGTCAAAATGATGGTCATGCCATCCTCCACTTCGTGCGGTCGGGCCGCAGCGTTGGCGGCGAACTCAGCGGCGTCGCCCGGAGGGGCCGCCGGCTGCTTCGCCGTGTCAGAACGGTCCTAGCGGCAGCGCTCCACCGCCGCTTCCACGACGGTGTCGAGCGCGTCGCGTGCTGCGCTCGCCGGCAACACCCGCAGTGTCGCCCGCGCCTGATCTGCGGCTTCGGTCGCGCGTCGCCGCGTCGCGTCCACACAGCCGGTCGCTAAGATGCGCAGCCGCAGCGCAGCCGCGTGGGCGGGGTCGTCGAGCATGGACGGGTGCGCAGCGACGTCCTGGAGCTGCGCCACCAGCCCGGCGTCCCGCTCACAAGCGACGAGCAACGGCCACGTCAACTTGCCCTCACGCAGGTCAAGGAGCGTGTCTTTGCCCGTGATCGCAGGGTCGTCGGCGAGGTCGAGCGCGTCGTCGACCAGCTGAAACGCCAGCCCCAGCTGCTCTCCGGCGCGGCTCAGCGCGTCGATCTGGGCCTCCGGTAGCTGCGCCGCGGTCGCTCCAGCGCGCATGGCCCAGCAGAACAGGACGGCGGTCTTGCCGGCGACGACGCGCTGATAGACCGCTTCATCCGGCACAAAGCGGCCGCGAACCTCGAGCTGCAGCGCCTCCGCCGCGACCATCTCGCCGATGACCTCGATGATACCGCGCAGCAGCGTCGGGTGACCGCTCCGCTCGACGCGGCGCAGGGTCTCGATCAGCAGATGATCGCCGCCGAGCACACTCGCGGAGTTGCCAAAAATCATCCGCGCGGTCGGCGCGCCGCGCCGCTCGGTGCCTTGGTCGATGACGTCGTCGTGCAGCAGCGTCGCCGCATGCGCCAACTCCGCGGCCACGGCCAAATCGCGCACCACGTCGCCCGCCACGGGCCGTCCGAGCCGCGCGGTGAGGAACACCAACAGCGGGCGAATGCGCTTGCCGGGCTGCTCCAGCAGATGCCGCGCCGCGAGACGGCCGAGGTCGACGCCGTTCGCGCGGGTCTCGGCCAGCGCGTCGTTCAGATCGTCGAGATCGGACTCCAGCCAGACCCGCACGCGATCGAGCCGCGTCGCCACGTCGATCAATCCGTGTGTGCGTGCCACCGCGGTCAGCGGCTCAAGCACCTGCGCCCGGGCGCCCATGTTGACAACCTGCCGTTGCGTCGCTTCCCTCATCGCCTCACCTCCTCGCGGTGGCGCTGTCACCAGCCGCGTCGCGCACTGAGTCATCACCATGCAATTTGACCATCACCATCTCGTTCGATTCGCCGAGGTCGACGCCGCCGGCATCGTCTTCTTCGCCAGGGCGTTCGAGATCGCCCACGCGGCTTTTGAGGGCCTGCTCAGCGAGGTCGGGTTGCCGCTGGCCGAGATCTTGGTGACGCAGCCCTGGATCATGCCGTTGGTGCACGCCGAGGCTGACTACAAGGCCCCGATGCGGCTCGGCGACAAGCTCGTCGTCGGCGTCCGGGTCGAACGCATCGGCAGGACCTCCGTGAGCTTGCGCTTCGAGATCACGGGGGATCAGCCGCATGTCGTCGTCCGCCACGTGCACGTCTGCATGGACCGCGGCAGCGGCCGACCGATCGCGATCCCCGCCGCGCTGCGGGCCGCGTTCGCCGCCTACCTCATCCCCAGCTAGCTCGCGCCGGTGGTGTTTGGGTCGCTCGTCGCCCGATCGTGCTGTGTCTGGGCGTGGCGTGTCTGGGCGCGCCGCAAGCAACGCGCACACCGCGGCGTGGTCGACCTTGCCGAGGGCCGTGCGTGGCACGCTCGCCGCGACCGCGATCGGCTGCGGTACGACGAAACCGCGCACCTGTTCGGCGATCCACCGCTGTACGGCATCACACACGGTGGCCTCGGTGGCCTCGGTGTTCGTCGCGTCGGCGGCGCCGGCGATCGGTTGAGCGGTGGGGTGCAGCACGAGCAGCGCCGCCGTGCGCTGGCCCAGGCGCTCATGCGGGAGGCCGACCACCACGGCGTCGCGCACGGCAGGGTGGCGGCGCAACGCGCGGGCTAAGGCCGCCGGGTCGATCAGCTCGCCGCCGCTCTGAAAGCAGGCGTCTGCGCGGCCATCGACGACGACCTGACCGTCCGCGATGTGGCCGCAGTCGCTCGTCTGCAGCGCGCCACCCGCCACGAGCGGCCCGGTGACGCGCAAACGTGGCGTGCTCCCGGCCTCGTTGGCGTGCACGTCAGCGATACACAGCGGCGTCCCGGGTCCAGCCGGCGCCGCATCCCACGGCGCGCGCGTCGCCACTTGTGAGCCGGCCTCAGTGAGGCCCCACGTCTCGGCGAGCGGCAGCCCGACCGCGGCGGCGCCATCGCGCAACGTCTGGGTCAGGGCGGCGCCGCCCACTAGCGCCAGCCGAAAGCGGGGGTGCGGGCGGGCCCCTGATGGCCAATGCGCCAGCAGGTCGTGCAACCACGCGGGTACGAGGCTCACCTGGGTGCAGCTTCCCGCCACGATGGCTGCGGCGAGCGCGCGTGGATCAAAACGCGCCCGCAGCTCGGTTGTCGTCGCGAGCCAAGCCGTCCGCAGCAAGATCGACAGCCCGCCTGCGTGGTGCAGGGGCAAGCAACACCACCACACATCGGACGCAACGTGGCCGAGCCGCTGGGTGGAGCCAAACGTGCTCGCCAGGAGCTGACCGGTTGAGAGGTTCACCGCGCGCGGGCTACCCGTGCTTCCCGACGTGCACAGGCGGAGACGGGTGGCGTCGAGTGGCCACGGCGCCGGGGCGTATGATGTGTCATCACCGCCGTGGCGGCGGTCGTCATCCGGTGGTGGTCGGAGCGTGCGCCACCGGGCTGTCTGCGGGGCGTGCCCGTCGACGTCGGTCACGTGCGCGCTCAGATCAAGCAGGAAATCCGGGTCCAAAGCGCGCAGCTGACGCAGCTGGGTCGCCGCGGGGGCGTGAGGGTCGACCGGCGCCAGCACCGCGCCGCACCACGTCACGGCGTGCAGCCACAGCGCTGTCGGCCCAGTCTGCGGGCCGCGGACGCTCACCACATCGCCGGTGCGCACGCCGACCGTCGCGAGGTGTTCGGCGCGCGTGGCGACCGCAGCCGCGACTTGCCGCCAGGTCCAGGTGCGCTGACCGTCGCTGAGGGCCAGGTGGTCCGGGCGCTGCCGCGCCGCCGCGAAGACGGGATGGGGCACCGCTGGGAGGAGGACCGTTTGGTCGGCCGCGGCCTTGGGGCGAACGGTCGCGTGCGCTGGATCGAGCCCGCACCCCCAGAGCGTCTGGGCGGTTCTCGCGACCGCGATGCCGGTCGCCAAGTCGAGGGCGGTCCCGAAGCTGGTGGTGACGACGACGCCAAGGCCCAGCGCCGCCGCGCGGTCCGCCAGCGCGGCCGCACGATCCAGACCGCCACAGAGCATCGGCTTGATGACGACGCCGTCGACGTCCGCGGCGATCCGATCGAGGGTCGCCACGTCACGGCACGACTCGTCGGCGAGCACCGCGGGGCCGCCAGACGCGCGCAGCGCACGCAACAGGACGCGCGCCCGCGGATCGGACAGATCGCACGGCTCTTCGATCCAGCGAATCTGCAGCGCCCGCAGCGCTGGCCAGATCGCCACCACTTGGGCGGTGGACCAGCCGCCGTTGGCATCCAGCCGCAGCTCGCACGCGCCGCCGACCGCCGCGGCAATGGCGTGAAGGCGCGCGAGATCGACGGCGGGCGCGCCACCGACTTTGATTTTCAGCGCCGTAGCGCCCACGGCGACCGCAGCGACGGCCGCCTCGACGGTAGCGACGAGGTGGTGACTTGGCGGCAGGCGTCGCGCCGCGTTGTCGCTGATCAGGTCCGCGAGGCAGACGCCGTCGGCGTCCGCGCAGAGCTGCCACAGCGCTTGGCACACCGCCGCCCGGGCGACGGGCGGCAGGTCGCACGCGTCGAGTTCGGCGGTCAATTGTCCGATGTCGCGCGACCAGACGGTGCCGGTCGCTGACTGCACCCACGCCGTCAACGCGCGCAAGCAGCGGTCCGGCGTCTCACCACCAAACGCCGGCAGCGGCGCCGCCTCGCCCCGGGCCGTCCGGCCGCTGGCGTCCACCAGCTCGAGCCACCAGCCTCGCCGCGTCGTCAGCGTGCCACGCGCGGTCACGACGACCGGCATCGGCGCTCGCCACGGCAAGCAGCGCGCGGAGACGATGGACACCCCAGCGGGCTGCAGGATCGCGGCGCTCACAGCGTCACGCCGAGGCTGAGCAGCACGCCAAAGATCGTCTCAAGTCGGGCGGTCGCGCCCAGCAGGGGGTTCAGGGCGCCGCCATCCTCGCGCCAGACGCTGCGGCCCGTCTGCACCGCCAGCGGCGACGTCAACCACGGCAGCCACCAGCCTGCGTCGCCGCTCAGCAGCGCCGCCGCGCCAACCGCCACGAAGGCGCTAGCGACGAGCAGGCTCCACTCGAGCCGCGTCCCCCGGCTGCCGAGCCGCACCGCGAGCGTGCGTTTGCCACACGCGGCGTCGGTGTGGCGGTCGCGGAGGTTGTTGACGACGAGGATCGCCGTGGCCAACGCGCCGATGGCGCTCGCGGCGAGCCACGTCTCCAGTTCAAGCGCGCGCGCCGGTTGCTGAAGCCACACTGTGCCGACCACAGCGGCCAGTCCGAAGTACACGTAGACGAGCACATCGCCAAGCCCGATGTAGCCCAGCGGCACGGGCCCGCCGGTGTAGGCCACCGCGCAGACCGCGCCCGTCAGCCCGATCAGGGCGATCGGCCAGCCGCCGAGGCTCACCAGCCACGCGCCTACCAGCAGGGCAGCGAGGACAACGAGGGCGGTGGCGAAGAGCATCTGGCGCGCGGTCGTCCAGCCGCGTTGCGTCGCGCGCGCTGGACCGAGGCGTGCCTCCGTATCCGCGCCCTTCAGCGTATCGAAGGCGTCATTGGCGAAGTTGCTGGCGACTTGCAGCAGCAGCGCGCCGGCGAGGCACGCCAGCGTGATGGCGACGTTCAGCCCGCCGCTGCGCGAGACCAGCGCCGCGCCGACCAGCACGGGCACCGACCCGGCAGCGAGCGTGCGCGGTCGTAAGGCCGACACCCAAATCTGCGCAAAGCTGGGTGGCAAGGGACGGGTGTCCGGTGCATGCATGTGTTCAGTCCAACCCGAACAAACGTCGTTCAGGATTGTGTGCTTGGTCGATGCGGGGTTACATCTACCGAGCGATCCTATGATACGTTCTCTCTCCTAGTTGTTCAAGCACTTGTGAACAACTGCCACGCTTCACCGAGCCGCAGGCACGCTCCACCGCGCCGCTGCTATGCTCCAAAGAGCCACACGGAGTCGACATGAGTCGTCTGGTCGAGCCCGAAGTCAGCGCCCAACGCGCCGCGGATCGCCTTCATGAACGGGTGATCCGTGTCACGGACGCGGTCGGTGAGTTCATTGAATGGTGGGGATTCAAGTCGATCCACGGTCGAATCTGGGCCGTGTTGGCGCTGCACAAGGCGCCGATGAGCCAGGTCGAGGTCGCCCGCGCGCTCGGTGTCTCGCGCGCGCTCGTCAGTTCATCGATCCGTGAACTGGAGGAGTGGCGCCTCGTGCGACCCACCCACGATGGCCGCAACGCGCCGTGGGAAGCGGTGATCGACGTCTGGCCGACCATCAGCGACGTGCTCCGGAGCCGAGAATGGATGATGGTCGAAGCCGCCCGTCTCGCGCTTGAGAGCGCGATCGAAGAGGCGGAGATCGCCGAGGAGCTGGGCGCAGACCTCGCCTGGGATGCGGGCCGGATGCGGGCGCTGCTGCGGCTCACGGAAGCCGCCCAGTCGTTTCTGAAGATCCTGGTTGGCCTCCGCGCGCCCCGAGCGGCTGACGGGCTGGCCGAGTGGGTCCGTCGGGCCTCTCACGTGTTTCGCGGGCTGCGGCGCACCGAGCGGTGAGCCATCCGGGTGTGTCGCGCACCGCTTACAATGAACGCTGCCAGAGTTGTGGTGGCAGGAGGACCTTCCCATGTCTACGAATAAGCCGAAAAATCAGCCTCCGAGCGCCAACCCGTTCCGCGCCGAGCGTTGGCAGGTCGTGCCCAACACGGGCTTTTCGGACATCACCTACCACCGCGCGGTCGATGGTGAGGGTCGGCACGAAGGCGTCGTGCGCATCGCGTTTGACCGCCCCGACGTGCGCAACGCGTTCCGTCCCCAGACCGTCGACGAGCTCTACCGCGCCCTCAACCACGCGCGCATGAGCCCGAGCGTGGGCTGCGTCTTGCTGACCGGTAATGGACCCTCACCCAAAGACGGTGGCTGGGCGTTCTGTTCGGGCGGCGACCAGCGAATTCGTGGCAAGGATGGCTATCAGTACGTCGATGACGCCGCTCCTACCGCGTCGGCGGCCGCCAACGCGGAGATCACGCCTGCGGAGTCGGATCACGAGGCGGCGTTGAGTCGTCAGGCCGGGCTCGGGCGGCTGCACATTCTGGAGGTTCAGCGCCTCATTCGCTTCATGCCCAAGGTCGTGATCGCGGTCGTTCCGGGCTGGGCGGTGGGCGGTGGGCACAGCCTGCACGTGGTGTGCGATCTGACGCTGGCGAGCCAAGAGCACGCCGTGTTCAAGCAGACCGACGCTGACGTCGCGAGCTTCGACGGCGGCTACGGTTCGGCCTATCTGGCCAAAATGGTGGGGCAGAAGCGCGCCCGGGAGATCTTCTTTCTGGGGCTGAACTACAGCGCGGACGAGGCCTGCGCGATGGGCATGGTCAACCGCGCCGTGCCGCACGCGGAGCTCGAAGAGGTGGCGCTGGATTGGGGGCGACGCATCTGCGCGAAGAGCCCGACGGCGCAGCGGATGCTCAAATTTGCCTTCAACATGGTCGATGATGGGCTCGTTGGTCAGCAGCTATTTGCAGGCGAGGCGACTCGCTTGGCATATGGTAGCGCGGAGGCGACGGAGGGGCGTGATGCGTTCCTTGAGAAGCGACCTCAGAATTTCTCCGATTTTCCCTGGCACTTCTAATGCACCATTCCGTACGAGTTCTCGCGATCGCCCTGATTTGTTCGGCTTGTAGCCCAGCTGCGGATGCGTCCGGCGGTGGCGATGTCGACGTGGCACAGGACACTTCAGCTGCCTCAACCGATGCCACCGACACGCACGGGTCCGACGCCTCTGCTGCCGTGGACGCTGGGCCACAGACCTGCGATCCGGCGTGCAAGCCCTGGCAGACCTGCGACTTGGCGGCTGCGGGTGGTCCGGCGTGTGTGCAGAAGGCGTGCGCTGCGGCGACGGAGTGCAACCCAGCTGGTGGTCCGGCGGCGGGCGAGCCTGAGCAGTGGTGTCTCAAGGGTGTGTGTGTGGCGTGGCAGTGCGCTGAAGATGGCGACTGCGCCGACGGCAGCAAGTGCAACACGAAGACCTACCGCTGCTACGTCGCCCAGACGGGCTGCGCGTACGATGCGCAGTGTGTCGATGACAAGCTCTGCACCGACGACACCTGCACCAAAGCGACCGGCGTGTGTGTGCACAAGGCCGTGAAGGGCTGCTGCGAGAGCCATACCGACTGCGACGACGGCGTCTCCTGCACCACCGACACCTGCACCAAAGGCACCTGCCAGTTCGTGAGCAAACAGGGCTGCTGCACGACTGACAGTGAATGCGCGGACAGCAGCGCGTGCACCACAGACACCTGCAAAGGCGGATCCTGCGTCTTCTCGCCCATCGCCGGCTGTTGTCAGGGCAGCGGCGCGTGTGACGACGGCGTCGACGCCACGACCGACAGCTGCACCGGCAACCTGTGTGTCCACGCCCTCGCCGGCATGCCGACCACCTGCAAAGCCACCACCGATTGCACCGGAACGGTCTGCGCTAAGGGGATCTGCGCGGCTGGACAGTGCTCCTGGAGCCAGACGCCCGCGGGGAGCGCGTGTTGTGACAAGGACGCGCAGTGCGCCACTGACACGGCCTGTGTGGCGGACAGCTGCACGGGGTTCACCTGCCAGGCGACGCCGGCCAAGGGCGACGGCACCCACGTGTGGCAGCGATTTGAGGACGCGGCGCTCAAAGGCTGGACGATCACCAAGGGCAACAGCGTCGCGGCGTTCCACAGCGCCGATCTGCTGGCCTACGACGGCAAACGTGCGCTGCGCTACGGCGTGGCGGGCAAGAAGACGTGGTCGGGTGGATTACCGAACAAGGGAACCGCCCGCAGCCCCGGTTTTACGGTGCCCAAGACGAAGGCGGCCCTGCAATTTCAGCTCTTTTTCGACGGAGAGCCGAGCGCCGGGGTGCACCAATTTGGCGCCCGCGTGGTCGACGCAGCGGGCAAGGCGACGGATGTGTGGACCAAGAACGGTGACTTGAAAGGCAACACCGCGGGCAAGTGGGTGCAGGCCCAAGTCAGCTTGGCGCCGTGGGCGGGCAAGGCGGTGCAGGTGGAGTTCTGGTTCGACGTAGCCGTCAAGTACCCGAAAGAGGATGGCTTTGGCTTGATCATCGACGAGATGCGGGTGTTGGGTGGATGCCCGTGACCGTGACTGCGCTTGGCGTCATCGCAGGTTGACGCGGCGTCGACCTTCACAAAGCGCCGCCACCGGGGTGTGGGAAGTGTGTATCGTGGAGAGCGGCGACGCTGAGTGACCGCCAACTTCTGAAGGGAGGGCCGCCGCATGGTGTGCAATCGAGAGCGAATCGAGACCTCGTCTGTGTCCGCCCGCGCGCTCACGCTGACCTTGGTGCTGAGCGCCTGTTTTTTCAGCCTATTCGCGGCCTGTTCGGGTGCGGAAGAGCCCGTGGATGGCGCTTGGACGACCGTTGGCGACGCGTGGAGTGACGTGGGGGCGGTCGATGAGGACGGCGCTGACGCGACGGCCGCAGCCGACGGCGTGCAGTCCGACGCGACGGCAGCGTCTGACAGCGCAGCGGCCACAGACGGCGGCGTGGATGGGGGCGCGGTCGACACGACGGTGGCCGACGCCGGGGGCGCAGACTCGGGCCTCGTGGATACCGGGATGGTCGACACCGGCCCCGGGGACATCGGCCCGGTAGACACTGGCCCCGTAGACGCTGGCCCCGCCGACACCGGCCCTGCAGACACCGGCCCTGCAGACACCGGCGGCGGCGTCTGCGCCGACAAAGCCTCCGCCTACGCAGCAGCGAAGATCAAGGCGCTCAAGTGCACCTCCGATTTCCAGTGTTACGCCCCGGCCGCGGTGGTGGAGGGCAAGGGGTTTGTCTTTGGCGCCCCGGAGAACATCGGCTGCGGCTGCGATCGCTATTACAGCGACGTCGACCTCGCCGGGCAGTCCTTGGCGGATCTGAACGGCGAGTTTCTCAAGGCCGGCTGTCAAGCCAACTGCCCCAAATCGCTCTGCACACCGCTCGAGACCCAAGTTGGCGTCTGCAAGTCGGGCGGCTGCGTCACCACGACGGCGACCTGCAAAGAGATGGAGGCGTTGGTGTCGGCCGCGGTCACCGCCGGGCAGGCCTGCAAAGTCGACAGCGAGTGCTCGAACTTCGGCATGCAGGGCAGCATCCCCTGCGGCTGCCCCGTCAACGTCAACCTCAGCACGCTCGCGCCCGGAAAGCCGCTGTTTCTCTACATCACCATGGTCACGCGCGCCTACAATAGCCTGGGTTGCGCCAACAACGTGGTGTGCGCCTGCCAAGCCATCGGCAAGGGCGCCTGTGTGCAGGGCATGTGTGTCACAAAGTAGGTTCGTCACGGCGGTGGTCCGTCAGCGTGTAGGTCAGAGCCTGACGCATCGCGCCGTGACAGAGGCGCAAATCCGGTGTAGCACGCCCGCCTGATGGTCGCCGCGCACGTGACCCGGAGGTGCGCCATGCTCGATCGTCGCAACAGCCAGCTACCAGACCTCGATCCGGCGGAGACCCGCGAGTGGATCGAGTCGATGGAATCCGTGGTGCGCAATCAGGGTGTGGAGCGCGCCCACTTCCTGCTCGGCCGTGTGCATGAGGAGATGCAGGTCGACGGCGTGCAGCTGCCCTATCTGGTGCAGTCGCCCTACGTGAACACGATCCCGCCGGTGCTCCAGGCCGCGTATCCAGGCGATCTCGACATCGAGCGTCGTATCCGTCGCATGGTGCGGTGGAACGCGGCGGTGATGGTGCATCGCGCCAACAAGCACTTTCCCGGCCTCGGTGGCCACCTCTCCACCTACGCCTCGGCGGCGACCATGTACGAGGTGGCGTTCAACCACTTCTTCCGCTCGCCGACGCATCCCGAGGGCGGCGATCAGGTCTATTTTCAGGGCCATTCGGCGCCTGGCATCTACGCCCGCTCGTTCCTGGAGGGGCGACTCACGGAGGCGCAGTGCCTCGGGTTCCGCCGTGAATCGGGGTCCAACGGCGGGATCTCCAGTTACCCACATCCACGTCTCATGCCGGATTTCTGGCAGTTCAGCACCGTCAGCATGGGCCTTGGACCCCTGGCCGCGATCTATCAAGCGCGCTTTAATCGCTACCTCCATAACCGCGGCATGGCCGACACCAGCAACTCACGGGTCTGGGCCTTTCTGGGCGACGGGGAGACGGATGAGCCGGAGTCGGCCGGCGCGATCACGCTGCCGGCGCGCGAGCAGCTCGACAACCTCATCTTCGTGATCAACTGCAATCTGCAGCGGCTCGACGGGCCAGTTCGCGGCAACGGCAAGATCATCCAGGAGCTGGAGAGCACCTATTCAGGAGCGGGCTGGAACGTGATCAAGGTGATCTGGGGTAGCACCTGGGACGACCTGCTGGCGGAGGACGAGGACGGCGTTCTGCGGCGGCGTATGGAGGAGGTGACGGACGGCGAGTACCAGAAGTACGTGACGGCCGGGATCGACTACGTGCGCGAGCACTTCTTTGGCAAGTATCCTCGGCTGCGCGAGATCTCCGCGGCGATGAGCGACCGCAAGCTGCAGTCGATGCAGCGCGGCGGCCACGACCCCATCAAGGTGCACGCGGCGCTGCATCAGGCGACGCAGCAGCGCAACGGCCGACCCACGGTGGTGCTGGTCAAGACCATCAAGGGGCACGCGCTGGGCGGCGGATTTGCCGGACGGAACACGACGCACGGGCAGAAGAAGTTCGACGTCGCCGCGCTGCGCACCTTCCGTGACCGACTCGAGCTGCCGATCTCAGACGCGTCGCTCGACTCCGCGCCGCTCTATCACCCCGGCGCAGACTCCCCTGAGATTCAGTACCTCATGGCGCGACGTGAGGCTTTGGGTGGCCCGATCCCGGTGCGGACGTCGGCCAAGATTCAGGTGCAGGTGCCCGGAGATTCAACCTGGACGCGCTATCTGCAGGGCAGCGGCAAGAGCGAGGTCTCGACGACGGGCGCGGTGGTTGGCGTGTTGACCAGCCTGATGCGCGACAAGGCCTTTGGCCCCAACGTGGTGCCGATCCTCTGCGACGAAGGCCGCACGTTCGGGATGGAGGCGCTGTTTAAGCCCTACGGCATCTACTCCGCCCTAGGGCAGCTCTACACGCCGGTAGACGCGGACTACCTGCTCGCCTATCGAGAAGCGACGGACGGTCAGATCTTGCAGGAAGGCATCACCGAAGCGGGCTCCATGGCCAGCTTTATCGCCGCAGGTACGGCCTACAGCACGCACGGCGTACCGACGATCCCGTTCTACTTCTTCTACTCGATGTTCGGTTTTCAGCGCACGGGGGACAGCATCTGGCAGGCCGCCGACATGAACGCGCGCGGCTTCCTGATCGGCTGCACCGCCGGTCGCACGACGCTGATGGGGGAGGGCCTGCAGCATCAGGACGGTCACAGCTACCTGCTCGCGGCGACCAATCCGGGTGTCATCACCTACGAGCCGACGTACGCCTACGAGGTCGCGGTGCTGGTCCGCGCCGGGCTTGGTCGCATGCTCGGTGGCGACGATGTGATCTACTACCTGACCGTGCAGAATGAGCCCTACCTGATGCCGGAGATGCCGAGCGAGAACACCGCGCTGGTGGAGGAGGGGATTCGGCGTGGCTGCTACGCCCTGCGTGGCGCGACGGAGATCGGCGAGCTCGCTGAAGACGCGCCGACGCTGCAGCTGCTGGGTTCCGGGTCGATCTTGCAGTTTGTGCTGGAGGCCCAGGAACTCCTGGTCCGTGACCACGGCGTGCGCGCCGACGTCTGGGCGGTGACGAGCTACAACGAGCTGCGTCGCGAGGCCCTGACCGTGGAAGAGATCAACCGCGCCCAGCAATTGCGAGGCGCCGACGCGGCGACGAGCTGGCTGGAAGACACGCTAGGCGCGACAGAGGGGCCGGTGCTCGCCGCCTCCGATTGGATGACGCTGGTGCCCGATCAGCTGACGCGCTGGCTCGGCCGACGGCTGACGAGCGTGGGTACGGACGGCTTTGGGATGAGCGACACACGCGAAGCGCTGCGCGAGCATTTTGGGGTCGATACGCGGTCGATTGTTGCGGCGGCGCTTTGGCAGCTGGGGCTGTAGCCGCGATCTGCTATCGCGTGCGCGGCAACTAACTGGCGATATTCCGAAGCGCGAAGGTCCCGAACGCGGTGACCGCGACGGGGGCGCTGTCTGTCCAATAGAGTTCCGCTCCGGGGCCGCAGAGGCTCACGGTGTCGATCGGCTCGCCGTTGCGGGAGCCCGGTTCGGAGTGCAGGTCCGGGCGCAGGCTAAACAGTCGAACGGCAGCTTGAGGTCCGTCACGGTCGCGGCTGGTGGTGGCCAGCACCTGCTGGCCATTGGGTGACACCGCGATCGAAGTCGGGGTCAGGCCGTCGTCAAGGAATAGGTTTCCCAGCCACTTGCCGCCCGGTAGTTCCAATACGGGAGTTCCGCCGTCGCGCTGCACAAAGCATCGACTCTCATCAAGCAAAGCGAGCGAGTGCAAGGCCGGGGCTCGCAGATTGACCTTGAGATCAAGAAGCACCTCGGCGACCGGGTTGGGCATCTGAATCCGCACGATTTTACCGTTGAACGTATAGAGCAACGCCTGACCATCGCTCGAGATCCATAGCGCGGTCTGCTTCCACGTTGAACCGCTGTCGGGAAGCGGCGCTGGCAGGATCGCATCGATGCGCTGGCCCTCATGGACGAAGGTGATCCCTCGACCGGCGTCGCGTCGCGGAAAGGCGACGACCCGACCTGACGGGTGCACGCGCGCGTCGTCATCGGCGCCGAACAGACGCTGCGACTCGGACGCCCGGAAGGGGGAAGCGCACGGTTCGAAGCCGAGCTTGCCTCTCTTCACGGCTCTGGCCTGCTTCATGAGCCAAGCGTCAAAGACGTTCTTGGGAGTCCATGCGTCGTACGCCGCATCGAGATTCACCGCTTGCACCGTCTGCGTACCGCGGCCGTAGTAGATCTGGTCGCCGATCACGTCGGCGCCCGAGGGTGCTTTCGGGAATTTGTGGAGCACTTTGAGTTGGTCGTCTTTGATGCCGAGGATTGTGTGGCCTCGCCGCGTTGCCGTGGACACAAAGCGTCCGCTTCCGAACACACATAAACCAGCCCGTGGGTCGTCGAGCTGAACCAGATCGAGTGGGAACCAGCCATGTTCCGTCTCCCGAAGTAGCACAATACCCTGACCTCCAGCACCGCGGCCGGAGACGACGAATCGCCCGTTTCCAAGTTGGACGACACCCACGACGTCTTGCATCCACCAATTCGAACGCACCCGATCGGTGGCCTCCTCTGGATCGCCACCTTCGTGTCCATTGGGCTGATTGGTTATCGGGCGCGGAAGCGACGCGACGGGAATCAGCGAGGGTTTACCCGTCGCCTGGCGTGCTTCGGCGGACTTCGTTTTCTGGACAGCTCGCTTTCGTCGGAGCAGCGCCCTCGCTGAGGCTATGCGGTCGTCAAATTGCTGGTCTGCGACGCCGGGCGGGAGCGCCGCTAGCGGGGTCGGATCCTGGTGGCCTTGCGCGAGGCCATAGTTGCACGCGAGTTGGCTGCGTCCGAGCTTCCACATCGGATGAGGAGAAGGGCCTCGATCATCGTTTCGTCCATGACGGTAGACCAGGCAGTCTCGCGAACAC
>ERZ889078.314-NODE-314-length-44294-cov-41.506228_pt1 | contig 44294 bp, 41 predicted proteins | sample MGYA00521266_ERZ889078 | MGnify/ENA primary metagenome ERZ889078 (study PRJEB32303, sample SAMEA104408618) | aquatic metagenome | biome: Brackish water; feature: Pelagic; material: water | place: Baltic Sea | collected 2014-06-16T06:34:00 | depth 76,534 m ... | reverse complement strand
AGGATAGTTAAAGTGAAGAAAAATTTGTAAATTTATTTAAAAAATCATTAATTTGCTCTTCATTTTCAAATTCTATGGTGAATTTATTAGCAGAATTTTTTGTTTTTAGTCCTAAAAAATCAAATTTATTATGCAAAGAAGAAAAATCATAAGTAGTTTTTAATGGCTTTATTGTAGGAATTATCTCTTGCGTTTTTTTAGATTTAATCATAGCTTCAACTTCACGTACGCTCAGTTTTTGACCTACAATCGAGTTAACGATGACTTGCTGTTCATTTTCATCTAAACCGACAAGAACCTTTGCATGCCCAGCACTAATCTTTTTTTCTAAAAGTGCTTTTTGTGTTTTTGAAGAAAGTTGTAAGAGTCTTAAAGTGTTTGTAATATGTGTTCGGCTTTTATATATCATAGTTGCAAGTTGTTCTTGTGTTATTTCATGCAGTTTAATCAATTCTTCATAAGCGATTGCAAGTTCTATTGCATTTAATTCTTCTCTTTGAATATTTTCAATAAGAGCGAATTTTCTCATTCTTTCATCATTGCTTTTTACAATAATACAACGGATAGTTTTTAATTTTGCTAATTTTGATGCACGAAGTCTTCGCTCACCTGCGATTAATACATAACCGTCAAAATCTTCATTTACAATAATTGGCTGAAGTAATCCATCTTCTTTAATCGATTCAGACAGTTCATGAAGTGCTACTTCATCAAAAGTCTTTCTAGGTTGAAATGGATTAGGTCGAATATCTTTAATAGCTACTTCTAATACTTTATCTAACTGTGTACCTTCATTTTCATATGCAGATTCTGTTTCACCAAACAGTGCATCCAAACCACGTCCTAGAGCCATTACTTCATTATCGCTTGTGCTAAATTTTGATACGCCACAGAACCACTTGATTTTACATCATATAAAATAACTGGTTTGCCAAAAGATGGAGATTCAGCAAGCTTAACATTTCTAGGAACTACAATATATTTGTTATCAATATCTTTAAAAAGTTTTCCATTAAAATGCTGCTTTAAATCTGCAAATACTTGCTTAGATAAATTATTTTGAGAAGAAAACATCGTAGGGATAAAACCTTTTATACTTAAACTTGGATTAATAGACTTTCTCACAAGTTTCACTGTATTTAAAAGTTGTGCCAAACCCTCAAGTGCAAAAAACTCACACTGAATAGGAATAAGTACAGAATTAGAAGCTGAAAGTGCATTTATTGTCATCGGTCCAAGTGCTGGTGGCGAATCTATAATAATATAATCGTAATCTTTTAAAACACTCGCGATTGCATTCTTAAGAACAAGTTCACGACCTTTTGCCTTATCTTCATCATAATATTCTTTTTCGATTCCAACCAAGCCAATATTTGATGGAGCTAGGTGAAGTGTAGGTAAATCTGATTTTAAGATTATATCTTTAAGTTTTTTAGTACCTATTAAAACATGGTAAATATTAAACTCATAATCATTACGGTGAAACCCCAAAGATGTTGTAGCATTTGCTTGAGGATCTGCATCAATCAAAAGCACTTTTTTTTCTGCTACTGCAAGTGAAGCGGCTAAGTTGACGGCAGTAGTTGTTTTACCAACACCACCTTTTTGATTTGCAATTACGATTACTTCACTCATCTTGTGCTATATATCCTCTGTCCATCTACTATAATTGAGCCATCATCTTGTAAGATAGCTTTTTCTAATGATATTGTTAAGTTATTCTTATGTGTAATAAACCTTTTCTTATCCCCAAATTCTATCTTATATTTACTAAATACTTTCTTCCATGACACAAGTTTTTCAATATTTGTAAAATAGTTTTTTAAGAGTTCTTCTTTAGATACTTTTATATCTAAAACTCCAAAATTTGTTGGTGAAGATGCAAGATTTAGACCAACTCCACATACAATAGAATCATTCACTATATTCGTAATCATTCCACCTATTTTTAAATCATCTATATAAAAATCATTTGGCCATTTTAAAAAAACAGATGAGTCCATTTGACTCAATACTTCTTTTAAAAGATATGCAAAATAAATGGAAGAAGATTCTATTTTCAAATCTTTTGGCAAAGAAGCTAAAGGAAGAGCAAATGAAAGAAATAAGTTTCCCTCAATTCCTATCCAAGTGTTGTCTCTACTTCCAAGACCATTTGTTTGAATTTTTGCTACAACAGCATAAGGCGCTTGCACCCTGTTTGTTAAAAGTGCTTTTTTTAAATAAGTTTGCGTAGAGTCTACACTCTCAAGATAAATAATCTTCAAGTGCTAATCTTTTTCCGTTTATGTAAGAGATAATATCTATCTCTTTTTTTGAAGGTGACTGAACTTTGAAAACTTCTATAGTTCCTTTTGCACATCCAATCACTATACTGTTTTTGCTGATACTTAGTATTTTACCAGCTTCATTTTCCGTACATTTTTCTAATAACTTTATCTCTTTAAGTTTAAGTCCATTTTTCAAATATGTCCCAGGCCATGGAGTATAGGCTCTATATTTAGCATAGAGACCATGCGCATCTTCAAAATTAACTTCACCATTTGCTTTTGTAATTTTTGTGCAATGCGTAGAAAGTGGATTATCTTGAGGCATAGGCTTTAATGAATCAAAATTTTGAAGTACGTCCACGGTTAAATCACATGCCACTTTAGTAAGTCTATCAAATAATGAGCTGACTAATTCATCTTTGCCCACATCTATTGTCTGAATTTTTAAAATATCCCCAGTGTCTAGACCTATGTCCATACGCATAGCGGTGACACCCGTTGTTTTATCATCATTTAAAAGAGTTTGCTGAATCGGACTCGCACCTCGATATGCAGGTAAAATTGAAGCATGAAGATTAATGCAAGGTGCATGATCTAAAATTACTTGAGGTAGTATTTGTCCATATGCAGCCACCACTATATAATCACATTCAATTTTTTGAAGCTCGGCAAGCACTTCTGCATCGCGAAGTCTATTTGGTTGATACACTTCAATATTATTTTCATTTGCTAAAATTTTCACAGGAGGTGATGTCATCACTTTTTTTCTTCCAACAGGCTTATCTGGTTGAGTGTACACCGCTACAACTTGCATATCTGAAGTATCTATGAGTGTTTGTAAAATAGCCTCTGCATAATCTGGCGTACCCATAAAAATTATCTTCATTTTTTTGCCTTAAAAAGAGTTCCACCTTTATGAAGAGAATTAATCATAAAACTTTTAATATCTCTTAAATCAAATCCACTCGCTAAAAACATATCAATATTGTTATCAAAAAGATACTGTGCTGCTTTGAGCTTAGTCACAATACCGCCGGTTGCAAAAACATTGTTTGGTGTAACTACTTTTTCTAATTCACCTTTTTCTATACTGCTAACAATTTTTAGCGCCTTAGCATCATTATGTGCACGAGGATCTTTGTCATAATATGCATCTATATCTGATAAAATGATTAGCATATCTGCATTTGTATGTCTTGTAATATACGCTGAAAGCTGATCATTATCTCCAACTTCGAGCTCTTCTGTTGATGTCGCATCATTTTCATTTACAATTGGAAGTACATTCTTTGAGAGCAAAGTATCAATGGTATTTTTAATTCTTTTAATATCATCAGGTTTACTAAGGTTAGCAGATGTAACTAAAACTTGTGAAGTTAAAATATCATGGACTTCAAATTTTTCAGCATATTTCTTCATAAGGATAGGTTGACCGATGGCAGCAAGAGCTTGTTTGTTTTTAAGAATATTTCTATCTAATTGTAATGCTGTATAGCCAGCTGAAACAGCACCAGAAGAAACCAAAATTACCTCATGTTGATTTTTTAACTCAGTTATAAAATCAACTAATGCTCTCATTCTCTCTAATGCAATTGCATTATCTTGAGTTAAAACAGCTGAACCAACCTTAACTACTATACGACTCATTTTTAGATTCGATCTGAGCGCACTAAATTAAATAAAGCATATTTAAGCGCTTTTATATTTTTTGAAGTTGCCGAAGATATAGGTGCTACTAAATAAGGTAAAGTTTTGTCATAACCTAATGTTTCATCAGCAGAATCTTGAACAAAATATGGAATCTCTGTATCAAAATTAAACTCATTTGTCTTACTTGCTTCTAAGCCCAGAAGATCTAAAAATCCACTAACAAGCTCATTTATTTCATCTGGGGGTACAATATCGGCTCTTGTTAAAGCTATGGCATATTTACTTTCGCCTAGTTTTGAAGAAAACTCTGAAATCTCTTCTTTTAGTACTTCAATCTGTTCTTTTAAGTCCCTATAAGAAGCTAAATCAACCATATAAAGCAGTGTTTTAGTTCTTTCAATATGTCTTAAAAACTGAATTCCAAGACCTTTACCTTCATGAGCGCCACCTATAATACCAGGGATATCTGCCATTACAAATGATTCAAAATCACCAATGTTTACTTGACCTAACTTTGGTGTTAGTGTTGTAAACTCATAGTTTGCAATCTCTGGACGAGCATTAGAAACAGTAGAAATAAGTGTAGATTTTCCGACATTGGGAAATCCAACTAATCCTACATCAGCGATTAGCTTTAAATCAAGTTTTATTTGACGAGTCTCACCTTTTTCACCAGGCTGTGCATAGGTTGGTCTTTGATTTGTAGGAGACTTAAAGTGTGTATTTCCAAGTCCACCTTTTCCACCCGAGATAAATAGGACTTCTTGACCATCTTCTAACATATCAAAAAGCACTTCACCATTTTCTGAATCAATAATTTGCGTTCCTGGTGGAACAATAATTATTTTTTTAGCCCCAGACTTTCCAGCCATATTAGCGCCTTCACCTGGTACACCACCATCAGCTTTTATATGCATTTTTCTTTGAAAGTGAGAAAGTGTATGCGTGTTATTATCACATCTAAACCAGATGTCCCCGCCTTTTCCACCATCCCCACCATTTGGACCACCATTGAGTACAAACTTTTCGCGACGAAATGCTACACAACCTTGTCCACCTTTTCCCGATGAAACTGTTAATTCTACGCTATCTATGAACAAGTGTTTTCCTTTTAATTCATACTTTAGCTAATTACTAGCTATGTAAGATTTCTGAGTAAATCTCAGGAATCGATAAGATATAAAATACCGCTATTTAAAATTTATCAATAAACAAATCTTTTATTAAAAACTTAAAAACCCACTCCACGAACAATATAAAAAGTAAATTATTAAATTTTTAAATGAGGAATAAACTATCCGGGCAAAAAAGCCCAAATATGTAGAATTAATTATGCAGCAGGTATTACTGAAACTTGTTGACGTTTTTTATCTTTACGCTCAAAAGTAACTTTACCTTCAATAAGTGCAAATATTGTATGATCTTTTCCCATACCAACATTTTTACCTGGATGCACTTTAGTTCCTCTTTGACGAATAATAATATTCCCAGGAATTACAGCTTCACCACCATATTTCTTTACACCAAGTCTTCTACCAGCTGAGTCACGATTATTCTGTGTACTACCCTGTCCTTTCTTATGTGCCATTCTTTACTCCTTATGCAGCTATACTCGTGATACGAACACGAGTGAAGTCTCTTCTGAAACCTCTTTTAACTTTACTGTCTTTACGACGACGCTTTTTGAAAGTGATAACTTTTCTGTCACGACCTTCATTGATAACTTCAGCTGTAACTTTAGCACCCTCTACAAAAGGAGCTCCCATTTTAAGTTCTCCAGCGTTAACCGCTAGAACTTCTGTAATTTCGATGATAGCTTTTGGCTCAAGAGACATTTTGTCTAATAAAAGAACATCGCCTTCTTGAACTTTATACTGCTTACCACCGTTTTTGATAATTGCGTACATTATTATTTCCTTATAATTCTACTAAAAAGTTCGCAATTATACCCAACCAAGCTTTAAGTTTAGTTTAATCAAGTTCTAATTGCATCAAGTACATATCTTCACCGTCAATTATATCCAATTCTATACTCTTGCATGCTGGACAACAATACTCGAGCTTCTCTAAAATGGATTCTTTGTGACAAGTTTTACACTTTATAAGAACATTTTGCATATTTATTATAAACTCAGCATCTTCACACATAGTTTTTTCTTTAAATGTATCAAATGCAGTTCTAAGCAGTTCTGGTTCTACTCCACTCATTACTCCAATTTTCACTACTACTTGATGAACTTTGCTTGCATTATTAGCAATAGCGTTCTCTTCACAACTATCAAGTAAAGATTGGACTATACTGTATTCATGCATCTATAAACCTTTATATAAAGTCATATAATTTAACAGATTCTAGGAAGTAGTTCACCACTTGGAGTATCCAAGAACCTTTTAGTACCCCAAGAACTATTTAAAATCACTTTTTTTGGATAACTGTCTGTTACTTTACCTATAATAGTTGCGCGAGCACCATTAGTAAATGTTTTTAAAATTTCTATCGCCCTATCAGCATCCTCTTTTTTTATGGCCAGTACAAAAGTACCCTCATTTGCTAATGTCATAGCTTCAAAACCAAGCATCTCACAAATTCCTGAAACCTCATCACTAATAGGAATCTTATCTTCTTGTACTTCTATACATATATTTGATTGTTTAGACCATTCATTAAGTACAGCACTTAACCCGCCTCTTGTTGCATCACGCATAGCTGTAATCTTTAAACCAGCATCAATCAAGGCTTTAACCTGAGGGAAAAGTGATTCACAATCACTCTCTAAAGAACTACTCATCTCTATACCCTCACGAGCAACAAATATAGTAGCACCATGACAACCAATATCTCGATTCACTATAATCAAATCATCTTCTGTAATATTATTTGAACTGATTCCATCTTTAAGAACTTCACCAATTCCCGTAGTATTTATAAAAATTTTATCTACACTTCCACGTGGTACTACTTTTGTATCGCCACTTACAACTATAGCACCATTCACTTCGAGTTCTTTTTTCATACTTTGAACAATTTTTTCTAGCTCTGAAGTCTCAAAACCCTCTTCTATTATTACACTACAAGTAAGATACTTTGGCTTTGCTCCCATCATAGCAAGGTCATTACATGTTCCACATATGGCAAGTTTCCCTATGTTGGCTCCTGGGAAAAACAAAGGCGAGACTGTAAAGCTATCTGTTGAAAATGCTAATTCACCATTATGAATTATCGCCGCATCTTCACCCCTGTCTAAAATCTCATTTTTAAAGGCTTTATAAAATACTTTTGAGATGAGTTCATTGTTTTCTTCACCGCCATTTCCACATGCCAAGCTTATATTTGTATTCATATCAAATTTCCATATTTATAGTAAGCAGCACAAGCACCTTCACTGCTTACCATACAACTCCCGATGGGCGAAGTAGGTTTACACGAAGTTCCAAAGATTGTACACTCAGGAGGGTTTGCCATACCACGTAAAATATCCCCACAAATACAAAGCTTGTGGTCTTGTATCTCTTCTAAAGGCAATATATCTTTATAGACCGATTCAGCGTCATAATTTTTATACCCTTCTCTTAGCTCCAAGCCGCTATTGGCGATATTTCCGATACCACGCCATTTAAAGACACTTGCCTTTTGAAAATACTTATCTATCATCTCTTGCGCTTTTTTATTTCCATCATAGTTTACAAGTCTTTTGTACTGCACTTCAAGTTCGCATCTGTTTTCTACAAACTGCTTTACCACCATACTGATAGACTGCATAACATCCACTGGCTCAAATCCTGCAACCACTACCGGAATATTATAGTAACGTGGGAATTCTTCATAAATTTTACTTCCACTTATAACACTTACATGCGATGGTCCTAAAAATGCGTCTATATTACTCTTAGCACTATCATCATCTCCTGAGTCAACAAGTGCTTTCATGGCCTCAGGAACTGTCACATGGTTTATATGAAAATAGATATTTTGTATCTCTTTTTTTATAACTGTATCTAAAAGCACAGCTGTCATCGGAGTTGTTGTCTCAAAGCCTATGGCAAAAAAGATAATTTTTTTATCTGGATTTTCTTTTGCAATTTTTAAACAATCCATTGGTGAATACACAAATCGCACATCTGCACCCTTCGCTCTTGCATCTTGCAAACTTCCCTTGCTTCCTGGAACTTTTATCATGTCACCCAAGGTTACCAAGATAACATCCTTTTGCATACTCAAAACATAAGCATGATCTATCCGCTCCTTTGGCATAATGCAAACAGGACAACCCGGACCGTGAATAAACTTTATATTTTCAGGCAAAAGCTGTGGAATTCCATACTTCATAATCGTGTGAGTATGTCCACCACAAACTTCCATTATGTTTATAGGGTTTTTTAACTTCTTAGCATCTTCTTTTATGATTTTCGCATAGGCTTTTATAGTATCCCCATCTCTAAAGTCATCATAAAGGTTTTTAAGTTCTAGTCCCATTTAAGCACCTCTTTTTGGACACTCATCATCTTCGAGTATGGCGCTTTGCCTATCTTCTTCGTTCATAGCTTCAATAATTTCTTTATATGTCTCTATAGAGTCCAAAGCGTCTGCTTCATCTATCTTATTCATAACAAAACCGATGTGTAAAAGTACATAATCGCCTATTTTTATATCCTCTTGTTCCATGAGACTTAAACTAGCTTCTCTTTGAACTCCCATCGTATCAACTGTAGCCATATCTGTTTCTTTGTCTATCTTCAGAACTTTAGAAGGAATTGAAAGGCACATTATCTCATCTCCATTTTAAACTTTATCCAATCGGCAACACGCTTCAATGAGTCCATATCCTTGACACTCACTTCAAGAATGTCAACATTTGGTTTTAACTTTCTAGCTTCTGTTTTTTCTTTTTCTATGTCATATTCAAAGTATGGAAGTAAATCTGTTTTGGTGAATAAAATCAAATCAGCCTGACGAAACATTACCGGATACTTTATAATCTTGTCTTCACCTTCTGGAATGGAAACAAGAACAATATTTAAATGGCTTCCAACATCATAAGAAGCTGGACAAACCAAGTTTCCAACATTCTCTATAAAACATACATCAATCGCATTTAAGTCCATATGGTGAAGTGCCTTATGAACCATAAAGGCATCAAGATGGCACGCTGAACCTGTTTGGATTTGGTGGGCTTGAATACCTTTTGCTTTGAGTCTATCAGCATCACGAGAAGTTTCTAAATCTCCTTCAACAACACCAAACTTAAAATCACTTACATCATTTAGATGCTCAAGAAGAGTTGTCTTGCCACTTCCAGGTGAACTCATAAGATTTATACATACAACATTGTTTGCATCAAAATGCTGTCGGTTATGCCCAGCTTCATGGTCATTTTTATCTAAAATCTTTTTTATAACTGAGATGGTTTTTGCATCATTTAACTGAGGATTGTCATGCAAATGTGCATGGGTTTCTTGATGAGAATGACTATCTCCTACACTATCTGTTATACTACAACCGCAATCTTTACACATTAAATTATCCTATTATCATATTTGAGCCAACAACTACTGAGATAATACCCGCAGTATCTTACATCTTTCAATTTAATTATTCACAAGAGATACAAAAAGAGATCCTCCATCATTTATATTCTAAATAATATTATTTAGTTTTCTTTCAATGATTTAGAAGACCGCTAAGATTTTCTTAGTGATTTTTTATAGTATTAAAATCTACCAGTTAACATTAGGTATTGGTACATTAGTTTTAACTGGTACAAGTCAAACAACCACCAGAAATATCTAGGAGTTTGAATAGGTAAAAAAGGTATAGTTGGAGATATCCCTTCATAGTTAAACTCAGCCATCAAAATTTTACCATATGCTGTTTTAATTGGACACACTGTATATCCATCAAAAATCTCTTTTGCTTTTTCATTTTTCATAACAGAGATAAGGTTGTCTACAACTATTGGTCCTTGGTGTCTTGCTGAACCGCCTGTTTTATTCATAGGAATACCACAAACATCACCTATACCAAATACATTGCTATAGCGTTTATGTTGAAGCGTGTGCTTGTCTACTTCAAGCCATTTAGTAAAATCAACCAACTTTGAGTTTACTAGTGCAGTTACAGCCGACATTGGTGGACTAATGTGAAGAAAGTCATAATCCATAATAACAGTATCTTCATGACTTACAATTTCAGTTTCACCAAAATCTTCATCAATAACTTTTTCACTGTAGACATGTAAAAATGTAGCTTGTTTCTTTTGTACATCTACAGATTGGAGATGATGCTGAAACTTACACGTGATAGTATCGTAGCTATCTTGTACTTCGTGAAGTGACTTATCTACTTCAGGAAGATGAAAAAGATTTTGCAGACTTGACATAAAAGAGTATTCAGCACTTAGTCCATCTTGCTTGAGATAATCAGCAGCCAAGTACATTACTTTTTGTGGAGCACCACCACATTTTATAGCTGTATTTGGATGTGTAAATATAACTTTTGGTTTAGAAGTTTTTGCTGCTTCTTTTAGAGCTTTATTCCATTCCCAAGTTGCAGTAGCACCAACAGATGTACCTGCTTCTAAATCACTTAAATAAACACTTGTAATACCATTTTTTCCAATATCTTCTTTTGTTAAACCTTCAATTTCTTCGTAGTTATATTGAGCACCTGTTGCTACAATAAGGTAGTCATATTTTAACTCTTCACCTGCTCTTGTAGTAACTGTGTTGTTATCGGGATCAAATACCTTCACTTCATCTTTTATCCAAGTGACTTCATCTGGATGAATATAATCGTTATTATCTAGAAGTATATCCTCAATTTCCATCTCTCCAGCACCTACAAATACTTGTCCAGGCTGATAAAGATGAACTTCATTTGGAGCGATTATAGTAATATCTGGATTTGTAATTGCACGCTTGAGGCGAGACAGTGCCATTAGTGCACCTGAACCACCACCAACAATGATTACTTTTCCACTAACATCTGCACTTGCCTCAGCAATCGAACTTCCAGAAGTCGAAGCTAACACAGAAGCCGCAAGAGGCGAAATTCCCATTAATTTTATAGCATCACGACGAGTCATTCCCTCATAATGTTTTATGGATTTTTTTTTCATATCTAAGTTCCTCAATGCAATATCGTTTATTAGCGTATTATACTTTATTTTTGCTTAATATATATTTTTAAATAATAATTTTAATTTTGTGATACATAATATGCTTGACCTAAAGCAATTCCACCATCATTTATAGCTGTATCTGTTTGAGAATGATATTTTATATTTTCTACTTTAAGTGCAGATTCTATAAGTTCTAAAAGAGTTTTATTTTGAAAAACTCCTCCACTTAATATTACTTCCATATTTTCTTTTTTGGATAGTTCTACTACTATATTTACTAATGTATTTATAAAAATAGAAACTATATTTTTATCAAAAAAATCAAACTTTATATCTATCACTCCATCTATTATTTTGTATTGGAAAACTCTATTTATTTCTTTATTATAATATTGCTCACAAATAAGTCCTGCTTCACCCTCGTAACTTTGAAACTGTAAAAGGTTAGCAAAACTTGCCATTGCATCAAAGATTCTACCAACCGAAGAGCTTAGTGGAGCATTTAAGTTTTTACTATGACTTTGATAAAGTATCTTTATTTCAGAAGGTAAAAATGATTTTACTAACTCAATATCTAAAGCTAATACCTCATCTAAATCCAAGGTATCAAATAGCATACTAAGTGCTACTCGTCTGGGTTCTTTTATAGCTTTTTCCCCACCTAAGAGTTTTATCTGCTTAAAACTATACTTTCTCTCATTTCCAACAAATACTTCACCACCCCAAAGCGAGCCATCATCTCCATAGCCTGTTCCATCAAAACTAAAGCCAAGATAATCTCCACTCAATCCAAACTCTGCTTTACAAGCATATATATGAGCTAAATGATGTTGCACAGCTACAAGTTCTTTACCCTGCTCTTTGGCCCACTTTGTTGTTTCATAATTTGGATGTTTATCATGGATTATCACATCAGGTTCAAAATCATAAAACCTTTTAAAAGTCTCTAAAGTTCTGGTAAAGAACTCAAATGCTTCTAGTGAATCTAAATCGCCTATATGAGGTGAAAGAATAATATTATCATCTATCACAAAAGCTATAGAGTTTTTAGCATTTGCTCCAAGCGCTAAAATTCTTTTTTCACTTTTAAATGCTTGTTTTATAACTTTAGGAGCATATCCCCGAGAGAGTCTCAGCGTCTGAATATGTGAGCCTATGACTTGAACTAAAGAATCATCTATACCATTGACAATATCTCTATCAAAATCAACTATCGTATCCACAAAGGGAAGTTTTAGTTGTATCTCTTTTGCATCTATGATTATCGGCTCACTTCTTAAGTTTGCACTTGTAGCTACTATTGGATTTTTGAGATATTTAAATAAAATGTGGTGAAGTGCCGTGTATGGTAAGAAGCATCCGATTCTGTCTATGTTTGGAGCTATGAGTTGAGATATATGTATAGTTGATAATTTCTTTAAGATAACTATGGGTGCTTCTTTGGATTCTAAAACCTCTCTTTCCTTTTTACCAACTTCTGCCAAGCTTTGTACTTGTGCTAAATCTTTACACATAATTGCAAAAGGTTTTGTAGGTCTGTTTTTAAAATCACGAAGTTTAGCGACTACTTCACCGTTAGTTGCATCACAAACAATATGAAATCCTCCAAGACCTTTTATGCACACTATTTTTCCATTTTGTATATCATCTGCCACATCTCGTATATCATGAGAAAGAGTTGGTCCGCAGTTATTACAAGACACCGGTTGTGCGTGGTATCTTCGCTTAAGTGGATTTACATATTCCTCTTGACATGAATCACACATGATAAACTTTTGCATAGAAGTGTTTACTCTGTCATAAGGTATTTTTTTTATGATACTATACCTTGGCCCACAGTTTGTACAGTTTGTTGCAAAGTACTCTTTATATTTTTTCTCATTTTTAATGTCAGCTAAACAATCTTTACAAATCGCTATATCTGGTGAAATAAGTGCCACTTTAGAACTATTTGAATCTTGAGAACTTTTTAGAATCTCAAAGATATCATCATTTTTCAATTCTAATTTTCTTGTTGTAATACTATCTATTCGTGCGAGTGGAGGAAGTTGTGTCTGAAGAAGGTTTTCAAACTTAGATATTTTGACACCTGTACCTTCAAGCTCTATTTCTACACCTTCTATCGAATTTTTTACAAATCCATAAAGACTTAAGTCATATGCCAGTTTATATACATAAGGTCTAAATCCAACACCTTGTACCTGCCCATTTATCAAATATTTATTTCTAATCACAAGAGTTCACTTCCGCCAAACTCTATATTTTTCCCATCAACTGGCAACTCTTTATTGAAATATAAATTATGATTAATAGATACATCCCTGCACAACTGAGTAAAAAGATGTTTATTTCCAAGTAATGAACCCGTTACCGCAACTGCATTTGTTTTCATTTCACTCTTAATTTCATCAAGTTGCGTAGATATAAATTCAACAAAACTTTCTACAACACCATAACTAAGAGTCAGAGAGTCTACTTCAGCAAGTCTAAAACTCATTGCAGTTCTAATTGTCATGAGTGGGTCTAAGTAGACTTTAGAATCTATACTTTTTAATTTGTAATCTATTCTCGGGCCTTTTGTTCCCAAAAATGAATTTGCCTTAGATTCAAATATCTTTGCTGCATTTGTTAAGTTGGCATCTTTAGAAAATCCTAGAACAATCGAGATAATTCCCCATAGCGCATAAATATTAAACTTTTTTACTTCAAACACTATCTTTGATATTTCTTCATAGTGTTTAGCGTATTTTTTTTCATAATTAGCCATTAATCTGCTGGCTGTTTCACTTGTAGCGCGTATAGCTTCAAACACTTCTGCCATTGACTCAAATGCAAACTCAAATGAAAGATATTCTATAGTTCCAAATTTTTTAGCATAGACTAAAATATCATTATGATATTCTCTACTCAGATTTACTCCAACGACAGTTCTATCAAATAAATCACGTTCTTTGATAACCGAATTAAAAGCACCAATATGTGCAACTATAGCTTTAGCTTTTGAGTTAGCATTCATATTAAAGTCTGGTAAACCTCTTTGACCTTTGAGTATTGCCACATAAGTATCACTTACTACACATTCTATAGGTTCTAATTCATTTACTGACTCAAACAAGGATAATTTTGAATAGCCTAATGTACACTCTTTGGATAGAAATACCAAATTAGTGCCTAATATATTTAACTCCATCAAGAGGAGATACAATATAAAATCATCTGCAAGTTTAAACCTTATAAACTCTTTTTGTATATATTCAAAATCCATTTTAAATTTTAAATTTGTCTTTAACTCAATAAAAGGTTTTTCAATAGCTCCTAAAGCAAGTATTTCAGATTTACTTGTATATGCATACTTTTCAATTGTATACAGGTCGAAACTCACTATATCAAAATCAATATCTTTACATTTTTCACTTAATGTGCCAAGAGAATATTTTCCATATAAAGTATTTACCTCAATTATTAAACCATCTTGTATAGATTTGGCAGCTTCTTGTATTTTTTCTTTGTAGTTGTCTTTTTTACCATAGGCATCGTATCCGCAAACTTCACACTGATGAAATGGGTTATAGTAATTTTCATTTTTTTCATCCATGACTTCTATTAAACACTTTGGACAAAATGGCATTGAAAGCTTTGGAGTTTGGGGCAGCTGAAATATTGTGTCCGGCATAGTTCCATTAGCAACAACTTCTGTATTATATAAAAAGATAGAATGTGGTAATTCTAGGGAAAGTCTACTTGCAAAATCTCCTAACTTATCTACATCCTCAGATGAAGCATATAAAACAAGTTCTTCTTTCTCTCGAGCAAGACTACTCTGTAAATCAAACATTTTTAGCGTTCTTAAAATGATTTTTTCATACACAAAAGACGCAGAGCTATATTCAAATGAAAACTTCAGTATCATAAACTACCCTTTAAATAAGTATATTTTGACACTTCAGCTAAAGTAACCTCTTTTTTTATAGAACTCTGGACCCCGAAGTTTTCAATATATTCAATAATAACTTTTTCCATAGTTTCACTCGCTTTTAATATTTCTGACGTCATCGTGAATGTACTGTTTTCACCAATAACATAAGGAATAACACCTACTATTTTCGTAGGAGGCAAATCTCCTAACATCTCTATCATCTGAAGGGTTTGAAGCATTTCCACTTCGTGGGCACTGCCATTCCACGTTATATAGTCTGGTACATCTGTGAAATCAAAAGAGAAAACATCACCTATTGCACCATCAAGCACTTTTACACAATCTATAAGTAAGACTCTGTCATACTCTGTGATAATAGGAATGAGCCTCTGTGCCAACGTTCCACCATCAACAATCTCTATTTCATGTTCTACAGAATCAAACTGATATTTTTCATCAATCAGGTTTGCTAAATGTGGACCAATCCCTTCATCTCCAAAGAGAATGTTTCCAATACCAAGCACTAATATTTTCAAATGAAACCTTTTTTATATTATTTATGCTTTTTATGCCATTTAAGTCCACTAAAAATCGCGTCAATTGCACCCTCTTTCATATATATAGTATTAAAGCTAACAAGATACAAGTGAGTAACTATAAATAATATAACTCCCCACATAAATATATGATGAAGTTCTCTTACAACGGCCAATCCACCTAGCATTACTTCTATAGCTCTCATCGGCTCATACAAAAATCCGCCCAAACCTTCATGGTATACATGAACGTAAAGAATAAGACCTGTAATGATTAAACCAGTCGTTAAAACATAAAACAAAAAATAAGCAGCAAACTGCAAAGGATTATAAGCCCCTCTTAGTTTTGGACGTTTACAAAGTAATAGATAGTATCCAATCTGACGTATCCAAGCATTTAAGCTAAATACATCCCTAAAAGATTCTCTTTCTCTCACTTCTAATTTTCCAAAAAAGAAAATATATATTTTAACTATAAAAGCACTTATTAAAACAAATCCAAAAATAATATGCCACGATCTAATAAGTGCATACATAAAGTTTGTTGGCTCATTAGTTGTTACTTGAGATAACATAGGATATGCAAGGTAAAATCCACTTATAATCAATACAGTAATAGCAAGTACACGAACCCAATGTTGTAATCTGAAAATTACTGAAAATTCAACTTCGTGCCTTACAAATTCTTCTTCAGTTGAAGTTTCTTTAGATAAAGATTCCATAACAACTCCTTTTATACACTACATCCATCATAAAGTGGATTTACTTTGTACTCGCTTAGAGTATTGCCTTTTGTATCCATTACATGAACTGCGCAAGCTATACAAGGATCAAATGAATGAATAATTCTAATGATTTCCAATGGTTGCGTTAAGTCTTGTATTTTAAGACCTATCAAATCAGCTTCGTATGGTCCCTTTTTTCCTTGTGCATCCATTGGTCCCGCGTTCCAAGTAGATGGAACCACTGCTTGATAATTTGCAACAACACCATTTTTGATTTTAATCCAATGACTCAGCATTCCACGTGGTACTTCACCAATACCTCTGCCAATATACTCTTTATTATTATCAATAATATAAGGAGCACAAGTTTCTTGATCCACTTTAAGGTTTTCAATAAGGTTACTAAACGCAACTAAAGCATTGTCTGCTATAAGTTTTGATTGAAGCATTCTCGCACCTGTTCTACCCAAAGTCGAAAGAAGCGCAGCAGCTGGAATTTCAGCTTTAGCTAAAAACTCATTTACAAGTGTTGTTACTTTTTCATTGCCTTTAACATAAGCAACTAAAATACTAGCAAGTGGGCCCACTTCCATAGGCTCGCCATTGTATCTTGGAGATTTTATCCAACTATATTTTTTCGTTTCATCTATAAGTTTTGTTTTAACATTTGTACCATCAACACCAATGCTTTCTCCATCTATAAAACCAGTATAGTTTGGCTCAGTTTCACCATCATAGGGGTGCAGCGGCTTATCATTTTTATACCATGAGTGAGTTGCATCTTCTGTAATTTTATCTTCATTAATTTCAAAAACTTTACTTAAATCTCCGTTCATAATGATACCACTCTCAAAAAGATACTCATTTCTTCCAACCATAAACTCTTCATATGCCATAAAGTTTTTAACACCCATAGGTTTCATGACCGATGGTTCAGTTTTATACATCTCTACTGCCATTAAAATATCTGGATAGTATGCATTGTTTATAAAATCAGCCAACTGTTGAAATTTCACTAGGTATTCACCCATTCTTTGTGGATTTAAAATATCCATCACACAAGTAACTCCACCTACAACCAAACTTTGAGGATGTGGCTGTTTTCCACCGAAAATTGCCATCATCTGAGCTGCAATTCTTTGCATCTCTAAAGCTTTGAGATAATGAGATAAGGCTATTAAGTTTTGCTCAGGAGTGAGTTTATACGTTTTATGTCCCCAGTAAGCATTAGCAAATGGTCCAAGACCTTGAGGATGTTTGGCGAATTTTGCTATTTTTTCTTTTACGAGTTTTAACTCATTTTCACCAGTACCGATTGGGTTGTCTGTATATTTAAAAGCTAATTCGCTTGCTTTTCTCTCATCCGCACTTAAAGCTGATACTATATCAACCCAATCCACTCCATGAAGATGATAAAAATGCACAGGATGATCATGAATAAAAAGTGCTGCATTCATAAGCGTTCTTACAAGTTCTGCATTATAAGGTATCTTAATTCCAAGAGCATTTTCTACAGTGATAGTACTTTTTAAATAATGCGAATACGTACAAACACCACAAATTCTTTGCATCATAAGTGGAATATTTCTAGGGTCACGCCCTTTTGCTATAACCTCAAGACCTCTCCACAAAGTAGAAGATACAAAAGCATCTTCAACGACTCCATCATCTCCAACAATAACTTCAGCTCTTAAGTGTCCTTCAATTCTTGTTATCGGATCTACTACTACTCTCTTAGACATATCAAACTCCTCGTTATTCTTTGGGATTTTTCATGGCAGCTATAACAGCGTGAGCTGCGATAGCAATAGTGGTTACAGTAAGTAAGCCTAAACCAATTTTATCTGCTGTTGCATCAGCACCTAATCCACCAAATGCGCTATGATAAAGTCTTTCACCTAGAGGTTCATGCACAGTTCCCATAGTGTCCCAAAAGTCTGGTTCACTGCATCCCATACATCCATGTCCAGATTGGATAGGCCAAGATGTACCTTGGTTGAATTTCTGCTTAGAACAATTATTAAAAGTATATGGACCTTTACATCCTACTTTATAAAGGCAATATCCATCTTTAGCCCCGTCATCTCCAAACTGTTGCACAAATTCGCCCGCATCAAATCTACCACGTCTCTCACAAGCATCATGGATTCTAAGTCCATAAGCCCATTTTGGACGGTTATAAACATCAAGTGCCGGAAGAGTTCCATATAAAATAAAGTGCAAAAGTGTTCCAACAATGTTACTCTCACTTGGAGGACATCCGGGAACATTAATAACAGACTTATTGGTTATTTTACTAAGCGGTTGGGCATTTGTAGGATTTGGAGCTGCGGCTTGAACACCACCAAAAGAAGAACATGTACCAATAGCAAAAATTGCAGCAGCATCATTAGCAGCATCTATAGCGTGTTGTTCACCTGTTTTACCATGAGCGCCAACAGTTAAATAAAAATCACTTTGCCCCTGAGGTATACCACCCTCCACCATTAAAATATATTTACCTTTATATTTTTTCATGGCATGCTCTAGGTTGTGTTCAGCTTGCCAGCCAGAAGCTGCCATAATAGTTTCGTGGTATTCTAAGGAAATATAGTCAAATATCAAACTATCAATACTTGGAGATGCAGATCTTAGTAGTGATTCACTACAACCAGTACATTCAGCCATATGTAACCAAATCAAGGGTAGCCGATCCGCGATTTCAGCTGCTTTAGCAACTAAAGGCGTAAAATTAGCAGGTAGCATTAACATTGAGGTCATCGCCCCAGCCCAAGCCATAAACTCACGTCTGGAAAAACCTTTTTCTTCTATCAAAGATGGAATCGATTTTTCATTATCTAACTTTGGTAAGCTTGACAACTTGTCTAATCTGGAAGATAACTTTTTAAACAAAACATCATTTTTCATAACATCATCCTTTTTTTCAAATCCTGCCCTAGTTTTAGCTATTTTTTGTAATTCTATGAAAAAACTATGGAGAAATTATGGAGAAATAAACAGTTACTTGCGCATTACTAAATGTTATAGCAACAACACTTAAATCTAGATTAATAATATATAAATTATACTAGTAATGTAATTACTTAAAGATAATTTAAGATTTTAGAATTAAATGTGTCAGAAGTTGATAAGCAGTCTAAGAAAGATAAGTTTTCTTGTTCTGCCAAATGCTGTTGGAGTATTTCTATAGCGTTCTTTAAATTCATTACTCTGTATAAGTTCCCTAGCTTTTTCTATGCTTATTATTCTTTTTCAATTTCATATATTAACTATGCAATTATTGAACCATATTATACTTTATCGCAAATCACTCAAATAGAATTTAAAATAGAACACTTCTCTTAGGCGTATTGCTCTATTTTTGCAATTAGCTCAAGATTTTCAAGCTTTTCTAACTTTCTCTCGTAAAAAAGTTCAAAGCTCTCATTTGGTTCTTTTTCATCTCTATACATTTTCATAATACTTTTTACTATATATTTTGCGTCTGTTAGTGGAATAGACTTATAAAGTATCCTTGCTTCACCTGCTTCTTTTGTTGCCTTACCGCCTAATAAAATGTGTACTCCAAAACAAATGTTTCCATCCTTATCTTTTGCTTTACAACCCTCAAACCCTATATCTGCTACTCCATGTATGCCACAACCCTTGACGCATGCTGACCAGTACATTCTTACTTTGCCATCTTTTATAGGCACTTCTTTAGCTAAAAAATTTGCCATCTCTATAGCATCAGGTTTATTTGGAATAACTCCAAATGCGCATGTAGCAGTCCCAGCACAAGCTATCTGATGATTAAAATAAATATTTTGATACGCACTATATGCTTCATAAATCTCTGAGTTTAGAATTTTTTCTTTGTTTTTACTCTCAGAAATAATATATAAACTTTGTTCTACAGAAAGTCTAATAAAACTATCAATCTCATTTGCTAAAATTGCTACTTTGAGTAAGTCGCTCCCCTTAAAAACACCACTTGGAATACTAAAATGATAAGCATTTAGATTTTCACCCAATGCAAATACTCCACTATCATCTAACATATACTCCTCTTTAGCGAGTATTTCACCACTTGTTTCATACGCTAAACCTGAATACTCTTTTATTGCATCAACAAATGCTTCCATACCAACAGCTTCAAGTAAAAAGTGGAGTCTATTATTGTTTCTATTATCACGAAACCCAAACTTTTTAAAAAGTTCAACTATCGCTTTAAATGTTTCTAGAACATCCTCTTTTTTGACAAATATACCACTATCTCTTGCTTGAATTCCAACACGACCACCAAGATAAAGGTTAAAACCAATTTCACCATTTTGTGAAGCTACTATAAAACAACAATCATGTCCATATATGTTACAATCATTTACATTTGCTCCAAGTATAGCAGTGTTAAACTTCCTTGGTAATGTACCTATCCACTCCTCTTTTTTAAAAAACAAAGACTGAAGTTCATCTACAATAGGTTTACACTCGATTATATTTTTAACTCCCAAACCATCAAAAGAACTTGTGACAATATTTCTAAAATTATCTACTCCTGTTTGAAAAGTAGAGATTCCAACAGAATCAAGTTCTTGCAAAACTATTGCAAGATGCTCAAGTTTTAAATATCTAAACTCAAGTTGCTGACGTGTTGTGATATCTATATAATCTTCACCATACATCAGAGATATTTCACCGAGCTTTGCAGCTTGTGATGGTGTTAATTGACCCGCTGGAACACGAATACGAAGCATAAACTTTCCATCTTTTTTTAAAAATAAACCAAAACATTTTAAAAAGTAACTTGCATCCTCATCTTCTAACTCTTCTAAAGTTCCACCACAAATTTCATCTAATCTCCCATAAACGCTCATAGGAGTTTTGAGAGCTTTTATCTGCTCAATTTTATTTTCTTTTTTATTTCTACTGTCAAATGCTTCTTGCAATTTACTCATCGGAGTTCCCCTAAAATTTTATTTAACTTCACCACATCACCAAAAATCAAAATTGCAGGACGCTCTACCCCCTCTGCCATTGTTTGAAGGTTTTGTATATTACCACTGATAATCTTTTGATTTTTTCTACTCGCGTTTGAGACTATCGCACATGGTTTATCATCTCTAACACCTAATCTTTGTGCTTCTTGCATTATTTCACCCGCACGAGATAAACCCATCAAAACCACCACAGTATGATTCTCTTTTTTGAGAATATCCACCCAATCTAGATTAATACTATTGCCTTTTAAATGTGCTGAGACAACACTAAATCCAGCTGCATATCCACGAGCAGTTATTGGCATATCAGCTACTAATGTACCTGAAACAGAGGAGCTGATTCCTGCTATTACTTCAGTATCAATTCCTGCTTCGAGAAGTTCTTGTAACTCTTCAGCTCCTCGACCAAATACAAAAGGATCACCACTTTTTAGACGTGCTACTTGTAAACCTTTTTTTGCGTACTTTATAATGAGCTTATTAATCTCTTCTTGACTTTTGGAATGAAAATCTTTTTTCTTGCCAACATATATCTTTTTTGTTTTCTTTGGTACTAAATCTAGTATCTCTTGTGTGATTAAATAATCGTACAAGACAACATCTACTTTTTTGATAATTTTGTACGCTTTAATAGTAAGTAAGTCGACGTCTCCTAGTCCACATCCAACAAGGTACACTTTAGACTTTTTCTTTTGTAGCTCCTCTTTTGTTGTCGCAATATCTATCAAACCATTCTCTCGCTCTTTTTGCTTTTTTTGAAGATATTTTGTTATATCTTTAGGTATTAAAGCTTCGCACTCATCTCTAAAATATTTTGCTGCTGTAGGCGATGCTCCATTACTTGAAACTGCAATTTGTAATGGTCTATTTTTGGTTAATGCCATAAAATAAAAATCACATAAATCTGGAACATCAACAACATTGAGCAAAATATCATGATTTTTTTTATACTTTACAAGTTTTGCTGCAACTTTCTTATTTCCAGTAGCATCAATAATAATGTAGTAATCTTGAATATCTTTTATTTTAAATCTTTTTTTGATGATACTTTGCGTAGTTTTTAGTATATTTTCATCTATTTCTTGCGCAACAATTGTAAAATCAATATTGTTCTCCGATAGAACCTCAGCTTTTTGCAAAGCAACTTTACCAGCACCAATGAGTAAAATCTTTTGATTTTTTAAAAGTATAGGAAGTGTTTTATTTTTCATCCTTAATCCTTATGATTTTTATAATGAAGTCAAATTATTTAGAAAAACACCAAGTAATAGTAAGTATATTAGTAAAAAATGCTAATATAAATGCCACTCTGTAAAAAAGAACCGGTGAACGCTCGATGATACTTGTGTTTTTTGCAAAAAATGCTTTTACTTTGTGAGGGTTGTGTAACTCGAAATCCATCTCAGAGTAATGCGAATAACGCATATCTTTGTCTATGGCAATGGAACGTAAAATGACGCTCTCAAGCCAGCCTGGTATATTTTTATTATAAAAGCTGGGCTTTTTCGCTTGTTTGAAACTTGGGTTTTGAAATGGTTCTACTTCACCATAGGGGTATTTGTTTGTGAGTGCGAGATAAAGTGTAACACCAATGGCAAATATCTCACTTGATTCACTTATGGCTTCATTTTGAAATCTTTGAGGTGATAAAAAGCTTGGAGTTCCTGCTTTGGTGTCGGTAGAAAATATTTCCGTAATGCTTCCATAGTCAATGACTCTATAACTACTGTTTTCATCTTCATCTTGTGCAATCATGATGTTGTGAGGTTTTATATCCCCATGTACCAAGTCAAACGAAAGAAGATACTGAGACATTTTCAAAAGTGTGTCTGCTAGTTTTACAGCGTCATCTACAGTAATATGTTTGCGTGAGAGAAAATCATTTAAGTTTTCACCTTCAAAATATTGCATCACATAGTATCTTGAGGTACGATTTTTAGGAATGACTGCTTTTGGAAAAATATCTTTTTTGAGTCGCTTCGCGTTCCAGGCCTCTTTGACAAATAAGTCTAAAACATTTTCATCATCTTGTGCTTCTAAAGGAGCAAACTTCAGTACATAGAGTTTTGTTTTTTTAGAACAAAGCCAGGTTCGATTGTTTTGGATGAGTGATTTTTCCAGAGTATAGCCGTCAATGATTTGATTTTTGCTCAATGTGCCACAAATAGGAAGCTTTTGTCTTTTGAGTATGTCTATATCACTTGCTTCGAGCACACTAATTACAACTGCAGTGGTGTCATCGGGAAGTTTATCTTCCATGAGTTTACTTGCTTTTTTCACCAATGCGCTTGCTCCAAGTGCGATACCTGTCTCAAGACGATTTTCACTCATTAGGTTGTAAAGACCATCGCTGCACAGAAGAATTTGGTCATCTTTTTGCAAAGTATTTTCAAAATAGTACGGTTCTACATCTTTTTCTATTCCAATAGCCTGTGTAAGCACATTTTCATAACCCGCTTCTTCCATGACATGATCGTGAGAGAGTTGATTCAGAGAGCCTTCTCTCAAAAGATAGACACGAGTATCTCCAACGTTTGCGCCATAAAGACGGTTTCCTTCAATAACCACAATACTTAAAGTTGTGACGAGTTCCGTTCTCTCATAGTTGAGCATCGATTCTTGGTATAAAATAGAGCTAATGGATTTGGTGAAGGTAATAATTGATTTTTCAATAGACCATGTTTTTGGACGTATTTTAAAGTTGTTGATGAGATAGTGTGTGACTCTTTTAGCTGCCTCAGCACCTTTATCAGCACTTCCTACGCCATCACAAACTATGGCAACTGTGAGATTTCCTATGGTTTTTACATCATAGAAATCATCTCCGATCAACTCTTTGCCTTTGGCTAAAGAGAATCCGGAGTATTTTAAGTTTGTTGCAGAGCTTGATACCATAGTTTATGCCTTAGATTATATTTTTAAAAACTAAATTCTACCGCCGGCAGACACACCCCAAGTGGTTCTCCATCTTGTTTTGACAATAGAGATGCCTCCAAGTGCAAGTAAAACAACAGCTGCAAATATCATGAAACCTGCTGAGTAGCCATCAAAAGCACCTTTGGACCAGCCAAGAGTTTGGATAAGTGCTGTACCGCCAAAACCACCAGCCGCACCGATTATCCCTGTCATTATACCAATATCCTTTGCGAATCTTTGAGGCACAAGTTGAAAAACTGCACCATTTGCCATACCTAAGTTCGCCATGATTAAAAAAAGCACAAGAATCGCTATACCAAACGGAAGTGTCATGCTTGCATTTAAAACTGCTAAAAGTATGACGACACCAAAAAAGATATACAGCGATTTGACACCGCCAAGTTTATCTGCAATCGCTCCGCCCACAGGACGTAAAACTGCTCCTGCAAAGATACATAAAGCACCAAAGTAACCAGCAACAACTTTTACATTTTCTTCATTTAAGATATCTGTACCAAATGCAGACATATCAGCTTGGTATGTACTCATAAGATACACTTTCATATAACCGGCGAAGCCAACAAATCCACCAAAAGAGATTGCATAAAAGAGTGAAAACCACCATGTATCTTTGTCGCGAAGAAGCTTTACATAATCTTTTAACTTTTTAGGATTTGCTTTGTAAACGGATTCTGGAGCATTTTTAGCAATAAAAGCATACGCGATAAGTACAATAATTGACATTACAGCACCTACTCCAAATACCGAAGCCCATCCCCATATCTCAGCGATTTTTGGAGCAAAAAGAAAGTCGATTACAACACCAATGTTCCCAGCTCCAGCGATTCCAAGAACAACCCCTTGAAGTTTTGGAGGATACCATTGACCAGCTTGTGGAAGTGCTACTGCAAAAGAAGCTCCTGCAAAACCAAGACCTAATGCAACAAAAAGAAGTGCATTGTAAGTAATACCATCACCCATGAAGTACGCTGTTAAAAGTGCAACTATAACAACTACTTGTGACATCATTGCTGTCATTTTCGCACCAAGTTTATCTACACCAAAACCAAGAAGAATCCTTAAAATTGCACCTGAGAGAATTGGAAGTGAAAGAAGTGTAGCTTTTTCACCAGCTGTCATTATGTGACCAGTAAGTGCTAATGCCTCAGTAATCTCTGTACTTAATGGACCCAACATTGTCCACACCATAAAACTCATATCGAAGTATAAAAAGGACATGAACAACGTTGGTGCGTGCCCTTGTCCTTTTAAATCTTTAAAACCTGCCATTATTTTTCCTTAAACTATATTTAGATGTAGAATTCTATCTTGTTAAAAATCTAAATAATGCAGTGTATTGCTTAATTTTTATACATTTAAATATTAATCTTAGATTAAATATGATGCTATACTTCTTTTAACATTAAATATATGGACTAAATATATGCAAGACAATCTAGACACACCCTTAGAAAGTTTTATAAATTATAAAACTGACACTGGAATGCAGTGTGGTAATTATTCTATTGATATACCAAAACTTCAAGAAGGTGAACAGTATAGATTCCACTTCGATGCAACTGCCTGTGTTGGTTGCAGATGTTGTGAAGTAGCCTGCAATGAACAAAACAATAATCCTGCAGATATAAAATGGAGAAGAGTCGGAGAGATGGAAGGTGGTATTTTTCCTGCCTTTACACAACTTTTAAACTCTATGAGCTGTAATCACTGTATAGATCCTGAGTGTTTGATAGGCTGCCCGACAGAGTCTTATATAAAAATAGCAGAAACAGGGATCGTATTACACGATGATGATACCTGCATTGGCTGTCAATACTGTACATGGAACTGTCCGTATGGTGTGCCCGTATACCATGAAGAGAGAAAAATAGTTACTAAATGCCATATGTGTCACGAGAGACTCGATGCAGGTCAGTCGCCTGCCTGTGTTCAGTCGTGCCCTTCTGGAGCGATAGAGATAGAGGTTGTGAATATAAAAGAGTGGTTAGAAAGAGATATAGATAAGCAGGCTAATATGCCGTTTTTACCGGATGCAAGAATTACAAACTCAACCACAAGATATACCCTTCCTGATAATATGCCAGAGCTTATGAAAGAGATGGATGAGCATATCTTAAAACCCGCTCACTCTGAGATACCTCTGGTTTTTATGACAGTTTTAACCCAAATCTCACTTGGCGGATTTTTAGGACTTTTTTTAGGTGACCTTATGAGTCTGTTGGGATTTGTGAGCACCAACTGGATTATGGCACTCTTAGTTATGTTGCCCGCTGCTATTGGACTTCCTCTTTCTGCTCTTCATTTAGGTAGACCAATTTTAGCCCTTACAGCCATGAAAAATATAAAAACTTCATGGCTCTCTCGAGAAGCACTTGCCCTTGGCGTATTTACGGTATTGATGAATATTGTAGTAATTTTATACTTCTTAGAAGTCCCTCACGCTATAAGACTTGCAGTTGAAGCATTAACCTTAGCATGTGGAATCTACGGCATCTATGCCCAAAGTATGATTTATCGTATTAAAGCCCGACCGTCTTGGAACAGGATTACAACTAACATGAAGTTTTTTGGAGTTGCTTATATTGGTGCTTTTATGATGGCTTTTACAGCACTTTTGCTTGGAATGAACGAAGTTGTCATTCCTCTCATGACTCTTGGAATGTTGGGTGCCCTAGCCCAGATATTTTTTACCTACGAAGATTTCAGAACTCTTCAGGATGTACATGTCAATGAGTACCAGCTAAAAAGAACGGCAAGACTTTATAATGAAAATTTTCCAAAAGTAAAACTTTTTCGTTTGCTTTCAATGATTGTAGGCGGTATCATACTCCCTCTTTTGGTTATTGTTTATGTAAGTTCATCCTTTTTAGGTGGCGCAATGTTTGTGATGCTCCTCTCTTTAATGCTTACATTTAGCAGTGAACTTAGCGATAGGTTTTTATTTTATGCAACTGTCGTTCCTCTAGGAATGGCAGGTGGATTTTTTGTAGGAAAACAAAGATGATGAACAAATTAAAAGATTTTTTAGGTTTTGACATAAAAGCACAAAAGTATAAGCTCTCACATGATCCGCTATTTGGGATGATAAGCGATGCAAAAAAACCTGATAAATGGGTTTTTTCAACTTGCGGTTATTGTGGAGTCGGCTGCGGTCTTTATATCGGGGTGAAGAACGGGAAAGCTGTTTATACACAAGGAAACCCCAAGCACGACGTCAATATGGGTACACTCTGTCCCAAGGGCTTAAGTGAACACCAGATGATTGACTCTCCCCACAGAATAATGACTCCCCTTATAAAGAAAAATGGTGAATTAACAGCTTCTACTTGGGATGAAGCTTATTCTACAGTTGCCGATGAATTCAAGCGTATTGCAAAAACTTACGGTGAAAAAGCTATCGGAGTTATCTCAACGGGGCAACTTTTAACAGAAGAATTTTATACTCTTGGTAAATTTGTCCAGCTTGGTCTTAAAACGAACAACTTTGATGGAAACACGACACTTTGTATGGCATCTGCTGTTGTCGGGTACAAGCAGTCTTTAGGTTCTGATGGACCTGTAGGTTCTTATGAGGATTTTGAAAAGGCTGATACTATCTTTTTAATTGGTGCAAATATTGCCGACAATCATCCAATCTTAACCTTACATATAAACAAGAATAAAAATCCAAAGAAAAAAGTAATAGTTATCGACCCGCGTGCTTCAAAAACTTCACAAATGGCTGATATTTTTATACCTATCAAACCACGAACAGACCTAGCACTTTTTAACGGTCTTGCCTATATTGTTATAGAACAAGGATGGGAAGATGAGGGCTATATTCTAGCAAATACAAATGGCTATAAGGAACTAAAAAAACATCTTCAAAACTATCCGCCTCAAGAAGTGGCTAATATTACTGGCATAGATGTGAAAACTCTTTATGAACTAGCTCGTCAGTTTGTAGCTCAGGATGCTGTTTTAAGTGCTTGGACTATGGGTGTTAACCAATCCTTTATGGGAACAGATACTGTCAGTTCTATTATAAACCTTCACCTTTTAACGGGGCAAATCGGCAAAGAAGGAGCTGGACCCTTTTCTATTACCGGTCAGTGTAATGCAATGGGGACACGTGAAACTGGATTTACCTCTTCGCTTCCGGGGTATAGAAACTTTGGTGATGAAAAAGCCCTCAATGAGTACGCAAAAATTGTTAATGTACCCCAAGAGATTGTCCCGACGACTCGCGGTTATAAATATGCCGAAATTATAGACGCCATCGATAGAGGTGAAATCAAAGCACTTTGGATAGTCGCTACAAACCCATTAGTAAGTTTTGTAAATCAGCAAAAGCTGCGAAAGACGCTTGCAAAGCTTGATTTACTTGTAGTTCAAGACGCTTTTTTAGGCGATACTGCCCAAATAGCAGATGTTGTTTTTGCGGCAGCTACCTGGGGAGAAAAAGAGGGAACATATACGAATTCTGAGAGACGTTGTAACCGTGCAAACAAAGCAGTAGAGCCTCTAGGCGATGCAAAAAGTGACTTTGATATTGTTGTAGAATTTTCTAAACAGTTCGAGGGAGTCAATGAGTTACTTTTTCCAGAGTGGAAGACGCCTCTGAATGCATTTGATGAGTGGAAAGAGGTAAGTAAAAATCAGCTTTGTGATTACTCAGCAATGACTTACGAACTCTTAGAAAAGCATGGCGGAATTCAATGGCCTTGTAATAAAGAAAGACCTCTTGGCACAAAAAGATTATACACTCCAGAAATTCCCTTTAGAACCAAAGACAAAAAAGCGAATCTCTTATGTTTAGAGTGGTTTCCTATGGCTGAGCCTGCCTCCCCCGCATTTCCTGTCATCTTAAATACAGGTCGTACTGTGGAGCAGTGGCATACCCGCACAAAAACACGTTCTATTGATATTTTAAATAACTTAGCACCTGAAGCGTGGGTAGATATAAACCCTCAAGATGCCGCTAAACTCAAAGTAAAAAGCGGAGATACAATGGCAATCTCGAGTGCTAGAGGAAGAGTGGAGAATATAATTGTCCGTGTGACACAAAGCGTAGCATGTGGAAATGTTTTTATCCCTTTTCACTTTAATACTCAACTTGTAAACGCTTTAACAAATGAAAGTTTTTGCCCTAAATCAGGTGAACCAAACTACAAGCAGACAGCCATTCAACTCCATTCACTTGAAGTTCCTGAGGGTTTAAAGTTTGAAGAGCCTGAGATAAGTGGTCATATTGAACATATTAAAACTGCTTATGAAGGTATAAAGTTACAAGAAAGAGAGTTACAGGGAGTATAAAAAAGATATGCCGATCAAGTTTTCACTCGAGGGCATGAGGATTTAATTTAGACTAATGCCACCGCATCAATCTCAACAAGTGCATTTTTAGGTAAAGTCTTCACCGCAACTGTTGCACGAGCTGGCTTATGAGAACCAAATGCTTGTTCATATATTTCATTGATAATTGCAAAATCATCCATTGAAGCAATAAAAATAGTCGTCTTTACTACCTTATCCATTGAACTTCCAGCTTCTTCTAAAACAGCTTGTAAATTTGCTAAAACTTGTTTGGTTTGCATTACAACATCATCTTCTAACATAATGCCTTCTGGCGTTAATGCAATTTGACCTGAGGTATATACCATACCATTTGCAACTACAGCTTGAGAATATGGTCCAATCGCCGATGGAGCTTTATTTGTTTGTACTAGTTTCATATTTATCTTCCTGTTTTATTTTGTCTACTTCTACAACAAAAGATGCAAAGTCTTCTGGGTTCCAATATCCTAAAATTGAATAAATCAACTCCCCATTACTATCTAAGAAAAAGTGTTTCGGGACTCTTTTAGCTTTGATATGATCTGGAATCACATCCTTATCTCTATTAAGCACTAAAAGAATAAATTTTTCTTTTAGCATCTTCATGGTTTCCTCATCGCTCAGTGTCACCTTCTCAAACTTTCTACACCACTTACAATCTTCTGATGTGACTAAGAGATATACATCTTTTTTTTGTGATTTTGCCAACTCTAAAGCTTTGTTATAATCATGCATAAAATCCGATTTAAAACCAAACAACACACTATTTAGCAATAGCAATCCAAATAAAAACTTCATTTTATCTCCATTCTTTAATTAATTTTTTAAACACTTTATATAAGTCTTCCACTTCAGCTCTTGTAGTTCTTTCATTCACCCCATGAATTGTATCGTTTCTTACACCAAACTCTATCACATCAATTCCAAACTGTGCCACAAACCTTGCATCTGACGTTCCACCAGCAGTGGAGTGTTTAGGCGTAATACCTGTAACATCTTCAATAGCTTTATCTATATTTTGAACAACTTTTGTGTCTGTGTTAGTTTTAAACGGATAAGAGCCTTGTGTCAATTTTAATTCATACTCAAGCCCTTGCATCCACTTATCGACAAAGATTCTAACTTCTTTTTGTGAAGTAATCGTGGTATTTCGAACATTGAACATCATCTTAAGCTCATTGGGTGTTACATTTGTCACTTGCATGCCAGATCTAATATCTGTAACAACAAATTTACTCGGGCTGAAAAACTCATCGCCGTTGTCAATATTTACACCTGCCATATTTGCTAACACTTGTGCAATATTGTGTATAGGGTTTAGAGCTTTTTCTGGATAAGCGGCATGACCTTGTTTACCTTTTAAAGTCAAATAACCATTAATAGAACCTCGTCGCCCCACTTTTATAGCATCGCCGAATTTTTCTTCACAAGTGGGCTCAGCCACAACCACAGCATCAGGAAGCATCTTATTTTCTTTTAAATACTCCAACATTTTAACAGTGCCGTTGATTCCTTCACCTTCTTCATCTGAAGTAAGTAAAAGCGATAATGTTCCGTGAAATGTTTGCGTATCATGTACAGCTTGAACAAATGCAGCAAGCCCGCTTTTCATATCTTGCGTTCCACGACCATAGATAAATCCATCTTTTTCTACAGCTTCATAAGGATCTGTATCCCAATTATTTCCAGCAGGAACAACATCCACATGCCCAGCAAAACATAAGTGGTCCCCTTCAGCGAATTTTTTATATATAAAAAGATTTTTTACATCTTCCACATCTACTCTAATAGCGCTAAACCCAGGAAGATATTCTGTTATATAATCTAAAAGACCACCATCATCAGGTGTTTGTGTTTTAGTTCCTATAAATTTTTTAAATAGCTCAATAACATCCACTATTTATGCCCTGGATTGTCATAAAATACATATGGAGTTGCATAGTTACTAATTTCAAAATAAAGTTTCTTTTCGCCCTCATCAACTTTGTAGTTATAGTTTAAGTCCAAATATCCATAGCCGTAGCGATAATGTCTAGGCGTGTTTCCATCCGTACTTGTTGCTGTAGAGAGTTTATCTATTTGAATAAATCTTTGTACTAATTTATCCCCCATATAAATATCTAGAACACCATTTGTTCCTGTCCAATTTTGAATACTACGACCCAGTTTATTTTGTGTCTCTTGCGTACACCCTGTTAAAAGTAATAGGGTAAAAAAAGTTATAAATATTGTTTTCAAAACCTTTCTCCATGTAAAATTTAGAATGGATTATACAATTATTTCAAAGATTATGTGAAATTCCCCAAGAAAAGAATGGGATACTTTGCTTTATGATTGTAAATATTTGTTTCAATGAGGCAACATCTAGCTGAGCAGTTGCTTGAGTAGACTTTGATTCAAACATAACAATACTATTTTTTGTTTTTTTCGCAAATGAAAACTTCACTTCGATTAAAAGTTCATCTTCTTGCTTATATAATTCTAAGTTGGATCCATCTGCTAGTGAAGTTGACTTATCTTGCTTTGTTATTAGGTCTTGGTTTGCTTGTGGCATTTGCACTGCATTTAAATCCGTTTCATAAAACTTCAACATATATTCATCCAAGACAGGGAATAACTTTAAAACAAAGGACCTAGTCATCATAAAATCGACTCTATTATCGAAATTGTCATAATTTATAGATATTCTAATCCTATCTTCTAGCTCATCATACTTTGGCGTAAAGTTCAATGCGGTAATATTTCTTTTCAATAAGTTTTTCCAATAAATAATTTTTCCTATTATACTATTATTGGTATAATCTTTTTTAAAATATTAGGAGATTTATATTGTCTGAAAATACTACTGACATTTATCAATTAGATTTATTTTATAATCAACATTTTTCACAAGATAAAATAGAAGATCTTTGTGAGAATATTTCCTATTCTATTATAGAAAAATACTTTCTTGTCTCGACAATTGATAATGCCACCTATGAGCGAGAGATATTTAAAATTATTAAGAGACTCATTATTTTGCATTTACAATCTAACTTTGATAATGAAACAGAATTTAATGTATTGTTCTCAGTCTATCTATTTAAAAAGCATTTTAAATTAATTTTCTCATATCTGAGTGAGCACTTAATGCAAGAGATTGCATATTCAAATCAAAATGTAGTAAATTTTTTAAAGTATTATTCACTAGATACTCTAATAGTAGAGATGAAAAAATATACTATTCCACAAATAAAAGATGTCAATGGACTAAGATGGAATGTAGTTTCAATGCTAAGTGTTTTAAAAACCTACATTAAAACACAAGATCAACTAAACGAAATACAGCCAAAGATAGATGCTTTACAAAAGAGCATTGCATCTTTTTATCAAAATGGTTTGAGTCCAGAGGAGCATAATGCAGTAGTTGAAAAAGATTATGCCTCCTTAAGCGAAATTATTATTAAAAATACATTACGTATTGCAACTATACATGATTCTCTTTCTATATTAAAAGATGAATCGGCACTTTCTTTAGCATATCAAGAACTTCAAGACTCCCAAAATGAGAGGTTGAAACTTCGTGAAGACAAAGCTCTTATCACTCATTCAAAAATCAAACAACACACAATGCAAGAGTATACTGACCTAGTAAAACAATATGATGCCATCCAGCGTGACATTAAACCTAAGCAAAAAATCATTGAACAAAATAAAAGCTCTTACCTTTGCATAAAAAATGCATTAATAAAAGCTCTCATTTCCAAAAAGCAAGCTATTTAAGTATAGAGATAGTAAAATTAGATTTTTAATATTATGTAGAGGTTCTCAATGGATTTTTTCTTTAACACAAATGTACAATTTTTTATACTAGCTTATTTAGTTGGTGGAATTCCTTTTGGGCTTTTACTTGCCAAAAAATTTGCTGGAGTTGATATCAAAGCAAGCGGAAGCGGTAGTATTGGTGCTACAAATGTTTTAAGAGTAGTAAAAGAAACTAATCCTGTTCTTGCAAAAAAGCTTGGTGCTATCACTTTAGCACTCGATGCACTTAAAGGTGTCTTAGTTTTAACGATTGCGTACTTTATTGGACTAAGTGACGCTACCTTATGGGGAATCGCACTATTAGCAGTCATAGGTCATTGTTTTTCGCCCTACATTAATTTTGAAGGCGGAAAAGGAATTGCAACAGGCATGGGTGTTATGATGTTTATGCTTCCAACTGAAACTGCTATTGCTTTAGCAGTCTGGGCTATAGGAGCTAGATTTATACGAATATCATCAATCTCCTCACTTACTGGTGTTGCGGCTTTACTTATCTCAAGCTTTTATATTCACCCAAATATGGCTCATGCACCCGTAGTACTCATTGTAGTCATACTTTACTATAAGCATATACCAAATATTATCCGTTTATTCAAAGGTGAAGAAAAAAGAGTCATATAATGACTATACATATAGAAGATTTAAAATTTCAGGCAATTCTTGGAATTTTAAATTTTGAAAGGACCACTGCTCAAAATATAGTTATTAATATAAAAATAGATTATAATTATACTGATAACTTTATTAATTATGCCGAAGTAGTCTCCCTGCTTAAGTCTCACATGATAGAAGAAAAGTTTTTACTTATTGAAGATGCTTTAAACTCTCTCAGCAAAAAACTTAAAAAAGAATTTCATCTCATTAACACAATGTATTTAAAAATCACTAAACCTTCAATACTTCCCGATGCTAAAGTAAGTGTTAGTAATTTGTATACTTTCAATTCTTAATCAAAAGTTAAAGTTTTTTTAAAGAAAATTGAAAAAAACTTTAAACTAACCTAAAATTATGATACAATTCTTTCAAAATAAATAGACTAAATAGGAAAATATTAATGCGCATTCTTATCATTGAAGATGAAGTAACATTAAACAAAATGCTTGCTGAGGGACTAAAAGAATATGGTTACCAAAGTGATGTGGTTGAGACTCTTAAAGATGGAGAGTATTACCTAGATATCCGTAACTATGATTTAGTGCTTATGGACTGGATGCTTCCGGATGGAAATTCAGTGGATATCATTAGAGATATTAAATCTAATACTCCAAAAACTGCAGTGGTTATACTTTCTGCAAGAGATGACAACGAAAGTGAAATTGAAGCTCTAAGAAATGGTGCAGATGATTATATTAGAAAACCTTTTGATTTTGATGTTTTAGTAGCTCGTATTGAAGCTCGTTTGAGATTCGGTGGAAGCAATATTATTGAGATTAAAGATCTTATAATCAATCCTGAAGAAGAAAAAATCACTTATAAAGAAATCGAGATAGAGCTTAAAGGTAAACCTTTTGAAGTTCTTACTCATCTTGCTCGTCATCGTGATCAAATTGTTTCTAAGGAACAACTTCTTGACGCAATTTGGGAAGAACCTGAACTAGTAACTCCAAATGTGATTGAAGTTGCTATCAATCAGATTCGACAAAAAATGGACAAACCGTTAGGAATTACAACAATCGAAACTGTACGTCGTCGTGGCTATAGATTTTGTTTTCCAAAAGAAATTGATTAAGAATCATTTTAGCTACTAGCCTCCTTTAGGTTTGTAGCACTCCAAAACACTCCAGCTAGGGTTCCCATATGTTTTCAACTAGAAGTATTAGAAAAAACTTTCTAATTCAACTCCTCATAGCATCTGCTTCTTTAATTATTATTTTTTCATCACTTCTTTATTTTTTTATTGAACAATCAGTTTATGAAGAAAAATATAAAGAACTTCTTCATTATGCTCAGAATATAACAAACAATGAGGAACTATTTTCTAATGCTGCTGATTCTCTTCCTGGTTTAAATATTGAAATCATTTACTTAGAAAAAGCTACAAAAGATACAAGCATGTATCAAACAACAAAAGATGCAGATACCTTCATAACTCTTATCTATCCATTTAATATAGATCAACATAGCTATCTAAAAATCAGTAAAAAAATCTCACAAACTGCACGTCTTCTTGATAAAATTTTAAATTATATCTTTACTGTAAATATTATTGGTTTTGTACTTGTAATAATCTACGCCGTAGCATTATCAAAAATGTTAATCAATCCAGTAAATACACTCACTAAAAAACTCTCGAATATGAACGAACATCTTATTCACCCAATCAAAGTTGAATCACTTCCATCAGAATTTGAGCCACTCGGCGAGACAATAAACCATCTTATTTCAAGAATTGAAAACTTTGTAAAATATCAAAAAGAACTTTTTATTGGAACTGCGCACGAGCTTAAAACTCCCCTTGCCGTTATAAAATTAAAAAATCAAGTTACGCTTATAAAAAAACGTTCTCCTGAGGAATATATAGAAGCATTAAACGTAACCAATAAAACCATCGATGAGATGAATATAATTGTTTCAAACATCTTAAATGTAGGTCGCCAAGAGGGTGCGCAACTTGAAAAGCCAGTGGAAGTTGACGTCATAGCTTTTCTAAAAGAAAAAGCCGATAACTTTAAACTTCTTGCTGAAAATGAGCATAAATCACTTTCTATGCATTTTGAACCAAGTGGATTCATGGCCTACCTACAACTCTCTCTACTCAATCAGATCATCCAAAACTTTTTACAAAATGCACTCAAATTCACAAGTGTCAACGGAGGTGTAGTCCTTCAAAGTTCACAAGATGATTTTGGTTTACGTATAGAAGTGATAGATGAAGGATGTGGGGTGGATGAGACACAAGACTTGTTCGCACCCTTCAAACGTCAAGGCAATAAATCTGGTGTTGGCCTCGGTCTCTTTTTAGCTAAAAGTGCCGCAGATGCATTAGGTGCGAAGATAGAAATTAAAAATAGAGTCGATGGAATAGACGGAACAGTAGCGTCTTTGCAACTAAATTCTAAATTATCATGTACACTTCCAAGAAAGTAATCTATTTTAAAACTAAATAAAGCTTTATTTGGATATAAATCGAACAGATAAAAATTAACAAAGAAAATATAAGGTTTTTTAATGGCTTTAATAATTAATGATGAATGTATAGCTTGTGATGCATGTCGTGAAGAATGCCCGACATTAGCGATTGAAGAGGGTGACCCAATATATTATATTGATCCTGACAGATGTACAGAATGTGTCAATATTTATGATGAACCTGCTTGTGTTTCCGTTTGTCCTGTTGATTGTATTGTTCCAGATAAAGACAATGTAGAATCAATAGCAGAGCTACAATTTAAATACAAAAACTTAGAGATGGAAGAATAAAACTTCCTAATGGCAAAAAGAGTAGCTGTAATAGATATAGGTTCCAACTCTGTAAGAATGGTTATCTATGAAAAAACCTCCCGTTTTGCCTTTCATCTTCTTTATGAAGCAAAAAGTAAAGTTAGAATCTCCGAAAATGCGTACCATAATAATGGAAATCTTCAAGCCAATGCCATGCAAAGAACTTTTGCAGCATTGGATGATTTCTTAGAAATCATATCTTCATTTCAAGCTAGAAAAATATTATGTGTAGCAACCTCTGCTCTTAGAGATGCGCCCAATAAAAATGATTTCCTTTCTCTTGTAAAATCAAAATTAAAACTCGACATAAAAGTTATAAGTGGTGAAAGAGAAGCATATCTTGGAGCTATGGCATGTGCGAATCTTCTTCCGCGTCAAAAAAATGCACTGAGCATAGATATTGGTGGTGGTTCTACCGAGTTTTCATATATAAATGAAGATAATATTACAAAATATTTTTCGCTTGAACTTGGTACTGTAAGGCTTAAGGAACTTTTTTTTGATGATAATAAAATTGAAGAAGCAACTCGGTATATCGATAATAAACTATCATCAATAGAAGATATAAGTCCTAATACATTAATAGGAATTGGCGGTACCTTTCGCGCTATTTCAAGCTCTATTATGTATATAAATCAGTACCCATTAATTAAAATTCATGCCTTTGAATGCATAGCTAAAGATTTTATTTCACATACTGATAAAATATTAACAGCCAATGAAGATGAATTAAAAACACTTGGAATTAAGAACGCTCGCTTTGATATAATCAAACCTGGTGCACTCATTCTACAAAGAGTGTTTAAAAAACTATCTATTAAAAACACTATAACTAGTGGAGTGGGAGTGCGAGAAGGTGTATATCTAAGTGACCTACTCAGAAATTCCAAAGATAAGTTTCCGGTTAACTATAGCACTTCTGTACGCTATCTTATCGATACTAATATTAACAATAAAAACTATTCGAATAATATTAACTTTATTAGTAAAAAACTATTTGATTTAACATATGAGTATTATAATATTGATTCAAAATATAGATATGATTTGGCAGTAGCTGCTAAACTTTTTCCATCAGGCAGTAACATCCACTTTTTCTCACAGAATAAAAATAGTTACTACTTAATAAAAAGTGCTTTAGAGTATGGATTTACCCATTCTCAAATCATGCTAATAGCTACGCTAACAAGATATGCAAAGAATAAACTTCCTTCTTCTAGGCATATAGCGAAGTATAAAGACCTATTACCAGATACACAAACGATCAACTATCTTAGCTATATTATTTCCATTAGTATCACACTGCTACTTCATAAACCTAAAAATATTGATTTTACACTGAGTTTTGAAGATGGGGTTATAAAAGTAGATTCGAAAAAGCCTCTCTATTTAAGTAAAGAAGCTACTATGAAAGTTATTGAATTAGAGAATTTAAAAACTATATTTTAAAATCTCTGTCCCATTGTAAATTCAAATACAGCAGTTCTATCATTTTCTTGTTGATTTAATGGCTGCGCAAACATAAGTTGAATTGGTCCAACCGGTGAAAACCATTCTAACCCAAATCCATAACCACCACGAGAATATTCTGTTAGTTTATCTTCGCCTATAAATCCCCAGTCAAGAAATGTTACAAGTCTCATTTTCGCTTTTGGTATAAGTGGAAAACTGATTTCAGCCGAATTAGAAAATGTTTGTTTACCACCGCTGCTTGATTGTGTAAATGTGCTGCCAGTTCTAGCAGAGCCTATAGAGAATGATTCATATCCTCTTACGCTTCCAATACCACCCATATAAAACTTTTCAGCAAAAGGTATAAATCCTTCACCTAATAGATGATTATATCTAGCTTTATATCTAGCAATAGCATCAAAACCTATATAATCTTCCAAGCCGACATATTTTCCAAAAGTTGTTCTTGACTTAATAAAATCAACATCTCCACCAAGTCCCGTTTTTTCTAAACTTTGAGAGATAGCCATACCTTTACGTGGTAGATAAAAGTCATCTGTACTGTCGTATTTCACACTTACTGTTAGGCCGCTTTTTGAATAACTCTGTAAATACGTTGGATCAAGATAGGATACAGAAGTATTTAACTCACTTATCTCGTAGGTGTTATCAGAAAATCCGTAAGATAAATACCCTGATATATATCTAGAGAATCTATGTCCAGTTCCAAGTGTAATACCTTTTGAATTTATAATATAATCATAATAATCATTCATCGAAGTATGCACAGAAAAATTACCTGAAAAATCACTGTCGTTAAGTCTTGAATTACTTATATTAAAAGATGCTGATTCAGTGGTTTCTGACCTTTCAATAGTAACACCCATACCTATACCAGAACCCCAGATATTTTTATCACTCACGCCAAGTGTAACCATTATTCCACCGTAGCTTCCATAACCACCACCCACTTGGATATTACCAGTTGGAGCTTCTTTTACTTTAACAACAAGATCCATAGTGTTTTCATTGATTCTTTTTTCTTCTATAGTTGTTTCATCGAAAAAGCCAAGTCTTCCTAAAGAACTTTTTGAATCTTCTAAATCTGTTAATGAGTACATATCGCCTGCACCAAGAAAAAGTTCACGTCGAATAATTCTATCAAGTGTTCTAGCATTTCCAGCAATAATAACATTTCGAATACGTACTTTCTCTCCAGGAATTACTTTAAAAACAACATCAACTGTATGCTCTTTTTCATTCTTTTTTAAATCCGGAATAACTTCAACAAAAGCATATGATTTATCAGCTATAAGTGTTTTAATCGCTTTTGCATTATCACGAAATGTTTTAATATTAAATACTTCAGTATCTTTAAGAGTAATGACTTCTCTAATCTTTTCATCTTCGATTACATTTTCTACTTGATTAATAGATACACTACTTATTGTGTATACTCCGCCTTCTTCGATTTGATAACTCATATCTGCTGTATAGCTGTCAAAATTAACACGAACAAATGGAGTACCCACCTGAGAATCTAAAAATCCATTTTGCATATAGTAATCTCGAATTCGTAAATTATCATACGCTAAATCATCAAGTTTCATTTCTCCATCATTACGTCCAAAAAGCCAACCCATAAACTCATGCTCTTTATTTGCAATCACATCATCAAAATCATCACTATCAAGTTCTTTTACACCATCATATGTTAGGTTTTCAATAACAATTGTCTCGCCCTCATTTACTATAAATGTAATTTTTATACTTCCGTTATCTAAGAGTTCTTTCTCAACTTCAACAACACTGTCAATCTTTCCTTCTTGAGAAATTGCTTGTGCAATTCTTTTTTTTGCATCCTCAAGCTTTTTTTCATTGTATAAGGAACCACTCTTAATCTGAATAACTGTACTTAAGATTTCTTCTTCTTCAGTTTCTTTCCAACCCTCAAGAACAATCTTAGAGATAACGGGCTTTTCAATAAAATGAAATGTCAACACTCCATCAGTAAAGTCAACCCATGCATCCGTAAAATAACCTTGTTGAAAGTATTTTTTCACAGCTTCATCTGCCATTACTTCATTAATATCATCTCCAATTTCAAAGGGAAGCATACGTAGGGCAACATTCTCAGAAATGTGCACCATACCTTTGTATTTAATCGATTGTATTGTCATTGCATCAGCACTAATTGCGAGTATCAAAGTTAAGAAGAGTAAAGTTCGTTTCATTAAAGTCCAATTGTTATAAATAAAAGAGATTTTACCCTTTTAGTGGTTAATTTCAGTATAATCTCTCAACTTATTTTAAAGATTATTTATGAACATAGCAATTATCGGCCTAGGGCTTATGGGTGGATCACTCGCTCTTAGTTTAAAAAAATTAGATTTCATCACTTCAATTGTTGGAAGTGATCATAACAAAGATCATGAAGCACAAGCAATAAGTCTCTCTTTAGTAGATACTATTGTCCCTTTTGAAGAAGTAAAAAAATGCGATGTCATTTTTCTTGCTATTCCCGTAAATGGCGTTATTGCTATGCTTAAAGAGCTTAAGGATGTTCCTAAAAGTACAACTATTATAGATTTAGGAAGTACAAAGGAGCTTATTGTTGCTTCTGTACCTTCGGATATTCGGAAAAACTTTGTTGCTTCACATCCAATGACCGGAACTGAAAACTTTGGTCCCTCAGCTGCGGTTGAAGGTTTATATGAAGATAAAGTTGTCGTCTTATGTGATCTTGAGGAGAGTGGTGAAGTACAGCAAAAAACAGCAAAAAAAATCTTTAAATCATTAAAAATGAAGAAGTACTTTATGAAGGCAAGTGAGCATGATAGACATGCTGCATTTATTTCACATATGCCTCATGCTATATCTTATTCACTTGCTAACACTGTTATGAAGCAAGAAAACAAACACAATATTTTAGCTCTTGCCGCCGGTGGATTTCGTTCTATGAGCAGGTTAGCAAAAAGTTCACCACATATGTGGGAAGATGTATTTAAACAAAATAAAGACAATCTTCTTGAGGCAATTGATCTTTTTGAAAATGAACTCTCTAAACTCAAAGAAGACATCATAAATGAAAACTGGGACAGTGTTAACAAGACCATGAGTCATGGAAAAACTCTTCATGAGATTTTAGATTAAAATCTAAATAATCTCATATTTTTTTACAATCTCTTTTATCTTCTTTGTATCAATCTTAATCTTTTCATTTTTATAAACATTGGCTTCTAAGACACTCATAAGCTCTTTGACATCTGCATTGTTTTCAAAAGGCATTAGTTTCACCAAAAGCATCTTGTGATTTTTACTATCAAACTTTTTCTCATTTTTAAAAGAAATAAGAGGTTTTAAAATCATAAGCAAAATACCAAGAACTAATCCAAGGAAAAATATTGCACTTGTCCAAAATATATCTAAATCTTTAAAGCCCTTCACTTGAGAAACAACTTTTTCTTCATCAACTTTTGGCTTCTCTTCTCTTTTAATAGTAAGTTCTTCTTCTGGTTTTACTTTTGCATGATTGACTTGTATCATAATTTCTTCTGTAGATACTAGCTTAGTTTCTTCAGTAATTGGATTAAAAACTCTCAGACTAAAGGCAGGTATAGTAAAACTACGATCTGCTACAAAGGTAATTTTTTGGCTTAAAAGATCATCCTTAATAACAATTTTTTCATCAAAAATACTAACCCCATCTATATAAGGTTTAAAAGGTTTTATATCTTCTAGGTTTGCTTTACCTTTAACCTTTATAGTTACATTTACAGCTTCATTAGGATTTACTTGTGATTTGTCTACACTTGCATAAATCTCAATATCCCCTACTACGTCAACATCACTAGGGACTACTTTTGAAGTGATATTTAAATCATTTGAAAAATACGTTTTCCATTTCACTTCTGGGAAAAATCCGCCATAATAATTTTGTGTATTTTGTCTTGATGCTATGGCGATACTTGCTGGTGTGATTTCCAAAACACCTTCTCTTTGTGGTGCAATATTGTAGATGACTTTTGTGTTTATGTACTCAGCGTCATTCACTACTTCTTGCTTTGGCTCGCCTTTAACCCAAAAACCTTTAAACTCTGGATTTACAAATTTATTATCAACAACTTTTGCAGATTTTTTTTGTTTAAAAAGCAGTGTAAGTTCAATCGCTTCACCAACATAGACTTCATTTTTACTTGCACTTATAGTAAGGGAAAAATCATCATTTTTAGAGGCTACAAATTTTTCAACAACAATATCTATAGGCTTCGTTGTATGTGTTTTTCCATCTATATCTAAAGAAATAGCTTCAATCACACAAGATTTTTTTGGAACAAATTTATAACTTAAAACATAACTTTTTTTATATGCTCCGTTTATAACATTTATACTAGTTGATGATCCAGTTCCAACAACATCTTCACCACAAAGCGTATAAATATCTGGTTTTTTAATATCTTCACCATTTAAAATAAGGTTATACGTTACAACTTCACCAAAACCGACATGCGTATTATCTACATTTGCCACAACATCTGCATATATAGCCTGCTGTGAGATAAAAAATATAAAAAATACTCTACCAAGGTATCTCATCATTGTTTTGCTCCTTCATTTGATTTTCATTGAGTCTGTACATAAATGTATTTTGTTGCTCATTTAGCTTTTGTATCCATTTTTGCTCTTCTGCATCGCTCATGTTTTCTTTGCCATCTGCTAATGGAGCTCCTGCTTTTTCTTCTTTACTTTGCTCTTTGGCTTGTTCCTCTTTTTTTAACTCTTCAAGATTTTTTTCTTTTTGTTTTTGTTTTTCTTCTTCATCTTTTTCTTTTTCTTCCCCAGACTTTTCTTCTTCAGATTTTTTATCTTCACTTTTGTCTTTATCTTCTTTGGATTCTGATTTTTCTTCACTCTCATTTTTGTCATCAGATTTTTCACCGTCTTGAGAGTCTTCTTTATCTTGTGAATCCTTATCCTGCTTCTCTTTATTTTCTTCTTTACCCTGCTCTTCTTTTTTGTCTTTATTTTCTTGCTTTTGTTCTTCCTCTTTCTTTTGTTCTTCTAAGGCTTTTTTGACCGCTTCAAGATTTTCTCTTATCTCTTTATCTTCACTCAGTTCTAAAGATTTCTCATAAGATTTCACCGCTTTTTCTAAGCTTTCTTTCGTAGATTGCTTTACGTACGAATTTCCAATATTTCCATATTTATTTGCCTCTGAAACATTATTTTCAAAGTAAGATTTCTCATAACTTTGAATCGCCTCATCATATTTTTCTTGTTTATATAAAGCGTTACCTGCATTAAAATAACTTTGTGCATTTTGAGAAGTCTGTGCATACTCTGAATAAATTTTTTGCGAAGTATTATAATCTTCATTTTCGTACGCTGACTTTGCTTTATCCAACTCCATAAAATCTAATATTGCTGCATTAGAGTCCTGAGTAAATAAGCTAAATACCATCAGTATTGCAAGTAGTGGTGAAGTGGCTTGTACTTTTTTATACAAAGAACTTGTCGCAATAAGCAAGAGCAATAGAGCAAGTCCAAGTGGATAATAAAACAAAGGTATAAACTTACGAACTATCTCACTTTTTAACTCTTTTTGCTCACTCTTTGCTTCAATCTCTTCTAACATTGCTTTGATGTCTGAATCAGATTTTATGCTTTGTATATACACACCTGAACTCTGGGTTGCTAATTTTGATATATTTTCATTGAGTTTAGAAACTAAAATATTTCCATCTTTTTTTATAAAACTTCCATCTTCTTTTTTAACCGGAGCACCCTTTTGTGTACCAATTCCTAAGATAAATATTACGATATTTTTCTCTTTTGCGTATGCAATTTCCTCAGAAAAATCATCTTTATCCCCTCCATCGGAGAGAATTAAAAGATACTTTTTAGTTTCCTTTTTGATTGTTTTATTCACCACATCTAAAAGTGCAGAAAAATCAGTCCCCTTTTCTGTTATAGAATCTGTACTTAATTTTCCGAGTAAAAATCGCACAGCATTATGATCAAAACTCATGGGCGATACAAGATAAGAGTTTTTAGCAAATGCCACGACCCCTATCCTTTCATCTGGAGCCATTTTAAGTAAATCCATCGCCTTTTGCTTAGCAAATCTTAAACGGTTAGGATAGACATCCT
>ERZ889078.309-NODE-309-length-44428-cov-37.678183_pt1 | contig 44428 bp, 51 predicted proteins | sample MGYA00521266_ERZ889078 | MGnify/ENA primary metagenome ERZ889078 (study PRJEB32303, sample SAMEA104408618) | aquatic metagenome | biome: Brackish water; feature: Pelagic; material: water | place: Baltic Sea | collected 2014-06-16T06:34:00 | depth 76,534 m ... | reverse complement strand
GTAGCAATTGAGCGGAAGAGCCTGGATGATTTTATTCACTCCACCATTCATGATTTTACCCGCTTTAAGAAAAACCTGAGGACACTCGCTAGCTATGAACATAAAGCTATCGTAGTTGAAAGCTCCCTGCGGGATGTGTTCCAACATCGCTACCGGAGTAAAACTCATAACCAGGCGGTGTTTGGGATAGTAGCAGCGATCATTGGGAACTGGAAAATCCCGGTCTATTTCTGGGAGAATCATGCTTACGCCCAGATGATGACTCAAAAATATTTAGAGAGTATCTGGAATGAATTTGAACGGAAGTAGGATCCAGGGGCAGATAACCAAGCTCTACTATTCGTGTGAAACCTTCTGCGCCGGTTTGTTGAGAACCGATGCCGGAGAGTCGATCAAGTTCAGGACAAATTTCCCATTGACTCCAGATGAGCAGTGCGTTCTAAAAGGCAAATTCACCCATACACAGAAGTATGGGTGGCAGTTTGAAGCTACAGGGTATGAGCTTCACCGCCCCATGGACCGTCAGGGACTAATTCGATTCCTGGCCGAGTCTACCCGTTTCAAAGGTATCGGGATAACGCGTGCCAGAGAGATAGTGGCTTTGTGCAGCGATTCTCAGCAGGAATCTCTCGGTGATGCTTTCGAAGAATTGCTGCTACACTCACCAGAGAGCTTGCTCAATATTTCCGGGATAACACCGGAGATATTGGAAACCCTCAAAAAGAGTTGGCAGGAGAGCGGGGAAGTAAATGCCGCCATCACAGTTCTGGCTGGCTGGGGTTTGAGTATGAACCAGATCTCGAAAGTTATCGGTAAATATGGATCAGCGGCTGTTAAGGTCGTGAGTCATAACCCTTACAGTCTGGCAGACACCATCGATGGATTTGGATTTCGCAGGGCTGATGAGATAGCTCTTAAAACGGGTCTAGACCGAAGTAGTGGCCTAAGAATTAATGCATGTCTTATCCACCTGGTTAAAGAGGAGCTGACAGCCGGACACACCTGGATAGAAGAGCAGGACCTCATCCTGGAAACGGTGAAAGTACTGCAGCTATCCAACTTAAATGCCGAGGAAATAATTCAGAATTATCTGGATTCGCTGTTATCTCAAAAACATTTAATAATCTACAGCTATCATGGTACCGGGGTGGTGGCATTGCCGCAGTATTATGAGATGGAAAAATATCTGCTGGAGAAACTGAAATCGAGGGCTGTAGCTGTGGATGAATCTCGGGTAGCCAATGATCAAGTGGCTACTCTGAACCGAGGGCAGGCGGGTGCTTTGTGGGGATCTTTGGGTAATAGTTTATATCTCATATCGGGTCCAGCCGGTAGTGGTAAGACCTATATCATTAATTGTCTGGTAGCTGAATTTAAGCGTCAAGATTTAACGGTTATGCTGTGCGCTCCCACGGGAAAAGCCGCACGCCGAATGGAGGAAGTGTGTGAGATGCCGGCTTCCACCATCCACAAGATTTTAGGCTTTGACGGGAGGGGCTTTCAACACAATGAGGATAATCCTCTGCAAGCGGATGTGATTCTGGTGGATGAAGTAAGCATGATTGATATCTGGCTTTTTTACCACTTTTTTAAAGCCATCGATTTTAAAGCAACGAAGCTGATCTTTGCCGGTGACCATAACCAGTTGCCACCAGTTGGTCCTGGGAATGTCCTGCGGGATATTCTGCAGCAGGGTTTAATCCCCTTCACAATTCTAGACGAGGTGGTTAGGCAGGCAGGTACCTTGAAGCAGAATTCTCTCAAAGTTTTAAACGGTATTGTTCATGGTCTAAGGAAAACAGATCCCACCAGTCATGACTGGAAACTCGTCAGCCATTATGATCATCACACCGACTTGATCAATGGACTAATATCAATTTACCGCGATACTCTAAAATATGCATACAAAGACATTATCAAGGATATCCAGGTATTATCTCCAATGAAAAAAACTGATGTGGGAGTCAATCTGCTCAATAGAATCCTGCAGAAATATTTGCAGAATGCGGTTTACGGTCGAGACATAATCCAGAGCCCCACCAACAGAGTTCCAAAATTTTACCCTGGTGATAAAGTCATTCAAACCCAAAATGATTATTCCCTCGGTATTATGAATGGACACATGGGCATCGTGGAACAAGCCAACTACAGCCAGCAAAAGTATCTGATAAATTTTGAACAGTCTGGTGTGATTGAAATCCCATCCAAAAAGCTGAAAAATATCGAACTGGCATATTGCCTTACCGTTCACAAGGTGCAAGGGTCTGAATTTCCCTGTGTGATCTCGATAATCCATTCATCTCATTACCATATGCTGCACCAGAACCTCTTTTATACCAGTGTTTCGCGGGCCAAGCAACAGAGCTATATCCTGGGAGATTCGCGGGGGATCCAGGCTGCGGCAAAAAACCGTCAGGTTGATAAACGCCGTACTTTTCTCGCTCTCATGGGAGAGCTGAGGTGAAATATTATAGTTGTTTGCTCGACTATATAAAAAGTCACCCAAAAGACATGCTCTTCCGTGAGGTCTGGCACAGTCATTCCAATAAAGATATCGGTAAGGGCATTCAATACACCGACTATCCTGACCGGGCGGCAAGATATTTGGGCTTCACTCAAGGGATTCCGCCCCAGAGCAGGTATGGGAATGATTATATGCTCAAATGGCTACCGGTACCCGACGATGATACAATCTTGGAAAATTACGCCAAAATATTCAGCCATTACAATTGCTACACCACATTGAATTATTACTCTTATGAGTATGCCATTGAAAAAGCTAAAGTATTAAATATGGTAGAAAAACTGCACCGCTTTAGAGCCTTGCCGAATATATTCTCTTCAGAACAAATCCGAGCCCAGGAACAACGGGTACTTACCAATTCAGTCCATATCCCCAATGCTTGTTTTATGGATCTTGCCTTTGACTTTGACGTCGGTCCAGATAAGGTGATTAATACTCTGGATGAAGCCATACCACAGGTCAATAAACTGATCGAATACTTGAAGCGGTACAACAGCCCATATTCTTTGTTTTTTTCCGGAGGGAGGGGCTTTCATCTGGTTGTACCCCATACGTCATTCGGGCAAAAGATGGCGGATAACAATCATCTGGTAAACCGGCATATGGCGGAACTCATTGATTTTGAGATTGGACCGCTGCACATTGACTATGCCATCTATTCCAGCCGCCGGCAGTTTCGGATGGTTAATACCATTCACCAAACATCGGGATTTAAAAAGAAACGGATTAGTGAACATGATTTGAATATGGGCGAAAAGCATATTTTACACCTGGCTCGCTAAAGACGAATGGAAACTAATCTTGTCCGGCTACAATGGAATCCAAAATCTTTATGATTTAAGTGCCCAATATTGTAAAGACCATCCCAAATACACAGTTAAACCGAACCACGTCAAAAAACTGTTGGCTGCCAAACAGAGTCAAAAATCGGCAAACGGTCACTATCATTACGTTAAAGAAATATCGGATGTAATCCACCCGCCCTGTGTCACCCACGCCATAATGCAGGGAGTGGTGGATGAAAAAAAAGCCAATCGCAATCAGGTCACCATGTTTTTGGCTGGATATTTAAAACACATTGACAGAGAGCTGAACGAAGCCACCGGATTTTTAACCTGCCACGCTTTAAACAAACTGGTAAAGTTTTCACATTCATCCCCCAGAGAAATAGAGCTGTCTACTTTAACGGCTGTCAAAACCATATTCAATTCAGACAAATACAACCACAATTGCCATTTTGCACGGAGCCTTGGCTTTGACTGCAACTCCTCTTGTGAACTTTACAGCACCTATAAAAAAATAGAGTATGGTAAGAAGACCATTGATCTACCTGAGGAAGAGAAGATTACCCAAAAGGTATTGGTATTTGATACTCCAGGTGAGCTTCGCAAACACATGGTTGAAACGATCGGGAGCTATGTCTTCGATCTTCGAAAAGCCAATCGCCAGAGACGAATTAAACCGCTGCTGATTAAAGCCCCTGCTGGATCCGGCAAGACTGTAAGCACTTTTGACTGGGTATCCAAAAGCGGCCTTAGATGTTTATGGGTTGGCAGCCAGCTGGATCTATTTAACAATATCCCACCTGAGCATCGCGCGCATTGGCGACAGATCAGGGGCAGACAGCCGGATCAGATTAAAGATGGTACCCGAGTGGCAGGTAACTGTGATAAAGCGGATATGGCGGCATTTTTAAGAGACCGCAATCTCAATGTCCAGAAGCATCTATGCCAGATGTGCGAGCAGTATAAAAAATGCGATTATTACAGGCAGTTCGAAGACGGCACAAGTCACTGGTTCGTTCAGCAGCCCATGTTCCTGTTTAAAGTCAAAAAGAGCGTGAAAGATTTTGATGTGGTGATCTTTGATGAAGACATCATGGGTCAGTTTAAATCCGAGTTCATAATCAAACGCAAGGATTTTAAAGAGGTGCTTTTGTGGATCGATGATAATTACGAAGATCTTGTGAATATGAAAGCTCCAGAAAAAATCATAAGGCCGTTAATAGCTCTCAAGCTTATACTGGACACTTTCGTGCTGCTTTTGGAGGACAAGGAAATGGGCTATCCGCTGTCTGGAATGACCCTGAGGGGCCATCTGCAGCTGAAATATGAGGTTTTGAAACACTATCCCAGGTACGCGTCCGATCCGTTTGGATTTCTGATTCCAGATGATTTTGCGGTTCTCCTTTCTATGCTCGGTGCCTACCAGAAAGATTATTTAAATAATATATTCATTGATCTTGAAAACCCCAAGTTTGCCGTTCCGTTTAATTTCACCAAGGAGCTGGTCACTATCCTGGAACCGGAACTTTCCAGAGCGGATAATAAAAGCCATCTCTCTCGATTTTCGCTGGAGAAATCAGGCAAGGAGCCCCAGATAACACTGAATTTCAAACACCCGGCACCTCCCAAATCCAAACCCACTGTTATTCTGGATGCCACGGCGAAGCCGATCATTTACGAGAGCCTGTTTGAGATCAAGCCGATAAAATATGAACCGCACTTGCGCTTCGAAAATGAAGTATGGCAAATCTATTCCACAGCCGGTGGAATCACGTCTTTAAAGTCAAACCCCCTTCACCGAAAACGGATGCTGGAAGTGTTGAAGCGATTCACGGAAAATGAGCCTGATACACTGATCATCTGCAAGAAGAATATGGAAAAATACATCCGGAAGCTTTCCCTTGTCCCGGATAGCCTGGTAACCCATTTCTATGGCAACCGCGGCAGCAATGAATTCGAATCTGCAAAGCAAGTCATCATTTTTGGTTCGCCGGGATATCCAGAGGAATTAATTCGGAAAATTGCAGCAGCATTTTTTTACACACATGATCTGGTCTCTACAACCGAAATGAGAATTAAACGTTATCAGGGGACCAACAAGGGCATTAAGGTGTTGACCTATACGGATCCTAGATTACAGGCAATATTAGAGATTTCCCGGGAAGACGAGGTCTACCAGAGTCTGAGTAGAATTAGACCTGTTCTGGATAAATCAAAACGTGTGATCCTTGTATCAAATATCGTCATACCGGGGCTTCCCGTTACAAGCTTGCTTTCAGTAAATGACATTGTAGGGCACTCGTTTACTAAGAAGAATAATTTGAGATTAAGATTAGAAAAACTGATTAAAGAGAATGTTGAAAATAAAAATTTCTTTATCCCAAGTCGGGATATATATCCATTTTTTAATGATATTCATCGTACTACTTTAAATCGAAATATTGAAAAATTGGCAAAAGAAATGAATCTAACAAAATGGATTTGTCATTACAAAACCGAGAAACAAGGCAACAGAATTGTTCTTTATTCAACTAAATCTTATTCGTCAAACAATTTGAAGGCTGCATTAGAAAACAGCGATAAATTAGGTGGGGAAATAGATACACTTGTTGAAAAAACAATTAGTTAGGGCGGTGTGCAAAATTGTATAATATTAATAGTATTCTTATTAGATATCTATCTATTATAATAGATAGTATTATAATACAAAAATGCACACCGCCGGCAAGGGGGGATTTAGAAATGATTATTTGTAGTATTTTTTGATGCGATCTCGATCCTCATTTGCCTGGTTACCTTTGAAGTAAATTTCGATGTATTCAATTTTATCCGCTTCAGGAAAATGGGCATAAATGAGCCGCAGGCCAGAATTGCTACCGCTACCCTTTAGCGATTTACAGGCAAATTTCTTGACTTTATAAATATCGGGTGTTTCGATTCCTAACCCTGGAATGGGTAAAACCCCACCATTGTTAACCTTCAATTTGTGGTACAATTTTAACTGAGAGGTCTTGAGTGATTTGAAGTCTTCATCAAGGGAAGCATATTTTTTCTTCAGTTTCTTGAAATCTTTTTTGAATTCAGGTAATTCAACTTCGATAGCAAAAATCATTTATTTTACCTGACAGAATATGGAGCAGTCCGGTAGAAGACAGACTCATAGTCAATTATTTCTCCCTCTTCGCTAACCATCCACGGAACATCCTCGTGTGAGTAGTCACTTATCTGAGAGGCATTCATCTCTGATAGATGATCGAGAACTTCATTTATTAGCTCGAGTTCGCTTCCTGAGAGTTTGCTCAGATCAGCATCTCGGATGGGAAGATATTTCCGCTGCGGGTATTGAAAATATTTACTTCGTACTGCGGTAAGCTCCCCGTCTTTGATCATCCGGTCCACAATCTTGATGAACTCCACCGGGGTTGGACCATGATGATTTTTTTGGTAAGTCGCTCCAATGAGCTGCTCCTCATACTTTTCGTAATAATTAAAATCGATAAAATAAAGAAGCTTGTATAGAACGGTTTCCCCAATGTTGGGCTTTGATCCTACTTCTCCCAGGATATACAGTAACACTTCCTTAAATTTTTGTAGGTTTTTTTGCGGTACACTGATTCTGGTTGTTTCCCCAGGCTCTTGTGTCTCTTCCTCAAGGACGATATCAATCTCAGCCTTAGACTCTGGGTTGAGAAGAATTGCAGGACTAATATTCAATATTTTGGAGATTTCAAAAGTTTCTTCTGCTGTGAGCTTTCGCTCGCCTTGTTCAATATTTGAAATTGCTGGCCGTGTTAGCTTGAGTCTTTGAGCCAGCTCTTCCTGTGTCAGGTTGATTGATTCCCTGATGGTTTTTATTTTTTCGCCAATGGCTTGGTAATATGTCTTATCCATTATGATGCTCCTTTTCACTATGAATATACACCATGTAAGAAAACAATACAAACAATAGTATGAATATCATACGGCACTACGGTATTTCTGAATCTTGGTTTTAATCGTGCTATGAATACCGCCAGGAGCATTTTAAATTAACCCCGGTATTTGATCCTATCGTTTATTCGCTTCCAATCCGTGGAAGCCTAAAAAGACCCCTCGTTTGACCTAATAATTATTTGATCCCCGTTGTGCAGGAGCGCGCAATTTGCCTTCTGCCCGCCCGAAAATCTCTTTTGAAACACAAGCTCAACCAAAAATGGAGATTCAGCCAATGGGTCAACAATGCAAAGCAAAATCAAAAAAATCGGGGCAGCAGTGTGGCAACTGGGCCATCAATGGAAAAAATGTATGCCGCATCCATGGGGGACGATCCACCGGTCCCAAGAAGCCTGCACGTCACATGAACAACCAGCATGCTCGCAAATATGGGGCATACATCTCTGAGCTTTTAAAAGCCGATGTCTGGATCTTTGAGAAGTTCTATGACACCCTTCACCAGGATTTCGAGCTTAACAATTCTACAGACAAGATGGCGGCTGAACTGGCTTGCTTGTATTTCGTAAAAATCATCCAGGCACAGCGCGAAGGTGACCTGGCATCAGGTGACACACACGATCGGATGTGTCGGATGCAGCTTAAAGATTTGAAGGCAACCAAGTCTGCTCGTGAGGGAGAAATTGTGAATTTGAAGACATCTCCTGCTGAATGGGCCGCCCAGTTGCTGGCTCAGTCGGCCCAATCCTCTAAAAACGCGGATTAAATTTCCGATTATGTTGCACCGGGACCAGCTCTACCCCCTATGGACTGGGAGTTCATCCAGAGATGAATTTCCGATTATGCATGTAATCGGAAGTTCTAAGGCCGGTGGATCCAGATACCAGACTGTGTTAATTCAGGCATTATTGCATTGGTCCGCAGTGTCTTGTGAGTGTCTTGTTCGATGGATCGTGACATTGGGTGTGGCTGATTATAGAAAAGCCAAAATTTCAAAGCTCGGAGGGGTAAGCAAAACCGAAGCAGAAAGCCCCAAAATTCCCACGAGAGGTGATTTTGATTTTTTTAAGCTAAAGCAATTCCAGGGCATCAGCCAATTCATCGTCCAGGATGTGAGTATAGATCCGGGTGGTTTCCAGATACTCATGCCCCAATGCTCTCTGAACCAAACGCAAGTTCTTCGATTTCTTGAGCAACTGAGTGGCGAATGTATGCCTCAGGGAGTGTGGTGAAATGTTTTTGGTGATCCCGGCATGCCTCGTCCAGTACTTTAGCCTGAAGGCCACTTGTCTGGATGTAATTCGAGATTGGCGGTTGCTTAAGAAGAGGGCTTCATCATCGCTTGACGAGCGGATCCGTTTTCTGATAAATGCTTTCAGGATATTTCGAGCGGGAGAGTTCAAAAACAGTTTCATCGTTTTGTTGCCCTTTGTGTGGATGGTTAGTTTTTTGTCATCCAGGTTGACGTCATCAAAATTCAGATTGACCAGTGCATCAATCCTGATCCCGGTAAATATCATCAGGCTTATCATGGCCAGGTCTCTTTGGGCTGTATCTCCTTTGGTGGATCGGATGGTCTTCAGTAGAAGCCGTTGTTCCGTTTCGGAGAGAAAGTTGGGCTCTTTGCGTGGGAGTGTTTTTATCGTTAAGGCTTCGCTGAAATCATTTTGTATCCAGCCAGCATTGGTCGCCCATTTCAAGAAGGCCTTCAGGGATGATTTGGATTTGTTGATAGACCCGGGATCCAACTTTTTATTTGTCAATTGGTTTAGACTTCCGCTGCTGGCGAAATATTCGTTGAGTAAATCTGGACAGGGAAGTCGATTCTCCAGGAACTCCAGAAAGTGGCGGACATCCCGGCAGTACGAACTCACGGTATGTGGTGATTTACCGTCGGCCAGTAGTTTGGATTTGAATGGGCAGAGAGCCCCCATAAGGGACTCTCTGTGCGTTTCAATAGTCATGCGATTAGGAGGACTGTTTGGGCATGGGGGAGGTATCGATGACACCTGTGCTAACCAGCCAGTCCATGAATTGGCTGACCACTCTGCGTGTCTTGGTGATGGTAATGTTGGACTTGGTTCTTCCGGACACGGTATGCATGACTCCGTCACTTTTCAGAAAGCTGCCCATCAAGGGTTTGGTAATTTTTATAATCGCTTTTTCAGGGCCGAAGTGCTCAAGGAAAATTTCCATGTCTTTGCCGTAGGTATAGAGGGTGCGTTCTCTTTTCCCCTGGGTCTTGAGATAGTCCAAAAATTGGTTCACTTTTTCAACCAGGTCTCCAGATCCAGCCAGGTAATTGATTTCAAAATCGGGTGTGTTTTTCATAGCGCTCTCCTTTTAGTTGGGCTGTTTACACGGCTGATGTTTAGACCATTCACCCTCGTAAATCCAATCAATTCAACATCTAATGTGAGAATAGTCTGCTGATGGAAATGCCAGAACAGTTCAATGGGCTACCGAAGTACCGTCAGGCTGAACTTGTCAAGGTTCTGAAGAATCCATATTTCTGGGGTCAGGCATACTTACAGAACCGGGATGGGAGTGATCGCCGCTACTGGCTACACCAGGCTGAGGATCTGCAATGTCGGGACAACCAGATCATACATCTGGATGGTCGTGATGTGGGCAAAACTGTTAACATCTCCACGCTTGCTCTGCATAAAGCTTTTACGACGAAGGGTGGTCAGATACTGATTGCGGCCCCCCACCAGGGGCACTTGGACACGATCATTGAAGAGGTGGAATGGCAGGTCGAGAACAATCCGGATTTGAGTTCCAGCATTGCCATCAACAGCCAGGGTCGTCCAAAGATTCTCAGGAAACCCTATTTTCGGATGGAGTGGAAGAATGGCTCGGTGATTTACTTTAGACCTGCCGGAGCTTATGGAGATTCATTTCGTTCGCTGCATGTTGATGAGATTTTAGTTGATGAAGGTGCTTGGATTCCTGAGAAAGCCTGGAAGGCACTACGCCAGTGCTTGAAGCAGGGTGGAACATTCAGGATCTATTCGACTCCCAATGGGTTGAGGGACACGACCTATTTCAGGTTGACCAACTCGGATCGTTGGAAGCTATTTCAAGTCCCCTCCTGGAAAAATCCAAGTTGGACCGATGAACGAGAGCTGGAGTTATTAGAGTTCTATGGTGGCAAGGATTCGTCTGGCTGGCAGCATGAAGTTGCCGGCGAGCATGGGAAACCAAGTTATGGAACCTTCAATATTGAACACTTCAAATTGGCCCAGGTCCCTCTGGATGAGTATCAACTGATCGAGATCACTCCGGAGCATATCCGCGACTGTGAAGGCGAAGCGGAAGTCCTGGATCGGATTGATATGTTACTCAATCTGATACCTCAGAACACAGCCAGAAACCGATTCTGGGTTGGCAGTGATACAGGCTACGTGAATGATCCAACTGAGATCGTGGTGTTCCGCGAGAAAACTATCAGCGATGAATCGGGGGATAGTGCTTACGGTCCGATGGAGCTGGTCATTAGAATTCATTGCGAGCATATCGCTTATCCAGTGATTGCAGAAATCCTGGGAACGATTGATCGCTATTACCGACCTTCTGGCATCGGGCTGGATCATGGAGGGAATGGTATGAGTATTCTCCAGGACCTATTGCATTTGGACAAGTTCAACGATTTGGATCTACAGGAACGAATTGAAGGGATCGATTTTGGATCTTCCACGATCATCGGGTTTCGGGATGATGATCATACCATGCCCTTAAAGAAACGCACCAAGGAATTCATGACGACGTTGATCGCCAAACATCTCCATGGCAGGCGTTTACTTTTTCCTCTTCATGACATGTTGATTGAGGACCAATTCACAACGCACACCTACACATTACGAAATGGCCGAGTCATTTATTCCAAGGGAAACGACCACATAATTGATGCCGTGCGATGCGCCATGCTGGTACGTGAGAAAAAGCAGCATCTGGAAAATATGCTGGATCAACAGTCCTGGGAGATTCCCATGCCAGTAGCCACAAACCCAATATTTTAAGCGGAAAATAGATCTATATGTCAAGACGCATTCGCCGTGGAAACTCTGACAACCAGGCAATGATATATGCCACAGCTGAGCAGATAGACAGTAGTGTCTTCATCCCCATCAACCAGGACACAACCGTCCCTGCATCCTGGGATGAAAAAGCCAGACAGTCTTGGAAATATTATATCGAAGAGCCTTTGGTGAACAATGTTATCAATACCTGGAGAACTTTTGCCATCGGTGATGAAATAAAGGTCAGTGTTGGGGATGAGAGCGTCCGATCAGACGCGCAGAAATTGTTCAGTAGTCTGAATTTAAATAGTTTTGTGAAAGACATGATCCTGCAGCTTTTGATCAAGGGTGATGCCATCGGATTTAAGGAATATTCAAAAGATGGTAAATCGATCAGCAGGGTCAGCTGTGTGAATCCTGTAAGTATCCAGGTGAAATATGAAGACAGTGTCCTCATTGAAGCGAGGCAGTCTATCAAAACATCAGATGGAGGCGTTGGGAAAGAAATTGATTTGCCGGTAAAACAGTTATGTCATTTCAAGTGGAATGCTCCTGAATTTTCTGATAGAGGCAACTCAATGATTATCCCGGCCTTTCATGCCATTGGTCTCTTGCGTGATTACCGAAAAGCAGAGCGGGCTATCGCAAAACGTTGGACAACACCGCTGCGATTTATTCAGGTGGGTGGCAAGTTTGGCGACAAGGTCATCATGCCTGATCAAAAAATGCTAAAGAATATCCGTGATCAGATTAACAAAATGGATTTAAAGAGTGGACTTGTGGTCCCTTTTTATGTGCGCGCTGAGACCTATGGAAACGAAGGTCAGGTACTGGACACTGAGAAAAAAGTTGCCGAGCTCAAAGAAGATATCCTGGTGGCCTTAGGTCTATCCAAATCTTTGGTGACTGGTGATGGACCCAATTTCGCCACGGCCAATATAGCCATGCGTAAAATGATCATCATGCTCAAAGAGATCAAACAGGTCGCCAGAAATATGCTGGCCTGGATCTATGATGATTGGAAAGAGCTAAGTGGCGTGGATGAGAATGTTCAATATTTCTTTTCAGATATGGATCTATCCGATGAGAAGGAAGTTCGCAAGATGCTCATCGAGCTATACGATCGGAACCTGATCAGTAAGAACACTCTGCAGACAAAAATGGATTTGAATCCCCAGATAGAAAATACCAATCGGCAGCAGGAAAAATCGATTGTGGATATGACCTGGGATGTCAAGGATATCGTATCCATGGTTCAACTTGGGATCATGTCAGTGGATACTGCCAGGGAGATCCTGGGTTTGAATCCTGAGGAGGAATCGAAACGCACAGTCAAAACCGAAGCGGCAGACATTAATGAGCTCTTCGCGTCTGGGAAGATCCTGACCGAAAGCCAGGACTTGTCAGCGATCACAGCTGAAATAAAGCAATCATGCGGAGATTGTATTTACTGGGAGGGTAGGACAAATTTCTGTCCCATTCATTCTAGAGAAAAAACTTTTGACGACGACATCTGCAGACAGTTCTCTGGTGGAGCGATAGATGTCGGACCAATCCCAACAGATACTCACTGAAGCCCTCAAATCATATCATGCTAGGAATCTTTACTCAGAACAACAGGTAGCTGGGATGGTGGAGCTCCTTCGAAAGGGTGAGCTTTCAGTCAAATCGCAGCTTGTGAAATACTCAGAGTTGGGTGGGCTTTCCCCGGGTCAGAAGGTCTTTCAAACAAGACTCAAGGGACTACAGGAAGATATTGCTGCAACCCTCAAGCAGGTAAAAGCTGAACAGACCCTGCTCATTAAGACGGCAACCAGGAATAGTTTTCAAAGCGGAATCCAAAATGGGGTTTCAGAACTTAAGAATGCGAAATTTCCGCGCTGGGAGCTTTTGAATCCTGAGACAGAAGCAAAACTTGGCAAGCAGGTATTCAGCCTCATCGATCGAAGTGCGCTGGATTTTCTACTCCGATTCAATATCCAATTGGTAGGCAATGTTCAAGGTGAATTACTTGAAGGCATAAAACAGGCTATTTCTCTGGGGTTGATTCGCGGTGATTCCATTGCGGAGATCTCCCGGGGATTGGGCCGAATTATTACGGATCCCAAAGATTTCCGGGTTGCCGGGAATACAGTCTTCAAAACGGCTCAACAGCGCATGGAGCTGATAACTCGAACAGAAACTATCAGGGCCTATAACCAGGGTAGACTCAAGTTCTTCGACACCATCAATGTGCGGAAGGTGCGTTGGATGGCCGTTGGGGATGAGCGCACCTGTCCGATCTGCGGTGGTTTAGATGGCCAGGAATATCTGATTGATGCACTACCTCCCATACCAGCCCATCCAGCTTGTAGATGTACAACAGTAGCGTCAAGGGCACGAGTCTGTGGCCAAACCCTGGAGAAGTTCGCAAGCACTGAGCAGGGTGCAGACTGTATCCTGGTTCCCGAGCAGTTGGAAGAGCTGGCAAAGCTAGCCAACCAGGAAAAATCCAAGATCAATTCAATCATTACTGAGGGGAATTATAGCCTTTTAAACACGAAGACATTGCAAAAGCTGGCGCAGCAAAGAGGTATCGCTGTAACTCGGAGCCAGCAGGATATGATCAAATTGCTAATGCCGCTTGAGCCCGGTCAGGATGTGCCGTCACTCGCTTCTGGAGCATTGAAGCTGCTTATGCAGAAACATCATATTTCAGTCCTGCGCAGCAAAGCTGATCTGGTAAAACTTTTGAGCGAGTGGGACAAAGCGCATGCAATCACCGTCCCCGATTTTGGCAGTTGGTCTATCGTGAAGCTTCGTGAAGAAGCCAAAAGCCAGGGCATATCGGTGATGCGCACCAAAGATGATCTAATCAAGATGCTGGATTCAGTTGAGCCGGGTGTGACTCACAGCGAATTGAAGGGCAGCGAGTTAAGTCAAAAACTGTCAGAGTTCAATATTGGCAAGGTGCGCACCAAGGATGAACTAGTTGGTCTCCTAAGTGGAAAGATTAAGCAGGGGCAGCTTGGACTCAATGCTGAACTCCAGGTTAAAAAGCAACTGGCGGAGCAGATCCAGAAGGGTAAGGCGGCGCTTGATGAAGTAATCGCGAAGCTTAAACCCAATGAATTGATCCAGGATCCCACCCAGTTAACTGCTTTTCTAAAAACCTACGAGGAAGGTTTTGATCTGCTGAGCAAACAAAGCGGTCTCTTTTTGCCTGCTGATGTGAGTGCCTATACGGCTCATTTGGAAACACGATTTAGCATCTGGCAATCCTATGTCCAGTCATTGAAATCAACCCAGCTGAAAACAATAGTGAAGCAGGCCAAGCTGGAAAAATGGCAATGGATGAATAAAGATGAAATGATCACCATGCTTACTGCCAAAGACACTGGCAGTAAGCAGGCAGTTATGGAATCTGTCTTAAGTAAATGGGAAAAATGGAAAGTTGGTCAAACCGGAAAACCAGTTACAAAAGCGCCCCAGCCTGTTGCATTTAAACCACTCGTCTCTGTAAAAAGTTTACCGGGGGATACTTGGACTGAGGTTGACTCCCGGTGGCTTGTATATGAAAAAACAGCCCCCTTCAAATTTCAGGGGAAAGCAGACATAGACGGAGCTCACACCAAATATTTCTTTACAGATGAAAAAGGTGAAAAGTGGCTCTTCAAACCAGTGAGTGAAGCGTTTCGGGCTCATGGAGATGAGGTGGCCTATCGCATCGGTAGACTGCTTGATCCGCAGGCTGTTGAAGTGCGGGTTGTTGAATTAAATGTTCCAGGCAGGGGACCTCTGAAGGGTTCGATTCAAAGATGGAAAACGGGCTTAAAAGATGATTATGACTTCAGGAACAGCGTTGTCACATCCCTTGGGCCACATGACCTTGAGCAGCTTCAACGGGAGCATGTTTTAGACTGGTTGATAGGTAACCATGATGCTCATGCCAAACAATTTATACGCCACCAGGATGGGCAAGTTTACGGTATTGACAAGGGGCAGCTCTATAAGTTTTTGGGCAGCGATAAACTGGATATTGATTACTGGCCGAATAAACGCTGGGGTGAGCAGGAACCAATTTACAATACCATTTTCCGCAGCTTCCAAACAAAACAGATGGATCTTGATTTGAATGCAGTACTGCAAACCATCAAGCAGGTTGAGCGCATTAGCGATGCTGAGTATATCCAGATATTGGAGCCTTATGCTAGTGGTAGATTCGGAAAGGGCTCGGCCAACATCAAAGCGTTTTATGAGCAGGCCTTGCATAGAAAGAATCATATCGGGGAAGATTTTGAAAGTTTTTACTCACAGCTATTAAGCAAGCGTCTGGGCAAGCGCAGTAAATTCAGCTTTGAAGAAATGCGTGCAGGGGGAGATGTCAAACTTACTCCCGAGGCAGAAAAAATAGTCTCAGATGCTGTTAATGCAGGCTGGCAGGGCAAGGCGCTTTCTCTGGATGGTGATGATATCGAAGATTTAAATGCTCTCGTTTATGTGGAAAAGATAAAAGGGACTCATCAATTCCAGTCCAAATTACGGATGAAAATCAGACCGGATTCAGAGCAGAAGCTGTTATCGCTTTTGGATGACAGTAATTCCATCGGGGAGCTAAAAGGGCTGCCCCTTTCCGAGGACAAATATTTTTCAGATATTGTTGCTGGTGTGAAAACACTGAACCATCACGTAGGTGCCGGGGATTTCGAATACAATGATGCCGTTATAAAGAATATCCGCAAACTTAAACAAGAGCTTCAGGCATTAAAAAAAGCCGGGGACCCGGAAGTGGTCCGGATGGCGACTACCTACCAGGAAGCAGTGAACAAGATTTTAGAGGGGGTCGAGTCTGGCAGCAAGTATAAGGGGCAGTTCAAGCAGTATTTACGGACAATAGAGAAGCCCGCACCAAAAAAGGACAAGTCGCTTTTATACAAACGCCAGCGAATTCTGTACGAAGAAAAACAGAACAAAAAGGGTGAACTTATCATTGAGAAATCCCAATCGAGTAATTTGAAGAAAATATTACGTCGGGATCATGCCAACGAGGGAGTTGAATACCGGATTGATCTTGGTGATGGTGTTGAGGCAGTCTATAAACCCTGGCATGATAATAATTATTATGCTCACCGTGGCGAGCTGGAGCTGAAAACTGCTGGTAACGCAGATATGCGGACTGTGGAAAAGTTAATTACGAAGCTGAATGACCTGGGGCTGGATGGACGCTTAGCATCTGACGCTGATCAGGAGCTGGTCTATTTAGTAAAGCAGAGTTACCTCGCTGGAGAAGACGCCACTCCCGGCTATAAGAAAATGATTAAAAAACTTGACCATGACAATGCCAGCAAGGAGCTGAGAATTAAGCAGCTGAAGGAGTACTGGTCAGTTAAACTTGGTGTGGATGATATAGCGACTTTACCAGATTATCGTCCGTTGGGCGAATATTCACTCAGTGGGAACGCATCCCGAAACCGGATATTTACCGAAACGGCTGGCTACAAGAATAGTTACCGTTTTGATGTTGGTTCAAAAGAGTTAGCAAAAGAACTGAATGGACTGGGTCTGTATCACAGAATCACCAATGGGCGAGATATTCTGAATACCATTGATAATGTACTGGCTGATAATGGAGCAATGGTTTCGACTGTTGAGAAAATCAGGCTTGGGTTGCCAGTCGGTGGCATGAGTCCGCTGGACGATATGGAGACGGGTGGGGCATCGTATTTTTTTACCCGCTTGCGCAAGCTGCCATCGCCAAAAGAACCCGGCGATGTGGGCTTATACTTCAAGAAAGATCTTATCCGCAGACTGGATGCAATCACCTATGACGGCGATAAATATGGCCGGGTAACCGGAAATACAGTACGAAGTAATCGCTATCACTCGCTAAAAGATTATAAGCAAATTGCCGCTCGTTCAAGGAGTGATGAGACCATTTTTAAAAACGGTGTCACCTTGCTTGATAATATCGATCACATCAATCTCTCGTCCAGTGAGGAGAAAATTCGATTGATAGCAATTTTCAAGAAGCACGGAATTGAGCAATTGCCAGATGGTCGTGGTTTGAACGAAATGATCCTGGTAATGGGAAAGAGATAATGGATTTAAAGCAGGAAATAGCCAGCGAAAAAGAGCGGGTTAACAGCTTAGTGAGGTCCAAGCTGGACTCCAGTCGGCTGGAAAGATTGGGTCCCGAGAGTGCGGAGCTGATCAAAAACTGGGACCGATTCAAGGGCCAGTTAATTGGGGGTTGTTTACGTGTATACGACCAGGGTAATCCTTCATTTTCAGATGAGAATTTCATTCTAACAAGTTTGATAGATACATTTGAAATCGTTGAAGTGATCCCTCAATTGGATGAAGAGGGCCAGATCAAACATTTTGAGTACTATGGATTTTGGAGCCCTTTCTGGTTTGTGGATGGCGGTTGGCAGGTGAATCATGCTGCGTGCTTTACTGAAATAAAATCCTTTCCAGGTGGGCTGCTGTTTATTGGGTGCGGGGATTACCGAGGTGAATACGATCTCTTGTTATCAACCATAGAAGTAGAGATCAACCAGCGCCAGGCTGAGATCGTTTCAGAGTGGCTATCATTTAAAAAAGAAAACCAGGATCGAGTCAATTTAGCTCGTAATCAGATTCGAGAAGAATTTGTTGAGTCCATCATCCGCAAGACATGGCTGGGAAAATGATGAAGCATTTTACCATGAAACAATACAAGCTCATTCGTGGTGAGTATGTCGAGATTGGTCATTGGACCATGGCGGGTGACCGCATGAGTCTTGAAATTGAAATTGAGGATGCTTACCCCGAGGAGCAGACGGAAGCAAATTGGATCATTAATCGTTTAGTTGAAGCAGAAGCGTTCCCTTTGCCGGAGGATTTTCTGGAATATTGGCAAGAGCAGATGAGCCCTTATAACGGTATGTTGGGTTCGATCCAGAAAACGATTCGGTAATTCACGAGGATAAATGGCTACCAAGGAAAGATAGGTTGTAAATAGTCGTGAAAAATGGTTGCAAAATGTCAGAAAAACACCTATGTTTTAGCGACATTAAACATGAGGTTATCTGTGAACACTATTGCAAAAGCAATTAAGAACCGAATCGTTAGGAAGCAGCGTGGGTGGGTATTTACACCCTGGGACTTTGAAGATCTCGGTTCTCGTGAAGCAATCGACAAAACGCTATCGCGTCTGGCAGACGGCATGACCATTAGAAGAATCGCAAGGGGTATCTATGACTATCCTCGCATGAGTAATTTTGGTCCCATTAGGTCTGATTTATACGCCGTTGCTTCTGCCATGGCCCGGAACTCGCAATCTCGAATACAGGTGTCTGAAGCCTATGCTGCAAACATCTTGGGATTAACCACACAAGTTCCAGGCAAAATGGTGTTTTATACTGATGGTACAAAGCGCATCCGAAAAATCGGGAATCAAACACTTATATTTAAGCAAGCCTCTCCAAAAAAGCTTGGAGGTGCTGGAAGGATTTCAGGATTGGTTTTGCAGGGACTAAGATATTTTGGAAAGATTGGCATCCCCGAAAGCGCTATAACGCATCTGCAAAAATCACTGAGTAAAAGTGATAAGGAAGTCGTGCTGAAAGATAAAGCTTCCGCTCCATTATGGATGCAGCCGTTTATTGAGCAAATAGCATCCTCGCCCGCTAATGGATAATGTTGCCAAGCTTTCGAAGCTGGACCGGGAGTTTTTATTCACTGAAACAGCAAACGAATTAGACGTCCCCCCACTTCTCGTAGAAAAGGATTTCTGGGTGGTCTGGATTCTCAACATTATATCTAAACAAGAAATTGGTGAATCTCTATATTTCCGTGGAGGAACCAGTCTATCTAAAGCGTATGGTGCCATAAATAGATTTTCGGAAGATATAGACTTGGGAGTAGATCCAGCTAGGATCTATCCTCAGATTTTGAACGATCTTGAACAGGCACCATCGCGAGCTCAAAGGAGTAAGATTATCCAGAGACTCAGACAGGCAACACGGACTTTTGTTGAGGGTGATTTAATTGGAAGTATAAACAATGGAATTGCCCATGTTCTCAGAGAAGATGATTGGCAGATGGAAATCGTCATTCAAGATCGTTTGGCGAATTTAAAATTCCATTATCCACGAAGCCTGCAAGACAGTAATTATTCGACAAGTTATATTCCACCTTCGGTAAAATTAGAGCCTGATGGACGTGCTTCAATTAATCCAAGTGTAGCAAAAGAGATTGCTCCATTTTTAACAAAACAGTTCCCGGATCAATTCACTGAAAAATCTTGTTCGATAATGACGTTAAGTGCTGAGCGTACTTTTTGGGAGAAGGTAGCGCTTTTGCACAGAGTATTCATCAAACCAGAGGCGCCTCCAGCGAGATTTTCCCGTCACTGTTACGACGTTTTACAGTTAGCAAATCATTTGGATATTTTTGAGAAACCTAGGACCAAGGAGCTTTTAAGTAAGGTCATTGAACACAACAAAAATTTTTATGAACAAACAGCGAATACATATGCCGGTGCACTTTCGGGAAGTTTGCGCCTTATCCCAAGTGACATTCAAATAAAAAACCTTGAAGCGGATTATGAAAACACTAAGGTCATGATCTTTCAGTCAGAGCCTAAATTCAGCACAATGATATCAAAGCTGCACGAGCTTCAGGAAAATATTAATGACACTTCTTAAGGGTTTTGTTTTGGTCAATATCTGATTGTATATTACGCCGCGTTTGAAATAAGAAATTTATCTGACTGCTGGAATTATTCCTGCAAGTGTTTAAAAAAGAAAATTAAACATTTGCGGGATTTTTGTTTTTAAGACCCCCCTGTTAGCCTGACCTGGCACCCCGCGAAAACCGGAATAAAGGAGTTATCCTGGATTTTGCGAGAATATTCTGACATAGAAATAGCGCAGTATCTGACGGCCGATTTTATCCCGCCAGAGCTGCTTGAATCTTCAGCTGACAATGGCGATGATGTTTCTGAGGCTGAAGAGCTCCCCAAATACATCACCAATTATATTGGCTCCAAGCAGAAGCTTATCCAATGGATCTGGCAAAACACACCGGATACGGTAAAAACAGTATTTGATGCGTTTGGCGGTTCAAATGTGGTGGGCTACATGTACAAGCGCAAAGGCATGAAAGTCATCAGCAATGATGCATTGCGCTATTCATATCATATTGCCAGAGCCATCATTGAAAATAATTCAGTTCACCTCACGGATGATGATATTGCCCAACTGATTGTGCCGGGTAAGAATGGTGGCGACTTCATCTCCCAGAATTTCAAGAATACCTTTTTCACAAATGAAGTGGTAGGGGTTCTGGATAGTCTGCGGGCCAATATTGATGATCTCAAGGGCTACAAAAAAGATATCGCACTTGCTGCACTGGGTAAAACATGCATTTCCGGCAAAGGTGGCTTCGGGCATTTCTCATCGACCACCAATTATGGAACCCGGGAGCACACCAGGTCAGATTTTTTAAAATTATATGAATCCAATCTAAAACGGATCTCTGATCTGGTTTTTGATAATGGTCAGGAGCATAAAGCCTACCAGGGTGACATCACAGAAACTGCTCCACTGGTAAAGGCCGATCTCGCCTATTTCGACCCACCCTATGCTACACACTTTTCCACCACCAATTATGAAACGGCTTATCACTTCGTAGAAGGGCTTATGACCTATTGGAAGGGTAAGGAGATCAAAGAGAACAGCAAGACCAAGACCTACGAAGTTTCCACAAAGACAATCACAGAAAAAACAGCACTCGGTTTTTTTGGGGATTTTCTAACTGCATCAAAGCAGATCAAATACTGGATCATTTCTTATCGCGACAATGCTTACCCCTCAGAGCGACAAATTAAAGGGATCATAGATGATCTGGACAAAGATTCCAGAATGAAGAGCAGGGATCATCATTATTCCATATCAGCTGCACATAGTGAAAACAGCGATGCTAAGGAGCGCATTTTCATTTGTGGCCCCAGAGGCTTTCAAAAGCAGGCCTTAGCAGAAGTTACTCCCATTCAGGCAGACAAAAGCACCAGGCTGTGTCATACATCGCTAACCTGTGAAGCGAAGATATCGACAGAAGCAAAAGCGGGTGATCCACGTTTCACTTTCATTCTTACCCACGCCGGGACCAATGCAAACGGAGATCATTTTACAGCAGAAGAACTTGAGGCCAAGCATACAACCGTTGTGGGTAAGAAGATCGATCTGAAGCACTCCCAGGACATCACAGATATTGTTGGTGGCGTGATTACTTCACGTTTTTCTGCTGACGAGGGCGGTGTGGTCGAGTGTGTGGGTGAGCTATATGTTCAGGACAATCCGCATGCCTCATTGGCCTATAAACTTCTCAAAAAAGGAATCATCTCGCAGGTCTCTATGGAATGCGATTACGAGGAGGGCGAGTGTTCTGTTTGCGGAAAACGAGTCAAGTCCCGAGGCGATGATTGTCTGCATTTGAAGAAGTACAAGGGCAAGGATTACCAGGATCAGAAAGTTTTCGAAAAGCTACACAACATAACCTTTACGGGGCTGGGTTTATTGGATCGAGCCGGTGCTGACGCAAATGCCAAAATCATAAGCGTAGCCTCAACCGAGCCAGTGACTGCAAATGATAAATCGAATAAGGACCATACGGAGGCAAGAATGTCAGAAACAAAAAAACTTGAAAAACAGGACGGTGACGGGCCGGAAGATCAGAGCAAGCAGGCTGACCTGGAAGCGCAGATCAAAGAATTCCAATCGTCAGCGGACGAAAAAGACACCCGCATCAAAGAGTTGGAATCTGAACTGGAGAAGCTCAACAAATCGTTAGAGGATGCCCAGAAGCAGATTGAGACCTTAACAAATGAAAAGATGGCAGCCAGACAGCGATCCAAAGCTGAAGCAGTCTTGAAAAAGTGGGAGTCCATGGGTCGCACTTTCGAATCAGAGGAACTGCGTGAGAAAGAATTGGGACGATTAGCTGCTTTGAGCGAGGAAGCTCTGAAGGCAGTGGAGGTCACCATCGGAACTTTTGAAGTCGTAGGGAAGAACTCCGACAAGGAAGTGGTCATCGTGCCGGAGCGCAAATCACAGGCTCATTTGAATACAAGAGCCGCGAACAAACCAGAACCCGTAGATGATTCAGAGCTTTCCCTCAAGGATGAGTTGAAGAATGGGTTCGTAGCAGCTTACAACTCAAGGATTGGAGAATAAAATGTCGATTACAGCATTACATCCCGGATTGGCTTATGGGGCCGGAACTGCCTCGGAGGATTTGATCTCCGGTAATTTTGTCCGTCTCAGCGGAGCGGATCTATTCAGCAAGGTGAACGATGCCGCTGATAAAGCATTTGGCATCGTGTACAGAGATACTCTCACCGGTAATTATGTCACGGTTTTCACCAATGGTGGCGTCTATGAAACAGACACCTTTAGTACGGGCATCTCGGCCGGAGATGATCTGGAAATTGATCCTGTAACCAATCTTCTGCGCAAAGCGACAACCGGACAAGTGGTAGGCGTTGCTCTGGTGGTTACCGGAAGTGAACTCAAATTCAAATTAGTGATTTAGGAGATGATGATGGATACAACGAACGTCCTCACACGAGAATATATGGACAGCATGGCAGGCTTGATGAATCGGGCTTTGGAAGACGATCATGGCCTCAATGCACTGGCAGAAGCTATCCTGCCACCCATTGAGATGGAAATTGAGCGCAAGGAAATCACCTCCCTCTTGCTTACACGCCATGCACTGCCGGCTGGTCAGCCTGCCAAGTATGTGAAGCGGAAAGGGGTCAAGGCGTACTGGATTTCTCCTGAGGGAGAAGCGATCCATTCCGAAGCCAGCAAGGAAGAGGTTGAATTTCCCACTGTGCGCGTCCATTCAGCACCAATAATTGATGTATCTTCCCTAAAAAACGGGAATGTATGGGATCTGACAGACCTTCAAACTTCGGCGGGAAGAGAGATTCGCAAGACAATCGACGCCTATACCCTGAAAACGCTGTCTGAGTCTATTCCCCCTGAAAATGTTATTGAACAGACCGGGTTAACCCTTACGGAGCCCGCTCTGAATCAAGCCATGAGCATTCTGGAAGATAAGGAGCTGACGGTTAAGACCCTGCTCATGCGTGGTGCCAGATTCAATGATCTGAGAAGCTGGGATCTTGATCCTCAAACCAAGAACGAGCTTCGCACAAAAGGTGTAATCAAGATCTTTGGGGGTGCAAATATCCTCACGACCGCCACTGCGGATATGAATGAGATCATCATACTCCCTGATGAAGAGATCGGCAAATTGGCGATTCGTCAGAAGCTAACCAGTGAAACCGTCAAGCAGACGCTCAAATTCAAAGTGGGTTGGCTGATCTGGATGGAGGTCGCTATTGGGATCTTGCGTCCTGACCTCTGTGTAAAAATCAAGATGGTAGGCTAATCTCATGGTGCGTCTGAAGAACCCAAGAGAGACAAGGCTCATTGATGGGCAGGGGCGCTTTGATCTGCGCCCGGGTGAAACGGTGACCATGTCATCTATCCCGAAGGATGTCACCGATTTGATACATCGAGGATATCTGATTGTTCTGGGCGAAAAAAAGGCCGTCAAGAGTGATCCCGTTGAAAATGTACGACCACCGGATGAGCCCGTCCCGCAAGTAAAAGAATCCACAAAGCGTAAAAATGAGCCAGTGAAGGTTAATGCAGCTAAGTGATATCATATCAGATCTGAAGCTGCAGGTTGATGATACAGCTGAAAGCCCCATGCTTTCAGCTGATCAATATCAGTCCATTGTGCAACGCTCGCTTGCCAAAGTGAATAGCTATCTCGGTACCGTTTTCCAGGCTCAAGCGGAAACGGTCACACCGGTACCGGATCCCCCAACCCTTGATCTAATCTTGGCTCAGAGTCTGGTTTACCTGTCAGAAACAATGCGGGCAAAGGTTGCCAAGAATTATTCCTTCAAGAGTGGTGACAAATCAATCGATAAAACAAAACAGCCGTCTTTCTGGGCTGATTTGCACAAAGACTATCTCACGCGGTTGAAAGAAATATTGAGAAGCATGGCACCGCATCTGGATGATGCTTCATCGCTTTTGGTTGTGAATTCATATCCCTTGCCTGAAATCTTTGAGGTCTCTCTTGATCTTTAAAGAAACTGAAAAGGCATTCATGAGTGACGCGGTTAGTGAAATCATTCAGTCCTTCGGGGACACCATGACCATCCGCCGATCAGCAGCAGCCCAGGTCAACAGCTTCTCAGGAGCAAAAACACTCCCTGCGATCCTGGTGGGGGTTTTTGCAGTTGAGATCAAAACTCTATCTCCCCAGTCGCTCACAGAATTGGGTGCAGATCTCGTGATTCAGTGTGCTGGTGATGTTGATATCCAAGAAGGGGATTTCGCCCAGATTGATAACCGTCATTTTATCGTAAGCCATATTGATCCGCAAAAACTAATCGGTGTGGTGACTCACGTGGAAGTCAATTTGGAAAAAGATGTGATGTATGGCTCCTAGCCTGATTGATGTCCAGATTGATTTTGAGGCCCTAAACAAGGCTTCCCGAATTGTAGCTGGATTAAGTGATCTGGTTCTAAAGGAGCTTGAAGAGGGCCTGCTCGAGCTGGCGACCATGATTGAAGCAGAAGCCAAGTCAAAACTAAAAGAGCATGGTGCCATCGATTTAGGACAGCTTTGGAATTCCATTACTGTTGTTCCCGTGAGTCAGACTGAGGTTCTGGTGGGCACGAATGTCTCCTATGCTGCGGCTGTGGAATTTGGCACCAAGGGACACTGGCTTCATATCGAGTCAACTCCCGGATTTAGAGGCTGGCTTACCAGGCATGGAATTGATAAGGCGAAAAAGCTTGAGTTTTTCTATGTCGTCCCTCGACCCAAGCCATACATGGAGCCGGCATTTAATTACGGAAAAGGGCTGGCTACCTCCATGGTAGAAACGCGAATCCAGGCCATCATGCAAAGTCTGGGTGCCTTATGATTTTAGAACGAGCTTTGGCTGCTATGCTCCAGCAGGAAATCCCAGAATTATCGATATATAAAGATGAACTCGCCTGGCAGCTTCAGCCATCGCTTCCGTATTTGCTTACTTCCCAGGTTGGCAAAACCCGGGCAGCTATGGGCGCCGGATCACATGATTTACGAGGTGAATCTGGTGACCTCAAGGTCTTCCGAGACGAGGTCTCATTACGATTCACTTTTCGAGCTCAATCCGATGAATTGTTAAATGGCAATGATCGGGTTTTTGCATTGGCAAATACAGCAGACCAAATCCTTCAGCAACTCACCAAAAGATCTGGTATCACCATCACGGATCCTGAAACCCAGACCCCTATCCGGATTGCTTATGCTGAATACGTGAGCGAAACAGATATACAAGTTAACAGCGACAGGTTACCTGTGATTTATCAGAAGGCACTTACCTACCAGTTCAGGGTTATTGAGACGTTCGGAAGCGTTGAATCCGTAGGAAGCATGGAAAAGATACGTCAGTCACTTTAGATAGGATAAAAAATGGCAAAGAAGACAGACAAAAAGATGACACTCCGGTATTGGGCAAAGTTGCACAAAACAAGCCAGCCTGTGTTAGAGGCCGTTAAACAGACCGCACAGCTTGATGGAAAAAGCCGAATAACTGACTTTGAATATGTATCCCTGATCGATGGCTGGATGCAAGCAACTGTTGGAGAAAAGAAATGATACGAATTATTCCAGATTCCTACACGGAATACTATTCAGGAAAAACCATTATCCCAGCTTCCCTTCCCAATATCGAAGGCAAAATGGGCTGGTCCGCAGGTGGAGAGATTGGGAAAGTTTACAGCCTGAGCGATGCTAAAACGGCGCGGGATATATTTAAGTCCGGCAGTTTATTGAGGGCTCTGGAAGAATCATTCAATGCTGGAGCTTCGCTTATCTATGCCCAGCGGATTGGTCCGGCCGGTTTTGCTGAGATCGTCTTGAATGATGCAAGCGCTGCCCCGAGTATAAAAATAATTGCTGCAGAACCAGGATCTTACGCCAACGCATATGAAGTTGACATCACTGAGGACGGAGCAGATGTCATTCTGTCGCTACTGGATGGAAATAGCGATGATGAGATCAATATTTCAGCAGCCTCCCTGGCAGCACTTGTTGAAGCGATAAATACCAGCCAGTCGTTGGTGAGAGCAGAAATTTTGGGCTCCCAACTTCCAGCTGCCATCTCGTCCACACTGCTCACGGGAGGTACTGATGGCAAGATCCTTAGCAATGGTGACTACATAGGCGGTTTGGAGCTGTTTGAATCCCAGCCTGAGATCAACTGGGTGCACTGTGTTGGTGCAGACACGCCTGCTCTCTGGGTGGCAATCACCACCCACTGCGATTATATGATTAATGAAAACCTGTCAGAACGATTTGCCATCCTTGATCCGCCGCGTTTCATCCCGCTGATTGCAGGAAAACCAACTCTAAATGAGATACAGGATTATGTGGATCTGCTCTGTGGGATGACTGCCACTTTTTCAAACCGGAATGCAATCATCGTGGCCGGAGAGGGGGTGTTCATGGGAAGTGATGGCAGCGAGTATAGCAATACTTTGACAGCCACCATTTCAGGGATCCTGGCGTCTAACCCGCTTCAGAAGTCACTCATTGGTGAAAACTTATCTACAGTGATTCGTCTCATCCCGGAATTTAGTCCAGCCCAGCAAGCTCAGTTTATTGGAGCAAAGCTCAACTTTGGTCGCCTGGAGCCGGGGGTCGGCTATATCGCGGGACATTCACTCACCCTGGCGCCGTTGGGAGACACCTATAACCGCATCGAAAAATTGCGTGCGATCTATTATGCAGGTAAGCAGACCCGGGCAGCCGCGTTTCCGCACCTGGGAAAGCCCAATGATTCTGGCGGGCAAGGATTAACACTTTTAGAAGCTGACCTGAGACGTCCTTTGGACCTCATGGTGAAGAACGGTCAAATCGATAATTATGATATCCTGGTGGAGTCAGATGAAACCATGCGAGCTCTGGGAGAGGTACAGGTTTCTCTTTCGGTGAATTCTATGAAGGCCATGGAGATCATCCTTTCAAAGATCACACTGGATTAGGAGAAGAACATGTCCGTAGAAGCCTTAAATGGTCTGGTTGATGGAATTGCAGGGAACTCGGTATCCTTGTTTGTGAATGGCATCAAGATCATGGCACTCAAAAATTTCAACTGGAAAATCAAACAGGAAAAGACGCCTTTAACTGGGGCTGGGAATAAACAGGCTCACGGGGTAACCCGGTCTTTCCACAAGGAATATGAAATTGATTTCGAAGTCAAGGAAATCGCCTCAGGGGTGCTGATTGATGCTGCTGAAACGGTTAAAAATATTCTTACTGGAACGAAGCAGTTCAAGCTGGGTGACTTGGTTGCCAATGATTTACTGGATGTCCACAATGCCACGATTGTCCTGTTTTATCCTGGGACCCTAGCCTGGAAAAGCAAAGTGTTCACCGGTTGTGAATTTACCGATCAGGAGGGTGGCATTTCGGATGACGGAGAACCCATTGGAATGAAAGTCTCGGGATTTGCGCTAGATGCAAAAGGGCTATTCTGATGGAAATCTGGCAGCTCGGATTTGGGATACTGCAGACAATTATGCTCGTGGCGCTGGCGTGGTTTATTAAGCTTCTGACTTTGTTTCGCAATGATTTACATGATCTCGAAGGCAGGATAAATCGACTTGAGAGGCTCCAGGATGTCGATGAGCAAAAGTGGATAAACATCCGAGAGATCATTGATCTGGGATTCAAGCAGATCGAAAAAATGATAAACCGATTAGAACAAAAAATTGAAAAAGATTAGAGAAGAGGAGTTGTGAGTGAATAAAGAAGCAACAGGCATTCAGGACGAAAACACAGTTATAGCAGAATTGCGGGCAAAATATCCCCAACGTTTATTTCAAGTCAAGATCCCGGGTGATGATGTCCTTTACATAGCCAGGGAGTGTAGTTGGGTAGAGTTTGCTCCCTTTGTTCAGAATGATAAACCCAGTGCTGACATTTTACCGGGTCTTGTCAAAGCATTTTTGGTTCACCCAAAGATTGATGCCCAGGATTTCGAGTACAACACCTCTGGTAATTGGGCGCCGGGAAAGATCATCACCTTAGCTCAGAAGATTCAGGAAGCATTGGGTTACAGTGAAAAAGCCACGGTGACTTCCCTGGGAAACGCGTAAGGGAAGTCGAGAGAACTTCCTATCTCCAAATGAGAGCTATAATCTGCATGAAATTCCCAGGCTATACTTTTGAAACATTGGATACGCTCCAGTTTAGTCGGGTGGTTGAAATCTATGCTTCCTGCCAATGGCTGTTCGCCCAGGAGGGAAAGGCAAATGATTCCGTAAAGCGCAGGGGAAGAGCATGAGTTTTTCCAGCGGATTTACGCAAGCCATCAATATCAAACTATTGGGTTCATCAAACCTAAAGAGTTCCATGGGTGGCGCTGTGGGGGAAATAAACAAGCTCAAAAGCTCACTCACAGAACTGCGTTCTGCAGGACTCAAACTTATGGGGGTTGGCGTTGGAATTAGTACTGCATTCATAGGTCCGGTGGTCCAGGCTTCAAAATTTAACACTCAGTTGGTGCGGACGGGGAAGCTTGCCGGAGTTGGCGCTGCGGAAATGAAAGTGCTGGGTGATGTTGCCTTAGAGCTGGGCGCTAAAACACTGTTTACTGCACAACAAGTGGCTATGGGCCAGGAGGAGCTGGTGCGCCTCGGTTTTGGGATGGATGTGGTTGGTAATAAGGCCGGAGCATTTGGTGAGGTTCTGAACTTTGCTTCCGCCCACCAGATTGAGATGAGTGAATCAGCCCAGATGCTTATCGGCACACTTAGGTCTTTCAATCAACCCCTGTCAGATTCCAGAAAAGTTTCTGATATGTTTTCAACCGTTTTAAGCAAAACAGGGTTTTCATTAGACGGTCTTACCGAAGCATTAAAAATGGCCAACACCTCGGTACCGGCCTTTAATCAGTCAATCGAAACCCAGCTGACTTTGCTGGGAGTTCTGGCTAATCGTCAGCAGGGATCCAGCATTGGTGCGCGTCGGCTTTCCGCAGCCATGACGCAGATCTATACGCAGCAGGATAAAATCAATAAGCTCTTTGGGAAAGATACCTTCAAAGTCTACGACCAGGCCACTGGCAAGCAGAAGAATTTTATTGATGTAGTTTTTGATATGCGCAAGGCCATGAGAGGGTTTTCCGAAGAGCAGCAGGCTGTCATTTTGAAAGATCTGGTTGGGACTATTGGACTAAAAGCCCTGGTGCCGCTTTTAAAAGCTCCGGTGGAAGAGTTCAGAAATCTAAACAAGGCGATTTCAGAAGGGGCGATCTCAACATCCGGTTTTGCTGAAGCTGTGCGGGGGACTCCCAAAGGATTGTGGTTACTTATGAAGTCAGCAATTTCAGGTGTGACCATGGAAATCGGCCAACACCTCATGCCCATTGCCATGGCGACCATGAGAATTATTACCAGCCTATCTGATCGGTTTTTAGGTTTCTTGAAAGCGCATCCCATTCTATCGAAGTTGGTTCTGATCTCATCGGCATTACTCGGTGTTGTGACCTTACTGGGCGGTGGTTTTTTGCTCACAACAGCTATGCTGGGTCTGATGATGACCTCCTCTGCAGCGCTCAGCACATCAATGATCAGTTTGGCTGCAGGGCTAACCGGAGCTAGTGCGACTTCACTGACTTTATCAGGAGCACTAGGGATTCTGGCGGGAACCATCTGGTCCATTCTCTGGCCCCTGGGAGCGGTTGCCTTGGGAGCGATCCTGCTCTATAAAGCCTGGCAGCATAATTTCCTGGGTCTCAAAGACACAGTCGACGCAACATGGACATCGCTCAAACCTTTCTTTGTGTGGCTAAAAACTGTCTTCCAACAAACCGTCGGCTTTATCAAAGCATCTTTTGGAAAATTGATCCAAGCCATGTCCCAATGGTACACATCCTGGAATGCTGGCTTTGCTGGTATGAAATCTCCGCTCATGGCTTTTGCAGGGATGGTCGCTTATGCAATCGGATTCATTGTGGGCATACTGACAAAAGTTTATTCAGTCATCTCACCAGCACTGGCTCCATTATTTGATTATCTAAAAATGGGGTTTCGGGGTGCATTTCAGGTGATTACGGGGGTGTTATCCGTGTTTTTAAGCCTCTTTACCGGAATCTTCAAAATAATTGTTAGCATCCTGAAGGGAGATTTTTCCGGAGCCCTACTTAGCGCCAAAGCGATGGTCAAAGGAGTCATAAGCGGAATGATTAGTGTCTTCAAAGGGTTGTGGATGTTTTTACAAGGAATGCTGGGAGCTCTCGTTAGTGGGTTCAAAGTTACCTTTTTAGGTATATGGACCATTGTTCAGACTTCAATGAGCGCCATCTGGAGTGTGGTCAAGAACGTTTTGTCATTTATTGGAGACGGGGTTAGCTGGATAGCGGATGGCATACTTGCAGTTAGTCAGGCCATCACCCAGGCACTTATCGATCCCTTCCAAAAAGCATGGAAATTCATCGGGACAGTTTTTAATACCCTGGGCGCTATGTTGTCCCAAGCCTTTATGGGTATTGAGGGGATTGTCACCAGTCTATGGTCCCGGGTTAAGGCTGTTTTTTTAAGTGGCTTTAATTGGATCTCTGGCAAGATCAATGGAATGATCAAGGCCGTGAATACCGTATCAGGGATCGTTGGAATAGCGGCCATGCCTGAAATTCCACAATTTGCCTCAGGGATCACTCAGGTCCCGAATGATATGCTGGCAGTTATTCATAAGGGTGAGGCAGTAATCCCAAGAGATCAAAATCCATATCTCTCAAGCAATATCATCAAAAACACTTTCAATAATTCCAGTGCAAGTCAGGCGACGCATATTGATCGCAGCATCCATGTATCAGGTATCACCATTGAAGTCTCTGGCGGGGAACCTCAAGACTTTAAATCAAAACTGATGGAAGTATTTGAGGAGCTAGCCAAAAAGAGTGAAGTGCTTGAGATGGGCTTGTCATGAGCACCTTTACCGAAATTGAAGCCGTAAAAAGCAATGATGCATATATGGATGTGTCCCTGGGGGGTGTGATCCTTCCGGTTCCACCAAAATCCATGAAGATTAAGCAGTCTATCAAAATTGATGAAATTGAAATTCCCGGGCGCAGTGGCAAAGTTAAGCAGGCTATCGGATACTCAGATTCTGAAATTTCAGTGACCCTTGAAATCCCGGCAGTCTATGAAAATGGTCGCATCAAAGACACGGCACCTGATCGATTCCAAGCTATTCAAAAACTATTCAGAAGTAGTCGGGATGCGGTACCTCAGGCTTTGGATATTGTATCAACCCTGACTGAGAAATGCGGCATTAGCCAGGTGCTTATTTCCAGCATGGAGGTTGCGGATAGCACCATGGATATGGTGACGGTGAATATGACGTTGGCTGAATACGAATCCATAGAGGTTCAACTGAGGTCCCAAGTGTCAGAAAATCAGGTCCAGGCCGAAACAATCCAAAAAAGCGAAGAAGCCATTGCAGGCGATGAGCTGCTTGCTGAAGGTTTAGACAATCCCGATAATGACTATCTCGCAGAACAGTATCAGGCCGGAAAATCCGATGCAATGGGTGGAACTTACGGGGAAGAAACACCGGGAGAGGATATCGATTGATGCAGGTCCCCGGAGTATACGTGTGCGTGGGTGATAAGGAGATCAGTCCTTTTATCTCTCGTTTTGAAATGGATCGCAGCCTCGGGGGAGATCTGGATTCCATGGAACTTGTGTTTACAGATAGATACGATGAATTGGCCGCCAGTATGCTTAAGGGTGACATTCTTCAAGTTTCATGGGGCTATAATCAGAGCTTTGAATTGTTATTCGAGGGACCCCTCTCCAGCATCGAGAAATCACAGGGAACTGTGACCCTTAAGGCTTTGGATTATTCAATCGCGTTTAATGGGATCATTATTTCAAAAACATTTCAGGATGAACCAGCATCAGAAATCTTAAAAACCATATTAAGTCCTTCCGGTTTAGCGCTTGAGATCGAAGACTCAGACCTAAGCTATTCCATATTCCCTGTTTTTAATCAGAGTGCCAGCTCGGTACTTAGTAAAATATCAGAGGACGCCTCACGCCACGCAGGTGTCGACTATTACCAGCGGCAAAAAGCAAAAACCTTTTCCTGGAGGGCTCTTGACACCTCTAAGCCCGCTGTGATGGATTTCGTAAGTGGTGGCAACATCATTGAATGGAAACAGGGTAATCAGCTCACAACGCTGATTGTGCCCGTGTTTTGCGGTGATATCGTTACCGTTGATGGACTGCGATATCTCGTTTACTCAGCACGTTACCGCTGGGGAAAGGGTGGCCGCACCAGCTTAAAGGTAAAGGCCGTATGATAGAGAAGTATCTAAAAGCGATCATCGAGCGGATTAAGCCTGATATAACTGCTTATATAAAGCAACCATTGATTGCAAAAGTGATCGCTGTGCATCCAGAGATTTACGCCTGCGATGTACAGCCCATGGATGAAAATCATCCGGTCATACCGGCCGTGAAGATCCTGTCATTCTGGTCTACACCTACCACCAGGATTGTTGCCTTGCCTGCAGAGGATAGTGTGGTCATTGTGGGCTTTCTAAATGGGGATGCCACAACACCGTATATCCAGGGATTCCTTCCAGCTGAAGGCTTGGCAGAGCAATTCCTGATCGAAAGCGGCAAAGCCAGAATCTGGATCACAGAAGGGGGTCTAATTACTGTGGAAAGTGAGTCTGGAGTCCACGTGTCTGCTTCAGATATCCTGCTGGGTGAATCTGCCAGTGAAGCACTGATCAAAGGAAATACATTTCAGCCAATTTTTAACGCTCATACACATGGCACAGGTGTTGGCCCTTCAACACCACCAATCCAGGCTTTAACCGGAACTGAACTTTCCGAGGTGGCCAAATGCGTTTGAGTCCTCATTTTTCACTCGTGGAATTTACTCGGTCTGCCAGGGGCGAGAAGGAGGGCTTTGATAATTCTCCAGCACTAGATCAAATCCAAAATTTAGCAGCGCTTTGCAAGCAGATTTTAGAACCTCTCAGAAGGCACTTTAGAAGGCCAATCCATATTTCCAGCGGTTTTCGAACAGAAAAACTTAATCAGCGGTTGGGAGGAGCCAGACAATCACAACACCTGCTGGGTGAAGCTGCTGACCTCGTTGTTCAAGATGTTTCAATGGGCGCCGTGTTTCAGTACTTGATTCAATCAACGCTTCCATTTGATCAGTGTATTTATGAAAAAAAAGGGAAGACCGAATGGATCCACATTTCCTACAAAAGAAATCGTCAGGAATTGCTGGAAGCACAATATGATGAACAGGGCAAGCCCCACTACCGGGAGGTGAACCGTGCCACTGGTTAAAGCAAATTTAAAGCAGGCGATTGAATCAGCTTTATCGGCGGGAGAAGAAAAGAGTGTGAGTGAAACGGCTGATGCTCTGGCCGCTGCTATTGATGATTATATCAAATCAATGACCATCACTGTAGCCGGAGTCGCTACTGCTGGATCTCCAGCTGCACAGATGCAAACGGCTCCGGTAATCGCAACAATAACATAAGGATCTATGAATATGGAAGACTGGTTGAGTCTTAATAATGCGCTGTACCTGATCGTGCTTATCCTGGGTGCTTTGGTCACCGTCATGAGCACAAAGTACAGAAATATTCTGAAAGAGCTTTCGGAATTGGCTGAAGTCTTAAAATCCGGATATGCCGACCAGAAGCTTAGCAAGGCAGAAAAGGAAGCAGTAATCAGAGAGGCTCTGGATGTCGTCAAGGCAATTCTCCTGATGAAATGGAGCTTTAAATAGTCGGAGAGGTAAATGACTGATGCGATGATTCAAAACGGCGTGGATTTAGGACTGGATTCTTCAGGTGACCTGCTGGTGGATGAACGCGGGGATCTGGCGCTTGTCCATGGAACGGATTGTCTGCTGCAGGATATCCGTCATCGGCTGGAAACTTCTCCAGGTGATGTGTTCGCCAGCGAAAGCTTTGGATCTAAACTGTTTTCATTCCTGGGAACCTCAGATACAGAATTGAATCGAAGCCTTATCCGCAGGACGGTGGAGAGCTCCCTCAAGGATGATAAGCGCATAAACCCGGCCACTGTGCAGGTGCTTTTGAGAAAATATACAGCAGAAGAACTTCAGCTCGAGATATCCTTTATCCCACTGACGGACGTCCACCCGTTAAATCTGATATATGGTCTTACCGTGCATGGCATGGAGCTGCTCCCCCGATGATCAAAACCTACACAGAACTGCGAGATGAGTTGATTCAGGGTGTTGTGGAGCAAACGACCCTCACCAATCTGAATCCAGGCAGTGTGGTTCGAACGGTTCTTGAAGTAATCGCAAAAGTATTCTCAGAGCTTTATCAGCTCGTCCTAACTGTTACACGGGCCGGTTTCGTCCAGACAGCCGAAGGAAAATGGCTGGATCTGAAAGTCAGGGAGCTGGGACTTGTGCGCAAGCCGGGAACGCTTGCGGGCGGTTATGTCACCTTTTATCGAAAAGCAGCCAAAGATGAGGCGGTGATTATTCCAGAGGGGACCATCATCAAGACTTTCCCCAGCTCGAGAGGTGACGTTTATAGATTTAGAACCAGGGCAGAAGCGGTAATTGAGGCTGGAGCCAGTGAAGTCTTTACGGAAGCTGAGGCGGTGGAAATCGGAGCAGCCTACAATGTGGGCAAAGGTACCATCACAAAGATGAGCAGCTACATCTCAGGTGTTGACGGGGTAATCAATAAGGACATCGACTTGGGTAGTGGATTACGAGGGTGGCAGATCAACATCGGGACAAACCCTGAAACTGATGATACCTTGCGCAGCAGAGCTATTTATCGCTGGGACGAACTGGGAGTCGGTGGGAATGCAGATGCATATAGGAGCTGGGTGTTGGCTGTCCCCGGTATTACTTCTGTGCAAATATTGGATAATTTCCCCTTTGGTCCTGGAACCGTTGGTCTCATTGTGGCCAGTGAAAATGGCCTGCCTACCCCGGAATTGATTAATGCAGTTCATGAATGGGTCTCTCAAAAAAAACCACTCACCGCCACGATCCATGTTTTATCACCGATCCCTAAAATCGTGAATCTGGAAATTATCCTGGAGCGGTTTAGCACTTTTGAGCTAATAAATGTTGAGGAGTGGGTACGGGTGCGATTGTTGTCGATGAATAGCAGTCTAGCCATCGGCGAGAAATTGATCATGTCGAGATTGATAGCTCTCATCATGCAAGTAGAGGGTGTTTATTCTGTCGACATCGTCACACCGCTAGAAAATGTGGCGGCTGCACCAGATGAGCTAATTCAGATCGGAGAGGTGGTAATCTCCCAGACCATAAAAGGTCGCAGCTACCAGGATACTGAAATAATCGCCGGGGCGACCAGAACTCTGATGGGGGCATAGCGAACATGCTGGATTATCTGTGGTGGCTTCTGCCTTCATTTTTAAAAAAGACCAACTCGCCTGCATCAAACACGAAGGGGCTCTTAAGCGTTTTTGCCACTGAGTTTGAATTACTCAAGTCAGCCATCCTAAAGACTCGTCTTTCAAAGTTTTTCAGTCAAATAGAGACCAGGACTAATTATTTCGAGACGGAGCATGCTGAAAACCTCTTAGCCCATGCAAAAGATCGGGGTCTGCCTGCTGTTGATATTGACACCCTGCTTCGGGATCCTGAAATGCGGGGAGTGCTGGGCAGCAAACAGGGCATGAAGTATTATCTGGAGTTACTCATCCCGGGAATTCGGGTGGATTACCTGTATGAGATTGGTGCTGATGCGAAAAAATGGCTTGTTTTTGGAAAGCGAGACTTGCCTGGAGAGGCCCAGTACAATCGATCTGTATTGCTAAATGCCGATCTTCAGGACCAGGGAGAATATGCTGACTATCGCAGCACCCGCGTCTATTCAAAGCACGATCAGAACCTCCCTGAATTTTTATTTTGGGTCAAGGTCTATAATCCAATAACAGCCGAACATCAATTCAGTGTGTACCCGGAAATAATTCTGGCTGCAATAGATAGGTTTAAGCCGGCCCACACCAAAGGGCATCTGGTTTTCAATTATCTGGATCCGGAAGTTTTAAGTCCCTGGGATGGACAGGTATTTATTGGGAATAATATCAATGTATCCGGATCCATCAAAATGGTAGAAACGATGGCGAATGCTTAATGAGGGAGTGAATTCCATGAGTGACAAAAAGCGATTAACTGTTGATCCTTCGCGAAAAACAAATCGGAAGAAGATCGAGATGGTTACACCGGAAGGAGACCTGATTTGGGTGCCTGAAAAGAAAGTCAGCATCAAAGAATCCTGGGGTTGGAAACCAGTAACTGAAATCAGCAAATAGAAATTAGAGCATAAAAGGAGCTCAATATGCCCGGTGCAAAAAAAGTACATGTATATGATGGAGCAACCCTAAAAGGTTCACCGACTGTGGATGTCGGTGGAAACTGGTCTCTTTCAGGGGTCTCGTTAGGAACTGGCAGTCATGACCTGATAGCCAAATCAGAAGATTTGGCTGGAAATATATCCAGCCAGACCATCAAAAGAATATTGGTAGGGGAGACCGCCACTCCTTCAATTGAACTGTTGGATGATTCTGGGTCATCGTCCAGTGATAAGGTTACCAATGATAATACTCCCCGACTTCGAGCAGTCCTGACACTCACGATTCCAGGAGGAGCTGCGGCGTGTTCATCCAATAGTGTCAAAGAATTTAAGCTCTATAAGTATAACACTGTAACCTCCGCTTGGGATGTCGCGGGGACGATTAGTAGTGTGTCCTTTGATGGTTTAAAGAAATACGATGGTACTTTTCAAGTGACAGTGGCTCTGGCAGAAGGAGCCCACAAACTGGCTTTTACCTGGGTTGACCAGCTGAACAATGAAAGCGCCCGAGGGGCTGACATTTCTGTCACCATTGACACGACTGCACCTAATGCACCTGTGATCAGTTCTGTGAGCGATGGACAGGTCTTTGTGGGTACTTCCGTGAATATCAGTGGAACTGCTTCCTAAGATAGACAGGGAAATTCAAAAGAACCGTTGGGGTAGACTATCTGTCTGCCCCAACCATTCGCAGGAGTAGGAATGGGATTACAAATAATCAATTTGGGTACAGCAGGGACGCAATCCGGAGATACGGTTCGCCAAAGTTTCAGCAAATGCAACACCAACTTCTCAGGGCATGAATCCAGGATCAGTACGCTTGAGGCAGCTGGTGGTTTAAGCTCTCCTCTGTCAGATGGAAAAGGGGCGAAGATTGTGAAGCTCGATGTCGATGAAGGCAGTGGTCTTTTAAGACTGGAGACGGATAAAGGTGTTGTCTGGGCTATTGACGGGCTCTTTACCCTCTAGGTGATTCAAAGATGGATACGGTTCAGATCAAGATATACAAGCAGGTGGGAGCTAATCCCGATCCGGGTGTTGATATTCTGCTGGGGACTGATATCAGTCTGCCATCCGGATTGTGGGAAATCAACACCTCGGGATGGAGTGAGGGCAGATATTCTCTTTATGCCGTCGGGTATGATCTGGCTGGAAATAAGAGTGGGATTGAATCCCGATCCATCGGTGTGTTACCCTACCCCATGAGAGCTTCAGGCCTGATATCGTGGACGGTTGGAGAGCTGGGAAACACGCAGATAGGTACATTAGGAACATGAACAGAGGACGAAGGGTTTTTCATTGAATCGAACACTTATATTTTCAGGTATGCAGCCGACCGTTGAAGATCTGGTCTTTGACCAGGATGCAAAAGAGATAGCCATTAAGTCACGCCTGCAGGACCTTTTTACTGACGGAGTATTGCGTGGCTTGGGAGTCTATTTGAATGGAGACGCGCTTCATCTGGAGCCGGGAGTTGCCTATGTGGCTGGTGAGCGGATGGAAATTGAGTCTGATCAATTGATTGGCTCTACAATCAATCAGGGCTTCGTTTTTTTGAAATTTATTACCCTTGAAACAGAGCCGGTAGATCACTTCATCACGGGTGAGGCTTTTCCCACCAGAAGGTTGGATTCCTGTGAGATCTTTGTGAATGCGACAGCTGAGCCGTTTGATTTAGCAATTATGCTTTGTGAAATTCAGAACGGGGGACCCATTGATAAGCGATCCTTTATGGAGCTAAAATTGTCTAAGCCAACCAGCTGTGACCCTCCTGGTGGACTTGTTATATCCACTGGCTTTGAATCTGATATTCTCGCTTCCAATAATATGAGTGCATTATGATCCCATCAGGACAATCCTCTAACAGCGCTACCTGGGTACGATGCCAGTGGACCGCTTCGATGTCCCCTGCTCTGGAATATTATCTCGTTGAACTCATTCCGTTGATCCCGGATCCTGTAAATGGCGAACCTGTTCCAAGACCGGAATTAAAAACTACCGCCAAAACGGAACGAGATCTCAGCTCAGGCACTATACCGGCTGAATATATTTTTCACAATCTTCCTGCTGGTATCGCTTACCGGATTCAAGTGGCGGCTGTAGATCGTTACGGAAATATCTCAAATGTGCTCAGCGAGGATATCTTTTCAGGAGGGAGCATTCCAGAACTCAATAGTTCTGATATTACGCTCAACCCGCTTCAGGTCCATCTGCATGGAGTGCTCGTGTCCTGGGATGTCCAACCCTCCATCGAGACCCGGATAAATCACTTTGAGGTTTTCTCAGACACTGAAAGCTTTTCTGACCTGACCGGTGATCGACTAAGCTATTCCGGAACAGCCACCCAGATTATCGTGCCATCCAACACCGTTACCTACATTAAATTCAGGGCCATTGATATCCTGGGAAGACCCTCTCCAATACTTTCAGCGAGTATTGATGCAGGTACCTCAGCTCTGGCACCTCCCAATATTGTGGTCTAGGGAATATTAATCGGTCTGGCTGAGCAGGAAACGCCAGACTCGACTGGAAATAGATCCTCTTCAGATCTGGTCACGATCTGGTCCTCTTTCAAACCCAACTTTCCATAGCCTTCGTCAGGGCTACAGCTTCACGGGTTCTGGTTTTAGTATCCACTACTCCCGCATCGGCGAGGAGTTAAATGAATGTAAAGTGTTGAAAAACAACATATTAACACAGAATAGACTGGATTTGAGCGAATCGAAAGCTGATGTTCAAGCCGACGAAACAATAAAGATGTCGTCAGTAAACTCAAGCAGAAAGGGAACAGCTTTTGAAACACAACACATCAAATGACAGGCAGACCTCGAGAATCGGAAGCCTTTGGAGCCAACGATGGATCTAAGGGATTTGAAATTCGGGATCGAGATCGAAACGGTAGGACGCACACGCCGAGCTGTTGCTGAAGGGATTCAGGCTATTGTGGGGGGCTATGTACAGCATGTGGGGTCCCCTTCGTCGTATGACCCATATCATGTAACGGCAGATGATGGCCGAATATGGAAAGTGGTGGCTGATGCTTCCTTAAACAGCGTGGCTAAACACCTGCAGGCTGAAGTTGTATCACCTATCCTTACCTATGCGGATCTTCCCAGCGTTCAGCAAATCGTAAGACAGCTTAGAACAGGGGTTAGAGCTAAAATTAATAACCAGTGTGGGATCCACATCCACATCGACGCAGCCAATTTCTCACCCAAGGCCTTGGGAAACCTGATCAAGATTGTCAATAAACAGGAGGATCTGATAGTCGAAGCCCTGGGGGTCAATCACGATCGGCTCGTGAGATATTCAAAAAAGATCAAAGCAGAACTGGTCAACGACATAGTCAGGCGCAGACCTCAGTCCATTGATCACCTAAACCGACTCTGGTATGGCTACAGAAACAACAACCCTACCCATTATGATTCCACACGTTATCACGGACTAAACTTACACAATGTCTGGTATCGGGGGACCGTGGAGTTCCGGTATTTCGAAGGGACGCTCCACGCTGGGAAGATAAAGTCATATATCCAATTCTGTATGGCACTGTCAGCCAAGGCCATTAATGCGAAGGGTGCTTCTGCAAAGAAGCGGAATTTGAGCCATCAGAGCAGCAAATACGACTTCAGAGTGTTTCTGCTTTCTCTGGGGCTTATCGGTCTAGAATTCAAAACAGCCAGACACCACCTGCTTTCAAATCTTCGTGGCGATATCGCCTGGAAAAACAACTTAGAAAGGGAAATGTATGAAGCTCATACTTGAAAACATGGAATCCTTCCATGGAACAGCGCTAGAGATTATTCAACAGATGAAAGGCTCAGCAATGTTTGCTGACAACAAATCAATTCGTGAATACATGGATATGGTTATGAAAAATGCCAAAGTCCATCATGATGCTGAGTTTGAGATTCGAGGGAAAACCGATGAAGATCTGGCTCGGTCACTGGTCTTCCAGATTGTGGAGCACAAACTGGGGATGCTCATAGAAGAATCCATGGATGAGGCCAAATGAAACAGACTGCACCGATCGTATTTAATGATCCCTGCTTAAGGTGCGCCAAACCGATCCGCGCCGATTACATGGGTCTTTGTATGGACTGTGCTGATGCGCTTGGAATTAGCGAGATCTCGAATCAGGGTGATCCAACAGCAGCTGAGTTGCAACAAATAAACAAATATAGGAGGAAAGTCCATGTGCGGCCTGACCGGGATAATTCTGGGCAATAACCCCAGGCATGTTGATGATTATGAATGGCTGAAAGAAGCTTTTACGGAAACTCTTTTGAGAAGTCAGGCAAGAGGTCCTCACGCCACAGGGTTTGCAGTGATTAGAAGGGATGGATCCTATTTGCTTCTTAAAAGACCTGTCCCAGCCACCGCTTTTGTGAGGATGGAGGAATACGAAGATATCATGGCAGAACTAGATGGAGAAGTTTCAATAATAATGGGTCACACCCGTTACCGCACTATAGGCTCAGAACTAAAAGCACACAATAACCACCCCATCCGGGCGGGCCGAATCATCGGGACACACAACGGTACCAACTATAATGCCAGTGAACTGGCCAAAGCATATAATCTGAGCCGATATGCGGATGTGGATAGTGAAGTACTTTTCCGAATGGCCAACAAATACAGGCATCCCAGGGTTTTCAACTCGAAGCTGAAATTATTAAAAGGCCAGATGACAGCCGTAATGGTAAATCTCAATAATCCCAATCGCATCCGTATTTACAAGGGCAATAAACCTTTAAGTATGCGGATGGTAGATGATATGGAGGCAGTGTTCTATATCTCTGACCCGCAGTATTTCGAGTCGATTGACTTCCTCGGGCTCCCTCTTCGCGATTATCGATTCAAACCCAACCGGATGATCCAGATTGATGCCCATAAACCCTTGAGCCTCAAGGTATCCCCCTTTTCATTCCAACCAGAATGAGGAAATTATGCAGCGTGTATTCGTCTACGGAACTTTAAAACGGGGCTTAGCAAATCATGACAGGATTTTTTACGGCCATGAGATCAAAATTTCAAAAGCCTGGACCGGCGGAAATCTTTACGATACAGGCTGGGGGTTCCCAGCCATGCTACTGGGTCAAAGAAGTGAAGAGGAAGTTGAGGAGCAAACGGATCGCAAGGTCCACGGTGAATTGATAGAATTTGAAGATGATAAGTTATTGGAAAAACTCGATCGTCTAGAAGGATTCATCCAGGAGGGTTCAAACGCCAATTTTTATGACCGCATCGAGAGATCTATTCAATGTGAGAATGGTGAACTCAAAGCCTGGGTCTATGTTCTAAATCCGAATAGATGCCATCGCCACACAACCCAGCTCATTCGCTCAGGGATATGGGGATGAAAGGTTCTCAGATCAGATGGTTATCATGATCAGAAGTTAAAACAGCTAACCACTCCACCAGTTCAGAGCCGTGAAGATTTGAAAAATGGTTTAGATGGTTTTCGGAGTGCTACCCTGATCCTAGTTATTGATATCGTAAATTAGGCGACTACATTCGCAGAATGTTATTTCAACAATAGGGAACAATAATCTGGGTACTACAAACAACTATTTATGCCATTCATGTGGCTATATGGCCGAAGTCTGGGATGCCCCTGACAGAGCACCAATTGCTACAGCGGATACTCGGCACTGCTTGGGTTGCAGGTCTTTGGTCGATGTTCCCATAGAATTTCATGGTGGTAGTCTTATCGAAGATCCGGATGTTGTACCCAGTTTTCTGAACAGGTGCCCGGACTGTAATTCGTCTAATGTTGTGCATTGGGATGCTAAGCATACTTGTCCCAGGTGCGGGGAGCATATGACACGGGCGGTAGCTCAAACGCAGGTGCGTTAGGCGCATTGCGTAAAAAAGATTCGAATAGATTAGGGATTGGCTTAGGCACACGGATTGATAATCCCAAAAAAATAACTAAGGTGCGACAATGAGTCCGAAAATGACAGCATTCAACCATATTGACGCTAGACGTTCAAGACCTTGGCAAAACGAAGAAGAAATCCGGATCGGATGGGTATCCGGTTTGGAATTAGAATTAGGCATTCATTTTGATGCTGAAAGAGCAAGAAAAGATAGCAGCTATAACAATGTAATAATCGAATTTAAAGCACCGGGATTATTTAAAGGATCCAAATCTAGCGCCAAATTTAAGGAGGCAACAGAAAGTCGGTTGCTTCCCTACATCTTAAGTGCCTCAAACAAATCTGGAATTCCATCGGAGGATTACATCGGCATAGCCATCGATGGTGATCATTTGTGTTTTGCCCAAGTACGCGATGGTATGATCCATACTGAGCATTTGGTTCCTTTCTCAAAGTATGCAGTAACATTAGTTACAGAGGCAATCAAGGCTGATACGCGTCGAGCTGTTACTGTTGATAATCTTCTCGCCGATTTTGGGCATACCTCTACCAATGCTAGAGCGCTCATGCAGGGCATGAGCCAAGCATTGTCAGTAGAGTTGGCAACCAAAAGAAATTCTAAGATTAAAATGCTGTTCGAGGAATGGCGTACACTCTATGGTCAAGTCGCTGATATGTCTATACTTCAGTCAGAGTCAATAAATATGGACATAGGATTTTCATGGAATGGCGACCCTAAATATTCGATGGCCGGGCGACTCTTCGTGATTCACACCTATAATTCATTTTTGATAAAATTGCTAGCGGCTGAAATTGTTTCTGCACACAATTTGACTGCAATCTCTCATCCATCTCAACGAATGTCTGCCCTATTGGATGACAATACTCTGCTGTCAGTATTAGATCAGGAAATCGAACATGCTGGGATCTTCTCTCAAGCAGGTATAAATGGTTTTGTTGAGGAGGCAATTTTTAGTTGGTATCTGGACGTTGCACGTAAAATTAGGTTCGGTAAAATATTGATACCCGCAATACGTAATGTTTTAGGGTCCTTGTCATTTTATCGTACAGATTATTTAACTCATACAAGGGACGTTTTACGGGATCTTTACCAAGGTTTAGTTCCTGGTAAGCTGCGTCAAACGCTTGGGGAATTCTATACCCCTGACTGGCTAGTAGACTTTACGATAAAAACGGCAAAAAAAGGGTCTTGGTTAACAAAACGTGTTTTAGATCCTACGTGCGGATCGGGAGCTTTCCTCGTTGCTCTTATCCGTACTGTATCCTGTCAGAGCAACTCAGAGCAAATAGCATGATTTTCTAAGAGATACTTTTGGGTTATCCTGAAAGCAAAAAAGGATATAAAAATGAGCCCAAAATCAAATGTAGAAAAGCGTGTTAAAGATATACGTAGAAACACCCGCAAGAAATACTCAGCAGAAGAAAAGATTAGAATAATACTGGAAGGTTTGAGAGGTGAAGAGACCATTGCCTCAATCTGCCGTAAAGAGAACATTGCCCAGAACCTGTATTACAAATGGAGCAAGGATTTTCTGGAGGCCGGTAAGAAGCGCCTCGCTGGTGACATAGTACGTGAAGCCAATAGTACAGAAGTTGATGATCTCCGGAATGAAAACAATCACCTGAAACAACTATATGCCAGCCTGGCCATGAGAGCGGATGTGTTAAAAAAAAGCTGCGTTGGTCAGGGTATCGCAGTGAGCGGTATATGAGATATAACCAGGCTGAGAAGTATGAGATCATCCGCACTGTGGAAGAATCTCAGCTACCAGCCAAACAGACTCTGAGAGAACTGGATGTTC
>ERZ889078.308-NODE-308-length-44473-cov-10.874398_pt1 | contig 44473 bp, 41 predicted proteins | sample MGYA00521266_ERZ889078 | MGnify/ENA primary metagenome ERZ889078 (study PRJEB32303, sample SAMEA104408618) | aquatic metagenome | biome: Brackish water; feature: Pelagic; material: water | place: Baltic Sea | collected 2014-06-16T06:34:00 | depth 76,534 m ... | reverse complement strand
GTCTTTCCGGAGCTCTCTTTTCAGAATGATGAGCATCTGTTGCGGGAGTGGATCAATGAAACTTTCATAATGCATCAAGACAATTGAGACATGATGATCCGGGTTGCCTCTTCTAAAGGTCTCGACTTTATTTCTCAACTGTTTTCTTTATGATATCATCGGCAAATTCAGGATAATGGGCCGTCAGGCAGTCAGGGCAGATTCCGTGGCTGAATTCGACTTCTGTGTGTTCATGGATATAGTTTTCGATCTGTTTCCAGTACCCCTTGTCATCACGGATTTTCTTGCAGTGCATGCAGATGGGCAGAATTCCCTCCAGGGTTTTGATTTCATCCAGGGCCTTTGTTAACCGCTCAATCAACTGCTCTTTTTCCTGCTGGGTCTTCTTTCGTACTTCAATTTCATTACTGAGTTTCCGGTTGGTCCTGTCAAGCTCGAGAAAGGTTAATTCAAAGGGTTTTTCAATGCCTGTCTTGATGATGGCCCAATAAATAAGCAGGAATGAAAAAATCTTGAAATAATGGCCGACCATGTTGGACAAACCATAGTTGCTGATATAAATGGCAAAGGACAACTCGGAAATAATGGTACAGACCAACGACCAGAAAAGCAGAGGATAGATCTTCTGGTCAAACCGATCTCTGTTTTCCCGCAGAAGGAAAATGGCCGCCACCAGGATCAGACAGATGATACTTTCACTGATTATTTTAAACGGAGTCTGGCCCTGTGTCTCATCAAAACAGACAGGGAATATTCTCCAGTAGAAGATGGTGGCAATGAAAAGAGCGGTGATCACCGTGTAAATTGCAAACACCAGGTTGACCCTGGGCAGTCTGTCGCCGCGGAGAAAGAAAAAGGCCAGCAGCAGTGTAACACTTTCAAGGTAGCGGGCCCCGATCCACAGTTGATTGGCGCAATAACCATACTCAGCAAAAATTGGCATGCCCTGATATGACAGGGTGTGCAGCAGGTCGAGCACGCCAATAAACAGATAGGCTATACCGATAAACAGAAGATAGGGGTTCCGGATATATCTCTTTGAGTTCCAGGCAATCATGGAAAGCGAAAACGCCACCACAATACTGAACAGTTCTGCCAGGGTGTGAAAAAGGAGATAATTGACCCAGGAGGTAAAATACAGCCCGATCAGGACAGCCAGCAGCATCGCACGGTTCAAGAATAGTTGTGTCTTTTCTACGGTATTATTGTGCATCTATGATTTGACCTCCGGAAAATTCTTATTGGATCGGCTTACAGTCCAGTCCGTCCAGACCAAACCTGCCTCCCATCTTCACAGACCTCTTCAGGTCATTCGAATCCGTTCACAGTCGGGACAGATCCAGGTCGGGCCATTGCTGATCCCCCAGAGATTCTCCTTGAAACACTCTTCACAGATCATGAAACCACAGGGACAGCTCAGGCAATAGGGCAGTGCTTTCTTGCAGCAATGACAGGTATACTCACCCAATTTTCGACGCCGGTAGTTTTTCTTCTTCTCTTCGCTCATGATTTCAGTTCACCGGCCAACCAGCCCAGATAGGCACTGTTGCCCTGACTGACTGAAACAGCAAGAATTTCTGGGGTCTCATAGGGATGATGTTCAAGGATAATCTCCTCCAGTTCGGCATAACAGGCCCGGCTGCTCTTCATAACCAGGATAAGTTCATCGGCATATTCTATTTTTCCCTGCCACCAATAGAGACTGGTTCCCGGGCCGGTGATCTGGGCGCAGGCAATTAATCGTTTTTCCAACAGAAGCTTGGCGATCTTCATGGCATCTTCTCTCTCGCCAAAGCTTGTCTGAACTAGAATCGGTTCCATTCGTGTACCTCCAGATACAGATGAGACTCTCCCGTTGTTGATCTTATGGACATCCAGTATAGTGTACCACACACATTATTTTTTTTCTGAGAGAAATGATTTTTTTCCTGCAGGTGAATCATGCTTTTTGTAGTTGATATCGGCAACTCACACACGGTCAGCGGTCTTTACCGGGACGGTCATCTTCTGGGTCACTGGCGGCTCAATTCCGACCGTGACCGCTCCGCCGACGAATTGGCCCTGCGCTATCACGCCCTGTTCTCTATGGTCGGGATCGACCAACGCGAGATCAGCAATATTGTTATTGCCAGTGTAGTCCCGACTCTGGAGACGGCCTGGGTTTCCTGCTGCGAGAAATACTTCAGCTCTTCGCTTATAAATCCTCCTCTGGTGGTCTCGGCCGACAGCCTGCGCGGCTTGATCAAGATCCTGGTCGACCAGCCAGACGAAGTGGGTGCCGACCGCCTGGTGAATGCAATTGCCGCCTGGCATCAATATCGCCAGGATCTGGTGATCATCGACTTTGGCACGGCCATCACCTTTGACTGTGTGAGCAAAGACTGCTCATATCTGGGTGGGGCGATCCTGCCCGGCATTGCCATCTCTCTGGATGCCCTGGCTGCACGCACGGCCAAGTTGCCTCGCATCGACATCAGTACTCCACCGGAGAGCGTGATTGGCACCTCAACCGTCAAGGCCATGCGCAGTGGTATCCTGCACGGTTACGGATGCCTGATTGATGGTCTCCTGGCCAAGATAGCGGTCGAAATGAGACACACCAGTGACGAGTTGCAGGTCATTGCCACAGGAGGAATGGCCCAGTTGATCAGCCCGTATGCCAAGGGGATCAACGTCATCGACTCTCTGTTGACCCTGAAGGGTCTGCGGCTCATCCATGAACTGACATACAGACAGGAAACATCATGAGTTCACAGATGATCCAACCCCGCTTCCCTGCCCCGCTCCAACGGGGCGATGTCATCGGGATCGTTGCCCCGGCCGGTCAGATCCCAGATACCCGTGACTTTGAGACAGGGCTCTCCATCCTTCATGAAATGGGGTATGAACCCCGCTTCCCCCGGGATCTGTGGCCAGGCACCGGCTATCTGGCCGACAGCGATTCCGGCCGCAGCCAGGAATTGCAGCGGCTGTGGAATGACGATGAGGTGAGGGCAATCATGGCCCTGCGGGGCGGTTACGGCTGCCTGCGCCTGGCCCCTTTGCTCGACTTTAATTTGCCGGCCGGCAAGGCCAAGTTCCTGATCGGTTTTTCAGATATCACCATCCTCCATACCCTTCTCTTTCAGCAGACCGGGATGATCAGTCTGCACGGTCCCGTCCTGACCACCCTTGGCCAATGCTCACTGGGAAGCCTGGAACGGTTTTTTGCCTGCCTGGGCGGAAAATGGCAGAAAGAGATCACCTCTCCCCGAAATCTCGAAATCCTGCGCGGCGGAGATGAAGTGAACGGTCGCCTGATCGGTGGCAACCTGAGCAGCCTGGTGAGCCTGCTCGGCACCCCTTATTGCCCCGACTGGCCCGACACGATTCTCTTCCTCGAAGAGGTGACCGAACCCCTCTACCGCATTGACCGCATGCTCATGCAACTCTATCTGGCCGGGGTCTTTAACAAGATAAACGGCATCATCCTTGGCGATTTCATGGGAAATCAAGTTCCAGATGATCTTGAACGATACCGCTTCCACGAACAGATCTGGCGTCGAATCCTGGAGCTCACCGCCCCGCTTGCCCTTCCGGTCTGGGGCAACTTCCCTGCAGGTCACATCCCCAACAACCTGACCTTGCCCCACGGCGCCATGGCCTGTATGGACAGTTACAGGGCCAGCCTCAGATTTTCCTGAACTGGCCACGATACTCAGCTGACTCCATGATGAGTGTCGTGATTTCTCCCCCTTTCACCTGCTCTATCCCAATCGTTTTCCTGCAAGACTGCCGCAGCGCATCTGGTTACCCGTGAGTAACAGCCGCTAAGCTGTTTGAGTTTATCTGGTAACACCTGCGACCTGACTCTCCCCACAGCAAAATCACACAAACCCCTTGTAGATCATAACGATAAACCGTAATTCACGGGACTGGCACACATGTTGCTTTCCACCGACTACGACTTTGTGGTACGCGGTGGCACAGGCAAGGGGGATTACCTTGGAACCTGATCATGCTCGACTACCACCCGAAGACTTGACGGGGCGGCCGTCTTTCGGATTAACGATTGAAACCCAAGCCAGGAGGAGAAATCATGGGTGCAGAACAGAACGAACAAAAGGGAATCTCAAGACGCGAGGTTCTGATTGGAACCGGCGTATTCGCTGCGGGAGCGGCTCTTGGGCATCTGGGGGGTTTTGTAAAAACGGCATCGGCAAAAGAAGGTCCGGCCAATCAGTGGCCCTGGCCTTATGTCAAACTCGATCCAGCCAAGACTGCAGAGCTTGCCTATAACGAATGGTACCGGGTCTTTTGCGGGGCAGCAGTCATCAACAGCGTCTTCAGTCAGCTTGAGGAAAAGATCGGCGAACCGTATAAATCCTTTCCCAAAGACGCCTTTGTCTTTCTTGAGGGCGGCCAGGTCGGCTGGGGAACGATCTGCGGGTCACCGGCCGGGGCAAATATCGTTGCCAACTGTATCATCGGTCCCCGCATCGCCGGCAGCCCGGTGGCGCATCAGATCAGCGGCGACATCATGGAGTGGTACTCAGAAACCAAGTTGCCGGTTTACGTACCCAACAACCCCAAAATTGATCCCAAGCTGATCGTTCAGACCACCAGTGATTCACCTCTCTGTCATATCTCTGTCGGTCGCTGGATGAAAGCGGCCAACCAGCCCCTGAAAAGCGCCGAGCGCAAGGACCGCTGTGCCCGGGTCGCGGCCAGCACCGCCTACAGAGTCGTCGAGTTGCTCAATGACTGGCACGATGGCAAATACACCCCCGTGGCAACATTCAGTGCCGTCAAGGAACACGGGATCACCGGCCAGTTCAATTGCATGGACTGTCACGGCAACGACGTCCCTGAGGCGCCCGCACCCAAGGCCTGATCGAACCCCTTCCCTCTCTGCCGGTCAGCCCTCTTTCTCCAGTCAGGAGACAGGGGGCTGACCTGATCCCCATCCTTATTCAGCAAGACGTCTCTGCTTCAGATACTCCTCAAAACACGTCCAGGGCAGCGAGTCTGACCCGATTCTCTCCTGAGAAAGATAAAAAAACCGGTAACTGTTCAGCGGCACCCCATTTTCGCCCATTCTGACCTTCTCACATACACAAGTATGCTTCAAAGTCCAGAATGAACGAACCTGGCGCACCGATGACCAGTTACAGTTCCCGGTTTATGGCTATTCCTGGGCATTACGGTGAATAGTTACAACCGATGTCCGGGAACCCAGGGCCGTTCACCGGTTCAGCGCTTGGCCGTTATCGGGACTGGACAAGAATCCAGTCCACCACAGCGGACAGGTCCTCACCCACAAAGGCCGGCTGGATCTCCTGCTGCGGGCCGATGTACTGGGCATCACCACGGCCGTAGCCGGTGAGAACCAGGAGTGGGGTCACGCCTGCCTGAACTCCACACTTCAAGTCTGACCAGCGATCGCCGACCATGAACGAGCGGGAAAGATCAAGATTCATTTCAGTTGCGGCCTGCAGGACAAGGCCAGGTTTTGGTTTCCGGCAGTCACAGGCAACGCGAAACTCAACTCGTTTGGCCTCAGGGTGATGGGGGCAGAAATAAAGCCCATCCACATGACCACCCTTTTCTGCCAGTTCTGCTCTCATCTTTTTATGGACCGCCGTCAACAACTCGTCCGGAAAATAGCCACGGGCAAGTCCTGACTGATTGCTGACCACAACAACGGCGAACCCGGCCTCATTCAGGCGTGCAATGGCGCGCGCTGCCCCCGGGAGCATCTGAAACCGGCTCAGGTGGTTGATATAGCCCATCTGTTCATTGATGGTCCCGTCCCGATCAAGAAAAACTGCTGGTCGTACAGGCTGTCTTTCACTGGTCATTTTTTCTCCCCTGTTGCAACCACTGATCAGTCAGCCATGAGTTCAGCCAGTTGTTCACGGGCAAATTCAATGGAGGAATCAAGGGAGATGGCCAGAGTGAAGAAATGGATTGCCTCATCATTCTTATCCAGACGTCGGTAATTCACCCCGAGATTTGCATAGTCCATGGCAGAGACGGGGTTGAGTTCCACGGCACGCTTGAAATGGACAATAGCCTGGACATAATCATCCTTCTTGAAAAAACAGACGCCCATGAGATTATGGATATCGGGCCGCTCCTCATCCACATCCAGCCCCTGATTCAGGACTTCAATGGCATCGTCATAGCGGGCCAGGTCTTTGAGACAGTTACCCTTGTACGAATAGATATAGGGCAGGTCTTCCCCTTCAGGCCCGAGGGCCAGGGCCTGGTCAAAAAAGTCCAGAGCAGGCTCGGGCATCCCGCACTGAAATAGATTCCGACCCCGGTAGAATTTGAGGTAATAGGCCTCAGGCAGTTTCTCTTCCATCCGAGCCAGTCCCTGCTCCAGTTCATCCGGGTCATGCACCAGATCCACCAGAAGCTTGGCCGCAAACAGCCCGGCATCGTTAATCATCGAGCGTTCACGAAAATGAGCGCCTGGAATAATGGTGTAGATGGCCGGAATCTGCAGCTGCGAATGGGTAACATCGAGCATCAGGACCTCCATGCCGATCTTGCCCAGGGCCCCGACACAGTTTTCCACCTCGACCTTGATGTTATTGTCGACCAGATTGGCCATATCAGCAATGGTGGTGGTAGCACCTGGCGCTGTAATATGCGTCACCTCATCCATGCTCAGGGGTTTGGGAAGACCTGAGGCCACATAGTTGGAAGAGCTGTTGAAATCACCGGCCAGCTGTGCCACTTCGGTAATCGCGCGAATGACTGCTTTTTCAGGATCGGGGGTGGTGCCTGCGGTATAGACAATCTCACTGGTCTGCGGGAAGGTGGAGCGATCAATGGCCAGGGCACCCACAGTGGGAATACCGGTATCCAGGGAAAAGTCATTCATGTACAGTTCAATCTGATGGCGGGCAAACTTGTCAAGCAGTTCACGGGCCACAGGATCTGAGATGGTGGCCGGATCAATAAGCGGAGTGGCCAGGTTCTGATGGGTGACCAGGGCACAGACATGGCGTTCAACCACCTCTGAAATACCCTGCATGGCCGCCTCTTCAACGGTATTACCGGCTGAAGGGCCATTGAATTCGTTAATGGCAAAAAACCAGGAAAACGGGACCAGGACCTCTTCGTCTCGGCTCAGGTTTCTGGCCCAAGTCCATTGCATGGGAATCCCGGCCAGCAACTCTTCAACAAAGAGACCAGTGTTGCGCGCGTCATGAACCGACTTGAGCAGGTAACTGCTGTCCAAAAGCGGATAGCCCTGACCACGCAGGGACTGGTAATCACCAATAATGAAGTTGTCAGAATCCCTGGTGAAAGAAAAAAACGAATACCGTTCAGCAAGTTCCATGCAGGCTGAGGCCTGGGCCTGAATTGGGGATGAGCCTTTCCCCATCTGCTTCTTGGTGCCGGTCATGGCCAGGGCGTCCTCACCGCAGACACTGAAGTAGACCGGGATATCCAGGCGACCATTGTCGATGCGTTTGACCTCTTTCAGGATATCGAGATCAAGGTGGGCCAGTTTCTCGTGGAAACGGGCGACGGTCTCTTCGGGACGTATGGCCTTGTCCTGGTCGGTGGTATAGGTCTTGAAGCAGTCCTGGAGTTGAATCAGTCGTTTTTTCATGGGAATTTCCATGGGCAAGAGAGATGAATAAAGAACGGTCTGACAAGCTGATCCGTTCCCATCTGGCAAGGTGAGACACTATAACGGACTGGGCACATTTTGCAAGCCCGGGGGAGTGTCGGGGGGGGGCGGATTTTCAGGCAGCATACCGGGCCAGACGCTCGGCCCAGGGCCCAACACCGAAGTTTAATTGATAGCGGCGGGTCTCAGGGGAATCAATGGTCATCTGGATATGGAGACGAGAGAATGGAACGACATCCCGGGCCCGCTCGGCCCATTCAATCACACAGAGGCCATCACCATAAAAGTACTCATCAAACCCAAGATCCAGGACCTCTGTCTCATCAGAGAGGCGGTAGAAATCCATGTGATAAAGAGGAATCCGGCCCGGATATTCATGGAGGATACTGAAGGTGGGGCTGGTGACATAACACTCCTCCGGTACCGCGAGGCCCTGGGCAATAGCCTGGGTCAGCGTGGTCTTGCCCGCCCCGAGATCACCGTCCAGGCAGATCACATCGCCGGGTGCCGCCACCTGCCCCAGCCAGAGGCCGAAACGCTGGGTCTCGGCCAGAGAACTGATCCGCAGGCAAGATTGACCATGGGACTGCGGCCCCTGTGCTCCAGAAGATGTGACAGGGCCGGTCCCACTCACGTGGCCGCCTGCTTTTTGCCCATCTTCTGCTCATACATCAGGGTGTCGGCCCGGGACAGAAATTCGTCCAGGCTGCAAGGCGAATTCAGGTCATAAACGACCATCCCACAACTGATTGAGAGCTGATAGGGCCGGTCTGATTCTTCATTCATGGCCCTGATCTTGTCAGCAAAGCGATGTTTGATCAAGTCGGTTTCCCCGGTATTGAGAAGCAGGACGGCAAATTCATCCCCGCCCAGGCGGGAGATGATATCCGTCCCACGAAAGGTACAACGAAGCAGATCGGCGGTATCACAGATCAGGGCATCGCCCTCTTGATGGCCGAGCGTGTCATTGATCTGCTTGAGGCCATCCACATCCAGGTAAAGGAGGATAATATCGGCCTTGACCCGATCTGCCACCAGAAGCTGTCTGGCAGCCATGGTCATGAATCCGCGCCGGTTCAGCAGGCCAGTCAACTCGTCGGAGATCGAAAGTTGCTCCAATTGGACCTGACTCTCTCGCAACTCCTCCAGAACCAGGTTGCGCTCGGTCATGTCAATGGCCACGCAGACGACCCCGTCTGTGATATGGTTTGGATTATCCAGGGAGGCTGCACTGAACAGAACCGGGATTGCCCTGTCACCATGACCCAAATAGACCAGCTCCTTGTTGACTATCCCCTCCCCGGAACAGAGATGCGCCATAAATTTTTCTTTCTTATCCTGATCCTTGAGCAGGATATCGGTCAAGGGCAGACCAACAAGTTCGCTGGGTTCACGGCCAAGCAGGGCCACAGTCGCCATATTAACCGTCTGTATCCGACCCTCCCTGTCAGTCACGATCAGGCTCTCACGCATGGAGCTGAGGATGGTGTCGAAATAATCACGGGAGATGGTGGTTTGGTGGAGATTTTCGACCATGATATTGAACGACTTCACCAGGGCACCAATCTCATCTTGAGAACGAATCCGGATGGGTTCCTGGTTCTCACCCCGGGCAATCGTCCGGCTCGCCTGGGCCAGACTGGCCAGTGGTGTGGTGATTGTATGGGCCAGGAAATAGGCGACTGACAGGGCCAGGGTAGCGATCAGGGCCAGGAAAAGAAGAGTGGTTTTCTGCGCGGCCCAGGTCCCTGCCATCATCTCCTGTTCAGACAGGGCCGTCCACAGGACCAGCTGATATTCGGGGAGATGGATATGGTTCATGAAGGTCTTGTTCCCCATATTCTTGCTCTTATAGACAAACATATCCTTGTGGTCAGGTCTGTCGTGGCGGTGTTCCTGGCCAAAGAAGACATTCCGGTCCAGAGACTTTATCTCTCCAGTAGAGGAGGAGATTGCAAATACCGAGCCGTCGACCAGATCCTCAAGGACAACCAGTCCTGCCTCGCCGACCCTGATCGAAAGCAGACTCTGGGCCAGCTTCCTTAAGGGAATCTGGGCCAGAAGCATCCCGGCAAACTCATCGCCAAAATAGTGGTGTTTGACATAGGTCAGGTCTATGACCGGTCCTTCGTCTTGCCGCAGGACGGTGTCATGGCTGATCACCACCTCATCGGGCCGCGCCATGGCCTCCTGGAAAAAGGGGCGCTCCCGATAGTTGGTCTGACGACTGTCCAATAGCCGTCCCTGCTCGACCCGCACCTCTTCATAGCCCTGTTCGTTGATATAGCTGATGATCGGCAGATCATCCTGATGGGAGATCAGGTGCGCGGCCAGGGCCAGTTCACGATAATTATCGAGGTAGTCGAGAACGACCTTGTCGCCTGCCAGCTGCCGCAGGAGTTGACTCTGGCGCTCAAAATACATTTTGATATGTGCGGCGCCGTGTTCGGTGATATCTTGCAGATAGACCTTTTCGCGGGCCGTGAGCTGCTTGGTAATCATGGGAAAGAAGAAGACGGCGAGCACGACAGCAGCCAGGAGGATGATCCCCAGGTGCGAAAAAAACAGGGTGGTCTTGAGGGACTTGAACATATCAGGGAAGGATGTCAGGTGGCGCCACCCCGTATTCCGACATCAGCTGCCTGGCGGTGGAAGTGGCAAGGAAGGTCAGGAAATCATGGCCAAGGGGCTTGAGAGAATCACGCCAGACCAGGCCAAAGGTTGCCAGCAGGGGATAATGGCCTGAGCTGATATTTTCTTCGCTCGGACTATACCCCTCAAATTTCAGAACTCGAATGGATGGTTGACGTTTGACCTGGGCCAGACTGGTGTAGCCGATGGTCTGCTCATGATTGATCAGGGTCTGAACGAGCTCGGGTGTTGTGTAGATGATACTCCCGACCGGACGCTTGATCGCGGCAAAGCCTGGCACCATCTGTTCAAGGACTTGGCGTGAGGAATCACCCTGCTCTCGATTGGCCACATATATTTTTCCGGGTGGACCGCCGAGTTGTCGCCAGTCATTGATGCCCCCTTGATAGATCTGAACCAGTTCCTTCCCGGAAAGATTATCAGGGTGGCTCACACCGCCATTGACTGCGAGGACGACAGGGGAGAGGGCATAGGCTTTATAGTGGAGCCCATAACGCAGCTCATTGTCTCTCAGTGGCCTGGCGACCCGGCCCAGGTCGCACTTGCCGGCAGCAGTGGCCTTGATGCCACCGGAGCTACCTATGGCTTCAGGGACCTCTATATTCACCCCGGGATGGCTGCCCATAAACTCTGCCGCAAGATTCTGACACAGTTCCTGCGAGTCACCGGTTCCACAGATCACCAACTTCTCGTCGGCCCTGGCAACATTGAGACCAAGGACAAGGCACAACAGTAAAACGTGGAAGATCTCCACAGAGAGACTCATACTTTTCCTACAAGTTCAATATGATAATAAGAAAATTTTTTTTAAAACAAACCACAGAAGAGTGGCCACGTCAAGAAAAGCTGTGATGGGACGGCCACTCCTGATTAACTTTACAGCACAGGCCCCCGAATCTCCGCCACGGCAGGGGCCTGCCGTCATGTCAAAAATTCTTGACATGACGGCACCGGACACGCCTTTTTCCCTATTGCCCCGTGTCCTCCTTGTGCCACCAGGTCATAAGCAGTTGATAGGGATCGTAATAAAGGGGCAACTGCTCAGGCTGGTCAAAGAGGTTGTGGTAGGCAATGCGATGTCCATCCATAAACCAGTTGGGGACAAGATAATAGCCATACCAGAGGATTCGGTCCAGGGCCCGGCAGGCAGCGGTCAACTCCTGCTGAGTTGTGGCGTAGATAATCCGCTCTACCATGGCGTCAACGGCCGGATCGGCGATCCCTGCCAGATTGCGCGAACCCTTGGTGGCGGCCGACTCGGAATGCCAGTAATTGCGCTGCTCGTTGCCCGGCGACTGTGACTGCCCGTAGACCTGAACGATCATGTCAAAATCAAAATTCTGCAAACGGTCCGTGTAGAGGGCCGGATCAATGGTCCGGTAATCGGCCTGGATTCCCAGTTTCTCAAGATTTTTGACATAGGGTGCCATGACCCGTTCAAAGGAGGGTGACACCAGAAGGATCTCAAACTCGAATGGTTTACCCTGGTCATTCTGCAGGACACCCTCTCGCACCTGCCAGCCGGCATCGGCCAGGAGTTGACGGGCCTGACGCAGATGGGTCCGCAGACCGTCACGGCCATGGGTCTCGCCTGGGGTCGGTGGGGTGGTAAAGATTTCAGGCGGCAGAGTTGCACGAAAGGCTTGCAGATACTGCAATTCCAGCCCCTGGGGATCACCGATGGCGGCCAGAGGTGAGTTGCTGAAATAGGAATGGCTGCGACGGTACTGGTCAAAAAACAGGGCATTATTGGTCCATTCAAAGTCCAGGGCCAGACCCAGGGCCTGCCGGACCCGCCGATCCTTAAACTGTGAACGCCTGGTATTCATAAGAAAACCCTGCATCCCGGCGTTGTTGTGATGGGGAAAGACCTTCTTGACAATGGTGCCGTTGGCGAACTTGCCGCCCTGCATATCACGGGCCCACTGCTTGGCAATATTGACCAGCATGAAATCGAACTCATGGGCCTTGAAGGCCTCCACCGCCACAATTTGATCCTTGTAGTAGTTGATGGTCAGCCGATCAAAGTTGAACAGGCCGCGGCGAGTCGGGTGGTCTTGTGCCCAATAGTCCGGGTTGCGACGATAGGTGATGGATTTGCCCTGTTTGACCGTATCAATAATATACGGCCCGGAGCCCCGGGGCGCGAGCATGACCTCGGCCCCGGCAGGTGGGGCAAAACCATGCTCCTGGTAAAAGGCGCGGGAAAAAACAGGGATCTGGGCCGCGATCATATGCAGCTCCCGGTTTGCCCGGGCGAAGTTGAAGCGAATCTGGTGCTGATCCAGAATCTCGGCCCCGCTGATATCCTGGTAATAATAGGGATAAAAGGGATGGACCTGATCACTCTTCAGGGTCTCCAGGGAAAACTTGACATCCTCGACCGTGACCGGGCTGTTGTCGCTGAAGCGGGCCCGCTCATCCAGGGTAAAGGTCACCGAGAGCCGGTCAGCGGCCAGGGCAATATCCTTGGCAATCAGGCCATACGTGGCAAAAGGTTCATCCAGACTGGGCACGGCCAGGGTCTCAAAGACCAGGGTATCAAGACCAAACGGTGCTGTCCCTTTCAGGGTAAAAGGGTTCATCTTATCGAAACTGCCCAGATCGTGAAGAACCAGCTCTCCCCCAGGCCGGGCCTTGGGCGAGGTATAGGCAAATTGCTCAAAATCAGGCGGATATTTCAGTTGGCCATCGATTGAGATGCCATGGGCCGCCTGAACTACCGAGGCTGGAGCAGAGACAAGACAGAGAAGCACAAGAAGAAAGGGACGCAGAAACATGGGGATGATTCCGTAAGCGGCGCGACAACCAGAAGGAACAGCGTGACGCCTGTCTTGGTTTTTTTGTATGAAAGTTCACCAGAGAGCATGGCTTGGCCATACCGAAGGAATGAACTTTCATGGTTGATTGTGAAGGGCTATTTGGGTCCAGCCATGCCGATCAGGGGAGATTCATCGATTAACTTCTGGCAACACTACCCTTTTTCGACTAAGATGTCAGCCGTTGTTCAGCCCAGTTTCAGAATTTATCCGACATTGACTGCAAGGAGTATCAGCCATGGGAAAGACCATCGCCGAGAAGATATTTGAAGCCCACCTCCGGGACACCCCGGCCCCGGGTAATATGGTCCTGGATCTGGATGTGGTCATGTGCCACGAGATCACCACTCCCATCGCCATCATGGACCTGATGGAAAAAGGCATGGACCGGGTCTTTGATCCCGCTAAAATCAAGGCCGTCATCGACCATGTCACCCCGGCCAAAGACTCCAAGACCGCCACCCAGGGCAAGATCATGCGCGACTGGGCCAAGCGGCATGAAATCAAGGATTTTTTTGATATCGGTGCCAATGGCGTCTGTCATGCCCTGTTTCCGGAGAAAGGGTTTATCAGACCTGGCTACACCGTGATCATGGGCGATTCTCACACCTGCACCCACGGGGCCTTTGGCGCCTTTGCGGCAGGGGTCGGGACCACCGACCTTGAGGTCGGCATTCTCAAAGGAGTCTGCACCTTCCGCACCCCTCAAACCCTCAAAGTCGAGATCACAGGGACACTTGGCCCCGGTGTGACTGCCAAAGACGTGATCCTTCGGGTGATCAAGGAGCTGACCGTCAACGGCGCCACCGATCAGGTGATCGAATTTACCGGTCCGGTGGTTGAGGCCATGTCCATGGCCGCTCGCATGACCCTGTGCAATATGGCCGTGGAAGCCGGGGCCACCAGCGGTCTGTGTCTGCCTGACCAGGTCACGGCTGAATATCTCTGGCCCTTTATCCAGAATGACTATGCGACCCTTGAGGCCGCTGTCGCTGATTTTGCCAAATGGCATTCAGACCCTGATGCCCTGTACAGCAAACTTCTCAAACTCGATGTCACCGATCTTGCCCCCCAGGTCACCTTTTCCTTCAAACCCGACCAGGTCAAAGACGTGGGCGACCTTGAAGGTACTCCGGTTGACCAGGTCTATATCGGTTCCTGCACCAACGGCCGGATAGAGGATCTGCGGGCCGCCGCCGAGATTCTTCAGGGCCGGACCCTGGCCCCGGGCGTGCGCGGTATTGTCACCCCTGCTACCCCAAAGGTCTATTCCATGGCCCTGGAAGAAGGGATCATCAAAATTTTCATGGATGCCGGCTTCTGTATTCTCAACCCCACCTGCGGCGCCTGTCTGGGAATGAGTTCCGGGGTCCTGGCCGAAGGCGAGGTCTGTGCCTCCACCACCAATCGTAACTTCAATGGCCGGATGGGTAAAGGTGGCACGGTCCACCTGATGAGCCCCTATGCCGCAGCAGCTGCAGCTGTTACCGGTACCATCAGCGATCCGCGTCCCTTTCTTGCAGCATAAGGAGTAGAACCCCATGAAGACTTTCGGCGGTCCAGCCATCATGCTGGACAGAAATGATATCAATACCGACGAAATCATCCCGGCCAAGTACCTGACCGAAAACAGCAAGATGGCCCTCAAGCCGCACCTCCTGGAAGACCTGCTCCTGGACGGTCAGCCCTTTGATTACAATGCCCCGGCCGTACAGGATGCAAAGGTCGTGGTCACCCGGGCCAACTTCGGCTGCGGTTCCTCCCGCGAGCATGCCGTCTGGGTCTTTGAGGTCAATGACATCAACGTGGTCATTGGTGAGAGTTTTGCCCGGATCTTCCGCCAGAACATGTTCAACTGCGGCATCCTGGCAGTCGAACTGGGCAGGGACAAAATCGATTCTCTGTTCAAGATGCAGGGAAACCTGACGGTCAGTGTTGATCTTGCCAAAGGGGAATTGATCGCCACGGCCAATGCCCCGGACCAGGAATCGCTCACCTGCACCTTTGAGCTCAATCCCTATGATCGGAAACTGGTCGCCGCCGGCGGCTGGCTGGCCTTCGCCGACCGCAATTACTGATCAGCGTTCCTCGTCCTGAGCACCAGCAGACCAGCATGGCTGGACCAAAATGGCCAGCCACGATCCACCATGAAAGTTCATTGCTTCAGCATGGCCAGTGATGGCCTCCGATGAACTTTCGCATAAATAACAAGGGGGCCGGAAGAATGAAATCTTCCGGCCCCCTTGGTCTGTTGTATCCCACAAAAAATCAATCTGCTGGCGACTTACAACCCTGTCTCCTGCAGTTCCTGGATCAGTTTCTCCTGTTCAGAGCTGAGCTCGCCCGGGACCTGGACCAGGACCTTGACATAGAGATCACCACGGCTGCCGACCGGTCCGCTGGGCAAACCATGCCCCTTCAGACGCAGGCGGGCGTCAGACTGGATTCCAGCGGGGACCCGGACCATAAACTTCTTGTCTTCCAGAGTCTGGACCTCAAGTTTTGTTCCCAGGCAGGCCTTACTGAAAGAAATCTGTTTTTCCATGATCAGATTGTCACCCTCACGGGTAAAATTCTGATGGGCCTGGACATCGATCTTGAGATAGAGATCTCCCGCCGGTCCGCCCTGGGGGGACGCCCCACCCTTTCCCTTGAGCCGCAGCTTTTTGCCGGCCTCGATCCCCTTGGGTACCTTGACCGTGACATTCTGGGCCTGGCCATTCTTGCGCAGACTGATGTTTTTCTCAGCCCCGAACAGGACATCTTCCAGGGTCACGGCCAGCTGATAGGTCATGTCCTGGCCCTTGGGGGGCGGACTGCAAGACCCTGAACCACAGCCACCACCCATCCCTCCGGGGCCGCCCTGGGTGAAGATATTCTGGAAGCCGCCACCACCACCACCCATGGTCCGATGAAAAGATGAGGCTTGACCGCCCGTGGGGCCGTTTCCACCAAAACCGAACTGACGAAGGATATCGTTTAAATCAAAGTTGCGGAAGATGTCTTCCTGAGAGTAACGCTGATGAAACTCAGTGGAGCCGTACGTGTCATACTGCTTCTTTTTTTCCGCATCGGAGAGGACCGCATAGGCCTCACTGATCTTCTTGAACTGCTCTTCGGATGCCTTATCACCCGGGTTCTTGTCCGGATGATATTTGAGCGCCTGTTTGCGGTAGGCCTTCTTTATTTCGGCCGGTGTCGCATCCTTGCCCAGGCCTAATGTCTCGTAATATCCCATAACGTCCTATGTTATCCGCTTCGAAGGGTCTCAACCCTGATTCTATAACTGCGACTGGACAAAACTCGCCCCTAAAAAAGGAGTATCCTCGAGGTATTGCAATGATTCCATTCAGCCCACACTCTGTAACTCATGGCCAACAGATTCAAAATATGAATCCTGTGCAATCACTGCGCTTAAGATAGGAACCATCTCTCACTTCGTCAAGGAAGAGGGGGGCTGAGAGAGCATAAAAAAAGGGAGCCCCAACGGACTCCCTTTAAACAGTCAAAACTGACAACAGGCCTTAGAACGGCACATCATCACCTGTGCCGCTTTCCCCGCCTCTACCATAAGAGGGCTCTTGTGGCAGCGGCGGTTGATCGTAACCTCCACCGCCGCTACTTTCACCACCTTTCGGGGTTAAGTTTTGGACAGTAGTTGCAATGATTTCTGTGGTATACTTATCGTTTCCACTTTGATCCTGCCATTTTCTGGTTTGCAATCGACCTTCAACGTAAATTTTCGAACCTTTTGAGAGGTAGTTGTTACAAAAATCAGCACTTTGACCCCAGACAATAACACGATGCCATTCTGTTTCTTCCTGTAGTTGCCCGTCTTTGTTTTTCCATTTTCGGGACGTTGCCATACTGAGCGTTGCCACCGATGTTCCACTCTGTGTTGCCCTAAGTTCGGGATCTGCTCCTAAATTACCAATAAGTATTACCTTGTTTACCATGATAGAGTCCTCAGGTGAAAAGAGTGTTAAGAAGAGACTTTTTTATATTTACACGTTCTCAATATACGACAGAATAAAGAAAGAACAAGATCAAAATTGCATATTACTTTGGCAATCTGTGCTGAGCTCATCAGAAACGTACCGCTTGATCAAGCATCTTTGCCAGTCCCCCCTGCTCTTCCAGGGAAAAACCCATCACCGACTGCCAGATTTCATCACTCTCCATACAGAAATAGATACAGGTCCGATCATGGGCTCGCTCCTTGAGAAGCCCGTAGATATGTTGATAGAGTTCCACCCGTCGCTCCCTGAAATAGCGGGGCTTGTGATCAAGGCCCTCGATAAATTCCTGATAAAAAATAGTTGATCCGGGAAAACGTGATGTGCCGATGGATTTAAGCGCCGGCAGATAGCGCAGTCCCCCCAGTGAGATCCAGGCAATCTGGTCGGCCGGGACCATCTCAAAGAGCCGGGCAATGGTGGTCCGATATCCCTCACGCCAGCCGGGATGATCAATGATCGGGTCAAAGTGAAAGGCCAGTTTATATCCCCAGTCAGCGCATTGCCGGGCTGCCGCCAGTCGCTCGTCCAGAGAGGCTGTGCGCAATTCTTCCCGGCCCATGATTGCTGTGGCATTGAGGGACCAGGCCATGACGGTCCGCCCCTGATGATCAAGGCCCTTCAGGTTTTCAATCACCGCGCTCTTGCTCTTGAGTTCAATGACCCCTCGGGGTTGGCGGGCCATGTAAGACACCAGTTTGGAACTGAGACCGGTCAACCGATCCAGGGCCATGGAATCGGTAAACTCTCCGGTACCAATCCGAATAAAACGCTCGGGGTCACGTGCAAAGGACTGGTCAAGTTCATGGAACAGGTCATCGACATTGACAAAAAAAGAGAGCCAGGGCTGGTTGAGATAGGCCTGCAGGATGCAGTAGACACAGTCCATGGGACAGTTCATGCCGATGTTCAAGACCTGATAGTCGCAACAGCGATACTCCGGGGTCCCGGGACAGGGCTTGAAAAACTGGCCCCGATTGCGGGTGAGCAGGAGGTGCTGTTTCCCCTGAGTCAAATTGGTCGGATACTGGCCCGAGATGCCGGACGGCTCATCCTTATGACTCAGGACATCATAGGGAAGACCGGAGCGAGCAATGATCTCCCGGGTATAGGGCAGGTCGAGGCAGGACTCTTCCACATGCAGAAAGCGGACAAAACGGGAGGGGTCAGCCCAGGAGTTTGATGGGGTAGAGGTGCGAGTCGTAGGCATCGGGAAAAGAGTTGGTTAAGAGTGGCGCGTTAGCAAAGATTTAAATATACAAGTTTATGGGGGTGAGCTTGGCCCGGCAGGAGCAGGAAGGTCCCTGTCCGGCTAAGCTCCGCCCAAAACATGGACGACGTTTCGTCGCCCATGTTTCAGATACGCCGGCCAGGGACCTTCCTGCTCCTGCCTCTTTTCATTTCTGGTCAGATACAGAGAATTATAGTTCGACCGCCAGTAACCAGCCATGGGCTCCGATGAACTTTCTGATCAACGAGTTCCGTTCAGGATTGGTACCTGCGGGCATATTCGAGAAACTGTTGTCCCTCTTCGACCCGGCCATGCCTGAGGCAGCCCTGACCATAAATCAGTGACTTGCGATGCAATTCAAGGCGAGCCAGGAGCTGCTGCTCAGGCGTGAGCTGGCCGGAATTTACAAGGGCCATCAGGGCCTGAATCCGAAAGCGATCCATCCCCACCTGATACTGGACCGAGACCTGGTCACTGCGTCCCCCCTCTTTCACGGTCAGAGGGGTATCAATCAAGAGAAACGGGTGCTTGGCGCTGACCCGCAGCCAGAAGTCATAATCCTCGCAGCAGCGCAGTTCCTCATTGAAAGTGCCGATCCTGGAAAACAGTTCACGCCGCACCATGACCGTTGACATCCCCACTGCACAGAGTTGCAGGCAGTGGACAAAGATATCACCGTGGCGCGGAATATGCTTCTTTTTCTGGTTGAGGTGAACCCCGCGACGCAGCCATCGCTCACGGGTGTGCGAGATCAGATACCCCGGCTCCGCTGCCATGGCCGTATATTGGTGGGACAATTTGTCCTTGTGCCAGTGGTCGTCGGAATCGAGAAAGGCAATCAGTGGGAAACGGGCATGCCGGACACCCAGATTCCTGGCTGCGGCCGGCCCCTGGTTCTCCTGAAAAAAATAGCGGAGCGGGACTGCGGACTGAGCCGAGAGTTCCTCGATCAGACCAGGAGTCTGATCCGTGGAGCCATCGTCAATAACCAGGATTTCTTGACAGGGAAGGGTTTGACGCAGGACAGAATGGATGGCCCGCTCCAGATACGGAGCTCTATTCCAGGTGGGGATAATAACAGAGACAGGCCCCGGTGACTCATTCAAAACACATGGCCTTTATTGATAATGACTGCCGCGCATCAGCGGCACTGCTGGGGCAGGAACAACTCGGGCAGCGTGATCCGTCTCTTGCCTGAAACAGGAAGGTTACTCGTTGACCAGAATACGCTTTACCTTCTTTTTCAGCTCTTCCCGGGTCCGCCAGCAATACTCGATTTCATTCTGGCGCCAGATCAGTCCCGCGATGATTGCGATGGGGCAGATATATACCGTCAGAGACGCAAGCCAGGTCCAGCCCCAGGCGCTCACCGCGGCAAAGACGGCGACACCGGTACTGATGATGGGGATAAAGGCAATTGTTGCCGAAAGCACACACTTCAGAAACCAGAACCTCCCGTCAAACCAGACATCAAAGCCCGCCATCAGGGTCACAATATGAAATATCCCCATGAGATAATAGGCGATATAGGGGATGGCTTCTCTTCTCATTATGTTAAATTCAAAGATAAAATGTGTATCATATAATAATCATCAAGACCATCTTCCTTGGGTCAAAAAATTTGCGAATTCTTTTTGGTATTTTTTACTACTCTACATCAAAATCAACACAGATGCCAAGCAAACTGTACCACAAAACAAAATTAAGAGATGATTTTTACCGGCCATCTAGTATTATATAAAAGTTATACTCAATGCTGTTCACATCTATCTCTTGGCCATCCGCTGTCACAGGATGTCTGAGAGATTTCAGTCTCCAGATTCATCTCCCATAATTCTCTATCAATTACTATGAGCTCACAGATACTGATCAACTCAACCAGCTATGAAGTCAGGACCGCCCTGGTGGAAAATGACCAGCTGGTTGAATTCCACATGCAGCGCCCCGCTGAAAAAGGGCTCATGGGAAATATCTACAAGGGCAAGGTCGTCCGTGTCCTTCCTGGAATGCAGGCGGCCTTTGTCGATATCGGACTGGATCGCACCGGTTTCCTGTATGTGGATGACGTCCACATCACCATGAGTGAATTGGAAAAACGGATGATGGGCGGCGATCAGCCCTGCGGCAAATACGACTTTGCCTCAGCAGCCACCGATAACGACATGCGCCGTGTCACGGGCATGAACATCGAAGAGTTGCTCAGTGAAGGACAGGAGATCCTGGTCCAGGTGGGCAAAGATCCCATCGGTACCAAAGGCGCCCGCTTGACCTGCCACGTCACCCTGCCCTGTCGCAACCTGGTCTTCATGCCGCTCACCGATCACATCGGCATATCTCGCAAGATTGATGACGAGGGCATCCGCCAGACACTGCGTGAGAAGATCGAGCGTTTACGCCCCAGAGGGACCGGCTTCATTGTCCGGACCGTGGCCGAACATGCAAGCTCAGAAGAGCTTGAGGCCGACATGGAGTTTCTCCTCCTGCTCTGGGATGAAATCAAGGATATCACTGGTCGCTCATCGGTGCCCTCGCTGGTGTATGAGGACCTGGACATCACCCTGCGCACGGTCCGCGACCTGCTCAGCCCCGAGGTCGGCAACCTGATCATTGATGACCGGGAGACCTTTGACCGCCTGAACCGTTTTGTCCAGACCTTTGCCCCCAAGCTGCAGGACCGGCTCAGTTTTTATCAGGGGGCCGTCCCCCTGTTCGAGGCGCACGGCATCGAGGTCGAACTCAGCCGGGCCATCGAAAAAAAGGTCTGGCTCCGCTCAGGCGGCTACATCATCATCGAGACTACCGAGGCGCTCTCGGTCATTGATGTCAATACCGGTCGCTATGTGGGCAAGAACGACCTTGAGGCGACCATCTTCAAGACCAATATGGAGGCGGTCAAGGAAATCGCCTACCAGCTGCGACTCCGCAATATTGGCGGGATTATCATCATTGACTTTATCGATATGGAAGATCCGGCCCACCGGGAAGAACTCTTCACCTCTTTCCTGGAGGCAGTCAAGAAAGACAAGAGTCGGATCAACATCCTCAAGCTCTCGGAATTTGGACTGGTGCAGATGACCCGCAAACGGAGCTGTGAAAATCTCGCCCAGATGATGTGTGAGCCCTGCCATTACTGTGCCGGAGAGGGAATGCTCAAGTCCCGCCGGACCATCTGTTATGAGATCTTCCGCAAGATATCCCGTGACGCCAATCGCCATGGCGGCAAAAATATTACCCTCAATGTCCACCCCCGGGTGGCGGATATGCTTCTCAAGGAAGAAGAACCGGTCACCATCCAACTGGAACTGACCACCGGCAAGCGACTGACCATTGTCCCGACCAAAAATCTCCACGTCGAAAAATACGAAATCAGCTGGCAGGGGTAACCCGCCACACCATCAACCACACAGAGGACCCTGATATTCCATGGCATCCCGGATTTACACGACCAAACGCAAGAGGCCGCTTCTAGGCCCTATTCTGACCATCTTCGCCCTGCTCCTGATTGGGGTCGGTGTCTATGCGGCCCGGATTCTTTTCGAGCAGGCAAGCCCGATCATCTCCCTGGAGGCAACCCCTGAGTACATCGGGCACGAGGCCATCCTCTCCATCACCGTCACAGACCAGGGTCTGGGCCTGCAAGAGATCATGGCGACCGTCAGCCAGGGACAAAAGGTAAAAGAACTGTACAGTCAGAACTATACCCGGGAGGGCTATACCGGCAAGGCTGGTCCCGACCACCATCAGCGAACCGTGGTTCTGATCCCTGGTCAGTTGGACCTGACCGACGGCGAGGCCGTCATCACCATTCAGGCCAGAGATTTTTCCTTCAGGCATCTGCTCAAAGGCAACACCACACAACTGAGCCGGACAATCATCATTGATTCCACTCCGCCACAGATCGAACTGGTCCACACCAGTCGCACCCTCAAACCAGGCAGTGCAGGACTTGTGATCTATCGTGTTTCAGAAGATGCCGTCAGCCACGGTGTGGTCATCGATGGCAATTTCCATCCCGGCTTCCCGGTCAGCAATGGCCGCAAGGGCACCCAGAACGCCCTCATTGGCCTCCCCTACGATGCCCCGGCAATTAATGAAAGCATGCTTGTGGCCCGCGATCAGGCTGGGAACATCATCAACAAACCCGTCCAAATCACCTATCAGGCCATCCCGGAAAAGCACGACCAGATCTCGGTGGGAGACAACTTCCTGAACCAGAAAATTCCCGAGTTTGAGCAGCATTATCCCGAAATGACGGGCGACCCGGTTGCCAAATACCTCTATGCCAACCGCGAGATTCGCCAGGCCAACAACCAGACCATCCATGATCTCTGCGCCCAGCCGACCGCCGAACGCATGTGGAGTGGCCGCTTTCTGCGCATGGCCGGGGCGACCCGCGCCAAGTTCGCTGACCGCAGGACATATCTTTACAACAATCAGCCCATCGATCAGCAGACCCATCTGGGCATGGATCTCGCGTCAACCCAGAATGCCAATATCAAGGCCGCTGGAGCCGGTCGGGTGATCTTTACTGATTATCTGGGAATCTACGGCAAGATGGTCATGCTAGACCATGGCCAGGGCCTGTTCAGCCTCTATTCACACATGAGCCAGATCAAGGTTGCTGTCGGTGACAAAGTTGACCAGGGATACATCATCGGCAACACCGGGACCACGGGTATGGCCGGCGGCGATCATCTCCATTTCTCCATCCTGATCAACGGGATCTTTGTGACTCCGCTGGAATGGTGGGATCAACGCTGGATCGATCTGACCATTGAAGAACCACTGGTGGATTCCAAATTCTGACCACTTTATGTATCATGCCCCAGGTCTTCTCAGACCTGGGGCATGATACATTACCTGTCGCCTCTTAATCTTCCATCTCGTAATCAGGACCCTTGCACAGGGAACAGCGGAGCATGGGCTCGTCTTTTTCCATGACCAGTTCCCAGCCATCCTTCTTTATATTTTCTGACTCATCCCGGGCACAGCTGATACAAACCCACCGGTCCCCCTCCTGCGTTTCAAACAGATACATGTTTTCTTCTCCCTGTTGAGGCTCCCTGAAGAAGGGAACTCTTTAGATAATTATTCTTCGAGATCTTAAAAAATAGGTTTCATGATAACGAGACTGGCCCGGCAGGGGCTGGAAGGTCTCTGACCGGCGTATCTGAAACATGGGCGGCGGAACGCCGTTCATGTTTCGGGCGAAGCGTAGCCGGCCAGAGACCTTCCAGCCCCTGCCTTCCCTCACCCCTGATCAGATAAATATTTTACAATCTATATGAAAATGTGTCACCATAGTCCATCCTCGAGATCAGCAAAAGCGAAAATTGGAACTCCTGGGCTCAGCAAGCGGGTCAAAAAGAGAGTTGTCGATGCCGGTAAAAAGGAGTATGAATTAGAGTTTTTCCAGGACATCGTGTCCGTACTGCCCACAATGCCATCTGCCCCACCAGCGACCCCTATCACCACAGGCGATCTCTTGACAGTCAGGTGAACAGATGCACCATAAACAAAGCCAACAAACCTCCATCTTCAGGAGCAGCCATGCTTGTCAGAGACCTGCTTAAAAGTCATAAAACCACCTTCAGTTTTGAATTTTTTCCTCCCAAGGAAGATGCGGCTGCTGATCGCCTGCTGGAGACCATCTCCAACCTGATGCCTCTTGGCCCATCCTATGTCAGTGTCACCTACGGGGCCGGCGGCACCACTCGGGACCGGACTCATGACCTGGTGGTCAGGATCAAGGAAAAGACCAATATCACCGTTGTCTCGCATCTGACCTGCGTCGGCTCCAGTCGCTCTGAAATCCATACCATCCTCGACAAGTACAGTGAGGCTGGGATCAACAACATCCTGGCCCTGCGTGGTGATCCGCCCCAGGGCGCCAACGACTTTGTGGAACCAATCGATGGCTTTGACCATGCAGCCGACCTGGTTGCCTATATCAAAAAACATTTTCCAGCCATGTGTGTGGGCGTTGCCGGATTTCCCGAAGGACATCCCGGGACCCCAAACCGACTGAAGGAAATTGATTACCTCAAGGCCAAGGTGGACAACGGAGCCGATTATATCGTCAGCCAGCTCTTCTTTGAGAATCGGGATTTTTATGACTACTGCGAACGCTGCGAACTGGCCGGCATCCATGTCCCGAATATTGCCGGTATCATGCCGGTGACCTCGAAAACCGGACTGATCCGTACGGCGGAACTGGCCGGTGGCGCCCGGATTCCGGCCCGTCTCCTGCGCGCGGTTGAACGGGCCGAGGACGATGACTATGTCAAACGGGTGGGCATTCACTGGGCCACGGAACAGATCCGCGACCTGCTTGACAACGGGGTCCGCGGCATCCAGTTCTTTACCCTCAACTCATCCACAGCGACCCAGGAGATCTACACCAATCTGGGCGTACGTGATTCCAACCGCCTGCGGACCTCGTGAACACCATCAATATCCAGACAGTCGGTATCAAGGATATCAAACTGCCGGTCCGGATTCGGGAAAAAAAAGGCGGTCTCCAGGACAGCGTGGCCACAGTCAGCCTCCAGGCGGCCATGCCGAAAGAATATCGGGAGAGTTGCGTCGGCGTCTTTACCGCGGCCCTGAACCGTTATATGGATGAGATGAGCGTCACCATCTTCTCCCAGCTCCTGAACGAAATCAAGACGACCCTCAAGGCCAAAAGTGCCCGGGTGGAGATGAGCTTCCCCTATTTCATCGAGAAAAAAGCCCCGGTCAGCCACACCCGGAGCCTGATGGAGTACAGTTGCGCCTTTATCGGCGGAGTGGGTGAGGATGAAGATTTCATCCTCCGAGTCCAGGTCCCGGTCACCACCCTCTGCCCCTGCTCCAAGGAAATCAGCAGCGCCGGGGCCCATAATCAGCGGGCCGAAGTGACCCTGGATGTCAAGTTCAAGAAGTTTATCTGGGTTGAAGATCTGATCGAACTGATTGAAAAGTCGGCCTCATGCCCGGTCTATGCCCTGCTGAAGCGACCAGACGAGAAGTATGTCACCGAACAGGCCTATAACAATCCGATGTTTGTGGAGGATGTGGTCCGCAAGGTGGCGCTTGCCGCCCTTGAACACCCGGGCATCACCTGGTTCTCGGCCGGGGTTGAAAGCTTCGAGTCCATCCACAAACACAGTGCCTATGCCTACGTTGACAGCAACGAGATTCGCTGATCAACTCCCCATCTTCTGCTGCCGCTCCTCCTGTTCCAGGGACGTCTTGATCAACCGAAACAGCTCCCGGTAATAGACCATGTTCCGGGTGCGCACATACTGATGGATCAATTTGCGCAGCTCTATTTCGCTCAGGCCCGGGTGGGCTGAAATCGCCTGATCAATGGCCGCACTTTTCCAGCTGGGCTCCCATACCAGTTCTCCAGCCCGACACTTATCATGGTCATCCATGGCCTCATTAATCAGATCATCCCGCAACCGTTCGGCCAGATGAAACTTTTTCTGTTCCTGAAGCTGCGAGCCCTTTCTCGTCCTGAGAAATTCATAAATCCCTGACAACTCCACCAGATGAAGCTGTTTTGACAGGTGTTTGATCTGCCTTTTCTTCGCCCCGGTCCTCAGGCCACGGATGGTCCGCACCTCTTCCAGGATCAGGTCGACGCCCTCTGGTAACTTTTTAATATCTCTGTCAGAGAGTTCACTGAGTTCCCGAGCGAGTTCCTCCACCTGACGATAACGCCGCTTCTGCTCAGACCTGCTGATATTTTCCATAATTCAACCAAATGTAAGACGATTAAAGCCACCCTGTTCAAACCAGGGTCGGCTGATCTCAATGCCGTCAATTTCAAAAATGATCACCTCAAGGACCAGATAGACCCGGGTATCACGGCGAACACAGGCAGTCATGGTTTTTCCATGATGCCCGAACGCGGCATGCAGATGAATACGGGGTTCTTCACCGTCCCAGTAAACACTGCCACTGCCGATGACCTCCTGGGCCCCGGCGGTTTCCGCCCAGACCGGGTCCGGGGGCATGACCGGTTCCCGGGGGCCGGTAACAACTCCGGCCCGTCCCACACCCCCCAGGATCTGAAACCAGGCCTGGCGGAGATTTTCCTTGAGACAGAGTTGATTCAGCCCCTCAAGCAGATCATCATCATGGTCAAAACGGGCCATGATGACCCGTCCCAGACGACCGCTGCGATATTCCATAAACTTCTCCTTCTCTTTCCCTTAAGGGGATTTATGATTCTTTAAAAACACTCCGGACACCGCTCCCGAAGCAGAGTGGCCAATGCGGTCTGGCGACGGGAGGTGTCCTGATTTCTGACCGCCATGCCCAGGGCCTGACGAGTTCCCACCAGGACCGCCAGTTTCCTGGCCCGGGTCAGGCCGGTATAGAGGAGATTGCGATAGAGCATCTTGAAATGCTGACTGACCACCGGGATGATCACGCAGTCAAACTCGCTCCCCTGAGACTTATGGATGGTGATGGCATAGGCCAGATCCAGTTCACTGATCTCGTCCCGCTGATACTCCACCTCCCGCTGGTCAGGAAAAAAAGACACCCGACAGCTCAGGTCAATGGTATTCACGGCCCTGATCACGCCGATATCACCGTTAAACACCCCAAGATCATAGTTGTTGCGCCGGTGAATCACCCGGTCGCCCACCCGGAATTCACGCTCACCAAGGACCAGCTGCCCCTGTTGCAGGCCCTTACAGTTGACCACCCGCTGCAGGTCGCGGTTCAGGGCCGCGGTCCCGAGACTGGCACGGGTCATGGGGCTCAGGACCTGGATCTCGCAATCCTGGCCAAAGTACTTGGGAATCCACTCATTGTACAGGCGCAGAATCACTTCACGGGCCGTCAAACCATAGTAGAGCGACGACCAGGGATGGACCTTTTTCAGGACCGCCCGCAGTTCATCGGCCTGGTTTTCCGCACTCTGCAGCAGACCCAGGTCAACCCCTCCGGTATAGTCAGAAGAGGCAGAACGAGAATGTTCAGGTTGAGGCTCACCAAGCCTCATTCCGGGCGATTCTGAAGGCTCTGCATACAACTGCCCCTGGCCATACTCCTGTTCAATCTCTTCCTGACTAAGCCGCAGATAGTCCCGGGCCTGGGCAATGAGCCGCAGCTGGGCCTGGGTGGCTTCGCTGGAATCAATAAAGAGACAGTCCACCTGCTGCTGCCACAGTCCCGGCTCCTTGAAAGGCGAGGCAATAAAAGGGACCTCACCACGGTTGATGGCATGGGCATGGCGGATGATCAGTGATTCACCGGCCTGACGGAAGACCGTCTTCAGGGTAAAAACAGGAATACGCTCAGAGGCAATCAGGTCGGCCAGCACGTTGCCCGCTCCCACCGAAGGCAACTGGTCAGCATCTCCGATCAGGACCAGACGTGCACCCTCAGGGATAGCAGCAAGCAGAGACACGGCCAGACTGATGTCGAGCATCGAGCACTCATCAACGATCAGACAGTCAACGGCCAGACGATGGTCACGGTTATACTTGAAGCGACCGTTCTGATACTCAAGCAGGCGGTGGATGGTCCTGGCTTCAAGCCCGATCACCTCGCCCATGCGCTGGGCGGCACGACCGGTGGGCGCCGCCAGGAAAATACGCTCGCCCATGGACTGAATAAGGGCCACCAGTGTCCTGGTGGTCGTGGTCTTGCCACAGCCGGGACCACCGGTCAGAATCGAGCAGCCGCAGGCCACAATACCCTCAACGGCGGCCTGCTGGTCCGGGCTGAGCTGCAGTTGCTGATGCTGAGAGTATCGCTGCAGCCAGGACCTCAGTTTTGCCAGTTCAACAGGACGCGGCAGACACAGAGCGGCCAGAAAGTCAGCCGTCTGCTGTTCATCATAGTAGAGGCTGCGATTGTAATAACAGGGAAGAGGCGGCTCACCATCGATGGACAGCTGCCTGACCTTGATCTCCTGCCCTGCCGCCATCTCCTGCAGATAGGCGTCCAGTCGCGCGCCCGGATCAAGGTCCAGCAGTTCACTCACCTGGGCAAGAATCTGGGCGCGGGTCAGGAAGCAGTGGCCCTGTTCACGGGCGGCAGCCAGGACATGGGCAATAGCTGCCATCCCTCGAAGTCCGGAGTCGACTGGAACCCCCAGGGCCAGGGCCACCTTGTCGGCGGAGAAAAAGCCGATCCCATAAAAGTCCTGGGCCAGGCGATAGGGATTTTCCTGAACCAGGGCAATGGCCTGGTCGCCATACTTCTTATAGATACGAACGGCAAAGAGGGTTGAGATCCCATGCCCCTGGAGAAAAATCATCACCTCGCGGACGGCGCAATGTTCCTGCCAGGCACTCTTGATTCCGGCCAGTTTTTTTTTGGCAATCCCGGGTACCTCAAGCAGATCATCAATCCGGGACTCAAAGACCTCCAGGGTCCCAGCGCCAAAATGGCTGACGATCTTGCGGGCGGTCTTGGGTCCAACCCCGGTGATCAGGCCCGAGCCCAGATACTTCTCCAGCCCGGCACTGGTGGCCGGTTTCTGTTCTTCGGCCCGAACCGCTTTAAACTGGCGCCCAAACCTGGGGTGGGTGGTCCAGCTTCCATAAAACTTGATGGTCGCGCCGGCAAAGACCCGCATCTGGTGGACCGTGACCGTGACCGATTCATGCTCACGAAAACACTTGACTCGCAGGACAGACCACCCGGTCACCTCACTGTGAAAGGTGACCCGTTCAACAATACCCTGCAGAGTTTCTTCGATCAGAGAGCGTTGGCCACGGTTGTCTGCCATAAAACTGTTGCCTTTTCCTGCTCTACGCCTGATGCCTGATGGCGAAACAATGGCAGAAAGACGAGCCTCCTTTCCTATTTTTCAATCATCTGTTTGATCTTGTTGTTTTCATCCAGCAGGGCAATGGCCGGACGATAATTCTTCAGCTTTTCATCGGAATACCAGGCAAAGGTTACAATGATAATCAGATCGCCTACCATGCCCTTGCGGGCGGCCGCACCGTTGAGCCCGATCACTCCGCTGCCGGACGGTCCTTCAATGGCATAGGTGTCAAAACGCTCACCATTGTTGATGTTGTACACCTTGATCCGTTCAAAGGGGGTAATATCCAGGGCCTCAAGCAGGTCGCGGTCGATGGTCAGACTGCCCTCATAGTTCAGATCGGCTTCAGTGATCGTGGCCCGGTGGATCTTGGCCTTCAACATTTGGCGTAACATATTTATCGCGTCCTTCCGCGCTCTTTAATTCATTATCTCAACCGGCGACCACACAATTACGGCCGGACTGTTTTGCCTTATACAGGGCATTATCAACCCTCTTGAGCAGGTCATCTTCCTGCTCAAGAGAATCTAATTGAGCCAGCCCGATACTGATGGTCAGCCGAGCCGGCTTTTTAAAATCAGCTTGTTCAACCATAAGCCGCAGACGCTCGGCAAAAAGAGTAGACGCGGCCAGATCTGTCTGCGGCAGGATCACCACGAATTCCTCACCACCCCAGCGGGCAAAAAAGTCCTGCTCCCGGACAATATTCATCCCCAGCTCTGCCAACTGTATCAGGACCCTGTCTCCTGCATCATGTCCATGGATGTCATTCACTTTCTTGAAATGATCAATATCAAACATCAACAGAGACAAGGGCTGACCATAACGTCCGGCCCGGGCGATCTCTTTGTTCATTGCCTCGGCAAAATAGCGGCGGTTATAGGCCCCGGTCAATTCATCAACAATGGCCCGCCGTTCCAACTCGGCCTGGGCCTTGCTGCGCAGAGTTACCTCCTGTTCCAGCTCCCGACGTGAGGCCATATTCCGGGCAAGGCTGGAGCTCATCTCATTAATGGCCCGGGCAAGATCGCCAATCTCATCGCGGCCGATCTCATGGACTCGGGTCTCCAGATGGCCGGCGCCGATCTTTCTGGCGGCCTGGGCCAGTTCAACCACCGGTCGGGCAACCCAGCGCCCCCAGTACAGAGAAATCAGCAGGACAAAGACCAGCAGAATCAGTCCTAGATAAACCAAGGCACGGGTGGTCACATGGGCTTCATGATAGACCAGCTCCTGGCCAACGCTGATCAGGACATGCCAGGCCTCACCGGTATTACCCTTGATGTGGTCCATGGACTTGTAACTGCCACCAAAGCCATACGTGTCAGAACCTTTGGTGATGGCAATGGGCGTAGTGGCGATCAGCTGATCATAACCATCAGGACCCTTATAAAAGAATGCGTCGGACACCCTCTTCTGGAGATGAGGATGAAATGATCCGGGCAGGGTCTCACTCAGGGGCTCAAGTCCCTCACGCAGCACCACCAGACCACTGGAACGGACGATCTGCAGTTCGCCACCATGGGCAAGCTTGAAGTCCTCCAGGAGATGGGTCAGACGGCCCAGGAGATTGATGTTGCACTTGAGAATCCCGATGATCTCACCCTGATTCCTGATGGGAACCACGACCCCGAGCACATAGCCACCGACGCTGGTATCAAACCCACGGTCATCAAAAAAAATCCGTCCACGTCCTTCAGCAAATGCGGCCTGCCACCAATATTTATGGCCATGGGCCAGGGTCGTCAGTCTGCCGGTGGTGGCAATCATCGCCCCGTAGCGGTTGGTGAGAAAGATCTCACCATACTGCCCCGGAAAGAGATCTTGCTGGGAGCTGAGATACCGGGCGGCCGGAGTGTTCAGATAGGCCTGAATAAAAGGAGCGGCCGGGTCCTTAGTCTGTTGCCACTGCCGATCCAAATCATCGATTTGTTTTTGACGCTGATCGCCATCAAGAGATTCATATGCACGGTTACTGGCAATCAGGGCCTCTGTGAGCAGTGGGGCCGAGGAAATGGTTTGAGAGACATCGGCACTGCTCAGCAGGTGGACTTCGGCATGATTGGCAACGGTCTGGGCAATATCCTCATAGTTGTTCTGGACCTGACGGCGGACCGTTTCATGATTGTAAAAATCAAACATTCCGGTAATGCCTGCAAAAAGGATCAAAAACAGAACGGTCATGGTCAGAGATGTCTTATATTGCAGTTTCATTCCATCCCCCCAGAGGTGCGTTGTCAATCAGACGTACCCGATCATTGATCTTCACGGCCAGCAGCAGGCGGCAGGAGGGATTGACCGTTTCTGCCGGACGCAGGGTTGTCTCATCAATAATGGCCACATAATCGACGCGACAGCCGGGTTCATGGACCAATCGACTTCCAAGTTCGGCCAGCAGATCCCTGACCACCAGGGGCTGGGCAGCCTCGGCCACTCGTTGCCGCGCATAGTCAATGGTTCGGACCAGAGAGAGGGCCTGCTGCCGCTCTTGCCCCTTGAGATAGATGTTGCGAGAGCTCATGGCCAGGCCATCGGCCTCCCGAACAATGGGATGACCGATGATTTCAATATCCAGATCCAGGTCCCGGCTCATCCGTCGAATCACGGCCAGTTGCTGGAAATCCTTTTCGCCAAAGATGCTGAAATGGGGCCGGGTCTGCTGAAAGAGTTTCATGACCACGGTGCAGACCCCATCAAAATGGCCAGGTCGGCTGGGCCCGCACAATCCACAACTCAGGTCGGCCACACGGATGGATGTCTGAAACCCCTGCGGATACATGGCAGCGGCCTCCGGGGCGTACAAGACATGGACCCCCTCTGCTGCCGCAAGTTTCCGGTCCCGTTCCAGATCCCGGGGGTACGCGGCCAGATCCTCACTCGGTCCAAACTGGATGGGATTGACAAACAGGGACACCACCACCCGGTTCGCCCGATTCAAAGCATCACGCATGAGCGAGAGGTGCCCCTCATGAAACCAGCCCATGGTCGGCACCAGACCAATGGTCAGCCCCTGCTCCCGCCAGATCCTGGCCTGGGCCAGCATCTCCCGAGGCGTTTGGATCAGTTTCACATCAGCGCCTTGAGCCGGGTAATCTTCTCATCCACCTGCTGCTGTTCAGACTCATTTCCTGGCCGGCTCATCAACAGGGCTGAGTACTCCTCGTAAACAGCCAGGGCCCGGTCGGCTTTTCCCTGCACCTCAAAGACAGAGCCGACCCCATAATACCCGAGCCCCTCATAGCCGAAAGTCTTCTGCAGGGCCCTGAATTCGACAAGCGCCGCCTCACTCTCTCCCGCCTGAGCGTGAGCCTGGGCCAGGCCATAGGTCAACAGGGAAAACAGGGGGTTTTGGGTATTGATGTCCTTGCGCACCGCATCATACTGCGCAACAGCTCCCTTGAAATCACCTGCCCGCAGGGCCGCATGGCCCAATTCGATCCGGGCCCACTGGGCCGCCGGGGTTCCGGAAAAGTCTTTCTCCATGGTCTGCAGGGCCGCATTCCGTTCATCACCGGCCAAAGAGACGGCGGCGGCCAGAGAGGCGGCGGCCTTATCACGTTTCTGGGTGCGATATGAATCATAGAGACTGCCTGTAACCACGATCACCGCAAGAATAATACCCGTGATCTGCAGGGTCTTTAGATTCCGCCGAATAAAACGGACAAAACCCGGGGGCAGGTTCAGGTGATCAAGCAGGCCCTCCGGCTGCACATAGGCCTCGGCCTCCACCTGTTTTCGATTAAACGCGCTCTGCTCTGCCATACCCTTCCTCCATGATTATTTTTTTGCCGGCCCTGAAAAAATGTCCGTTCAGCTGAGGGATCATCAATGGGACAAGCAGCAAACACGCACTGCCCCTGAGCGACTGGTTGGCCTGCCCTTCCCTCGACTGTGATCAGACGCACATCTTTTTCAAAGTACCCTTTACCTTTTCGGTCAAACAATTTATTCTCGTTATGAATCAGCTCCACGCCATCTCCTGCGTTATTGGCCTCTTTACTGACAGGAGGACGGTCCTCAGGCCTCTTTTTCGGAGTCTGCGCATGCCTGGAAATGAGGCAGCGCCAGCCAGTTACCGTTCGCAGCTTATTCTCTTTTCTGTGTCGTAGCGGGATCGTTACTTATTCTCAAGAAACTCAAGTCCCGAGCTTCGCGAATTTTACTCGATCAATCACATCATGTCCATTCGCAAACCCTACCACGACTCAATTTTTCCCTTAGGGACGCGGAAAATACTGACATACCATAACGACACAGATAACGGATCAACGATGTACCCCGTTGATTAGACATCCAGGAGAGTTCACCCCCCCCCCATGCACAAATTACCCCAGACACTCACGGTCAGCCAGTTGACCTGCGAGATTAAAAACCTGCTCGAAGATGAATACCGTTTTGTCCAGGTCAGCGGCGAGATTTCAAATCTTCGCCGTCCCTATTCGGGCCACAGCTATTTCACCCTCAAGGACGATCAGGCCCAGTTGACCTCAGTCCTGTTCAAAAACCAGCAGCGTTACCTCCTGGAAGAGCTGCGGGACGGTCAGCAGGTCGTCTGTCACGGACGGATCACCGTCTATGAACCACGAGGCAACTATCAACTGATCGTCGACACAGTGGATTTTCATGGGTCTGGCCTGCTGCAGCTGCGCTTTGAGGCCCTGAAGAAACGGCTCTCCGTTGAAGGTCTGTTTGATGCCGAGTCGAAAAAGGCCATCCCGGCCCAACCTAGACGCATCACCCTGGTCACCTCGGCCACCGGCGCTGCAGTCCATGACTTCCTCAAGATCTGGCAGACCCGCCAGTCCATCATTGATATGGACATCTACCCGGTTCGGGTTCAAGGCCAGGGCGCTGCCGAAGAGATCAGCGCGGCCATTGCTCATCTCAATCGTCTCAACCATTGCGATATCATCGTCCTCTGCCGGGGTGGCGGCTCCCTTGAAGATCTCTGGGCCTTTAACGAGGAGTCTCTGGCCTGGTCCATCTATCACTCACAGATCCCTGTGGTGTCAGCCGTGGGCCATGAGATCGATTTCACCATAGCCGACTTCTGTGCCGACCTGCGCGCCCCAACACCCACCGGAGCCGCAGAACAGCTCGTCCCCGATGTCCGGCAGCTGAAACTGATGGTCCATGATCGTCGCAGACGGCTCACTGCCCGAATCCTGGAGATGCTGACCCGAAGAGAGAGGGACCTCAGCCAGAACAAGCGGCTGCTCGGGAAACTGGAGACACGATTCACCCGCTACACCCTGCACACCGACCACCTGACTGATCGTCTGATCCGCGCCCTTGGCAACCGGCTGGATCACAGCCAGCAGGCCCTGTCCCACACCCGGCAGCGCCTGAGCCATCAGCTTCCAAGCCGGCGGCTCAGCATGTATCAGGAGCGGCTCCAGTTCGCCAGCACACGGCTCACCTCACTGATCCAGCGAATTATGGAGCAGAAACGGGCCGACCTTGCCCATCAGGCCACTTTGCTGGATGCGGTCAGCCCCTTATCCATCCTGGGACGCGGCTACGCCATTGCCCGAAGAAAAAAGACAGGGCGTGGCAGAGACGAGCTGATTACCAGCAGTATGCAGGTGCAGCCACGAGATCGCCTTGAACTCCTGCTCCACCAGGGAACAGTCGACTGTGAAGTGATCAGGAGTCATGCCCCTGAAGCCAGATCTGAGCCAGACAGCAGGCCCCTGGCAGAGGTAAAAAAGAGGGGAGTTGCAACACAAATTAATACGGAATAAATGGAGAGCAGACCATGCTGCAGGGGTGGGGAATGATTTGATCCTGCCGAAGAGATCGGTCAGGTGAACAGCAGAGGAAAGACGGGACTAAATGGGTCAGGAACTGGACTTGATAATCAGATTGATCTCTGATTCGATTCTGCTCAGGACCTCGGCCAACTGGGCCACATCTTCCCGGGCGGCCCGACGAAGATCCTTGCCCCACTGACGCAGGGTGTCATTGTCCACCTTGCGCGCACTGTTGTCCTTGCTCCATTCATAACCGATTTTGATGCCCAGGAGTTGCATTTCAGCTAATTTCTTTGTCTGCTCCTCTGCAGAAAACTGGGACACGACCCGACGGGTAATATCGTTCCAGCCACTGAAAAAGAGAAGCCCCTCATGAAAGGTTTTATACCAGTGCTGTTCATCTGAATTCAGGGTAACCAGGAGCTCTTCCTTGAGCAGGGGAAGCTCTTCCAGAGTCAGATCACCAACAGATTCAATGGACAAGACAGGGGGACGCCCTTCGGCCTGAGGGGCGGCAAGAGATGGTGAGACAGAGACGAGAAGAAAAAATCCGAACATGAAGTACAGATGTCTGGTCAGACGCATGGCAGGCTCCATTGGATTGATCAGTTATCTTAAAATATCCATGACCAGACCGAAAGTCAAGCAGATAAGCAATCTGTACACCTGCAACGCATAACAATTTTGCACTCCACCTTTCAGGCAAATCAGCATAGCTGGAGCAGATTGGCCAGCCACAACCAACCATGAAAGTTCGTTAGTCCGGCATGGCCAATGACGATCTCTGCTGAACAGTGAATCTCGATCTTTTCCGGGGTCTGAATCAAGCATTGACCAGTGGGAGATGATCAACTCATTACAAAGCGGTCAGCACCAGAACAACAATCGTCTCGGTCAGCTCACTGACGCCTCCCAGAGTATCCCCGGTGGCGCCACCAATCTTGCTTCGACACCAGAGACCAAATAGCAGGGCAGTAGTGACCACAGCTGCCAGGACCTGAAAAATAAAGTTTGGTGTCAGGGCAGCGGTTGCGGCCACCAGCACCAGGCAACTCCAGGTGGCAGCCAGACGGCTGTCCGGCGAATAAAAGAGTCGGCCCAGCCCGCCGCCTTCGCGGGCATAGGGAAGGAAAGCCATGCTGAGCAGAATGGCCGTGCGGCCAGCCAGTGGCATGAGAATCAGGGCTGGAAACAGGAGAAAACCAGGCAGACTGCCCAGGGCAGTGAATCTGATCAGCAGGACCGCCAACAGGACTATCACGCCCATGGCCCCGATGCGACTGTCACGCATGATGGCCAGGATCTGCTCCCGAGGCCGGGCACTGAGCAGTCCGTCACCACTGTCCGCCAGTCCATCCAGATGCAGTCCACCAGAGAGGACAATGGGCACGAACAGGGCCACAACGGTTGCCGCGGGCACAGGGAGCAGCATGAGCAACCCCCGGCAGACCAGGGCCGCGGCCAGACCAAGGATCAGGCCGATGGCCGGGAACCAGAAGATGGAGGCGGCAAAAAAACGTTCATCATGACGACTGCCCCATCTCACGGGCAAGATCGTCAAGAAACGCAGGGCGGCCAGCAGGGTGGCCAGCGGATGACAAAACAGGGTCATCAGACCGGTATCCCCGATGCGTCGTTCCCGGGTCACCACTATTTGTCTGACTGGGCCACGGCCGCCTCCGAAAAGGTGGCAACTTCCGTGAGCACGGCCACAGCGGCTTCCACCAGATTCATGGCCACGGCCGCGCCTGTCCCCTCACCCAGACGCATATTCAAATCAAGGAGTGGCCTGCAGCCAAGCTTTTCCATCATAAAGCGATGGCCAGGTTCCATGGAGCGATGGGCGCAGATGATGTAATCACGGACAAAGGGTTCGATCGCGTAGGCAATCAAGGCCCCGGCCGTGGATATAAAGCCATCGACCAGTATTGGCTTGCGGTTGGCCGCCGCCCCGATAATCAACCCGGCTATCCCGCCAATCTCAAAACCACCGACCTTGGCCAGGACATCAAGTCCGTCCCTGGCATTGGGCGAATTCACGGCAATGGCCCGCGACACCACCTCAATCTTGTGGGCCAGTTGCTCATCATTCAGGCCAGTCCCACGTCCGGCCACTTCAGCCACGTCCTTGCCGGTCAACACCGCGGCAATGGCCGTTGAGGGCGTGGTATTGGCAATCCCCATATCGCCGGTGCCAAACAGATCAATCCGCTCTGACAACTGATTGGCCACATCAATGCCCGATTCAACGGCGCGCTGGGCCATGGCCCGACTCATGGCCGGACCAACCGCAATATTGTCGGTTCCAAGCCCCACTTTCTTATTGAGAATCTTGCCCTGGTCCGCCAGTTCACGCAGATCGGCATTGACTCCCATATCAACCACCACCACCTCGGCATGAGCCTGACGGGCCAGGGCATTGATCCCGGCCCCGCCATTGACGAAGTTGTAGACCATCTGCAGGGTGACCTCCTGGGGAAATTTGGAAACTCCCTCGACCACCACGCCATGATCTCCCGCCATGGTCACAATGGCCTTACGGGCCACCGGTGGATGCTGCGAGCGGGTCATTCCGGCCAGGTCTACTGCCAGATCCATCAAATCCCCCAGGGCCCAGGGCGGCAGGGCAAGTTGATCAAGCCGATATCTGGCCTGATCACGGGAGGCAGAATCCTGCGGGTAGATCTGTTTCAAAGTCCTTTGGAGCAAATTCATCATTCCTTTCAACCTTCGAGCTTGTATTCAAACGGGATTGTGTCACATAAACGGGATGCCGTAAAACTTTTCTAGTGTCTGTCCATAAATGAGCAATTTTGGTCAAGATCAAGGCATGCGAAAAAAATAATCGCAGGCATATGTTTGATATTCCGAGCATTATTTTTTAAGCATAACGCCGATATTGGGCAAAAGGGCCATTTATGGACGGGCACTTTCTGACCACCAGGAGCGCGGGGCCTGCTGCAGAAGGGGTGAGAAGCCCGCTCAGCCACTTTGTTTCATCACTCTATTTCCAACCCTGAGTGGCCTTTCAGATAAAGCGGCAGACCGCAGCTGACCATGATTACCTCGTCGGCTGCCGCTGCCAGCAGACGATTGCAGCGACCCACCAGATCCCGGTAGAGTCGTGCCGCTGGATACTCAGGGACAATGCCCATGCCCACCTCATTGGTGACACAGATCGCAGTCCCTGGACGGTCTGCAATGGCTTGCAGTAATTCCTGGCAGTGACCATCGAGATCATTGTCAGAAAATGATTTATCTGATTTCTCAAAGAGATACATGAGATTGTTAATCCACAAGGTCAAACAATCCACCAGCACGACAGCACCAGGCTCACAGGCCCGAACAGTCTGAGCCAGGGCCACCTCTTCCTCCAGGACCTGCCAACCACGACCGGCACGCTCCTGCTGATGGCGCCTGATCCGCTCTTCCATCTCCTGATCGATACAGGGACAGGTGGCCACAAAAAATCGGGGGCCGGCAGACGATTCAGCCAGGGTCAGGGCCAGGCTGCTCTTACCGCTCCTGGCCCCGCCTGTGATCAGCACCAGACGTCCCATCAGCAGGCTCCACCCCGGTTGAATCCCACCAGTACGCCCCGTCCGTCATGGATATCCAGCACGGCATATCGTCCTGAGGCCTGCTGGAACAGAAGAGACTGGTTAAGAGAGAGACCAAGCAATTGGCAGATCAGACCGCGGATCACTCCGCCATGGCTGACCAGCAGGATTGTCTCAGCGTCACAATCACAGAGCCGTTCAGCCACCTGCGCAATCCGCTGGTTAAAGGCGACCAGGGAATCACCACCGGGAAAGGTAAAACCTGTGTCCCCTCGGGCCCATTGATCCACCAGGAGTGGATCTCGCTTGACCATCTCAGAAAAGGTCAATCCCTCCCACTGACCAAAATCGACCTCGCGCAGGTCGTCTTCCAGCTGAAACCGGTGCGGGAGAGCCAGAAGATCCAGGGTCTCACGACAACGACGACGGGGACTGACCCAGACCGCATCAACACCCATCTTCTGGACGCGCGGGGCCAGACAGACAATCTGCTCTCTGCCCTGTTGGGCCAGAGGGATATCAGTCGCTCCGAAATAACGGCCATTCGCACCGGTCTCACCGTGACGAAGGAGAATCAGCCGGGATGCCATGATCTCTATCCCTGCTGCAGATCAGGCATGGGCCGCGGCATAGGCCGAGGCAGCGCACTCATTCTTGCCCAGATCCAGTACCTCCTGCTGCTCATCATCGGGCTGCTCGAGATTTCCATTCACCAGACGAATGGTCCGATACTCAGGGGGTTGCGACCGCATGTTCTGCTCAATAAAGGCGATAAAGTCCGCCAGCTGATCAATGGCATAGATGGCCTGATTGCGCTTCATCACCTCCGCCAACGTCAGGCAGAAATGCAGTTGCTTATCGGCCTCCTGCCAGTCGATATAATGAGCCGGCAGCACCACCAGTTCAGGATTCCACTGTTTGATACCAGTGATGGTCTGAAACAGGAGCTCTGCCCATTCCACTGCCTTGCCGCCCAGATCCGGCCGACCGATGGACTGGATAAAGACCGTGTCCCCGGAGATGAAAAACCGCTCATTAATAACATAGGAGGTACTACCCGGTGTATGGCCCGGGGTGAACACCACTCGCACCTGTGCTCCATCCGCACTCAACTGGTGAACAGCGCCATCGACCAGTGGGTGATGGCTGGTTTTGGCCCCCTTGAAGTCGCCCTCATTGGCCCAGAATTCTGCCCCGGTTCGTTCACTGATTATACGGCTGCCGGAAATGTAATCGGCCTGGAGATGCGTCTCAAAGGTCTTGCGGATTGTGGCCCCATGGGCCGCGGCAAAATCAAGATAGAAATCGATGTTACGCGATGGATCAAAAAGCATCATCTCTCCCCTGGAGATCAGGCCATAGCTGCAGGAGGCCTTGCCGGGCCGAACAAACTGATAGATCTGATAGTCCTTGTCAGCATAAATCTCCATGGGAACCAGCAGATTTCCCCAGCTCTTGATTCCACCGGCCAGGTAGCCGACATCGGTAAACCCATTCTTCACCAGGATCTCGGCCACGTATTTTGCAGAACCCTCTTTGGCACAGACAATCCGAATCCGCCTGCCCTTTGGAACCAGAGCCACGGACGACTCTTCCTGTTCCATGAAGTCATAATATGAGACATTGATTAATTCAAAGGGATAGGGGGATTCAACCTGAAAGCGGGCAAAATCCTTACTGTTCCGAACATCGACAATCACCAGATCCTCGCGGTCCACCAGCCATCCAAACAGATCTTTTGCCTGATAGAGAAAAGGGGTCACGCTCATCACCGCACCATAAATTATTATTTTCAATCTGTTATATGAAGGCCCACCGGCGACCATGACTGACCAGCCAAAGTCACGAACCTTCATACCTGATCATCACCAGGATCTTCTCAGGAATTTCTCCCCAGATGGTCTTACAACTCACCCGAAGAACCTTGTTACCTCTAACATATCTCGCAGGCGATGTGAACCAGCAAATCAGCCCGGACCTGACCTTGATCACCTCTGATTCCGGTTCTCCTGGAGGCTCGGCAAAGAGTTCACTTTTTACGGGATATGCGGTTTGACTTCAACCAGAAACAATGCTATATTTTTGTATTCAATAGGGAAGATCATTTCCTTCCCGTTCTGATTTCAAGTCCACGATTCTTTCACACAACCACAGGATCTCATCACCATGAAATTAAGCTCCCCCATACGTCTTCTGGCTCAAGGCCTTGTCCTTGGCGGTGTTCTTGCTGTCTTCAGTGCAACGCTGGTACAGGCTGAATCGGTCACGGTCATCAATGACGGTGTCAACATCCGCACCGGTCCCGGCATTAAGTACCCCATCTACATGGAAGTCTTCAAGGGGTATCCCCTGAAAGTCCTGAAAAGAGATGGAGAGTGGCTGGAAGTCGCAGATGTCGACAACGACAAGGGCTGGATTTTCACGGCATTGACCCGTAAAGGCGATACTGTGATCGTGGACGCCAAACAATCGGCTAACATGCGTTCCGGCCCAGGCACCGACAACCCGATTATCGCCAATGTTCAGCGCGGAGTCGTCATGGAACATCTGGACACAAAGGGTGACTGGTACAAGCTTAAACACACCCAGGGCACTACGGGCTGGATGCACAAGAGTCTCCTCTGGCCCTGATCAACACTTTTTTGACCCTGCCGTATCGGGCCTGTTCCGTGCGGCAGGGCCCTTTCCTGGGATGAGCCTGATTCCCTTACTTTTCAGGGCATACTGGACAGACAGATCTTCCCCGCACGAGTGGCATGACCCGCCCGAGTCAGCAGTGGCTTTCCTGTCTAAAGTGGCCTCTCACCCCTCCTTTTTGTGCTCAACGCTTGCCTAATGGCGCAACAATGTATATTTTGGGAGCTACTGTTCTGCCGGGTCATTTTCTGACGGATGAACAGCTCGTTTTCTGAATAGTATTATTGATTGCCAGCCATCTCTTTCCAACTCAGTTCCGGAACCCCATGATCACCATCGCCACCCTCGGTCCACAAGGATCTCACGCTTGCCAGGCGGCCAGTCAATATGCGCCAGACGCTGAACTCTGCCTCTTCAACCATATCTCAGAGGTCATTAACGCCTTTGTCGACGAGCAGGTGGATTTTGCCCTTCTTCCCATCTACAACACCCGGGAGGGTGATGACAAAGAATACTTCCGTCTGATGCAGAATCTCGATCAGGGATACTGGGTCGATAATGTGGTCCTGCCGATCCATCTTTCACTGGGCACCCTGAGCTCTGAGGTCCAGGAGGAGTCGATCAGGGTCATCATCGGCCGGGGCTCTGTCTTCAAGCAGTGTGATGAGTACATTGCCGCCCATTACCCCAACGCCACCCTGATGATCGTCCACGACATGGAGGCCGCCCTTCTTGATATTCACCAGCAGAGGCGTCACGACCATGCGGTGATTGATTCCGAAGAACTCCTACGCCTCCATAATCTCCACCTGGTGGCCCGGGAGGTGGTCTCCCATAATCGGACCCGCTATGCAGTCCTCGGTGCCAATCCAGCCAGTCCCACCGGCTATGATGCCACGGCCATCATTACCCGCCCCCTCAAGGACCGGGTCGGCATGCTGGTCGATATCCTGAACGAATTCACCCGCCGGGGCATCAATATCCTGGATCTGCGCTCGGAAAGTGATGTCAAGACCCAGAAGCTGCAGATCTATCTCGAAGTCGAAGGCCATATCGGCGATGACAACCTCAGTTTGGCCCTCCGCAATCTTGAACAGAACATTATCCAGGAAGAAGACTCCATCAAGATCCTGGGCAGCTTTCCCCGAGTGGACATGCGGGTCAAAAAGATCAAGACTTTCGGCTTTATCGGCACCGGCCAGATGAGTTCCTGGTTTGCCGATCGCCTGGAAAACGAGGGATACCGGACCATCCTGACTGGCCGATCCACCTCGGTCCGGCCAGAGAAGATGATCCCCGAGGTCGATGTGGTCATGATCTGCGTACCCATTTCAGTCACCGCAGCCACCATCGAACAGTACGGCCCTCTGCTCCAGGACGGACAGGCCCTGATCATCCTGGCCGGCGAGTCTGAGCATACCCTCATGACGGCCACAGAGGTTACCTCCCAGGGCGTTGAGCTGATGCTGGTCCATAATCTCTGGGGTCCACAGACCCTGACCATGAAAGATAAAAATGCCGCCGTGGTCCGGACCCCGCGCAGTGGCGGATTTTGCGGGGAATTTGAGGCCTTTCTCTATAAACATGGAGCCGAGATCTTCCACGACAGCCCCAACAAGCACGACCTGCTCATGGGCGTTGGTCAGAAACTTCCGACCATCATTTCAGTGGCCCTGGCCAAGACCCTCAAGGAACATGCAATTGACTGCGATGACATCGGCAGCCACTCGACTTTGACCTCCCTCTACGGAATTCTGGCCATGGCCCGGGTCCACAGCCAGAATTCCAGAACCTATGCCGAGATCATGGCCACGGGAGGCGACAGTCGTAAAATTGTCCGCACCTTCTGCGCGAACCTGACCCAGACCATGGAAATGGCGGAACGGGGCCAGATTGCCGAGTTGTGCACGACCATGGACCAGAACCGCGATTACCTGACCCCCTCGTTCCTCAAGACCCGGATGAAGCAGGCCCATCTGGTTGATGAGGTCCTGAGCACCTCCAGTAGCTGAAAGAATCATACTCATGGAACCTTCCAGCGATCAAGACGACAGGCCCCGTTTGCCTTTCAGAAATGGCTCCGGCAACCGCCTGCTCCTGATTATCCTGGCCGCCTGGTTTCTCGTGTATCTTTATGCAGGGTTGCAGAAGGGACCTGGCTGAGGGACACCAGGCCTCTGGTCAGGGGCCAATCCACAGCAATGCGATGTACCCGAAGAATTTCAAGGTTCAGCACCAATGAATCCACCCCAATAATCAGGGCAAATGACCACCTTCCGCAAGGACCTTTGCCAAAAGGAGACACACCATGGCCATCCAGAATTTTCAACGCTATATCGATGAAGTCCACACCTGTCCACACTGCAAGACAGTCATGTCCTGCTGCGAGGCCCCGCCCATCCATGTGGGTGACGGCCTGGGCTGGGGATCGGAGGTCCTTTTTATCTGTCTCAATGATGAATGCAAACTCTTTATCAATGGCTGGAGTTCCATTGAGGCCAGATACGGCCATCATGCCTCCTATCGCTACATGGAAATGCCGGGAAGCACCGAGAGCAATGTCATGATGGTTGGCAATGCCATGGCCTTCACGGGCAGTATTATCGACCTTGAAGCCCTGTCCAAACAAAATGATCGCTACAAGCAGGAAAAGGCATCAGTCAAGGCCCTGGCCACCTGTGTCGCTCAGCAGGATCTGAAACCGGCCATGTTTCTGATCCTGAATGAGGCCGCCAATATTGAGAACCGCAGACAGGCCCTCAGACTGTTGCTGGATCTCAATGACCTGGCCTGCATCGATCCGATTCGCAACCACACCTTTCGCGACTCCTCTCTGGAGCAGGAGAGCAACATGATCCTGAGTCAGCTGTTGAAGAACAATTTCCTCAAGGAATGTGTCGCCTGTGCCGAGTTGATCAAGGCCAAAGCCAGCAAATGCAAACACTGTCAGGCCGACCAGTAAACCAACTTTGGACTTGCCAAACCCAGACCCAGTGGGTATATAAGGGATCGTTTCCAGACAAGATTATGTGGTGGATGTAGCTCAGCTGGTGGCAGCACCTGGTTGTGACCCAGGAGGTCGTGGGTTCAAGTCCCATCATTCACCCCATTGATTTCCAGAAGGGATTCAGGCTGACTGCCTGAATCCCTTTTTTCATTGTCAACGTGTTAACGCCTGGCTTTCGCGCTATGCCAGCCAGCACAATGCCTCTTCCCTCTCCCCTCTCTTCCTTTTCTGCCCTGACAACATTTCTCCTTTTTACAGTCTTTTTCCCCTGCCAGATTTTTTTCAAAAAAATCGCCCCCTACCCTTACCATCCACTATTTCATGTGTCATAGTTCAGATAAGACCCATACTGAATGGCGACGCATTCAGTATTTTGCAGATCATG
>ERZ889078.304-NODE-304-length-44717-cov-31.840424_pt1 | contig 44717 bp, 48 predicted proteins | sample MGYA00521266_ERZ889078 | MGnify/ENA primary metagenome ERZ889078 (study PRJEB32303, sample SAMEA104408618) | aquatic metagenome | biome: Brackish water; feature: Pelagic; material: water | place: Baltic Sea | collected 2014-06-16T06:34:00 | depth 76,534 m ... | reverse complement strand
AAAAGACCTTACGGTCCTGGTCAACATGGTCAGCGTCGTAAAAAAGTTTCCGAGTACGGTTTACAACTTAATGAAAAGCAAAAAGCGAAATTCATGTACGGTATTTCTGAGAAGCAATTCCGCGCCTTGTTCGTTGAAGCTAAAAGAAAAGAAGGCAATACTGGTACGAACCTTATTAACCTAATTGAAAGTAGACTTGACAACGTCGTTTATAGAATGGGATTCGCTTCGACTCGTCGTTTCGCTCGCCAACTTGTAACGCACGGCCACCTTTTGGTAGATGGCAAAAAACTTGACATTCCTTCTTACCGCGTTAGAGCGGGACAGAAAGTGGAAGTTCGAGAATCAAGCAAAAGCAATCCTCAAATTGTTCGCGCTATAGAATTAACGAATCAAACCGGCTTAGCTCCGTGGGTTGATATCGACGCTTCGAAAGTGTTTGGTATTTTCACTCGTTTGCCAGAGCGCGAAGAAGTCGTTATTCCAGTCGAAGAACGTTTAATCGTTGAGCTTTACTCTAAATAGTAATTAAAAGGGCGTAAAAGATATGAAAAAGATTAAAACTACTCCACTAGCTCCACAAGAGTTTGAGGTAGAGCAAATTAGTGAGAATGAAGCTAACATCATGGCGTATCCTTTTGAAACTGGATACGCTATTTCTTTAGCCCATCCACTTCGCCGTTTTCTATTAAGTAGCTCGGTTGGTTACGCTCCAATCGCTATAAAGATTGAGGGCGCCAAGCATGAATTCGATTCAGTTCGTGGAATGCTTGAAGATATTTCCGATTTTATTTTAAATCTTAAGGAAATACGCTTTAAATTAAACGACAACGCCACAGAAACGGAAATTAACTACAGCTTTGTGGGACCATGCTCGATAACTGGCGCGGATTTAAATAGCGACGAAGTTGAAATAGTGACTCCAGACGCGCCTTTGGCGACTCTGAACGAGGACTCCACTCTTAACTTCAGCATAAAAATCGCCCAAGGTATCGGATATGTCGCCAGCGAAGACACTTATGAAGAATTGGCGGATGGCTATATCGCTTTGGACGCTTATTTCACTCCAGTTAGAAGCGCGACTTATAAAATCGAAAACGTGCTCGTGGAAGACAATCCAAACTTCGAAAGAGTCGTTATGAACATCAGAACCGATGGTCAGATTTCTCCTATCGACGCGTTTAGAAATTCTCTAGAAGTTATGTACGCGCAGCTTGCCGTATTCAACTCTGAGATTAGTATCAAAGCTCCCGCGACGATTGAAAGAGTTGAAGAGTCCCCAGACCTTAAAAAGCTAGCTACCAACATAGATAGCTTGGGTCTTAGCGCTCGTAGTTACAACTGCTTGGATCGTTCAAACATCAAACTGGTTGGCGAAATTACGCTAATGAGCGCGAATGACTTGAAAAACGTTAAAAATCTTGGGAAAAAATCATACGATGAAATCGTTGAAAAAGTTCAAGAATACGGTTACGCGGTTGGAGCTGATTTGGCCGACGACGTAGTCGCCGCTCTAAAAAAGAAAATAGAAGCTTTACAAGCTTAAAAGAGGAAGATATATGAGACATCGTCATGGATATCGTAAACTAGGTCGCACAAGTTCGCATCGCGCCGCTTTACTTAAGAACCTAAGTATTTCGTTAATCGAACATGGTAAAATTGAAACTACCGCCATTAAAGCCAAAGAGTTGCGTTCGTATGTGGAAAAACTGATTACAGTCGCCACTAAGAATGATTCTAACGCTCATAAAGCGGTATTCGCTGCGCTTCAAAGCAAAGAAGCAACTAAAACTTTAGTAAACGAGATAGCCCCTAGGTACGTTGACCGTCCTGGTGGATACACTAGAATCGTTAGAACTCGCATTCGTCGCGGCGACGCGACCACAATGGCGTTTATTGAATTAGTATAATTCAAATTATATAAAGCGAAGAGGCGCAAGCCTCGGCGTTTCATCCTTTCAAAACCTCCCAATTCAAAAATACTTTAAAACTTCAATACAGGACTTAAAATGAGTAATTTCGCATTTGGAACTTATAGAATAACAGATCAAAATCCACAACATATTCAAGCGCTTCGCGACGCAATCGAATCAGGCGTAAGGATGATAGACACCTCCGCAAACTACATGGACGGTTCGGCGGAGTTGGCGATCGCTCTCGCTTTTAGAGAGTTTGACGAAGACGTTAGGTCAAGGGTCGAGATTGTCAGCAAGTACGGCTACGTTCAGGGCTCGAACATGGCTTCTCACAAGGAACGAGCGTTCGAGGGCGTCGTCGAGTTTAGCGCAAGCTGCTTTCACTCTATATCCCCTTCGTTTATGCGCGACCAATTAAAAAAATCAATGTCGCGTTTGGAAGTTGACAAGATAGACTGCTATCTGATACACAATCCCGAGTATTATATCCTTGACGCCCTTAACAAAAACGCGGACAAAGACGAGATTTTAGACGGCATGTACGAGAGACTTTTCGAAGCGTTCGTGGGACTCGAAGAAGAGGTGAAAAGCGGAAAAATTGGCTCCTACGGCATCAGTTCGAACAGTTTCGCCAAATCTCAAAACGATCCAGAGTTTTTGCCGTACGAAGATTTGCTCACTTTGGCGGATAGGGCGAGCGAAAAAGTCGGCAACGAAACCTGTGCCTTTACGACAATCGAACTTCCCATAAACATATTAGAGCCAGAGGGCCTGAAATGCGCTTCTTGGGCGAAAAGCAACGGACTGAGAGTGTTGGCCAACCGACCGCTAAACGCTCAAAAAGACGGGCAAACCTACAGGTTGGCCGATTATGAGGAAAGCGCCGAGTATTACCATCATTTGAACGAGCTTTTGGAGGTGTGCGACAACGACGAGTTGAAATCCCTTTACAACCTTTTTGAAGAGTTGGACGCGAATAAACACAAGTTTGGCTGGATAGGCGACTTCGATTCGTTTCTTTACGGAGAAATTTTGCCGCATATCAAAAACAGTTTGGAAAAGTTTGACGAACAAAACTTGGAAACAATGCTAAAATACATAGATATGTTTTTCGTCGAGTATAGAAAGATGGTCGCTCACGAGTGCTCGAAAAAAACTAGAGTGGCGCTGAAGAGTTCGCTAGGCGAGTGCGAATCGAGCCTTCAGGCCTGCGCGATAAGGTTTTTAACGCGACAAGAAAACATTGATTTCGTGCTTGTGGGGATGAGAAAACCGTCTTACGTTCACGACGCGCTCGCATTAAAGTAGCGACGTAGTTAAAATCTTTATGACAAGTTAAGCATATTTGTCATATTTTACGTATTATAAAAGATTTGAAGGACAAAAATGATTCCATTTTCCGATGAAGAGTTGTTGGACCCAGTTAGAGCCGTTATAGAAAAGGTTCGTCCATCTTTGGCGCTTGATGGCGGGGACATAGACTTTATTACAGTGAAAAACGCTAAGGTGTACGTACAGTTAAAAGGCGCCTGCGTAGGTTGCGGCAGTAGTGGCAACACATTGAAATATGGGGTGGAGCGTCAGTTACGAATGGACATTCACCCTGAATTATGCGTCGTCAACGTTCCATTTGGAATGGAAAACGATATAGAAAATATCTAAAAGGCATTTATGAGCGCGTTAAGCAAATACAAAATATTATCACAAGCCAAAGAAAGTTTTTCCAAAGCGGAGTATAAAAGCGCCTTGGAAAAATTCGCTAGCGTTTTGCAGAATTATCCCAACTCGAAAGAAGCCTACAATGGCGTTATCCTTTCTGAAATGGCGATGAGCGGAGAGGGCGGAGCTGAGGCTCTTTTCGATTATTACGAGATATTGAGAGAAGAAGACAAAGAGCAAGCCGATATGATTATGGAAGAGATTTTGCAAAATTTAGACGGCACTTTGGAAAAACTAAGCGAAGTGTTCACGGAGCCAATGCGCGATAGACTGGAGCTAGAAGACGGAATCCTTTATCAGGACTTTAAGTCCATCATAGAAGAGGGATCGAGTTTTAAAGAGACTTTTGAAAACATCATGTTCTCCACTCGCGTCATTATTACCAAAAAAGAAGATTTTTTGGATTTTTTGGACAATCTCATCGAACACGACTTCGAGGAGATGGCGTTGACCTATCTCGAAAACGCGCTTAGCGTCTACCCAAGCGACAAACTTCTCCACAAGTTGCTTAAAAAACTTTCCAAAGGCCATAGCGTTGAAAATTGAGCTTCCAAATCAAGAGTATAGATACGTAACGGAAAATTCTCAAGAATGCGATAGCGAAACCGCGTTCGTTCTAACCGCTCAAAATGAAAAATATTTGCCTCACGCCAAAGAGAACAACGCGCACTCGATTGTAAAAATACAAGAGATAGGGGAACTGTTTGGCGTGAATAAAATCAAGATAGTTGGGATTACCGGAACGAACGGAAAAACAACTACCGCGAGCGCCATCTACTCTTTCTTGCTCGATCTTGGATACAAGGTCGCGATGCAGGGGACTCGAGGTTTATTTATGAACGACGAGATAGCGGAGGAAAAAACGCTAACCACGCCGTCGGTTTTAAACACCTACAAACACATCTACCAAGCTGTGCTGGCGGGATGCGAGTTTTTTATCATGGAAGTGAGCTCTCACGCCATCGTCCAAAAAAGAGTCGAGGGCCTTAAGTTCGAGCTCAAAATACTAACGAACGTAACGCAGGACCATTTGGACTATCACAAAACGCTTGAAGAGTACGCGAGAGTCAAAAATTCGTTTTTTTCCGACAATGGCAAAAAATTGATGAACAAAGACGAGGCCAAGAGTATATTCAACTTCAACAACGCGTACACCTACGGCATCGAAAATCCCGCCACTTACAGACTTATGGCGTATTCGCTCAACGACGCCACGAGCGGCATTATCCAGCATTTTCAAGAGATAGTCCCCTTCACCGCTTCGCTTCACGGTTTTTTCAATCTTTACAATCTCATGGCGGCGATAGGCGCGACTCATCTTTTAACTGGCAAAAAGCTCGAAGAGATAGCCGAAGTCGTCGACAATTTCGCAGGCGTTAGCGGGAGAATGGAGCAAGTTAGCGTTTTGCCAAACGTCATAGTGGATTTCGCGCACACCCCCGACGGCATGCGGCAGGTTCTAAACGCGCTAAAAGAAAAAGAGCTTTTGGTCGTGTTTGGCGCGGGCGGAGATCGGGACGCCATCAAGCGCCCGCTTATGGGAAGAGTAGCCGCGTCTTTGGCGAAAAAAGTATATCTGACGAGCGACAATCCAAGACATGAGGACCCGCAGGCGATTGTGAAAGACATCTTGAGTGGAATAGAAGACAAAACCAACGTAATCGTTGAGCTCAACAGACGAAAAGCCATCGAAATGGCTCTCGACGCGCAAGAAAACGAAGAGGTCGTGGTAATACTTGGAAAAGGCGATGAAGTCCACCAAATCATATACGACTCCAAGTTCCCTTTTGACGACAGAGAGGTCGTTAAAGAACTTTTAAATATCAAATAAAGTTTAAATTGCTTAAAAAGAGCAACTTATTTTATGGGCTAATGGTATTGGCGCATTATTTTGATATAATTTCACAAAAAATTAAGGACGAATACAATGGGAATTCCTCAACCGGCGTTTTATATCTTTAAGTGCGAGCAATCAGCTCCTCCGGGTATGCCAAAGCCGTCGTGCGTAACGCCGCAAACGCAAGACTTGTTTCAACACTTGGCTCAAAGCCTAATGAAGCAAGGTATTATGGGAACCGTTCAACCTATTCGAACGGCGTGTATGAACAGATGTTCATCCGGTCCGATTATGCTCGTGGAGCCTGGACACACAATGTACGCGGGCCTTACGAAAGAGAAAATCGACCGAATCATCGAAGAACACATAATCGGCGGAAACGTCGTGGAAGAGTTTTTGATACCTGAAGATATGTGGGACGCTCCAATCTCACCGGCTGACTTGAAAAAACAGATGGGAATGTAGGAAAAAATATGTTAATTGAAATGTTGTACAGCAAAATCCATCGCGCCACCGTTACGGACGCCAACCTGAACTACGTAGGCTCCATCACAATAGACGAAGAGCTTATGGAGTCCGCGAAGATGAGAATTGGGCAAAAAGTCGAAATTTTAAATATCAACAACGGCGAGCGTTTTTCCACTTACGTTATTTTGGGAGAGCGCGGAAAACGCGACATCTGTCTAAATGGCGCGGCGGCTCGCAAAGTCCACAAGGGCGATAAGATTATCATAGTCGCTTACGCCACTTACGACGAAAAAGAGTTGATCGACTACAAGCCAAAAGTCGTTCTTTTGGACGACGAAAACAATATCGACCATATACTAGAGGAAATCTAGTGTTTTCCGGATTGGGCGATATGAGCAAAATGCTTGAGAGCATGCAGGAAAACGCGAGCAAACTTAAAGTGGAGCTTGAGGGCAAAACTTTTAGCGTGAAAACGGGCGGCGGGCTTGTGGAGCTTAGCGTAAACGGAAACGGAGAGGTCGTCGATTTGAAAATCGCCGACGAGGCGTTGTCCGACAAAGCCTCCTTGGAGATATTGATCATCGGCGCCATAAACGACGCCAACAAAATGGTTCAGCAAAATCAACAAAGCAGCGCGATGAACATGCTTGGCGGATTCGGAGCTAAATAGGTGCTTCGCCTATTCGTAGCGCTTAATCTTCTTCTTTTAAACCTCTACTCTTGCGAGGGCGGATTCGACTCTTGCAGGCGCAAGATAGTCGACTCCAACGCGATCGCGAACCAATCGGTTTCGATACCTTTGAGAAACCGGCAACGACTGGTATTCTCCACAAGCGAGCCAAGCGGCAAAATTTTAAAACGCGATCCATTCCTCTCTTTGTATCTCATTGAAGACAAACAAAGCTTTAAGCATCCATTTATCATTATGAACAACGCCGCGCTTGGTTTGGCGGCGGTGAGTAAAAAAAGAGCCTTGGAAGGTAAAATTTTAAAACGTCAGATTGGTCTGAACCATTTCGCCACATTCAGCGAGTCCCTGCCAAAGCCTTTCCTTTTGTTGACAAGCTGCTGCTCGCTCGAGGGCCTCGCGACGCCTCGCGGCGTCATAGAAAAAGAGTATCTCGAAAGATTTATAAAAGTGAAGAAAGTCTCCTACTCGGACATTGGCGCGCGGGTTGTCGAGGACAAAGGCTCGGTTTTCGTAAACGCGATAAATCCTTTCATGGACGCGAACGCGTTCAAAGCGGGCGATCGCGTTTTGGCGTTTGACGGCAAAAAAGTCAACGACGCTTCGGAGTTTATGAGATGGGTTCTTTTTAGCGAAATTGGTTCCGAGCATAGCGTGAAAGTAAAACGCGGCGATATCGTTTTAACTCTCAAAGCGAAAAGTCGTCAAAGAAAAGGCGGCGGTTATTTGAGCGACACGTTTTTGGAAGTTTTGGGCTTGTCTTTCGATAAAAATCTAAAAATAATAAAAATAGAGCCAGCGGCTGACAAGTATGGTCTAAAGCTTGGCGACAAACTCATGCAAATAAACCAAAGCAATATAACGACCGAGCAAGAAATACTTGAAATCATTTCACAAAGCGAAGAGTCCGCGAATCTTCTCTTTGAAAGACGCGATTTTCAGTTTTTTGTGAAGATTAAGAGTATATAATCCCGCATGCGAAATTTTGAACAATTTTTACTGGATAATTTGCCTGCTTCGAAAAGCATTCATCCCACCTACGAGAAAGCCCTGCGCAATATGTTGGAGGCTGGAGGAAAAAGGTTTCGTCCCGCTCTTTTGCTCGGAGTGGTTCGCGCGTACAATCCTCTCTTGCTGGGTGGAGCGAGACACGCCGCGTACGCGGTCGAACTTTTGCACACTTACTCGCTCATCCACGACGATTTGCCCGCCATGGACGACTCTCCTCTTCGCCGAGGCAAGCCGACGCTTCACGTGGCGTTTGACGAAGTCACGGCGATTTTGGTGGGCGACGCTCTCAACACCTACTCTTTCGAGGTTTTGTCCAACGCGCCGTTTTCCGACTATACGAGGGTCCGACTCATTCGAGAGTTGGCCGGCAACGGCGGACTTAACGGCATGGTTTTAGGTCAAGCGATCGATTGTTATTTCGAAAACAAGCCGCTTGAGCTCGAAGACATTAAATTTTTGCATACGAACAAAACGGCGAAGCTTATAGCGGCGTCGCTCAAAATGGGCGCGATTGTGGTCGGACGAGAAGAATTGGGCGAAAAACTCTACGACTTTGGTCTCAAGCTAGGGCTTCTTTTTCAGATACAAGACGACATACTCGACGTCACTCAAACGAACGAAGAGGCGGGAAAACTAACCAACAACGACGAAGACAAAAACAGCTTCGTGACCATTCTGGGCCTTGAGGAATCAATGAGAGAGGCGAACGATTTGGCGGACGAACTGACGAACGAGATGAGCGGTTTCGAGGAAAGTTTACAAAACGAGTTGTCCTCTTTGCTAAGTAAATATATCAACAGACACAAAACTAAAACAGGAATATAAATGAATCAAACACGTCAAAAGATGGCAGACAGCATTAGATTTTTAGCGTCGGACATGGTCCAAGCGGCGAACAGCGGACACCCGGGAGCGCCTATGGGGCTTGCGGACGTCGCGGTGGTTTTAAGCGAGCATTTGAATCACAATCCTAAAAACCCCACTTGGTTGAATCGCGATAGATTGGTCTTTTCCGGCGGACACGCGACGGGTTTGATTTACTCTCTTTATTATTTGTGGGGATACGGCTTGGAGATTGACGACTTGAAAAATTTCCGCCAATTGGACTCCAAAACGCCAGGACATCCCGAATACGGACACACCGAGGGCATCGAGATAACGACGGGACCTCTCGGGCAAGGCATAGCGAACGCGGTCGGTTTTTCTATGGCTTCGAAATTCGTCGGCGCTCAGGTCAACAGCGATACGGCCGATTTGATCGACCACAACGTTTACTGTTTGTGCGGCGACGGCGATTTGGAAGAGGGAATCTCCTACGAGGCTTGCTCGATAGCGGGACACAACAAACTCGACAACTTGATTCTTATCTACGACTCGAATCGCATCACTATCGAGGGTTCGACGGATTTGAGCATTAGCGAAAACATCCGCATGCGTTTCGAGTCTCAAGGTTGGGATGTTTTAGAGTGCGATGGGCACAATTTCGACGAGATCAACGACTCTATCGTTACCGCGAAATCAAACTCCAAACCGACTATCATCATAGCCAACACCATCATAGCCAAGGGAGCGGCGAAACTCGAAGGCTCGCACCACGCGCACGGAGCGCCTCTCGGAGAAGAGGTTATCGCGCAGGCTAAAATCGACGCGGGATTCGACCCTCTAAAAAAATTCTTTGTGCCAGAGGACGTGATGGCTCGCTTTAGATGCGCCATCGAAGCCGGAGATTTGCTCGAACGAGAGTGGATTCATAGACAAAAGACGCTTCCGCTAATGGAACAAAACGAAGCTCTCGCCGCTTTGGAAAATCCGGATTTTTCCCGCATAAACTACCCCGCGTTCGAAAAAGCGGACGCCACTAGAAACACGAACGGAAAAATCATGAACGCCATAGCTCGAGGCGTTCCAAGCTTCTTGGGCGGCTCGGCGGATTTGAGTCCATCGAACAAAACCAACTTGAACGACATGGGCGTTTTTCCAAAGGGAAGAAACATCTACTTTGGAATTCGCGAACACGCCATGGCCTCCATCACGAACGCGATGGCTCTTTACGGCCCGCTTTTGCCTTTTTCGGCGACGTTCTTCGTGTTTTCGGACTACCTGAAACCAGCGGCTCGCATCGCGGCGTTGGCGGGAATCCAGCAGTTTTTTATCTGGACTCACGACAGTATCGGAGTTGGCGAAGACGGTCCGACTCACCAACCGATAGAACATTTGTCCCAGTTTCGAGCCTTGCCAAACTTCTACGTGTGGCGACCGGCCGACGGAGCTGAAAACGTAGAGGCCTGGAAAACGGCGCTAGGGATGAAAAAGTCTCCATCGGCGTTCGTTTGCTCTCGCCAGAATCTCGCCATTCTTCCAAAAGCGGTTTTGGGCGAAGCGAGTCGCGGCGGCTATCTGCTAGCGTCTGACGATAACGCGACGATAACGCTTATGGCTTCTGGAAGCGAAGTGGAACTCGCGCTCAAAGTCAAAGAGGCGCTTGGCGCGAGCGGCGCGAAAGCGAACGTAGTTTCGGTTCCTTGTTTCGATTTGTTTATAGAGCAGGACAAATCATATATGGATTCCATCATCAAAGCTGGAACGAAAACCGTGGCCATCGAAGCCGCTCGCGGACTCGAGTGGTATAGACTCGCGCAAGACGTGATAGGCATGGATACTTTCGGAGCGTCGGCGCCGGCCAATCAGCTTTTTGAAAAGTTTGGCTTCACCGTAGAGAGCGTCATGGAAAGAATCAAATAAACGACTCTGTCTCCAAGTTCGCGCCTGGAGAGAGAGACCTCATTTTCAACCACTTCACGATTAATCGACAATCTTAGTGTATAATTTGCGCACTAAAACACAAAAGAGCTATAAATGAAGTCCATAATCAAAATATTTTTTTTAATACCGCTCGTAGTCTTTTCCCTAAACGCGAAGGAAAACTTTAGCGAGATGAGCACTCAAGAGCTTATCGCCATCATGGGTTACGTGAAACCCAGCGAGAGCGAAAAGTTTCAAAAAGAGCTCAAAAGCAGGGTTGAGACAATGAGCCCTAGCGAAAAAGAGAAGTACGAAAGAAACGTTAAAAAGTTGAAATGAGACGCTCGTGAAAGCTAAAATTCTTTTGCTCGAAGATGACCTGACCCTCAACGAGACCATTGCCGAGTTTTTGCGAGAGAACGATTTCGACGTCACTCCCGTCTATGACGGAGAGGAAGCGTCCGACGCGATTTACGAACAAACTTTCGACCTTTTTTTGCTCGACGTGAACGTTCCCCTTATAAACGGCTTCAATCTCCTCAAGCAAAAACGCGACGAAGGCGTTACGACTCCAGCGATTTACATCACCTCTCTCAACTCTATTGACTCCCTCGAAGACGGCTACAACAGCGGTTGCGACGACTACGTTAGAAAACCCTTCGCGCTCAAGGAGCTTCTTTTTAGGGTGGAGACGATTTTAAAAAGAGATTTTTATCACGAATCGAAATCTAGAATCGCGATAGCCCCCTCGGTGGAGTACGACGCCTCCACAAACACTCTTTACTCCAACGACGAGCGAACCCGACTCAGCTCCAAAGAGGCGCTTTTGCTGAAGCTGTTTTTACGCCGTCAAAATCAAATCGTCTCTCACGAAGTCATTTACGAAGCGCTGTGGCGATACGACGAAACGCCGAGCGAGAGCTCGCTTCGCACCTATATAAAAAATCTCAGAAAACTCTTGGGAAAGGAGAAGATTCTCAGTGTCAAAAGAGAAGGATACGTATTTAGCGCGAAGTGAGAAACGGACGCTTTTTCGCTTCTCAGCGCTTTACGCCTTGCTTAGCGTCGTTATAATTTCGGGCTTTTCTTTTATGTACTACGACTCCCAAAAAGAGTTGACGCTGCAAGAAAAAAAAGCGGCTCTTCAAGGGCATTCCAAAAAACTGCTTCAAGAGCTCAAAGAGTTGCACGTAAATTTTGACAAAAACAGAACCTACCCCCGAGACGAGGAGTTTGAGAGCGCCATTTACGACAGCGACAAAAAGCTAATCTTCTCAACCACTCCGACACCGCTTAGGGTGGACAAGATTTTATATCTAGAGGATGGAATGATTCATCTCGTCAGCATCCCCGAGTCGTACTATTTGGGTTCGAAGTACGTAATCGTGAAAATGAAAGACGATGGCGTTTGGCTCCAAGAGACGAAAAAAGAGTTGGCGATTTTCATTTTGGTCGCGTTTTCATTTATGCTGAGCGTCGGTTACGTTTTGTCGCGTTTGTTTTTGAAGCCGATGCGAGACGCGATTCACCTCCTCGACAGATTTATCAAAGACACCACTCACGAGCTCAACACGCCCGTTAGCACCATAGTCGCCAACATAGAGATGATAGACAAAAACTCTCTCGAGCCGACTCTTTTAAAAAAGATAAACCGCATAGACGTTGGAGCGAAAACCATCTCAAACATTTATCAAGATTTGACTTATATCGCGCTCGGCAACAAGATAGTGACCCGCGACGAAAACTTGGACGTATTGCGCGTCGCCCAAGAGAGAGCCGAGTATTTCAAGTCGCTCGCGGACGCCAAAAAAGTGAGTTTGAGAGTGGAGTCGTTTGGCGAATCGACGCTATATATGGACAAGGGGAAGTTCTCGAAGCTTTTGGACAACCTAATCTCAAACGCCATCAAGTACAACAAGATAAATGGCTCGATCGCGATCAGCGTCAAAGCCAAGGAGATAATAGTGAGCGACACAGGCATAGGCATAGCGCCGCAGAACATATCCAAGCTAAAAGATAGGTACTCGCGTTTCAACGACTCTAGCGGAGGTTTTGGACTTGGGCTCAACATAGTGGCGAGCATAGCCAAAGAGTACTCTCTCAAGGTGGAGACGAGCTCCAAAGAAAAAGAGTGGACGAAGGTGAGCGTGTCATGGTGATAAAAATAGCGCTAACGGCGTTCTTGGCGTGCGCTTCGCTAAACGCTGGCGTCTACGAAACAAGCTGCGTTAGCTGCCATAACAAACTGCCCGTTAGCCTCGACAAGTATTTTTATAGGTATTTGCTCAAACACAGCAGCGAAAAAGACGTGAAAGCCGCGATGTTCGGTTATTTAAAAAATCCCCTCAAAGAAAACAGCGTGATGGCCGAGGCGTTCATAAGCAGGTTTGGCGTCAAGAAAAAAAGCGAACTAAGCGACGAGGAGCTAAAAGAAGCCCTTGATCGCTACTGGGAAGTTTACAAAGTGTTCGGCAAGTTGAAATAGCTTCACAATCTCTCCACGATTAGTCGTTAAACTACGGCTATCAAACAAAGGAGTTTCAAATGAAAACGACAAAAATAATTTCAACGTTGAAAGGTTTGGCGCTAGCGGGCGCCATTTTAGGCTCAAACTCGTTAATGGCCGACGCCGATTTGTATAAAAAATGCGCGGGTTGCCACGGTATGAAGGCCGAAAAACAGGCTATGGGCAAATCCAAAGTCATAAACGAGATGAGCGCTCCGGAAATATCGGCCGCTCTAAATGGTTATAAAGACGGAACGTATGGCGGGGCTATGAAAGGTTTGATGAAAGGTCAAGTCGCCTCTCTCGACGCCAAGCAGATAGATAGTTTGGCCGCGTATATCGCGACTCTAAAATAAAACAAACGCTAACAAAAGGATAACAAAATGGATAGAAGAAAATTTTTAGGCGCAAGCGTCGTGGCTGTCGCCGCGCTAGTCGCGCCAGTGACAAACTTACAAGCGGTGGACTTTAGAGCTACCAAACCAAACGCGTGGACTGCCGAGCACTCCCCCGAAGCCATTAAAGAGATGTTCGGCGCTGGCGGATTGAAGACGACTGATAAAATCAAGTTCACCGCTCCAAAACTCGCTGAAAACGGTGGATCGATTCCATGTAACATTAAGAGCGATTTGGACCTAGAGTCCGTCGCTATTTTCCAAGACGCGAACCCAAGAGCCGCTACCGCGGTGTTCACGGTTCCAGTGGGTGGAATCGTCAATTACGATTTCAGAATAAAAATGAGAAAAACGGCCGTGGTTACAATCGTAGCCAAAGGCAGAGACGGAACGCTGTACACGGTCGCTAAAGAGATCGACGTTTCAATCGGCGGTTGCGGAGGTTGATTCAACCTCGCGAACAAGAGTGAAAAAATAAAAAAATAATATAAAAGGTAATAAAATGTCAAATATGAAAATCAAAGCGAAAGAAAAAGGCGGCGTCGTAAAAGTAAAGATGATGTTTACGAGTCTAATGGCCGACAAAGAGGAAGCCGAGAAAAAACAAATAGCGGTTGAGTACATCACTCAAATCGTCGGTAAATGCAACGGAGCGGTCGTCTTTGAAGTGACGACGAGCGGATTCATGTCTGAAAACCCACTTTTCAAGTTCTCGTTCAAAGGCAAAAAAGGCGATACGCTAGAAATTACCACAACCGATAACAGCGGAAAAACAGAGACTGATTCAGAAAAAATCAAATAAGGATACTTATGAAAATTAAATTATTTGTTTTATTGGCGATAGTAGGGTTTGTAGTGTCAGTGCCATTTATTTTTAACAAAAGCGAAACAATTACAGATCCTCATCACCTTGATGCGGATGATAATTTTTTCCTTTATGAATGGGTGGCGCCTCGCGGAAGCGACGCTCCAAACTGGGACTACAACTTAAAGCCGGTAAAAGTAAGCGATAGAGTTTGGTGTTTCTTTGGTTCAATGGAAATGCCAACAAAAGACAATGCTGGAAATATGTCAAACAGTTGTTATATCAAAGGTGACGACAGTTGGATTACGTGGGATACGGGTCCTTCTTACATATTTGCCGAACAAGCTTACGCGGCGATGCGTAAAATTGCCGATCTTCCAGTTAGCACTGTTATCGTTAGCCACGAGCATGATGATCACTGGTTGGGAAACAACTACTATAAAGAAGTTCATGGCGCCAAAATTTTAGGGCCTTCGTCCGTAAACGTGAATTATCACAAGGGCGATCAAACTAGAATGATTAAAGCTTTGTATCAAGACGCTATCAGAGGCACGGCACTCGTTCCCGTTGACGAATCGTTCGACGAAACGACAGAGTTCGCCATATCGGGCGTAAACTTTGAATATGTTCGCGTTGGATACGCTCACTCGGAAGAAGATTGGTTCTTGTACTTGCCAGACGATAAAGTCGTTCTTGTCGCCGACTTGGTAATGAACGGAAGAGTCACTTCAAACAGAGACGGTATCGTAATTGGTCAGCTTAACGCGCTTACGGCGATTAGAGCTAGAGACTGGAACTACTTAGTGCCTGGACATGGCTTTATAACTGATAAAACTGCGGCTGACGAAGCTATTCAGTATTTTGAGTTTACTAGAGACAGAGTGCTAAAGGCTATGGACGATGGCGTAATCGCCAACAATATAACGAGAGAAGTCACTCTTGACGAGTTTAGGGACAAAGATTTATATTACCTTCTTAGCCCACAAAACGTATTTAGAGCTTATGAAGAGCTAGAGATGTATGATCCGGACGACGAAGACGCGGCCCCGGTCAAACCAAAAAAATCTAAAAATGAAGACGATGAGTAAGAACCTTTAGGTTTCTTCTCTCGTTGTCGACATCTACCCAGATGTCGCAATATTTACAATTTTAAAGAAGCGCAAAACCGCATATTCGCATGTTGGTTTTTCGCATCAACCACATTGAGTTCGCTTTTAACTATGAAAAAGCGGCATGCTCGAAATCAAAACAACAACAATATATTTCTAAACAATAATTTATTATAATATTCCGGATTAACAAGGATTTTAATGTCAAAATCAACAGTTGGAAAAGTATTAAACTTATTTTACTCTACAAGCGATGGTCGAATAAGCGCGAATGAATTGGCTATAGACGAGAGAGGCGTCGTAAAAGATAAATTTTATAACAAAAATATACAAAGATCAGTTTTGATAGCCTCGCTCGCAAGTTACGATTTAGCCAAGCGGCACGGTATAGACGCGACACATGGCGTTTTAGGCGAAAACATGCTAATAGACTACAATCCATACCATTTAAAACCAGGCGCCAGGCTAATGATAGGCGAAGCCGTACTGGAAATCAGTCAACTTTGCACGCTTTGCGCGAGTCTTGGCAAAGCGGACTCGAAATTGCCACGACTTCTCAAAGACGATAGGGGAATTTTCGCAAGGGTCGTAAGCGGAGTGAGTATAAAAAAAGGCGATATTATTTATCTGCTAAATGAATAATAAATAAATGTCGCCAACTCTTTATAAATCGTTTGTCAAATAGATTGCTAGAAAAAGCTTTTTTAGATAATTTAAGATTTAATGATTATAATGTTAACTAAATTTAATTATTCGGGGTTTCTAATGAAAAAAATTATTCTTTCTGTTTTCGTCGCAAGCGTTACGTTGATGGCTGCGGATAGCGCGTCGGTTTATAAATCAGGCTTGTTGTTGCCAGCGAATGGCGAGGCGATTTATAAGCAAGAGTGCGCTTCATGCCATGGTGACATAGGTGAGAAGATAGCTTTTAAAGGTTCGGTTCCGATAGCTGGATTGGACGCCGCTACGATGGCCCAAGACCTTAAGGACTATAGATATGGAAGTCTTAACAAATATGGTTACGGAGCTTTAATGAAAAGCAAAACGGCTGATTTGTCTTGGGATGAAATAGACGCGGTAGCGCAATACGCTCACGGCTTAAAATAGTTTTATAAAGACTTCTCGACTTCTCAAACTGCGACTTTTGCCTTATCTTCGTAAAAGTCGCTAGCTTCAAATACTTCACGGCGACAAAAGCCGAAACAATCAAAATTAAAAAAAAACCTTACAGCCAATATCTAAAATTTTCCATTTCAATAAAGAGCTAATAGTCTAAATAAGATTTAAAGTAAAATAACGCTAATCTTTGTTCAAATAATTTTAAGCGAGGTGTATGAATGGCTATTTCAAGAAGAGAGGCTTTAAAACTATCAGGTATTGCCGTCGCGACTACGGCGATTAATGGTTATGCCAGCACAAACGACCCAAAACCAAAAACTAAAATCGTTTCGGAGATGAACGACAAAGCTCCAATAGCCGATTCTAGCAATCCTAGAGTCGTCGTAGTCGGCGGTGGGTGGTCAGGACTGTCAATAGCGAAATACGTAAAGATATTCGCTCCAAACGCGGATGTCATCCTTGTCGAGCAGCGATACGAGTTTATCTCTTGTCCGCTAAGCAATCTATGGTTGGTTGATAAAATAAAACTTGAGTTTTTAACACACGATTATTTGCAAGCGGCGAGAGAAAACAAGTACACTTATTTTCACGCTACCGCTACGGGACTAGATAGAGAAAACAGAATTCTAAAGACTAGCGATGGAGACATTCGCTACGACCACTTGGTTTTCGCTCCTGGAATCGACTACGACTACTCTCGTTGGACTAACGACGTCGCGTTTGAAACTAGACTAAGACAAGAATATCCGGCCGGTTTCATCCCGGGGTCCGAACACATAACGCTTAGAAACAAAGTTTTAAATTTCAAAGGTGGAAATTTCATACTAACTGTGCCAAGCGGAAACTATAGATGCCTACCTGCTCCATATGAAAGAGCCTGCGTTATCGCGGACTACTTCAAGCAGAAAAAACTAAAAGCGAAAGTTATACTGTTGGATGAAAACAACGCGATAACAATCAAGAAAAAAGGTTTCCAATCCGCTTTTGACGAGCTTTATGGCGACTACCTAGAATATCACCCCAATACGGCCATTAAAAAAATCGACTTGGACAATAAGATAGTTGAAACCGAGTTTGACGAGATTAGCTTCGAAGAAGCCGCGTTTTATCCACATGTCAGAGGCGCGAAAATTTTAGAAAGAGTCGGCATAGCCAAAGACGGGCAGAACAAACTTGAGGGTGACATAAACCCTTTGACGTACGAAGTCTATGGTGAAAAAGATATATACGTCACTGGCGACTCTAGACCGATGGGTTTTTCCAAATCGGGGAATACTTCAAACTCGGAAGGGCACCACGTAGCGAAACTAATCGCTCTTAAAATCAACAAACAAGCGACAATAAAATGGCAACCGCCGGTTACGGCGTGTTTTTCCGCGGTGTCAATAGCGCCTGAAAGAGCTATATACATCTACACGGAATACGCTTATGATAAAAAAGACGAGACTTTCGCTTTCTCGGATACGATTAGTAGCGAAGATTGGAAGAAGGACGGAGCGGTGAACGCGAGTTCGATTTATTCATGGGCGACCGCGTTGTACGACGATATGTTTAGTAAATAATAGCGCGGACTTGTGACAATCTTGTTACATTTTTACTCATTAAAGTAAAATTATAATTTGAGGTTCGCGTTTGAAAACGAGTCGTTTAGCCTGCTTTTATTAAGTTAAATTATAAGTCAAGCTATAAAACCCCAGTTTTGCGGGCTTTTATAGTTTTTATTGATACTTAATCCGCATATTCGATTTATTTAAGTTGGGATAGCGGCAAGAATTGATTTTTGATTTAAAACTTATGTAAAGCTAATTTTTTCTATAATGCGTATAGAAAATAGTTTGTCTATTTTAATTTATTAGATTCTAAAAGGATAGAAATGGGTTTTATAAAAAATATTTTAAGCGTTATTGGTGGAATTGTTATTTTAGGTATGCTTTTCGCGTACGTTAAGTTTGACTTGGGCACGAGAATGGATCAGATTTCAAAACTTGACCCTCAGGCTATCGGTACGTTCGCCGAGATGGGCGACCATTTGTTGGCAACTGGAAATTCCGCGGAGTCCATGGTTAAAAAAGTTATGATTGATGACGCGGTTTCGACTGAAGACTTGATAGCTAATTTAAACGAGATCGCGATTACCAAAAACTTTAAAGTCGTTGGCGACCAAACGATGTCTACGAGCGGAGTTGACGCTGACGGTCAAAAAACGAAATACATTAGAATCGTTTCTTTTTGCAGTCCTGGAATCGCTAAACAGTTTGTAGATTATTCAGCGGCGTTTGGCGCGTTTATGCCATGTAGAATCTTAATCGTTGAAGACGATGACGGTCACAGATGGATGTACACTATGTCAATGGAACTTATGCTTTTTGGCGGACACACTTTGCCTCCAGAAATGATGAAACAAGCCACTCACGTTAGAGACACTATGTACCTAATGTTAAACGAAGCCGGAAAGGAAGATGGAAACTTCTAAGTTTCCTCTTTGAACTTTAGTGAAATCGACTAGCTAGGATTACTGGCTTGTTCGAGTAAAGCCCTATCCCTAGGGCTTTAATATGCAAGACCTCTACGAATAGTAGTTGAGCACCCCTTCCATTCTTGAACCCATATTTAGCAAAATCATATCGGCGATAACAAGCGCGGCCATTGACTCGCATACAACCGTTCCTCTTACCGCAACGCAAGGATCATGCCTGCCTTTGAGCGAAAAGTCGACTTCTTCGTTGTCTTTCGTAACGGTATGCTGCTCTTTGAAGATGGAAGGCGTCGGCTTGAAGTAGACGTTCATGACGATGTCTTCGCCATTGCTAATTCCGCCGAGAATCCCGCCGGAGTGATTTGACTCAAAGCCGTTCGCCCGAATGGCGTCGTTGTTTTGAGAACCTAAAGCCCGCGAGCTAAGAACTCCGTCGCCAATCTCTACGGCCTTAACGGCGTTAAGCCCCATCATGGCTTCGGCCAAAACGCCATCAAGTTTATAGTAAAGCGGCTGTCCAAGACCCGCGGGAACTCCTTTTATCAGGACTCTCGAAACGCCTCCGACCGAATCGTGGTTGTTTTTGGCTTTTAAAATGGCGTCCTTTTGCTCCTGCTCTTTTTTTTCATCGAGCGCGTAGATAAGGCTGCTTTTCGCTTTTTCATAATCAAAAACTTCGCTTCTGATACCGGCGACTTCGCTTATGCCGCTAAGAACAGAGATATTGAGTTTTTCGAGCATCAGTTTCGCGATGGCTCCGGCGGCGACGCGGGCCGCGGTTTCGCGAGCGGAGCTTCTCCCTCCGCCGCGATAGTCCCTTATGCCGTATTTGTGAAAATAAGTAAAATCGGCGTGCCCTGGACGAAACACGTCTTTGACGTTCTCGTAATCTTTCGACTTTTGATTGGTGTTGTAGATGATCATAGCGATAGGGGTTCCAGTGCTTAAACCTTCAAACACCCCGCTAAGTATCTCAACTCTATCTTCTTCCTTTCTAGCCGTCTCAAATTCACTCTTGCCCGGCTTGCGGCGGTCCAATTCTTTTTGCACGTACGCTTCGTCAATGAAAAGTCCCGCCGGAACTCCGTCGAGCAGACATCCTATGGCCCTTCCGTGAGACTCTCCAAAAGTGCTAAACTTTAATTTTTGTCCAAAACTATTCACTTCGTTTCCTTGTTGAGCGATTCAACCGCAATTTGGGCCGCGACCTGCTGCGCGATTTTTTTGCTTTTCCCCACGGCTCTGGCGTATTCTACGTCTTCGATGAAAACTCCAACTTCAAACTCTTTGAGATGGTCGGGTCCGCGGCTACTCAGCACTTTGTATTCGGGAGTGACTCCGTATCTCGCCTGAGTGAGTTCTTGCAGGGTTGTTTTGAAATCGCTAAACAAAGAGTCTAGCGATATCTCGTCATAGTTCTCCTCTATCAGCTTTATCGCGATGTCTTTAACGACCTTCATGCCCGTTTCTAGATAAATCGCCCCGATAATCGCTTCGAAAGCGTTTGAAAGAAGAGACGATTTTTCGCGACCGCCATTGTTGTCTTCCGCGTTTGAGAGGAAGATGTAGTCTCCTAGATTTAAGACTCGAGCTAGTTTCGTGAAGCCGGTTTCGCTAACGAGAGAGGCTCTTATTTTAGAGAGTTGCCCCTCGTCCGATTTGGGAAACTTTTTGAAGAGATACTCCCCAACCACCAAATCCATTACGGCGTCGCCTAAGAATTCAAGTCGCTCATTATCGTAGGGCTGTTTGTAGCTTTTGTGCGTCAGCGCTTCGATAATGAGCCTTTTGTTTTGAAATTGATAGTCTAATCGTCGCTCTAGGTTTTCAACGCTTTTATTCATATGTTCCTCATTTAGTTTTTTTAAGAGTGTCGTTCCTCTTTCATTTTTTCACATCCATCACTGAAAAGAGTTGTTCTCTTCACTGAAATCCTTGTGGTAGTCTTTAGCCAAACGCCACTCCACTTTTAGCGTGTCTATTTCGTGACAGCCCGTGCAGCGATGAAAGGAGAAAGGGTACCTCTGTTTGCACGCGGAGCAGATATACTCGAAACTAAGCGTCGCGTTTAGAGACGCGTTTTTAACGTGAATCAAAACGTCAAACTCGAAAATAGAACTCGAACTCGCGAGTTCGACGTCGCCTCGAGCGCTGTAAAGCTCTCTTAGATAGCTGTTTTTCGCAATTATATCCAAATCCAAATTTTTAGAATCGAGAGACCATAAAATATCCGTCAGCGATTCGCTGCGAGAACTGTCGAAATTTTCCCACGCTAGTTTTGGGTTGACTCGAAACAAATACTCGAACGTTAGGTAGGTGAGCCGATAAGACGTTACGTATATCGCCAGCAGTTCGTCGGCCTTTTGCGACGCGGACAAACCAACGCCGTTTAAAAGAGACAAGGATTTCAGATAAGCCTCGTCTTTGGCTATTTCCGCGTTTAGGGCGCCTAGCGGTTCTAAGACTTCCAACGCGGCTTTGTAGTCTCGCGTATACTCGTAAACGAGCAGTAGATAGCGCAGGGCTTGCGGAGTTCGAGGCGTTTTTTTGAGGATTTCCAAAAATATCTTTTTTGAGCGCTCTAAAAACCCGGCTTTAAAGTAAACCTTGCCAAGCAAAAACATAGTTTCCTTTTCGCTTTTGCCTTGAGAAACTTTAAGTATTTCGTGGTAGATTTCAATCCCTTTTTCAAAGTCCCCGTTTTTTACGTAGGAATTAGCCAAAAGAAGCCAGGCTTTGTGAGAGAGTTCTCCGCTCGAGATGAGTATTTTCAACTCGTTTTTGGAGGGGAGAGCGCGGAACTGTCGCAAAAACTTGTCTAAGTGTTTGGAGTCTTCTTTCGTCTTGTATCTTCCCCACCAGTACGATAAAAAAGTAATCATGAATATAATGGCGAAAAAAATTATTATCGAAAAGAGCGGGTCTCGAAACTCTATAAAAAAATTGTCCATTAGTCGTAAACCACGACGCCATAGTCGTTTTTTAGGTTGTAAAACGTCGAGTCGGCGCCAAACTCGAGATCTCTAATCTTTCCTAAATGAATCATGGAGTTTTTCGAAACCACGATTCCGTTCTCAATAAAAAATTTTTTGATATTCACGAACTTCACGTCCTGGACGAATTTATACTCGAACTCTTTGTGCAGCGCCATTTTCTCATAGGAAAAAATATGCTCGTTCGTATGCAGCTGGTCCGAAGCGAATTTTATCGGGAGGTGGCCGGAGAGATCGGTTAGAACCGTTTCGATATGCTCGTGTTTTTGAGGGAGCGCGTTCTTTTGTATAAATACGTACTTGTTGTTGAGTTTTAAATTTGGCGTGTCCTTCCAGTATTTGTAAGCGGGATTCGAGACGCCAAGCTTTGAGGAAACTTCCCTCCAGAGCCAAAATGAATTTAAAGTGCTTGCAAGATGCGACATTCCCGAGGGCTCCTTCGTTAAAGTTTACTTGTTGATTATATAGTTTTTATTATTAAATAGTTGTAAAAGCGCTTTTGAGCGTGTGGGATTCGCCGGGTTTTAGGATTTTAAAATCCTCATAGGCGTTGGCGGATTCGACGCATACGAACTCTTTGTAGGCATCCTCTCTCATTGCGCTCATGCGGGCGCATTTCTCTATCCAAGGATTCCAAACCACGACGGAAGAAGAACCTTCGTTGCTTATTTTAACGACTCTATTTTTGTCTTTAAGAACGATGTCTTTATCCACTTCTTGATACACGGAGTCAAACTCCCCTCTAAAATAAATATCGCCGTCTTGAACTTTCGTTTCTCCGCTCAAGGCGTCGAAGCAGGGCTTCGCGTCCAAACCGCCAACGCTGACGTCGGATATGTCGGATATGCTGAAATACGTATGAAACGCTTGAGTGATTTTAAACTCTTTGTCGTCTCGATTTATAGTGGTCATTTCTAGGAGCAACTCGTCGGATATCCCAATCTTTAGGTTGAGTTCGAACTTGTGATTCCACAGGGCGAGCGTTTCGTCGGAATGCGACAAACGCAGGAGCAGTTCGGTCGTATTGGCGTCTATATCGGTCGCGTTGACGAGAGTGAAAAGCGAAGTCCTTGCGAATCCATGTTGCGCGAGCGAGGGATTGTTTGCGCCAAACGCGGGCCAGCATATAGGTATGCCGCCTCTGATGGACGAGCCGAGTTTGAATTCGCTCGTATCGCTTAGCCAAAGCAAATTCTCAAATCCTTCGCGTTCGTACTCGAAAATATGAGCGCCGCTAAGGGCGATTTTAGCCGAAGCCGAAGCGTTTTTCACTTCAAGATACTCAAATCCGTTTGAAAGTTTTTTTAATTTTGTCAAGGTCGCTCCTATTTATCCATCATCATGGAGAGTTCAAGGCTTCCGCTTATGAAATTCGCGAAAAACGCCATAGTCTCCAAATCAAGCTCGTCAAAATCGCCCCTCGTTTTATTTAAAAGCTGGAGAACTCCCATAACGTTTTGTTTGGAGTTGAAAATTGGAACGCAAAGCGTATTTTTTGTGAAGAAACCGCTTTGTTCGTCGATCGTCTTTAAAAACCTCGGGTCTTCGTAGGGTTTGTTTACGATTAACGCTTCTTTTTTGACGTACGCGTCGCCAACGATTCCCGCGTTCGAAGCGATTACGATGCGACCCATCCCGTCGCTGAGTTTCGTCCAAAGTATGGAGTCTCGTTCGTCGACTATGAATATCGAGCATCTATCGGCGTTTACGAGATTTTTCGCTTCTTTGGAGATGAGCTCGATCGCGTCTTGCGAGTCGCTCGATTTCATTAGTTTTTGACCAAAAAGTCGTATTTCGTCAAATTTACTCATGGGATTAAAGTCTTCGAAGTTTCAACCGCGAGCTTTTCTATAAGCACTCCGTTGTCTTGGATAAACTTGGAGATCGTTTCGGAATGGGTGTGTTCGTACTCTTTTGCGTACACTATGCGTTTTATGCCGCTGGCGATAAGGTTTTTACTGCATTCGCTGCAAGGCTCCAGCGTTACGTAAATGGTGGCGTTTTCTATGCTGATGCCCTTTCGAGCGGCCCATATGATGGCGTTCATCTCTGCGTGTATCTCATAGGTTTTGGACCACTCGTGATGCTCCGAAGCGTACTCCCCGTCCCAATGGTCTCGGCAGTTCGTATAGCCCGCCGGCGTGCCGTTGTATCCAGTGCTTAGGATTCTTCCGTCTTTGACTATGACCGCGCCAACTTGTTTGGATACGCATTTCGAGGCGGTCGCCAATTCCGTGGCAATGTTTATAAAATTTTTATCGTTTAGCATCTATGAACTCCAAAAGTTTTTCTTCGCTGAGAGGTTTTGAGAAATAGTATCCTTGCGCGACGTCGCACGCGAGGTATTTCAAAAGCTCTATTTCCGCTCGCGTTTCCGCGCCCTCGGCCACTATCGCGTACTCAAGCGCGTGACCCATAGCTATGATGGCCGTCACTATCGTGCGACTGTCCCGATCGGCGATTATATCTTTTATAAACTCCCTGTCTATTTTCAAAGTTGAAATTCGCAGAGACTTTAGATAGGACAAAGAGGAGTAGCCCGTTCCAAAATCGTCTATGGAAAACTTTATGCCTATTTTTTTGAAGGCCTCTATATTCTTGATGGCGCTTTCGAAATTCGAGATGAGAGTGGTTTCGGTTATCTCAAGCTCTACGCATTCGGGATTGAATGACAACTTGTTCAAAATTTCCATAACGGATTCGACGCAATCATGACTTTGCAGCTGTTTTGACGACATATTGACCGCTACGTATCCCATCTCGTAGCCCAAGGCTCGCCACTTTTGAAAATCCGAGCACGCCCTCTCGAGCACCCAGTATCCAAGGTCGACTATGAGATTGCTGTTTTCGGCGATGGGGATGAAGTCGTTTGGCATTATAAGGCCGTCGGCTGGATGGTTCCATCTGACGAGGGCTTCCGTTCCTATAACCGCGTTCGTTCGCAAATCCACTTGAGGCTGATAATGGAGGGTGAGCTCGTCATTCGCGATAGCGCGCTTTAAGTCCGCTTCCACTCTTGCCGCTTTAAGTGATTTTCGAGTCATCTCTTTGTCGTAAAATGTGTATCCGTTTCGTCCATCGTCTTTGGTTTTAAACATCGCGGTGTCGGCGAACATTAAAAGTTCCGTCGCGTCGTCGCTGTCGTTTGGAAAAGTGGAGACGCCTATGCTTAGGCCCACCTCGTACTTTCTTTCATCGTCGTTTATTGGTTCGCTAAGCGAATTGATTATTTTTTTGCAAAGAGCGTCTATGTCGCTTTGAGCCGCGAACTTGTCCATGATAACGATAAACTCGTCTCCGCCAAGTCTTGCCAAAAGGTCGCCTTCCCTTAAAATTTCTTTTATTCTAGCCGCCACTCTTTGCAAAACGCAATCTCCCGCTTTGTGGCCGTAAGTGTCGTTGATGATCTTAAACTTATCCAAGTCTATGAACAAAACCGCGCCGTTTCGTTTGTCGCGTTTGTTGTTCGCCAATATGTAGGAAAGAAACTCCAAAGCGTACTTTCTGTTTGGAAGCTCCGTTAGACTGTCGTGCATCGCTTGATGTTCGAGCTTTTTGTAGTTTTTCTTTTTTTCATTCGTTATTAAAACCAGAACGAAGAAGACGATGAGCGAAGCGACGATAACAAACGCGTATATGTTTAATTTTAGAGCGTTCAGCTCCTCGGCTATCTCGTCATCGTCGATTTCTGTTATGACCGCCCAGTCGATAAGCGAGTATTTTAGTTCGCTGAAGCTTGCGAGAACGTCTTTGCCTCTGTAGTCTTTGGCGGTAGTGGTGTTTTTGTCCGTCGCGAACGCCAGTCGAACCGGAGCCGTGTTTATTTTCAAGCCTTCGGCATAGGAATTGAGCAGGCCGTATTTATCCGTTTTAAGAGACGTGTCGGACCTTAGCCCATAGTCTCTGCCCACAAGGTACGTTTCGTTAGTCGAGTATATTCCGCCGCCAGTCGCCATTTTTTCGCTCAAATCGCTAAGTCGAGTTTGAAGAACGATTATTGTTTGAACTTCCGAGTTTTCGTCAAGTATTGGCATTATCGCGAATTGCGCGATTTTCTCCGGGGACGCTTCGTAAAGGCCAATATCGGTTAAAAGAAACGTTTTTGATTTGAAAACGTCCTTAACGGCTTTAGCTAAAAAAGTTTGCGAATATTTTCCGGTCAATATATTCGTTTTGAAGTCGTCCCCTTTTTCGACAGAGTAAAACATTTTCCCATCTTTGGAGATCAGCGAGACGTTGAGATAGCCGTAGTCCGCTAAAAATCGCTCGAAATAGTTCGCGCCTTTGATAATGGGCGAGATTGTCTCCGCGTAGGATATGGTTGTTTGGAGGCTAAACGTCATGTTAAATATTTTAACCGGCGTATAGCAGTCGATTTCTATATTTCCGGCGCTTCCAATTTTTATGGCGCTTCCCGAAGAGGCGAAGCCAAGGTCTATGTATTCCCCTTGCGCCTTATCTCCAACTCTCCCTTTTTTTACGCTTCTGTCCGTAGCCAAGAACGTTTCATCGCCCTCTTTGTAGACCATATAGGTCTCAGCGGTTCTCCCAAGAGAATTCACGTTCGCGATATCGTTTTGTATATTCTGAACGTCCAGCTCCATGGCGACAAAGCCTTCCACGTCTTTGAAGTGGGTTATCGCAAACTGTTTGTAGGAATTCGTAATCGCGTCGTACCCGGGCTGGACGAAAAGAACGGAGTTTTCGTATTCGCGTTTCGATGATTTGATTTGGCGCCATATTTTTTTAAAAGAAGGAGTGACGTCCTCCGCGTATTGGCCGATTCGTTCTTTTTCTTTGCTTGAGTAGACGATTTTTCCAGACTCGTTTATCATGAGGACGTTGCGCGCTCGCAGAATTTCTTCATACTTGGCTAGTTCTCGCAAATACTCTAAATTTACGGTTTTGCCTTTGTTTATAAAACTGAAGATATATTGAAATATGTCTTTTTGGGCTAAAATAGCGATATTCGTTTTAAAATTGTCGTAGTGGGCTTGTATGTGTTTTTTTTGCAATTCTTGTAGATTGGTGATGTTTTTCGTAGTCTGTATTTGTAGGAAAAGCATGTTTTGAGATAGGTTCCTCGCGTCAAACTCAACGCCCTTGAAGTACTCCAAAGCGATTTCTTTTTTCTGTTCGTTGATGGTCGAGACGCGCGCAAAAATCGCTTTGGTTTTATCCGCCTTGGCGGAGTAGTAGGTAAGGAGTCCGAATAGCGCGATAGGAAGGATGGAGGCGGCAATGATAAGAGTTTGGTAATTAAACAGTTTTCTCAATTTCATGTCGCTCCTTTATTTAAAATGGACGAGTTCGTTCGCTACTCTGGCATTCTCAAAGTTTCAATAACTACGTTTTGACGAAGCCTCGCGAAATAGTTGCTTAAAACAGTCTCTCGTTTGTCTTCCATGATAGAGTTTATTATTTCATTTTTCACGCTTTCCAAACTGCTCTCTTTGACGGATTTTTTCGCTTTGACGTAAAAACTCATATGCCCATTTTTGCCATCGGGGACGACGGGAGTGAAATGGTTTGGTTCGGTTTTTTCCAAAAGAGACGAGAGCTCGGGCGATATTCTTTCGTAGGGCAAGACTTGCTCGTTCGTTTGGATGTCCGGAGCGTCGAACATCGGATTGTCGATTTTTTCTTGAAGTCTCTCTTTGTCTTTGGCTACGTAGACGACGACGGTGAACTCGGATGGATGCTTGTACTTTTCTTTGTGCAGTTTGTAGTACTCTTTCACGTCCGCTTCGCTAGGTTCCGTGATTTCGGCGTACGCGATAGCGGAGTAGAGTTTTTGGCTAAGAAGCTTTTGCTTCATTTTTTCTTTAAACTCGGTGGAGTTCATTCCGTTGGAGTTTCTCACGGCTTCGTAAAACTCGCTAACGTTCATGTTGTTTCTCGCCGCCGCTTTTTTAATGTCGTCGTAAACTTCCGAGCTGTCGACTGTGATTTTTCTTTCTTGGATTTCCAACTCTTCGAGCTTTTGGCGAATGAGCGCGTCGGCGGCGTTTTTAGCGTCCGAATTCAGCTCGGCCATTTTGCTTTTTATCTCAAGCAAAGTGATCGCTTTGTCCTTCACTACGATAGCGACCCCCTCGTAAACCGTCGCGTAGAGCAAGCCAGACAAGATGAGAGGAAGAAATATTTTGCGCATAGTAATCCATTTGGTAAATTTTAATTTATTATTTTACCAACTTTTAACCAACAATAGCCTAAAATGCGGCTATTAAAACAAAAGGCTTTTGAATGGTTGTCACTCGTTTCGCTCCAAGTCCCACGGGATACTTGCATATTGGCGGTTTAAGAACCGCGCTTTTCTCATACCTTTGGGCTAGAAAAAACGAAGGTAAATTTCTTCTTCGCATTGAAGACACCGACAAGGCCAGAAACTCGCAAGAGGCCGCCGACGCCATCTTGAAGGCATTTGAGTGGTTGGGCCTCGAAGCCGACGGAGAGATTGCCTATCAGAGTCAACGCGACGATATTTACGCGGCTTACGTCAAACGACTTTTGGACGAGGGCAAGGCCTATAAATGCTATATGAGCAAAGAGGAGCTGACCGAGCTTCGCGAAACGCAAATGGCGAACAAACAAAGAACTATGTATGATGGCCGCTATCGCGATTTTGACGGCGTTCCTCCGGAAGGAGTCGAACCCGTTATTCGGATAAAATCTCCTTTGAGTGGGGAGATTATCGTTCGCGACGGCGTCAAAGGCGACGTCTCTTTTCAGGCGGAGGACATTCTTGACGACTTCGTGATAGCGCGCGCCGACGGAAGCCCGACCTACAACTTCGTCGTAGCGATAGACGATTATTTGATGGGCGTGACCGACGTGATTCGCGGCGACGACCACCTCTCGAACACGCCTAAGCAGATAGTGGTTTACGAGGCCTTGGGCTTCGCTTTGCCAAAGTACAACCACGTGCCGATGATTCATAACGCGGCGGGAAAAAAACTCTCCAAACGCGACGGAGCGACCGACGTTATGGCCTACAAAGAGATGGGTTACGAACCTCAGGCTCTTTTGAATTTTTTGGCGCGTTTGGGCTGGAGTCATGGCGACCAAGAGATATTTTCGATGGAGGAGATGATTCATCTTTTCAATCCCAACGATATCAACAGGTCGGCGAGCATCTACAACACCGAAAAGCTTGATTGGCTAAATTCGCATTACATCAAAAACACTTCTAACGCGGAGTTGGCGGAGTCACTAACGAGTTATGGTTTGGTTTTGACTTCGCACGATAAGAAAGAGATTTTGCTCGACGCGCTCAAAGAAAGAGCCAAAACTTTGAAAGAGCTGGCGAATCTGGTCGTTGAGGTCACGTCGACTCCAAAATCCTACGACGAAAACGCGGTTAAGAAAGTGATGAAAGAGGGGGCGGTGGAAGTTTTAAACGCTTTTGGAGCAAAGGTCGGCAGAGCGACCGAGCTTCATTTGCCGCTTGATTACCACGTCTTAATGGAAGAGGTCGCGAAAGAGATGGGCATCGGTTTTGGAAAGATAGGGCAACCACTGCGTTTGGCTCTTTTGGGCAAACTTAGCGGTCCCGGTCTCGACGTGGTGATGTCCGTCATAGGCAAAGAAGAAACTATGCTCCGCATAGCTAACGCCATAACGGCTAACGCCTAGCGAACGCTATCGCTTTCTAGCGTTAGAGCTAGAAAGTAAAACTTTGTTTTTTGAACTCTATAAATTTCGTCGCTACTTCCTCGTTTCGCAAGCCCAACTTTTCAACCGCTTTCGGATTTACTAAAAACCACCCCAAAACAACGTCCACTCTGTCGCCCGATTGAAGCTTGAAGTCGTACTTGACGGCTCGTTTTTCGTTCGCCTTTATCATCGTGTCTTTGAGCGTCGTAGTCGCCGCCCAGGGCATAGCGGGTTTTCCCTCGTGGCCGATGACTCTTACGAAAATCTCATTTTTCATTTTACTCGTTTGTTCGCCTCTAGTCACGCTCACTTTTAAAACGGCCATTCTCAAGGGGTGCAGCAAAAGAACGTGGGAGGTTCGGTTGTCGACGTTCACCACAAAGTCGTCAATCTCGCGAAGCAGAGAGATATCGACGTACTTGCTCAGCATTTGAGAGTTGTAGTGAGAACCCGCGAAGCCGTGAAAAGTATGTTGCTTCCTCTCTTTCATGTTTGAAACGGTTCCGTCGACTTTTGGCATGTGGCAACTGACGCAGTTGGCTCCGTCCATCTCGTTGGCTATATTCGTGGAGCAAACGTTCACGCCATGGCTGTTCATTTTGTGGGAGTGGCATCCCGCGCAAACGTTTCCGTTTTTCATAATCTGGTTGGCGTCCGTCGCGATCTCGTGAAAAGGCGAATCTATATGCTCTTCTCGCGTTCCAAAGTACTTTTTCTCGTCTTTGGATATAACGTTCACGTTTGATTGTTTATGCAACTCTACGCTCTCTATGCGGTGGCAATACGCGCAACCGATAGCTTCTTGGTGGGTGGGGTTGTTGGCGTCGGGCATTGCCGTCTCGCCTTTGGCCATCATCTTGTCAAGATCGTCCGCCGCCGGAGTGTGGCACTTGCCACAGGCGTATCTTTTTTGTTGGGTGTTTTGCGGATGTTTGTCCCAAACCGCTTTGTGAATGGGGTCTTTTTGCGGAGTGGCGTTAAAGTGCGTGGAGCCGACAAACTCCTCGTATATCTCTACGTGGCAAGCCTTGCACTCTTCGCTCAAGGCGAATTTGTGAGCCATGTCGTTCGCCATGATGGAGACGAACGCTAACAATAAAAGCGTAATTAATCGCATGAAAATCCTTTGAAATTATTGCGCTAATTGTAACTAAAATAACTTATAAATATACATATCATTCGTTTTTAGTATAACCTTGAACCAACAACGCCATATTTGATATAATTTCTCGATAGTTGATAAAAAACATTTCATCATAGGAAAATTTTTGAAACCAATGCTTTTCGTCTTAGCTCTTCTTGGGGTCTTTTCGCTTATAAATATGTACATATCCAAACGCTTGATAGCTCGTTTGGACATCCATTTGAGATACAAACGCGCGCTAAAAGGTTTTTTGCTCGTAAACCTTTTTGGCGTGCTCGCGTACGTTTTGGGAAGATACTACGTAGATATTCCCAACTGGCTCTATTTTCTATTTAGTTTGCCTATCGGCATACTGTTTTTGTTGTTTTGCAGCGCGATTATTTACGATATATCGAGAATGGCGCTTTTTAAAACGCCAATGTCGCACAGAAGAAGAAATTTTTTCAAACGCGGTCTCGACGTCGTTTCTTTGGTCTCGGCTACCGCTCTGAGCGCGAAAGCCATCTACAACTCTCGCCATATAGAGTTGGAGAAGATAGACGTCAAGATAGCCAATCTCGCAAAACCGTATAAAATAGTTCAACTAAGCGACATTCACATTGGCGGTTTGATAGACAGGGAGTTTATGAGCGATATCGTAAAAAGAGTAAACCTCCTTCAGGCGGATTTGGTCGTCATAACGGGCGATTTGGTGGATGTGGAGGTTGGGCGAGCCAAAGAAGCCATTGGCGAGTTGAAAGCTTTGCGGTCGAAATACGGAACCTTTTACATAGTCGGCAATCACGAGTATTTCCACGGAGTGGAGGAGATTATTCAAAGCGTCAAAGAGCTCGAGATTCGAGTTCTGGAAAATGAAAACGTTTATATCGGAGAAGAGGGAGAGGGTTTCAATCTCGCCGGAGTTTACGACGCGTTCGGGTACAGAACTTCAACCTACGTACCGGACTTGGAAAAAGCGCTAAAAGACAAAAAAGACGCGCCAACGGTTCTTTTGGCCCATCAGCCTAAATTTATCGAAGAAGTTAAGGGCGGGGTGGACTTGGTTCTCAGCGGCCACACTCACGGAGGGCAAATTTACCCGTTCGTATTTTTGGTGAAGATGGTTCAGCCCTACGTCAGCGGTCTACACAGACACAAGGAGAACTTGCAAATTTACGTAAACAAGGGCACCGGTTTTTGGGGCCCGCCAATGCGCTTGGGGGCGAGCGCCGAGATAAGCCTTATCACCATTGGCTAGCGCTCATTCGCCTACGGTCGTTATTTTTTTGATGCCGCCAACCAATTTATTATATAAGCTAAACCGACCCAACAATCTTTGAAGAATATAGCGCTCGACGAGTTTTAGAGCCGGAAATAGAATCAAGAGCGCTATAAACATACCCACTAGTATGCTAAAAACGTTGTGCGTTCCCGCCGCGTTTCCAGTGAAAAATAGATTTTCCGTATTCATTCCAAAAAAACCGACGACGAGATTTAGCGGCAAAAACACGCCTGAGAGCACGGTTAGGGCGTAGATGTTGTTGTTGATTTTATCATTCTTGAGCGAAGCGTAGTAGCTGTACAAGGTGTCTAGTTTTGTCGCGTTTAAGTTCGCCAAACGCTGATATCGCAGAATGTGTTCGAGTATGTCGGACAGCGAGTCTTTCGAAAAGTCCTGATTTTGCTCGTGAACGGCGCTGTACTCTTCTAGAACTTCGCCAGCTCTCTCTAGGATTCTGTCCACTCTCGTTAGATCTTTTTTTAAGTCGAACCAAACGTCGAGAAAGATAGATGGAATTTTTCGGGTGTATAGGCCGTCTTCGAGTTTGTCCGTCTCTTCGACGTATCTTTTAACGATGGATTCGGATTGAAGCAGTTGGGTTTCGATAGAACTTAGAATATCCCCGTAGTTTCGGAGCTGAGTAAAGCTGTGGAGCTCTCTATCGTATCTGTAAATTTCGCCGCGTTTGATCAGATATGGAGTTGAAACGCCTTGTAGCCCATCCTCTCCCAGTTCGAAGAATCGCATAATCAAAAGACTGTATTCGCGAGTTTGAAACGCGTACGAAGGGTGCTCCGGATTTTGTATGTCCGTGAGGTGCAACGCCTCTAGCGAACTCGCGACCTCTTCAAAAGTTTTTGTGGCGTTTGACATAATTGCGCTCCTTGATATTAGTGACGCAATTATATCCGCATATCTGGGAAATGTCTCCCAAGAAGTGGGGCGCCTTTAAGAATATTTGATATACTTACCGCATGGATAAAATTACGATTAAAACGATTATCGCTCTCATGCTCGATAAGAAACGTTCTCTCATTTACGGCCAAATAGTGACCCTGTTGGCGATTCTGGTCAGCGTTCCGATTCCGTTGATGCTTCCCGTTATGGTTGACGAAGTGCTTTTGGGCAAGCCGTCGCATATCGTCCACTCCATAGACGCTTTTTTTGGGAGCGGCTCGGCGTTTTACTATATCGCCATCGTCGGCGTTACGGTTATCGCGCTGCGTTTTCTCTACTACGCGCTTGGCGTCGCCACGACGAAAATATTCACCCAGATATCCAAACACGTCACTTTTATGGTTAGAAAAAGGCTTATCAAGCATCTTCAAATCGCTTCGATGAACGAATACGAGACGTTGGGAAGCGGAGCCATCGCGGCGAATCTCATCACCGACGTAAACACGCTCGACGCTTTCATCATGAGCGGCGCGTCGCGTTTCGTGGCTTCGGCTTTGACGCTTCTCGCGGTTGGAGTCGTGCTAATCGCCATAAATCCCATCTTGGGCGTTTTGATTCTTTTCATTCAGCCTTTGATTATGTTGGTGAGCAAAAATATGTCCGCCAAAGTCGGAACTCTCAAAAAACACGAAAACGAAGCCATCTCCAACTTTCAAGAAAGCGTAGGCGAAACACTCGAGCTTTACGGGCAGATAAAAGCCAGCAACAAAGAGGAGTACTTTTTCAACAAAGCGATAGACCAAGCGAAGTCCATACAAACGACCTCGAACGAGTTCAACTACAAGAGCGTCTCTTACGAAAAATTGTCCTACACGATTTTCTTGAGCGTTTTTGAGATTTTGCGAGCGTCGGGGCTTCTTTTGGTCGTTTACGGCGACTTGAGCATAGGTATGATGTTCGCTATGTTTGGCTACATCTGGTTTATCATGTCCCCCGTTCAAGACATACTGTCCATGCAGTACGGCTATTCTTCGGCGATGGCCGCGCTCGAGAGAATCAACAAAATCCTAATGCTGAAAACCGAAGTCAGCGGAGTGAACGCGCTAGACTTCAGCGAGGTGGACGTCTCTCTTAAGAACGTCGACTTTTCATATAAAGTGGGCGAGAAAAAGATTTTAAAAGATATAAGTTTGGACATTAAGGCGGGGTCGAAAATAGCGCTGATAGGCGCGAGCGGAAGCGGAAAAACGACGCTGGCTCAGGTTATCTCCGGATTTTACGAGAAACAAAGCGGAGAGCTTTTCTACAATGAGTACGCGACCGAGGAGTTGGACAAGCAATCGCTTCGAAACAAAATTTTTCTAGTGCTTCAGATGCCGATTTTGTTTAACGCGTCCCTGCGTTTCAACATAACGATGGGCAACGAAAAAATAAGCGAAGAGGACATACTCATCGCTATCGAGATAGCGCAACTCAAAGGCATGCTAGATGAGATGAAGGATGGACTCGACACGATAGTCGGACATCATGGGATTCGTCTCTCCGGAGGCCAGAGACAGCGTTTGAGCATAGCGAGAATGATGCTCTCCAACCCAAGCGTGGTGATCTTCGACGAGTCCACTTCCGCTCTCGACGTTCACACCGAAGCGAAGCTGTTCAACACCATCACCCCTCTGCTGAAAAACAAGACGGTCATAACCATAGCGCACAGGCTGAGCACCGTTAAAAACGCGGATATGATTTACGTTCTCGAGGATGGAAGAATCGTTCAAAGCGGAACTCACAAAGAGCTCGAGGAGCAAGAGGGCCACTACAACGAGTTTGTTAAAAGGCAGTTGATTTAACTACTTTAGAACAACCCTGTCGCGTCCGCCGTTCTTCGCCTCGTAAAGCGCGTCGTCGGCTCTTTTGAAAGTTAGCGTAGCGGCTTCGCCAACCTTGTATTTCGTAAGGCCAAAAGAGGCGGTCACTTTAACGTTGCCCTCGGAGCGAGCGTCTCCTATGTTGATCCTCACTTTTTCTATGATGCTTTTAGCTTCGTCCTCGCTTACGTTTTTGAGCATTATTACAAACTCTTCGCCGCCCCATCTGGCTATTAAATCATTTTCCCTTAGCGAGCTTGTGAGCGTTTTCGCTATGAGAACGAGGATTTCATCTCCGACTGGATGTCCAAAATTATCGTTAATCGATTTAAAGTAATCAATGTCGGCCAAGGCTAAGAAGAAATTAACTTCTTCTTTTCTTTGATGTTGAGTGATGGAGTCTATAACGCCGTCAAAATGAGCGCGATTGTACAGTTTTGTCAACGGATCGGTTACGTAAAGCTGGGCGAGGAGTTTGTCATTGCTTATATCGTGATAAACGGCGCTGTAAAGCGATATCTCTCCTTGCTCGTCCAAAATTGGTATTATTCTGATGTGGACCCATTTTTCCAGACCGCTGGAAGTTCTATTTTTTAGCTCTCCGCTCCAAGATTTTTTGCTCAGTATCGTCGTCCAAAGTTCTTTATAGACAATACTTGAGATGTCCCCGCTTTTTAGTATCGACGAGTTTTGGCCCAAAAGCCGCTCTTTCGTAAACTCGAAGAACTCGCAAAACAGCGCGCTCGCCTCGATAATCTTTCCAGAGAGATTGGTTTTTACGGTCATTATGTTCTTATCGATTATTTCTTGATCCGCGCCTAGCTTGTCGTTGAGTTTCTTCACTTTGGCTATCTCTTTTGTAAAAGAGATTTTTGTCTCATGGAGTTCGCTTATGTCGTAGATTGAAATGAGCGCTTCGCTTTTGCTATTCAAATAAGGAGAGATGACGACTTGCTGTTGCATAAACGCCAATGCGGAAGTGGTGATTTTGCGTCGATTTATCGCAATGAATTTCGTATTGCCATTGGCGTCGTAAAAAGTCGGAGACCCAAGCGCGAGCGCGGTTTTTATCTTTCTTGAAAGGATGGCGTAGTTCAAGTCTGGGTAAAACTCTCGCAAGCTTTTGCCTATGATTTCATTTTTGGAGATTTGCGTGTTAATCACCAACCACTTGTTCCAGAAGCTTACTACGAGATTTTTGTCAATAATCATATAGCCACTTTCTAGCGAGTCTAACAGATTATTGCATTTCGCGTCTATCATGAGTAGAGTTCTTCTATCTTTTGGTCTATCAATATTTCTAGTCTTTGAATCGCTTCGTCCTTCGTTAGTATGTAAATCGCGCCTTGCATTCTGCGATCTTCAGATTCCAATACCGTGCTGATTATAATGATTTTCGAGAAATGCTTTAAATCTTCAACGTCTACGATGGACGCTGGACCAACGAGTTGCGAGGATGGCGCGAAAAATTGAACTTCCGTTCCAAGGGCTTCGGTTAGCCGGCTGATTATAGTGGAGGTTAGGATTATTCGTTAGCTCGATAACGGCGTCGAATATGTCGTCTTGAGAGGGGTCGTCCATATCATATAGATGTTTGCCGAGGTGAATCGCGGAGTCGTCATTTATGAGGAACATGCACTCCCCTCCAAATTTTCCACTAAAGAGCTGCTTTGTTACGTAATACATGGACTCCGCGTTCACTTCTTCGCAAAGCGTCGAAACAAGCGCGGTACTATCGCATATGGCGATTTTTGGAATGTGCATTGTTACGAAGGTGCCTAAAAGCTCGGCCAAATTCGCCGTCGCGGCGCCAACGGACACGTTCATGAACTCCGTTAATACGTCTATCTGATCTTCATTGAATTTATTACTCAACTCGCGCCCTTATATTGATAAATCTTGTTGAAAGATTTGTAACATTTTTTCTTCGTTAATGGGTTTTGAACACATGCTTTTCGCCCCGGCTTCCAAAACTCTCCGTTTTGCCTCGCTCTGTATGTCGGCGCTTACGATCACCACTTGCGCCATAGGGTCTATGGCTATAATTTGTTTTAGCGCTTCGTACCCATCCATAACGGGCATAGTCAAATCTAAAAATACGACGGAAGGTCTCTGTTCTTTAAATATTTCAACGGCTTCTAGACCATTGGTCGCTTGAAAAAATTCAGCTCCAGGCTCTATTATTTTAATGTTCTTAACAACTCCCATTCGGGCTAGTTTTGAATCGTCTACGACTAAAATTTTCAATGGATGCGCCTTTTTAAAAAAATCTGCTTTGATTATAACATAATTAACTATTATATTTTTAAATTATTAAGCTTGTGGGTAGTGAGAAAAGAAGGGAGTCGATATCGTGAAGGCCGATTGCCTAAGGGAGCGAGAGTCCCTTAGTTTTGAAAATTAGTGTAGTTCTTTCCAGACTTCTTTTTTCCAAAGAATCGCGAATATTGCGAAAATAACGATGAAAATCATTACGTTTTTTCCAATCGACTCTCTTTCGTGGCGTTTGGCGTCGCCTGAATCTTCTAAGTACTCTATAACTTTCTCCGCCGTCTCGGCGCTTACGCCAACACGAGGCATTGCCGTGCCTTTAAGATAGTTTTGAGGATTTTCCATAAAAGTTTCTATATAGTGCGCTCCGCGAGAACGGATATAGATGCTTAAATCCGGCGGTAGTTTGCCCATGTATTTCGTTAAAGAGTCTTGATAGTCAAGCACTTTCACGTCAAAGGTCAAATCGTCCTGCTTCGCTTTGAACATCGGTTTCGTCCCGATTTGGGTCCAACGCTCGTAATGAACCGCGTGGCATCTGCCGCAAGCGTTTTCATATGCGATAACGGGAGTGAGTTCCTCTTGGGAAATCGCTATGGATTTTAGGTAGGCGACTATGTCCGCGACTTCTTGGTCGATGTCCCCGCCCGCTCCGTAAAAAGCGACCATTGGATGCATTTGACCTTTGTTCTCGTCAAACTTATGCTCCACTTTTAGCGCGTGAGCTGGATTTTTGATGAGAGCGCTTAAAAACTTCTCGTCGTACACAACTCCGGCATTGCTTAAATCCGGCGGATTAACGCCATAGGCGGCGGCCGCGGAAACGGGGTCCGGACCTGTGACGTCGGCCACGCTTAATGAGTGGCAACCTATACAGGCGGCGGCGCCCATCACCAACTCTTTACCGTTGGCCGCGTCGCCAGTTTTGGAAATCGCCGGCAAATCATTGTAGGCGAAGCCTTCGCTTTCTATGTGCGGGTGCATCGTCGAATGAGCGAATGGCTCAACTAGATAGTATGTAAGCAGTGAAAAGAAAACTACGACAACTAATATTAATGGTTCTTTATTTTTCATCTTTTCTCCTTTACGCTTTTTTTTCTAGCATTGTGATAATTGGAAGGGAAATCCACAGACCGATAAATATTATCGCCGCGTAAAATCCAATGGTTCCAAATGGCTCGACTGGAGGCACCTTGCCCATAGCCGTCAAGACTATCATGTCGATAAGCATAGCCCAAAACCAAACGCTAAACAGTCCGCGGCGAGACGCCGGGATGGCGTTCGGACTTCTGTCCAAGAAAGGCAAAAGAACGAAAATCACTTGAGCGAACGCGAACGCGATTAGTCCAACGTCTACGGAGAACGGACGTAAAATCTCGTAAGACCATAAAAAATACCATTCAGGGTAGATGTGCGCCGGAGTTTTCAAGCCGTCCGCGGGGTCGAAGTTTACTGGATCCATCGCGAAATCGTACTGGAAAAACACCAAGTAGAAGAAGAAAACCAAGTAGACTCCAACGACCATCATATCTTTGGAGATAAAATCGTTGGCGAAACGTATAACTTTCGAACCGGCTTTGTCTCCAGCCAAATATTTTTTAGCTTCGGCGTCAAAATCGAGCTCTTCGCCATCTTGGTTGTTCACGTGTGGAATGCGAAGCGCTCCGAAGTGAAGACCGATAAGACCCAAAATCGCCAATGGTATAAGAAGAACGTGAAGCATAAAGAAACGGCTGAGGAAGGCTTGCGCGGGAACGTAGTCGCCGCGAATCCATTCAACCAAGCCATCGGCGTGCAAAGAGCCTCCGCTAAACAAGTTCGTTATAACCATGCCGGCCCAGTAGGACATTTGTCCCCATGGCAACATATATCCAGAAAACGCTTCAGCCGAGAACGCGACGAAAAGAAGCATGCCCGAAATCCAAATCATCTCACGGCCTTTTTTGTAAGAGCCGTAGTATATGCCGGTAAACATGTGAATGTAGATAATCAAGAAAACGACGGACGCGGCGACGCCATGAACGTGTCTCCACAACCATCCGAAATCAACGTCTCTCATTATCGTATAGTTGACGCTGTCGAACGCCAAGTCAACGCTTGGTTGATAGTACATAAGTAAAAAGATACCAGAAACTAAAAGTAGCGCGAAAGTTATCGCGAGGACCATGCCCATGGCCCATAGAAAGTTGATATTTTTCGGAATCCAATACTCCGACATCAACACTCTTTCCAGGGTGTCGACCGCCAAACGCTGGTTGAGCCAATCTTTAACGCTTGTCGCCTTTGTAAAATGTGCCATTATTTCTCCTTATTAAAGTGTTATGCCAGTTTCTTTCATTTTTGTATATTCTGGACCAGCTTCGCCTAAAACCAACGTTTCTCCATCGATTTTAAAAGGAGGAATGTCCAAACCGCGCGGTGGCGGGGATTTCGTAACGGCGCCTGAAAAGTCGAATTGACCGCCATGACACGCGCAAAGAAAACCTTGCTCGTCTTTGTTGTAGCCGGGAATGCAGCCAAGGTGCGTGCATAAGCCCAAAGCGATCATAAAAGAGGAGTCGCCTATCGTGACGACGCGATTTTTTTGATCGTCGTTCATTTTCGCCAGCATGTCTTGCGAATATTTAAGCACGAAGATAGGCTTGCCTCTCCACTTTTCCGTGACCAATTCATTTTCTTCGTATCCGGACATATCGAGAGTCGTAAACCCCGCAGCCTTCACGCTTGGAAGTGGATCCCAAGATTTTTTCATCGCGTATAGCGAAGCCACGGCTCCAACAGCCGAAACTGCGCCTAGCGCCTTACCCATAAAACCTCTACGGCCAATATCTTTCATAATTCTCTCACTTTAATGTGAATTTTTAAAGGCTTATTATATACTAAAAAAGATTCAATTAATTATATATGCAAGGTTTCTTTTAAGAAATGGGTAATTTTGTTACTATTTTTGGGAATTTTAAGGTATTCTCTGTTCTTTATTGTTTTTATTGCAACGGATAATTGAGTTTTGTCATAATCAAGTATTATTGGAATGTTAAGAGTGGCGAATAATTCATTGAAGTCGCTCGAGTAATCCGCTCTTTGGAAATAGATGGGCTTTCCGCCAGAAGCGAGGCACTCCAGCGTGGCTTGAGGGGAACATGTTACGAGTGTTTCGCTGCTCGTTATCATCTCGTCGTAGTCTTCAAATTCAAAATAGACGTCAAACTTTTTCTTGAGCGCGTCTTCGTAATCCAAGAAGTAGTAAAACCCAAGTTGCAACGCGGGGTTCAAGCCGTCGAGAAAATCCAAGTTTTTTTCCAAATCTTTTTCGTAATCGTCATCGCCAAAAAAGTAGGAAAGCTTCACCGTTTTTTCAAACTCTCCGAAATATTTGTCGTCCACGGCGTAAGAGTCGCAAACGCCCTCTTCCTTCAAATACGGAGAGATTAAAAACTCCTTTTCTTCTTTTATGTCGTTTTTGTCGTCGCTGACGCGAACGAAAGTGGAAAAAAAGTCGCGCATGTCGTTTAGCATAATGGGATTCGCCTCTTGCGAGTCGAAGATTAGCTTGTCTCCGTGATTGGCGATGTGGGGAATGTTCCTAACCACGTCGAGACCAACGCTGTTTCGCACCCCAAAGTCTTTCGCGATTTGAGCGATTCTGAAGTCCGAACACAAGAGCGTGACGTCGACGTCGCCCAAAGAGCGTATGATGGTCGCGGCTCTTCGAAATCTGTCAAGCCCTATTCTGTGACCCGTGTGTACGTAGTAAAACAATCTCATCGCAAACCTTTATTTGTTTTTGCTAGCCATTCTGATGTAAATGTGCAGTATCTCGATAGCCGCCGGCGTTATGCCGCTTATGTTCATCGCCGCTTGAAGCGTCGGGGGAGTGAACGCCTCTAGCTTCTCCACTATCTCTTTGCTTAGGCCGCTAATGCTTCTAAAGTCGAAATTCTCCGGAATGGCGATTTTGAGATACTTTTTCATTCTTTGTATCTCTTCGCTTTGTTTGTCAATGTAACGAGCGTATTTTCCCTCGACCAAGATTTCTTCTCTTATGTAGTCGTCGAACTTTACGAGTTCTGGAACGATTTGAAGCATTTTGGCCACGTCGAAACTCTTTCTAGCCACGAGTTGTTGCGCGGTCGAGACGTCTCGCAAGGGTTGCTCGTCCATCGAATTCAAAATGGCGTTGAACTCTTTGTTTGGAGTGAACTTCACGTCCTCGAGAAGTCGCGCGCCGTATTTGATCTGCTCGTCTTTGAGTTTTATTTTCTCGTACTGCTCGTCGCCTATAAGCCCTAAAGCGTGGCCATAAACGCCAAGTCTCGTGTCGGCGGACTCTTCGCGCAAAAGAAGACGATATTCGGCGCGAGAGGTGAACATTCTGTACGGTTCGTTCGTTCCCTTGGTCACCAAATCGTCAATCAAAACGCCGATGTACGCTTCGTCGCGGCGAAGAACCAAAGGCTCTTTTTCTTGTAGGGCGAGTCCGGCGTTTATGCCGGCCATGATTCCCTGCGCCGCCGCCTCTTCGTAGCCAGTCGTTCCGTTGATTTGCCCCGCTAGGTACAAACCGGCGATTTTTTTGGTCTCAAGCGTGTGTTTGAGTTCGCGAGGATCCACGAAATCGTACTCTATGGCGTAGCCGTAGCGAACTATCTTCGCGTTCTCCATCCCCTCGACCGACTGAATCATCTCTCTCTGCACTTCGGGTGGAAGCGACGTGCTCATGCCGTTTATATAGTATTCGGTAGCGTCGGCGGTTTGGGGTTCCAAAAAGAGATGGTGTCTGTCTTTCTCGGCGAACTTGCTCACCTTGTCTTCGATGCTCGGACAATAACGCGGGCTTTTTCCGGCTATTTGACCGGTGAAAAGCGGCGCGCGGTAGAAGTTGCTTTCGATGATGTCGTGCGTGTTTTGATTCGTGTACGCTATGAAACATGGAAGTTGTTTCTTGGTGGCTCGAAACTCGTCCCTGTCCGTTCTAAAGCTAAAAGGGCTGGGTTTTTCATCGCCGTCTTGCTCCTCCATAACCGAAAAATCAACGCTAGTGGCGTCTATGCGAGCGCAAGTGCCAGTTTTGAGCCGTCCCATCTCCAAGCCGCAATCGTCTTTGAGCGACGCGCTGAGTCCGACGCTTCTTTGCTCGCCAAAACGTCCGCCTTCTTGTTGCGCCTCGCCAATGTGAATGATCCCGTTTAAAAACGTTCCGCTCGTGATGATGACTTTTTTGGCCGCGTATTCGTTGAGTAGATTCGTTTTCACGCCTTTGACCGCGTTGTCCTCAATAATCAAAGATTCGACCATCTCTTGGGCCAAGTCTAGATTTTTAGCGTTGAGCACGACGTTTCTGGCGATAACTCGGTATTTGTCCATGTCGATTTGAGCGCGACTGCCTCGAACGGCCGGACCTTTGGTGTGGTTGAGTATGCGAAACTGTATCCCCGCTTCGTCGGTTATGAGTCCCATTTCTCCGCCGAGCGCGTCAATCTCTCGAACCAAATGACCCTTGGCGAGTCCGCCAACCGCCGGGTTGCAGCTCGTAGCTCCAACGTTTTCGGCGAGCATTGAAATCATTAATGTGCTGTTTCCCATTCGAGCGCAAGCGAGCGCCGCTTCAACGCCGGCGTGACCGCCGCCCACCACTATTACGTCATAATTCATTGTAAATCCATTCAAAAGGTCAATTTTCGCAATTATAGCAGTTACTTGAAGCGTATATATTTAAATAATATTACTTTGACGAAAAATTAATATATAATCCAGTACTATGGTTAAAATATTTTGATGGCGGTGCTTGAAATGCGTAAAATAAACATACTGGCCGTGGACGACGAACCCTTCAATTTGGATTTGATAGAGTTCGCTTTCATGGATATCCCGGGAGTGAATATAATCAAAGCGGTTAACGGACAAGACGCTTTGGACAAATTTGAAAGTTGCGATCCGGACGTCGTTCTGCTTGACCTAAGAATGCCCGTTATGAACGGACTCGAGGCGCTTGAAATATTGAAAAGCGATTCAAAATTTTCAAAAATACCCGTCATCGTCGTGACCGCCAACAGCGAGGAGAAAAACAAGGCTCTGCAACTCGGAGCGAATGATTTTTTAAGCAAACCCGTGGACACGGAGGAGTTGAAGCTTCGAACATTAAACCAGGCGACTTTGCGCTTGGCGCAAAAAGAGCTTGAGGTTCTGAACGACAACCTCGACTCCTTGGTGGAGCAAAGAACGAGAGAGCTAAACTCCGCTCTCAAACACGCCAAAGAAACCGAATACGAGATATCGCTCAGGCTAGGCCGCGCGAGCGAATATAGAGATCTGGAAACGGGAATGCATATAAAAAGAATGAGCCATTATTCGGCGCTGCTTGGCCATTTGTGGGGAATGAGCGCGGACGAAGAGCAGTTGTTGCTGTACTCTTCTCCTTTGCACGATATTGGAAAGATTGGAATTCCCGACGCCATTCTTTTGAAGCCCGGAAAGTTGGACGACGACGAGTTCGATATGATGAAGCGACACGCCGCGATTGGCGGACTAATGCTCGCCGACGGAGACAGGTATCCAATCATCAGCGCGGGAAAAATCATAGCGGAGCAGCACCATGAAAAATACGACGGTTCGGGCTACCCAAAGAGACTAAAAGGCGAAGAGATACACATATACGCTAGAATCGTCGCCATCGCCGACGTTTTTGACGCTTTGTCGTCGAAGCGAGTGTACAAACCGGCTTTCGAACTCGAAAAAACGTTGCGGATTATGCGCGAGGGGAAGGGAACGCATTTAGATTCAAATCTCATCGACCTTTTTGTCGAAAATATCGACAAGTTCGTTGAGATTCAAAAAAATTTCCCCGACAGCGAAGAGACGCCGCATATTTTAAATCTTTTAGAGGAGTACAGATGAAAATTTTATTGGCGGAGGATGAGCCGTTCAATCTCATCGTCCTAGAAGAGATGATAAAAATATTTTATCCGCAAGCCGAAGTGTCGATCGCCGAAAACGGCGCGATCGCTTTTGATATGCTCAAGGTTAACTCGTACGATCTGCTTTTAAGCGACGTGAATATGCCGGTCATGGATGGTTACGGACTAATAAAAAAGATTAAAGAAGAGTTGAATCTTGAAATGCCAAGCGTGGTGGTGACCGCGTTCGCGATTCAGGGGGACAAAGAAAAACTATTGTTGTCCGGATTCGACGATTATATTTCCAAGCCGATCGACATGAGCGAATTGCAAACGGTGTTGCGCAAATATTTTGGAGATTAGGAGATGAATAAGCTCGCAATCTGCCTGCTGGCGTTGGTCTTATCCGCGAATGGCGACGATTTAATCAGCCCTATTCCTCTTCAAGCGAAGGTGGACGCTCGAAAAGCCGAATTAGGCAAGAGGCTTTTTTTCGAAACGCGCCTCTCCAAAGACGACTCGATTTCATGCGCTTCATGCCACGACCTAGACTCCGGAGGAGCCGATAGCGGGGAGGTTTCTTTTGGCGTGGACGGAAAATCCGGCGACATGAATTCTCCGACCGTGTTTAACGCCGCGTACAACATCGCCCAATTCTGGGATGGTCGGGCGCAAGACTTGAAAGAGCAGGCCAAGGGCCCCATAACGAATCCAGTGGAGATGGCGAGCGACGAAGCTCAGGTCGTCGAGAAGTTGTCGGCGGACGCCGCTTACGTAAAAAGCTTCCAAGAGATATACGCGGGCAAGATAACTCTGGACAACGTAAGCGACGCCATCGCGGAATTTGAAAAAACGCTCATAACTCCAAATTCGAAATTCGACTTGTTTATCAAGGGCGAAAACGTCGAGTTCGCCCAAGACGAGAAAGACGGCTACTCTTTGTTCAAAA